>Ga0247704_1000499_pt1 | contig 11042 bp, 7 predicted proteins | sample 41W_NmetaG_FD_189042 | JGI IMG/M metagenome (GOLD analysis project Ga0247704, IMG submission 189042) | Soil microbial communities from hillslope of Landscape Evolution Observatory, University of Arizona, Oracle, AZ, United States - 4-1-W_N | ecosystem: Engineered > Artificial ecosystem > Mesocosm...
CTCCCCACCCAGCTTCGAGGCAAGCGGGTCCTCCTCCGGCCCCTGGTGGTGAGCGACTTCGACGGCTGGCGGGACGTCCGCCAGCGCAACCGCAACTGGCTGATGAAGTGGGAACCCAAACCCCCGCCCGGCCAGCCCGACGACACCCAGTCCAGGCCGGCGTTCAACGCCCGCTGCGGCGCCCGGGAGCGGGAGTGGCAGCTGGGCACGGGCTACGGGTTCGGCATCTTCGTCCGGGGCGCGTTCGCGGGCGAGATCAACCTGTCGGGCGTGCAGCGCGGACCCTTCCAGAACACCTACGTCGGCTACTGGATCGACGAGGCCCAGGCCGGGAACGGCTACGTCCCCGAGTCCCTCGTCACCGTGGCCCGCTTCGCCTTCGAGGACCTCCGCCTGCACCGCCTCCAGGTCGCCATCATCCCCCGCAACACCGCCAGCCGGCGGGTGGTGGAGAAGCTGGAGCTGCGCGACGAGGGGATCGCCGTCCGCTACCTGGCCATCAACGGCAGGTGGGAGGACCACATCCGCTATGCCCTCACCGCCGAGGAGTGGGCCCAGCGGGGCCAGCAGCTGGTCGAAGAGTGGATCGGCCCCCCGCCGGCGCCCATGCTCCGCCTCCGCCAGCGGGGCTGACCCCGGTGTTCTGGTTGCACCTACCCGTCATAAACGCGGGTAGGTGCAACCAGAACGTCAGAGATAGTTCGCCGGGTTGACCGGGTCGCCGTTGACACGCACTTCGAAGTGCGTGTGGGGGCCCGTGCAGTCGCCGGTGCAGCCCACCCGGCCGATGGTCTGGCCCTGGGTCACCCTCTGGCCGGCGGACACACTCATCGACGACTGGTGGCCGTTCAGGGTGGCGATGCCGCCGCCGTGGTCGATGATGGTGGCGTTGCCGTAGCCGCCGAACCAGCTGGCGCTGACCACCACCCCGTCGGCCGACGCCCGGATGGGGGTGCCCTCGCTGGCGCCGTAGTCGATGCCGGTGTGCAGGCGGGAGGTCCCGTAGATGGGGTGGATGCGGTAGCCGTACGGTGAGGTGATCGGGGCGCCGGGCACCGGTGTCAGCAGCCGGCCCGGGGCCTTCGCCGGCGTCGCTGCCGCCGCCGCCGGCGCGGTGGTGGCCGAGCCGCTGCCGGTCGTCGCCGGCGCCCCGGGCGCCGTCGTGGTCGTCGCCGCCCGCGCCGCCGCCGCCGCCGCTGCGGCCTCGGCCTGGCGCCGCTTCAGGGTCTCGGCGATGGCGGCCGACTCCGCTTCGAGGTCGTTGAGGTGGGACTCGAACTCCTCCTTGCGGGCCACGACCTCGCCCTTGAGCTTGTCGGTCTGGGCGATCTCGGCTTGGACTTCGGCCCGAGCGGCGGCCTGGGCGTCGCGGTTGGCCTGGAGGCCAGCCCGCTGGCCGGCGACCAGATCGCGCTGGCCCTGGGCGTCGGCCTTCGACGCCTCCAACTGCTTGCCCAGGTCGCCCACCTCGTCCCGGAGGCGCTCGGTGGCGGCGATGGCCTGGGTCTGGGACCCCACGACGGCCCGCATGTAGGAGCGCTTCGACGCCAGGTCGCCCAGGCTGCGGGCGTGGAGGAGCATGGAGGCGTAGCTGGCCGCCTCCGACTGGCCGGTGTAGGCGGCGATGGCCTGGCGGCCCAGCTCCTCCTTGGCCAGAGCGAGGGCATGGCGGGAGTCGGCCAGCTTGGCCTCGGTGGCCCGCTGCTGGGACTCCAGCGCCGCCAGCTTGGACTGGGCGGCGTCGAGCTGGCGCTGGACGACTGCGATCTCACTGTCGAAGGCGGCGACCTTGGCGTCGAGAGACGCCCTGCGGCCCGTCGACTGCTCGATCAGGCCGAGCAGGCGCAGCTCCTCGGCCGAGGCGGTGTCGACCTGCTTCTTGGTGGCGTCGATCTGCTGATCGACTTTGGTCTTGTCGGACGCGGTCTGGGCGCCGGCGCCGCCCGAAACGGCCAGGGCGACGACCACGAAGACCATGGCCAGCGCGACCCCACCACGCCTCCTCGCCCTCACACTGGCCACGATAGCCACACCAGCCACTCCCGCAACGGACGAACCCGTGACCTTACTCGGCGTCCCGCCGTTCCCCTAAACGTCCAGGAACCGGCTGACCGCCAGCGCCGAGCCCACCGTTCCCACCACAACCCCTACCAACAGCAAGAGGATCCCGGTGCCAGTGACGTCGGCCCCGGTGACCAGGAACTGCTTGAACAGCTGGACGTCGTTGTTGGCCCCCGAGATGCGGTCCTGCACCAGGTCGCGCCCGATCCAGACCACACCGAAGGCCAGGGCGGCGCCGGACAGCCCCTGGAGGAGCCCCTCGAGCATGAAGGGCACCCGGATGAACCAGTTGGTGGCCCCCACCAGCTTCATCACCGCCACCTCACGCCGGCGGGCGAAGATGGCCATGCGGATGGTGTTCAGGATCAGCAGCGAGGCGGCGGCCAGCAGGACCGCGGCGATGCCCCACAGCATGATCTGGAGGAAGTTGGTGACCGACACCAGGGCGTCGACCTCCTCCTTGGCGTAGCTCACCCGGAACACCCCGGCGGTGTCCTCGAAGCGCTGGCCGATGATCTTGGTCTGCTCTGCTTCGCGCGGGACCACCCGGTACGACGGCGGTATCTGCTCGACGGTGAGGCTCTCCCGCACGTCGGGCTCGTTGGCGAAGATCTTCTTGAACTCCTCGAACGCCTCGGGCTTGGAGACGTACCGGTAGTTCTTCACCTCCGGCATGCTCTTCAGCTGGCGGTCGATGGCCTCCGATTCGGGGGCCGACGCGTCGGCCTTCATGAAGATCGACAGCTCGACGTTGCCCTTCCACTGCACCGTCGCCCGGTCGACCCCCCGCTTCACCAGCAGGGCGCCGCCCACGAGGGTGAGCGACACGGCCACGGTGAGCAGGGCGGCCGAGGCCATGGACACGTTGCGCTTCAGGTTGGAGACCGTCTCCCGCACGACGTACTCGACGTTGACAGCCAACTAGGAGTTCCTCCGCAGGGTCCGGATCGCCGGCGGGGTTGGGGTCCCCGCCGGCAGCGACGGGCGCGGTCCGAAGGACCCGGGTGCCCGGAGCAGGATCAAGTAAATGCCCCGTAGACGCCGCGCGCCTGGTCGCGCACGATGACGCCGCGGTCGAGCTCGACGACCCGCCGGCGCATGGTGTCCACGATGCTGGAGTCGTGGGTGGACATCACCACGGTGGTGCCGGTGCGGTTGATGCGGTCGAGCAGGCGCATGATGCCCACGGAGGTGCTGGGGTCGAGGTTTCCGGTCGGCTCGTCGGCCAGGAGGATCAGCGGCCGGTTCACGAAGGCCCGGGCGATGGACACCCGCTGCTGCTCGCCACCCGACATCTCGTTGGGGAAGTGGTCGCGCTTCTTGGTGAGGCCGACCAGGTCGAGGACCTGGGGCACCTGCTGCTTGATGACGTGCGCCGGCCGGCCGATCACCTCCAGGGCGAAGGCAACGTTCTCGTACGCGGTCTTGCTCGGCAGCAGCTTGAAGTCCTGGAACACACAGCCGATGTTGCGGCGCAGCAGCGGCACCTTCCAGGAACTGAGCTGGCCGATGTCCTTGCCCGCCACCCAGATGCGACCGCTGTCGGGCTTCTCCTCCTTGATGAGGAGCCGGATCAGGGTCGACTTGCCGGAGCCCGTGGGGCCGACGATGAAGACGAACTCCTGCTTGGCGATGTCGAGGGACACATCACGCAGGGCGACGACGTTCCCTTTGTACGTCTTGTTGACGTCGCGAAGTCGGATCATGGGTCGGTGCGACTCCCCCCCCGGGGCCCCACGCCACTGCTGGCAGGAAGCACGAGGGCCAATGCTAACGACGGTCTCTGTGCCGCGCCAGTACTGAGGACATCTATGACTGCGCTGGTAACAGTGCCGCCCGATGGACGAAGGGCTCCCCGACCGTAGAATGCGGTGTGCGGAACCGCCGGCCGTCGGGTCTCGACGCGGCGACCGCGGCGCTCCGGCGGGCGGCGGTCGAGCGCCTGGTGGTGATGACCCGGCCGGAGCTGGAGCTGTTCGTCCAGCACTGGTACCACGACTTCACTCCTCTGGGCCTTCCCACGCCCCAGCGGTGGGGGATGTTCGCACCGAACCAGGGCGCCAAGCAGGAGCCGGTCTGCAGGCTCGTCGCGGAGGCGCTGCGACTGGCGGGCGAACGCGGGGAAAGGCCGACGGTGCTGGAGCTCTTCTGCGCCGACGGGTTCTATACCATCTACGCGGCCCAGCACGGCGCAAGCGCGGCGTTCGGGATCGACACCGATCCCGCCGAGATCGACAAGGCCAGGCTGGCGGCCAAGCTCCTCGGCGTGCCCAACGCCTCCTTCGAGGTGGCCGACGTGTTGACATCGCACGCCCGCGCCGGGGTGGGGATCTGCGCCGGCGGCCTGTACCACCTCACCGATCCGGCGGCACTCCTTGCCCGCCTCCGCCGGCAGATCGACCACGCCCTCGTCGTGCAGACCGTGTTCCACCTGACGCGGACCGAGACCGACTACTTCGAGACGCCGGCGCCCGGCCTCACGTGGGGCTCACGCTTCAGCTACGAGTACCTGCTCGCCATGGTGGAGGGCAGCGGCTGGCGCATCGTCTCGGCCGAACGCAACGAGTTGCCCGGCAACGACCGCCCGGAGGACCGTGGCTCGGCCTACCTGCTCTGCGTGCCCGCCGGCCCGGCGCTATGACGGGCGCTTCCGCCACCGCAGGTACGCCTCCATGAAGGCGTCGAGGTCGCCGTCGAGCACGCCGTTCACGTTGCCGGACTCGTGGTCGGTGCGGAGGTCCTTCACCATCTGGTACGGCTGCAGGACGTAGGAGCGGATCTGGCTGCCCCACGTCACCTCCCGCTGCTCGCCGGCGATGCTCGCCAGCTCGGCCCGGCGGTCCTCTCTGGCCTTCTCGGCCAGCTTGGCGGCCAGGATCTTCATGGCCACGTCCTTGTTCTGGTGCTGGCTGCGCTGGTTCTGGCAGGACACGACGATGCCGGAGGGCAGGTGGGTGATGCGCACCGCCGAGTCGGTGACGTTCACGTGCTGGCCGCCGGCGCCCGAGGAGCGGTAGGTGTCGATGCGCAGGTCTTTCTCGTCGATGTCCACCTCCTCCGACGCCTCTTCCAGGTACGGCACGGCCTCGAAGGAGGCGAACGCGGTGTGCCGGCGGGCCTGGGAGTCGAACGGCGAGATGCGCACCAACCGGTGCACCCCCTTCTCCCCCACCAGCAGCCCGTAGGCGTAGCGCCCCCGCACGATGAAGGTGGCCGAGGTGATCCCCGCCTCCTGGCCGGCGGTCACCTCCTCCAGCTCGACGTTGAACCCCCGCCGCTCCGCCCACCGCAGGTACATGCGCAGCAGCATCTCGGCCCAGTCCTGGGCGTCGGTGCCGCCGGCGCCGGAGTGGACCTCGCACACCGCATCGCGCTCGTCGTGGTCGCCCGAGTAGAGCGATCGCAGCTCGAGGGCGTCGAACTCCTTGACCAGCGCCGCCAGCCCGCTCTGGACCTCGGCCTCGACCGAGTCGTCCGCTTCCTCGCGCCCCAGCTCGTGCAGCACCTCCACATCGGAAAGGCGCGACTCCAGGCCTTCGAGCAGGTCGATGTCGTCCTTGACGAGTGCGAGTTCGGAGGTGACCTTGCGGGCCTCGTTCTGGTCGTCCCAGAGCGAGGGGTCTGAGGCCATCTTCTCGAGTTCGGTGAGACGGGCGCGCTTGGCGTCGAGACCGAGGTCTTTCTCGGACTCGGACAGCCGGCGTCTCAGTTCGGCCAGGTCAGCGGTCAGGTCGCGCACGGGTTCCCTCCGAGCCGGCGCCCCGGGCGCCGGCGGTCACTTCCCGTGACAGAGCTTGAACTTCTTGCCGCTCCCGCACCAGCACGGCTGGTTGCGCCCGAGCTTCTCGTGCTCGGACTTCACCACCGGGGCCTGGGTGACCTCCTCGGCTGGCCCCGCCGGGGCCTCCTCGCCGGCCTGCGCCGCCTGGCGCGCCGCGGCGGCCTGCATGCCGGAGGCGTCGCCCGAGGGGTCCTCCGGGGCCGAGTACTGGACGTTGCCGATCTGGGGCTGGGGCTGGTTCTCCACCACCACGTCGAGGTGCATGACGTAGCGGATGAAGTCGTCGGAGATGGAGGCGATCATCTGGGTGAACATGTTGTAGCCCTCGCGCTGCCACTCGGTGAGCGGGTCGCGCTGGCCCATGGCCCGCAGGTTGATGCCCTCCTGCAGGTAGTCCATCTCATAGAGGTGCTCCCGCCACCGCTGGTCGATGATCGAGAGCATCACCCGGCGCTCGATCTCCCGCATGACGTCGGGCGTGAGCGACTCCTCGCGCTGCTCGTAGTACTGGACGGCCTCGTTGAGCAGGCTCTCCCGCACCTGGTCGGGGCTGCTGGCCTGGCCGAGCTCCTCCACGGTGAACGCCGTCGGGTAGTAGGCGCTGACGTCGTGGACGAGGTTCTCCAGGTTCCAGTCCTCGGAGAAGTCGTTCGGGCAGAAGATCTCGACCTCCCGGCCGATGACCGTCTCGAGGTGCTCCAGCGCTTCGTCCCGCAGGTCGGCGCCGTCGAGGATTGCCTGCCGGCGCCGGTACACGACCTTGCGCTGCTGGTTCATGACTTCGTCGTACTTGAGGACGTCCTTGCGGATCTCGGCGTTGCGGGACTCCACGGTGGACTGGGCCTTCTCGATGGCCTTGGTCACCATCTTGGCCTCGATCGGCACGTCGTCGGGCAGGGCCTTGCCCATCACCCAGCTCATGGCGCCGGTGGCGAACAGCCGCATGAGGTCGTCCTCCAGCGACAGGTAGAAGCGGCTTTCGCCGGGATCGCCCTGGCGGCCGGCCCGGCCGCGGAGCTGGTTGTCGATGCGCCGGCTTTCGTGGCGCTCGGTGCCCAGCACGTAGAGGCCGCCTAGGTCACGGACCTTCTCGCCCTCGGCCGCGCACTCCTCCTTGTACTTCGGGAACAGCTCGGCCATGCGGGCCTTGCCCTCCTCGGAGTCGAGGAGCAGGCCCTCGGCCAGCACGTCGAGCTGGGCCATGCCCTCGGCGTAGCCGCCGAGGATGATGTCGACGCCCCGGCCGGCCATGTTGGTGGCCACGGTGACGGTGTGCAGGCGGCCGGCCTGGGCCACGATCATGGCCTCACGCTCGTGGTGCTTGGCGTTCAGCACCGCATGGGCGACACCCCGCTTGTCGAGCATGCGTGACAGGCGCTCGGATTTCTCGACCGACACCGTGCCGACCAGCACCGGCTGGCCGGCCTCGTACCGCTCGGCGATGTCGTCGACCACGGCGCCGAACTTGGCCTCCTCGGTCTTGTAGACGAGGTCGGGCTGGTCCATGCGGATCATCTGGCGGTGGGTGGGAATCGGCACCACAGCCAGGTCGTAGGTGTGGGCGAACTCGGCGGCCTCGGTCTCGGCCGTGCCCGTCATGCCCGCCAGCTTCTTGTACATGCGGAAGTAGTTCTGCAGGGTGATGGTGGCCAGGGTCTGGTTCTCGGACTTGATCCGGACCCGCTCCTTGGCCTCCATGGCCTGGTGCAGGCCTTCCGACCAGCGCCGGCCCTCGAGGATGCGGCCGGTGAACTCGTCGACGATCTTGACCTCGCCGTGCTGGACCACGTAGTCGACGTCGCGTTTGTAGAGCTCCTTGGCCCGCAGGCCGGCGAGCAGCTGGTGCACGTAGTTGGAGGACAGCTCGTCGTAGAGGTTCTGGACCCCGAGGGCCTTCTCGACCTTCTCGATGCCCGCCTCGAGGGGCACCACGGTGCGCTTCTCCTCGTCGACCTCGTAGTCCATGTCCCGGGTGAGGGTGCGGACGATGCCGGCGAACTTGTAGTACAGCGCCGCCGCGTCCTGGACCTGGCCGGAGATGATGAGCGGGGTCCGCGCCTCGTCGACGAGGATCGAGTCGACCTCGTCGACGATGGCGAAGCTGTGGCCCCGCTGGACCATCTGCTCCTTCGACATGGCCATGTTGTCGCGGAGGTAGTCGAAGCCGAACTCGTTGTTGGTGCCGTAGGTGACGTCGCAGGCGTACATGGCCCGCTTGTGCTCCGGCTCCTGGTTGGCGGCGACGATCAGGCCCACGTCGAGCCCGAGCCATTTGTGGATGCGGCCCATCCACTCCGAGTCGCGGCTGGCCAGGTAGTCGTTGACGGTGATCACGTGGACGCCCCGGCCGGAGAGGCCGTTCAGGTACACGGGCAGGGTGGAGACGAGGGTCTTGCCCTCCCCCGTCTTCATCTCGGCGATCCAGCCGAAGTGCAGGGCGGCGCCGCCCATGAGCTGGGCGTCGTAGTGGCGCTGGCCGATGACCCTCCGGGCCGCTTCCCGGGTCACGGCGTAGGCCTCGAGGAGCAGGTCGTTCAGGGCGTCGTCGACATCGTCGGGGGGCACGTTGGCCAGCCGCTCGCGGAACTCGACGGTCTTGTGCTGCAGGGCGTCGTCGGAGAGGGCCTGGATCTCCGGCTCGAGGGCATTGATGTCGGGCACCAACGTCTGCAGGGCTTTCAACTTCTTGCCCTCGCCGGCGCGCAGGACCTTGGTCAGAAACGACATGGCCCGAGTCTACCGGCGTCGACCACCCGAGCCCCCGGCGGGCCTCAGGTCCTCGACGCGGGTAGGTGTCTGCTCGGCCGGGCTCGCCGGCGCCGGCGTCGACCACCCGAGCCCCCGGCGGCCGGCGCCCAGGCCACAATGTCGGCCGTGGTCCTACCCGCCCCTGCCCGCACGCCGCCCGTGGAGGAGACGACCGACCAGGTCGACCTCGACTTCGTCGTGCAGTGGCTGAAGCGCCGGGATCCGGTGCGGTGGGCGCTGGCGGGGATGATCCTCGTCTGGTCGCTGGTCTTCATCCGCCTGGGCTGGCAGCGCCACGTACGGTTCGGCACCTTCGGCTTCGACCTGGGCATCTACGACCAGGCCATCTGGCTCCTCTCCAGGGGCAAGACGCCCTTCATCACCCTGCGGGGGCTCGACTTCTGGGGCACCCACGCCAACCCCATCCTGGCCCTGTTCGTGCCCTTCTACTGGCTCGGCGCCGGACCGCTCTTCCTCCTGATCGTCCAGGTGATCTCCCAGGCCGCCGGTGCCGTCGCCATCTACCTGCTGGCCCGCGACCGGTTCGAGGCCCGGTGGCCGGCGGTGGCCATGGCCGGCGTCCTCCTCCTCCACCCCACCTACCAGTACCTCGTCTGGGAGTTCTTCCATCCCGACGCCCTCGCCCTCGGCCCACTCCTGTTCGCCTACTGGGCGGCCCGGGCCCGGCGCTGGAAGTGGTTCGCGGTGGCGGCCGTGCTGGCGCTGGCGACGAAGGAGGACGTCTCCCTCGCCTTCGTCGTCATGGGCGTCCTGATCGCCGTCCGGGGCGACCGCCGGATCGGCCTCGTCATCTCGGCCATCGCCGCTGCCTGGTTCATGTTCGCCACCCGGGTGATCATCCCCATGTCCAACGGGATCGGGCCCTTCTACGACTCGTTCTTCGGTGAGTTCGGCAGCTCGGCCGGCGAGGTCACCAAGAACGTGCTCTCCAACCCGGGCAAGGCGATCGACGTCGCCACCCGCCCCAACCGCATGAGCTACTACCGGATGATGCTGGCGCCGGTGGCGTTCCTGCCGTTCTTCGCCCTGCCGACGCTCCTCATCGGGGCGCCCATGATCGGGGTGAACGCTCTCTCGTCGTTCCCCTACCAGCAGGAGATCCGCTACCACTACGCCGCCCTGGTCCTGGCCGCCATCATCCTGGCCACCGTCGAAGCCATCGCCTGGCTGGGCAGGACCGCCACCGCCCGGGCCTTCCTGGTCGGGCTGGTGGCAGCCACGTCACTGGCCTCGACGGTGGCGTGGGGCCCTTCGCCCATCAGCACCAAGTACCGGTCGGGCCTCTGGGCCCTGCACCCGGACCCCCGCAACGCCATCCGGGAGAAGGCGATGGACGTCGTGCCGGACCAGGGGTCGGCCAGCGTGCACTACAACTTCGCCCCCCACATGACCCACCGGGAGCGGATCTACGAGTGGCCCGTGCCCTGGCTCCCCCTCAACTGGGGCGTCAAGGAGGAGAACCAGCACGACCCCGCGGATGTCGACTGGCTGCTGGTCGACCGCCTGCAGATGAACGAAATCGACAGGCCGATCCTCGCCCGCCTGCTGGGCAACGGCGAGTTCGCCGTCCGGTTCGAGGAGCAGAACATCGTGGTGGCCGAGCGGGTCAGACCGCCGGCGCCCTAGGCGCCTTTACGGTCGCCTGGCCACCCTTCCCGCTCAGCGGGCCGCTCGGGCCACGCAGAGGATCGACTGCCCGAAGGGGGGCGGGCGCAGGCGCTCCACCCGGCTGACCAACGGGACGACCGCCCGGTCGAAGGTGAGCGCCGACCACTTCTGGGTCGGCGTCTGGCCCAGCTTGGTGGCGAACAGCCACCAGGCCGCAGCGCCCACGAGGTTGACGTAGCGCAGGTCGACGACCTCCAGCCCCGCCTCGGTGACCAGGTCGGCGAGCTGCTCGGCCCGGTAGCGCCGGTGGTGGCCGATGCGGCGGTCGAAGTCGCTGTAGAGGGCCTCGAACGCCGGCACGTAGAGCACGAGGTGGCCGCCGGCGCCCAGCGCCTTCTCCAGGGACCGCACCGCCCGGGCGTCGTCGGCGATGTGCTCCAGCACGTTGACCAGCACCACCGAGTCGAACTGGCCGAGCGCCGGCACGTCGTCGACGTCGGCTTCCACCACCGTGACCCGCTCGTCGCCGGCGTAGCGGTCTTCGAGGATGGAGACACAGCGGGGCGACAGATCGGTGGCGGTGACCGTGCGGCCCTCCAGCAGCCGGTCGGTGAGGGTGCCGTGGCCGGCGCCGACCTCCAGGACCCGCCGGCCGAGGTACGGCGCCATGAGTGAGTAGATCCAGCCGGCGTAGTTGACGGCGTCGTCGAGGTTGTCGAGGGTGTCGGCCAGCTCCTCGTCGGCCTCTTCGACGGCCGCCGGCCCCGTCCTCGGCCGCAGCCGGCCCCGGTGCCGCAGCCGCTCCCCGACCTGGGAGTACCGG
>Ga0247704_1000501_pt1 | contig 11009 bp, 10 predicted proteins | sample 41W_NmetaG_FD_189042 | JGI IMG/M metagenome (GOLD analysis project Ga0247704, IMG submission 189042) | Soil microbial communities from hillslope of Landscape Evolution Observatory, University of Arizona, Oracle, AZ, United States - 4-1-W_N | ecosystem: Engineered > Artificial ecosystem >...
GGCCCGCTCGGCCTGGGACACCAAGTACGCCTACTGGGACCCACGCCCCGAGAACGGCATCCGGGACTCGGGCGTCGATCGCAACTGGGAGCCGTTCATCGAGACGCCGTTCTTCCCGTCCTACATCTCCGGCCACGCCACCTACTCGGGCGCGGTAGCCGAGGTCCTGGCGTGGATCTTTCCCGAGAACGAGGCCGACTTCCGGACCAAGGCCCTGGAGGCATCCAACTCGAGGCTGTGGGGCGGCATCCACTGGCGCGCCGACAACGAGGTGGGCCTCGAGGTCGGCACCCGGATCGGCCAGGCCGTGATCGAGCGGGCCAAGACCGACGGCGCCCCGCCCCCCAGCGGCAGGAGGGCATAACCCGCCGCACCAGGCCGCCGGTCTCCTACCGTGGGCGGCGGTGGGGGCGCGGCACTGCACTCGTGCGGACCTGGAAGCGGTGGCCGAGACGTTCGCCGCCGGGTTCGCCGAGGACCCCTGGTTCCGGTGGCTGTGGCCCGGGGCCGAGTACGACGCCTGCGCCCGGGCCTGGTTCGGCTTGGTGGCTGACGTGGCCTTCCCCAAGGGCCACTGCTACGTGGCGGGAGACGGTGCGGCGGCCTCGTTATGGGCGCCGCCCGACGTGGCACTGGCCGGGGAGGCCGATCTGGCGGCAGCCGCCGGCCTTCTCCGCCAACAGGTCGGGGACCGGGCCGGCGACGCACTGGAGGCCCTCGCCCTGTCGGCCGCCCACGAGCCCCCGACGCCCCACTTCGCCTGCGTCTACGTGGCCGTCCGCCCCGAGGCCCGTGGCCACGGCCTGGGCGAGGCGGTGATGGCCCCGCCCCTTGCGGCGTGCGACGCGGGAGGCTTCGGCGCCCACCTCGTCTCCACCAACCGCCGCAACCTGAACTTCTACCGCCGCCTCGGTTTCGAGGTGGCCGCCGAGCTGCCGGTCCTGGGTGGGGTGGTGACCTTCCGGCCGATGTGGCGGGCGCCGGCGGCGGCTGAGCCCCTCACGCCACGGATCGCAGGAAGCGGCGGACCTCGGCGTTGAAGGCGGCGGGCGCCTCCAGGTAGCACTCGTGGCCCACGCCGGGCAGTTCCACGAGGACGGAACCGGGGATGGCGGCGTGGAGCGCCTGGGCCACTGGCCCGCCCGCCCGCTCGTCGGCGCTCCCGTAGACGACGAGCGTCGATGCCCTCACGGAGGGCAGCTCCGCCCGCAGATCGGCCGCCGCCAACGCCCGGGCCATGACGCGGGCACCGGCTCCACGGACGTCGGACATCACGGCGGCCAGCTCTTCCAGTCGCTCCGGTGGCATGGCGGCGCTCACCAGCCCTGGCACCGACTCGGGGCGGACGGGCACAGGCAGCTTCTCGGCCAGGCTGAGGGCGAACGCCAGCCTCCGGTCCACCTCATCGGGCGGCAGCGACCCGGACCAGCCCGCGTAGCCTCCCACCACGACCAACGACCGCACGCGGGTGGGGTGGCGGACGGCGAGCTGGAGCACGAGCCCGCCGCCAAAGGAGTGGCCCACGACGTGCGGACGGCCGAGGCCCAGCGCCTCGATGAACCCGGCGAGGCAGTCGGCGTAGCCGGCGAGCGTGAGGTCCTCGGGCGGGTCGTCGGACCCACCACATCCGGGCGCGTCCCAGGCCACCACATCGAACTCGTCGGACAGGCTGTCGAGCTGTTCCCCCCACACCCGCGAATCGCACATCGCCCCGTGGACGAGGACCAGCGGCGGCCCCTTCCCCGCCCTGCGGAACGCCATCGTCAGGCCGCCGACCTCGATGGCACGCGTGCGGTCCACGGCGCTCATCGTAGGGTTCTCCCCAGCGGTCGGGCGGGGCCCGCCGGGGGTCAGCGTGCGACCAGGCCGACCGTGGCGGGCCCGGAGTAGGTCCGCGACGGGCCCGCCCTCAGGCTGTTCTGGTCGAACGACCGGCAGTCCTTGGCCCCCTTGTCGCAGACGATCACCCAGCCGCTGCCGAAGTAGCACCGGACCTTGCCGTCGGCCGCCCGCTCGAACCTGCCGCCCGCCATGCGGCACTCCTCCTTGAACGCCGACTCGCCTCCCGGGTAGTCCTCGCGGTTCTGGGCCGCCCCGGCAGGACCGGCCAGGGCCATCGAGAGGGCCACCGCCACCGCGGCCGCCGCTCCTCGCCTCGCCACCTTTCCCGTCGTCGATGCCATCGTCGCCTCCCCTTTCGTGAGTGTCCGCTTCGGGACTCCGTCACGATGAGCCTCCGACGGGCGGGTGGGGATCCCCCCGCCGGCTCGTTCCCGTCCCGCCCCGGTAAGGTGGACCTGACCGTTCGGAAAGGGGGGCGCGCCGTCACCCCTTAGGGCTTCGGGCGGAGCTGTCCGATGAGCAACACGTAGCCGTCGGGATCGTGCACCCGCATCTCGCCTGCGGGCATGTGAGGCGGATCGGTGATCGGCGAGGGGTCAAGGCCGGAACGGACCAGCCCGTCCCGCAGTGCAACGAGGTCGTCGGTATACAGGTAGAAGAGGACTCCCTGCGCGCCGGGAACGACGGGTTCGTCGGCCGCCGCCAACATCAAGCGGGCACGCCCGGCCTGGAGATACACCCACCACTGGTCCTGACCTCGGCCGCCGACGGTCGAGATGGGCTCGAAGCCCAGCCGCGTGTAGAAGTCGACCGAAGCCCCGACGTCACGGACGTGGGCATAGGGAACCAGGTCCCGGACCGGGATGGTGGGCAACGGTCCACCGTAACGCTGTGCCTGCGGCCGGCGGCGATGCACTGCTGGAGCTCCCGTGACGCGTGGCAGAGCCCTGGTCAGGGTGCCCCGCCCGGGCGTACGATCACGAGGTGGTGCTTGCACGGCGGAACGAGCCCGAGATCCTCGCCGCACCCTCCGCACCCTCCGCACCCTCCGCACCCTCCGCCCGTCTGCGCCTGCTGACCGTAGGTGTGGCAGTCACCCTTGCCGTCGCCATGGCGGTGGCGCTCCTTCGCGTCGCTGACGGTCGCCCCGACAGGGCAACGGTCCAAGCGGGCCCCAGCAGTTCAGATCCGATCCTCGGGGCGACCACTCCGGCGCCGCCCGGTGTCGAGCTGCAGCTGGAGCTGGGATGGCGGACCCTGCTCGCCGACGGCGACAAGCTGGTCGTCGGCACGCGACCGCTTGCCGAGCGCGATCTCCTCCTGGCGGTGTTGGCGCGCGACGACGTGGCGTTCTCCGCCTTCCCTGCCGACGGCGCGGTGCTGGTGGTCGGCGGCGACCGGTTGAAGGCGAAGCACGTCGCCGACATCTCCCGGGCCACGCGGACCACGACGGCGGACGGGGGCGAGATCGTGCAGATCGGACCGGATGCGATGGTCGGACCAGGGCCAGCGCTCGACCTCGGCCCTCCAAAGCCCATGGCGGGCGGCGTCGCCGTCCGGCTGGGCGACGTCCCACAATCGTCCCGCACCTTGGCCGCCTATCTCGGGCCCCAAGCTGACCCTGCGTTGATGCGGCAGGCCCAGGCCATGGCGGCGAGCGTCCGTCTCCGGCCCGTTGACCCGGCGACCATCCCACCGCCACCGCCCGGAAGCCGGCCCGGGTTCGACTCGGGGGAGGCCAGCGGCCAGCTGCGACCTGTGGTCTCGTTCACCGGGGCCGGGAGCACCTACACCGCACGAGCGGGCGGCGACTGCGCAGACGTCGTGATCAGCGGCTCGACTCAACCGCTGGCCGGCGGCTGCTCGGCCGGGCGACCGGCGGGCGGCGGGTTGCAGGTGGTCGCCGCCTCGTCCCACCCCGGCTCCCCGCCCGCACCTCCACTCGGTCAGACGTTCGCCCCGGGTAGGGGCCCGGTGCTGCCGGCGATGATCGTCCTCGGCCGTCTCGGGTCGGAGGCCCACGACGTCGTGGCCGTGCTCGTTGACGGCCAGATGATCCCCGCCTCCGTCGGGAGCGACGGGTGGGTCCTGGTAGCCACGGAGGGGCGGCCCTTCCTCCTCGAAGTCCGCGACGCGGGCGGGAAGCCCGTCACCCGGACTCCGGTCACCTGACCGGCAGTTCGAGGAACATGCGCTGCAGGAGGTCGCCCAGCCATGCCTGGAACCGTTCGACTGGCCAGCCGGCGTCGTGCACCAGGCGCAGGTAGGCGTCGGGTGCGAGGGCCCACATCGTGGCGGTGATCGTCTCCTCGTCGTAGCGGAGCGCACGGGCCTTCTGCGCCAGGGTCACCGCGAACTCGTTCAATCCGACTCGTCGCTGGTGCTGGAAGCGCTCCCACACCTCGGCGGCGTCGGCGTCGACCGACGCGGCGGTCTCCAGCGCCCGCAGCACGAGGCCCGCTCGCCCGGAGATGAGGCACATGTTCCGGGCGTACAGCTCGATCGACCGGACCGGGTCGGGCTCTTCGATCGCCTCGCGCCACCAGCGTCGCTCGGATATCGGCACCGGCGCGTCGTCACCGGCGAGGGCCTGCTCGACCACGGTGCGCAGGATGACGGGCTTGGGGCCAACCGCGGTGAACACGGTCGGGCGGGCCACGCCCGCTTCAGCCGCGATGTCCTCGATCGAGGTGGCCAGATACCCCTTGGTGGAGAAGAGCCGGTACGCCGCCGCGCACACGAGTGCCGGTGCGTCACCCCGGCGGATGCTGGTGCGGTACGTACGCCGCTTGACAGATCCCAAGCCCGGAATGATACTCCACATCTAACTGATTAGACGATGTGTCTAATCATGGGAGGTAGCTGAGAGGTGATGTGTGATGGACGAGACCGGCGCGTTCCTCGAGGTGACGACGGCCCGCTATCGCGACGCAGAGACCGCCTTGCACAAGGGTGATGCCGCCCCACGCAAAGCCATGTGGGCTCGCACCGAGCCGGTGACCCTCCTCGGGGCGGCTCTCAGTGCAGCGGGCTGGGAAGCGATCGAACCGCTCTTCGACCGGCTCCAGGCAAGGTTCTCGAACTGCAGCTCGTGCGAGCACGAGGTCATCGCCGCCGGTGCGAGCGGCGACCTCGCCTACATCGTCGCGTTCGAGCACACCACCGCCTCGTCGACGACTCGCCCCCGCTGCCTTACGCGCTTCGAGCCACCACCGTGTTCCGCCGCCAGGACGGGGAGTGGAAGGTTGTCCACCGCCACGCCGACCCGGTGCCATCCGAGAACGAGGCGGAGCTCGTGCAGCGGCTGGTCGCGGACACGTAGTCGCCGTCGCCTGGCCGCCCGGGTTGCGGCGGCGGCGCGAGCGGCGAGCGAGCACGGCAGACGACGTTCGGGAGGTTCAGGTCTCCGGTGATCGGGTGCGCTGGGCTCGGTGCTCGGCGGAGCCGATCGGGTCCGGCACCGGCGAGTCCCGGCCTTCGGCGTAGGCGAGGTACAGGGCGCTGTTGATGAGCCCGATGTGGCTGAAGGCCTGGGGGAAGTTCCCCAGGAAGGCGCCGGTAGCAGGGTCGATCTCCTCGCTGAACAGGCCGAGGTGGTTAGCGTGCCCGGCCATCCGCTCGAACAGGTCGCGTGCCTCGTCGACCCGTCCACCCATGGCGAGAGCGTCGACCAGCCAGAAGTTGCACAACCCGAAGGCCCCTTCACCACCAGCGAGGCCGTCGTCGGCGAGGTAGCGGTGCACGAGCCCGTGCTCGGTGAGGCCCTCGATGGTGGCGTCGAGGTTCGCCTGCACGCGGGGGTCGTCGAAGGGCAGGAGCTCCAGCAGCGGCAGCAAGAGGTTGGACGCGTCGAGCACGCCGCGCTCGTAGGACTGGCGGAAGGCGCCGAGCTCGGGGTCGAACCCGCGGGCCAGCACGTCCTCGCGGATCAGCTCGCACGTGCCGCGCCAGCGCTCCACGTCGCCCTCGATGACCTCGTCCTCGGCCAGTGCGACGGCTCGGTCGAGTCCCATCCACACCATGACCTTCGAGTACACGAAGTTGAAGGGCCCGTTGCGAAGCTCCCACAGCCCGTAGTCGCGCTCCTGCCACTGGCGGCACGCATCGTCGGCCAACTGGGGCAGGAAGGCCAGGATGTCGTCCTCGACCTCTTCGCCGACCCGCACCAGCTCGTACACCGCGCTGATCAACTCGCCGAAGACGTCGAGCTGGAGCTGGTCGACGGCGCCGTTGCCGGTGCGGACCGGCGCCGACCGCCGGTAGCCCTCGAGGTTCGGGAGCTCCTCCTCGCCGAGGTCGGTCTCACCGTGGAGCCCGTACACGATCTGGATGGCACGGTCGTCTCCCTGGTGTTCCCGCGCCACCCGTTCGGCCCACTCCACGAAGGCGCGGGCATCGGCGTCGTGGCCGAGGGCGTGCAGGGCCTGGGCGGCGAGGGCGGCGTCGCGGATCCAGCTGTACCGGTAGTCCCAGTTGCGCACACCGCCGATCTCCTCCGGCAGCGACGTCGTCGCAGCGGCGGCGATGGCTCCCGTCTCGCCGTGGCTCAACAGCTTGAGCGCCAGCTCGGCCCGGATGATCAGCTCCCCGTGCGGTGCCGCCCAGGAGCGGGTGCCGGTGGCCTCCGCCTTGTGGACCCAGGTCTGCCAGGACTCGACGGCCTGGGCGACCACCTCCTGGGAGTGCCCGAGGTCCGTGTCGGTCGGCAACGTCGCTCCCCAGCGGGTCACCAGTGCTCTGCGCTCGCCCGAGCGCAGCCGGAGGCGGGCGTGCAACGTCGCCGCGCCGTCGTCCTCGGTGACGGTCGCCTCGTTCTCCCGGATCCCGGCCAGGGTGAGCGAGTCGTCAGCGGCCCAGGCCAGGAATCCGCCCTCGATCGCCAGCAGGTGCGGGCGGCCGTTGCCGTACTGGAAGCGCGGGCTCCACTCGACCTCGACAGCGACGTCGCCGCCCTCGGCCCGCACCACGCGATGGACCTCGGGCTCCGCCATCGAGTCGCCCGTGCCGTCCAGGGCGCCGCCCAGCGGCATGCAGTCCGTGACGACGAGGCGAGCACCGCCGACCTCGAAGGACGTCTCGAGGACGTTGGTGTGCTCGATGTAGCGCTGGTCGCCCAGCTCGGCGCCGGCGGCCCGGACCCGGAAGCGGCCGCCACGGTCCCGGTCGAGGATCGACGCGAACACGCTGCCGTCCTCGAGCCCCGGCAACGGGCACCAGTCGATGGCGCCGTCCCGTCCCACGAGCGCGACCGTCCGCAGGTTGCCGATGGCGCCGTGGTCCTCGATGGCGAGGTAGCCGTCGGCCATCACCGCTTCAGGGCCGGCAGGACGTGCTCGCCGAAGTCCCGGATGAACGACTCCTGGTCGCGGTGCACGTTGTGCAGCAGGATCTCGTCGAAGCCGAGCTCGACCAGCGCCTGGATGCGGTCGACGTGCTCGCCGGTGTCGGCGGAGACGATGATCGACTCGGCCACGTCGTCGGGCTCGACGAACTGGGCGGCGGCGGCGAAGTCCTCGGGCATCCGCAGGTCGGCCAGGACGGGGCTGTCGAAGACGTTCGTCCTCCACTGCTGGTGGGCGGCTTCGAGTGCCTCGTCGTCGGTGGGGGCGTAGGACAGCTGGGTCTGCAGCAGCATCGGCTTCCTGTCGCCCCCGCCCTCACGCCACGCCTTGACCACCGGCTCGAGGTCCTCCAGCGGCTGGGCGATGGTGATGAGGGCGTCGGCCCAGCCGGCAGCCCACCCGGCCGTGGTGGGGGTGATCGCCGCTCCGACGACCATCGGAGGGGTCAGCGGTCGTGTGTAGAGCTTGGCGTCCTCGACGACGACATGCCCTCGATGGGTCACGGTGTCGCCCCGCCACAGCGCCCGCATGATCGCCACCGACTCCAGGAGCCGCTGATTGCGCTCGGGCTTGGTGGGCCAGCGCCCGCCGGTGATGTGCTCGTTGAGCGCCTGCCCGCTCCCCACGGCGATCCAGACCCGATCGGGGTGCATCTCGGCGAGGGTGGCGGCAGCCTGGGCGATGATGGCGGGGTGGTAGCGCTGCCCGGGAGCGCAAACGGTGCCCATCGGGAGCGTGGTGGCCTGCAGGGCCGACCCCAGCCACGACCAGGCGAAGCCGGACTGGCCCTGGTCCTCGTTCCACGGGTGGAAGTGGTCCGAGCACATAGCCGCTTCGAAGCCGGCCTCCTCGGCCTGCTGCACGTGGGCGAGGAGCGTGCTGGGACGGTGCTGCTCGTGAGAGGCGTGGTAGCCGATGCGGGTCACCGTTCAGCCCTCCGCCTCCGTGACCGGGAAGGCCATGGTCGTGAGCAGGGCGTTCTCGGCCTGCCTCGAATCCAGCCTCGTGTGCTGCACGACCACCGGGACGTCGGACTTGATGACCGTGGCGTAGTCGGTGGCCAACGGGATCGGTTCCGGGTCGTCGAGCTCGTTGAACCAGAGGTGCAGCGTGCGGCGGGCCGGGACCCGCACCCGGTAGGGCCCCGCCGGCTCGCGGTCGGAGAAGTACACCGTGATGTCCACGTTGGCGTCCTGGTCGGACGGGTTGAGGAACGAAGCCGTCTCGTGGCTCTCCATCTCGTCCGGTCCCGTGCTGCGGTCCGGGATCCATCCTTCGGGGATGGCCCATATCCGGTGTCCCATGGCGTTCATCGGACTTCCGTCGGCGGCGGGTGTGGTGGCGGGCATCAAGGGGGCCTACCCACCGGGACGGGCGACCAGTCCTGCACGGGTCCCCCTGCTCCTCGCGCCCTGACGGTCGCCGGGGTTGCGGCCGGCCGTCAGTCGGTCCGGTCGACGTGCCAGCGGGTCCCGCTGCTGCGGTAGCGGCAGTACGTGCCGGTGACGATGGTGCGGTCGAGGTGCTCGGCCAGCTCGGGCAGGACCGGCGTGAGCTTGCGGATGGCGTCGCGCACTCGACCGCTGACCGCCTTGCGTGCTCGCTCGGCGGGATGGTTGGCGAACGGGCGCGCCCGGCCGCCCGTTCCAGTGGCCCGCGCCAGCTCGTCGAGGACGGCTTGGCGCTCCGCCGCCGCTCGGGCCCGGCGCTCGAGGTCGTGGTCGCGCTCCGCATCCGCGATGTCGCCGTCGAGATCGGTGAGGCGCTGCCGGTAGGCCGCCAGCGTTCGCCGGTCGACGACGTCCCCGGCCGGACCTGAGCGGTCGACCGCGTCGATCAGGTCGAGGACGTGGACCTCCGTGTCGGGCGCGGCGAGGAGCCGGGCGATGTCGGACAACCCCTTGCTGTGCGGGACAGCCGCCGCCCGACCGTCGAAGGTCAGCTCCCACAGCGCACCACACCGTCGCATGGTGGCGGCACCCGCAGACGGCTTGGCCGCGGTCAGGAGCGGGTGCGACTCGACCTCGGCCAGCCAGCCGGCTGCGCTGAGGCGCCGGTAGGTGGCAGCCGCGTCCTCGAGCAGCCTCCGCGCCGCCGCCTCGTCGCCGACGGCGGCGGCGAGCAGCCCGGCCGTGTGGGCGTGGCTGCCGGCGAAGGCGACGACCGCGCCGTTGACGCCGCAGGTACCGGCCAGCGGCGCGATGTCTTCGAGCAGCCCGGCGGCGAGCTGCTGGTCGTCGATCGTGACGGCGGCGTAGGCGAGCTCGCGGACGAACACCGACCACAGGTACGAGCGGTCGACTCGCCACGTCCCCAGGTCCATGACGGCCTCGACGTGGCGACGGGCGGCGTCGGCGTCGCCGGCGCGGGCCAGGAAGCCGGCGGCGACGGCGTGGGCGTGTACCGGCGCCCCCGTCCAGTGGGCGACGGCCTCGGCCGCGAACGTCCGCAGCTCGTCGGGACGGGCGCGCGCCCTGGCGAGCTCGAGTCGCTGCGACATGCGCACGTTGCCGGTGTCGGGCTCCCGGATGCGTGCACCCAGGGCGGCCGCCTCTTCGATCAGCTCCTCGGCCTCGTCGCTGCGACCCTGGAGCAGGGCGATGCACGCCCGTCTGGTCGTCGAGGTGTAGCGATGCCGGGGCTGGCCGAGGCCATCGAGCATCGCGAAGCAGCTCTCCAGGGGAGTCTGGTAGGCGGGAGACCCCTGCTCGAGCAGCGCGTTGGCGAGCAGCACCAGGGCGTCGGCGTGCCGCTCGTCGTCGCCCAGAGACAGCGCCACGTCCACGATCTCCCGGGCCACGGCTTCCCGTTGGCTGCCCGCGCCCGGCGTCCACAGGACGTCGTGGCGGGCCAGCAGGCAGGTGAGCAGGGTGGCGCCGTCACCGGCCCGGCGGCCGACCTCGAGGGCGTGCTCGCTGAGAGGACCGGCGCGGGGACGGTCCTCCGGCACGGAGTGCTGCAGCTCTCGGGCGAGGGCGGCGGTGACCCGGGCCTCCCACACGTCGTCGACCCCGTCGACCAGCCCGCGAGCGTGGTCGAGGCGGCGCACGATGTCGTCCCGACGAGCGGCGAACTGCGCACCCAGCCCTGTGAGCGCCAGCGCCACACGTGTGACGGCAACGGGGTCCTGCGCTCGGTCGGCGACGTCGGAGGCATGGTGGAGAAGACCGCGCGCCTCGATCAGGTTGCCGGCGCGGGCGTGGGCGTCGGCCTCGGCCAGGAGGACCTCGACGAGCTGGCGGTCGTCGACGGTGACGGCAACGTCGGCGAGCGCCGCCCGGAGGCGACGCAGGTGGCCGGCGGCCTCGACGAAGGCGAGCGAACGGAGGTCGGCGGCGGCGGCGGCCAGCGCCCATCTCGTCGCCCGTGCGGGCCCGTCGACGGGAACGGCGGCGATGAAGTGGTGGGTGATGGCGCCCGGGGCGACGTCGGCTCCACGGCGCCGGCGCTCCTCGAGGGCGGCGCCGATCGCCTGGTGCAGCGCCGCTCGCCGGCGCCCGGTGATGCGCTCGTCGAGCGTCTCGCGCAGCAGGTCGTGCACGAACACGACGTCGTCGCCGCGCTGGGTCAGCACGCCGGCGCGCACTGCGACGGCGGCGGCGGCATCGACCTCGGTGGTCGCCTGCCCCACCGCGGCGGCCACCACGTCGGGGAGCAGGGCGGTGCCGAGCACGGCGAGGACCTCCAGGACCTCGAGGGTCGGGGCGGGGAGGCGGGCGATGCGCCGGTCGATGGCGTCGCGCACCGCGACCGGCACGGGCGCCTCGCTGTCGAGCCGCGACAGCAGGGCCAGCTCGCGCACGAAGAACGGGTGGCCACCCGTTC
>Ga0247704_1000504_pt1 | contig 10975 bp, 9 predicted proteins | sample 41W_NmetaG_FD_189042 | JGI IMG/M metagenome (GOLD analysis project Ga0247704, IMG submission 189042) | Soil microbial communities from hillslope of Landscape Evolution Observatory, University of Arizona, Oracle, AZ, United States - 4-1-W_N | ecosystem: Engineered > Artificial ecosystem > Mesocosm...
CTCTTCGCCCCCGTCAACACACTTGCCCAGGGACTCCCGCCGCTCTCGAGTAAATAACGAACCGTTTCGGCCCGCTATTTGCTCGAGAGCGGCGGGAGTCCCTGGGCAAGTGTGTTGACGGGGGCGAAGAGGTCGCCGTGGTCGGCCACCCGGCGGACGACGGCGTCGGCCTCGAAGACCAGCAGGTCGGGGTCGGCCGAGTCCGCGGTGGCCGCCACCTCGTCCCAGGTGACCGGGGTGGAGACGGTCGGGCGGGACCGGGCCCGCAGCGAGTACACGCTGACCGTGGTCTTGTGCTCGTCGTTCTGGCTCCAGTCGATGAAGACCTTGCCTGGGCGCAGCGCCTTGGTCATGGCCGACACGACCTCGCCGGGGTAGCGCTTCTCGAAGAGCTGGGCCACCGCCAGGGCGAAGTCCTTGGTGCCGCCCTCGTAGGTGGTCGGCGTGTTGAGCGGGACGTACACCTGCAGGCCCTTGTTGCCCGAGGTCTTGGCCACGCACGACAGACCGAGCTGGGACAGCAGCTCCTGCAGGCGCAGGGCGATCCGGCAGCACTCCACGACCGTGGCGGGCGGGCCGGGGTCGAGGTCGAACACCATGGTGGTCGGGCGGGCGATGTCGGGCGCCCGGGACAGCGACGGGTGCAGCTCCAGCGACGCCAGGTTGGCCACCCATACCAGCGTCGGCAGATCGGCCGCCACGCAGAACGGGATCTCGGCGTTGTTCCGCCCGCTCCACACCGGCGCCACCTGCACCCACGGCGGGCGGTGCGACGGGCAGCGCTTCTCGAAGAAGTGGCCGCCCTCCACGCCCTCGGGGTAGCGCTTCAGCGTGAGCGGCCGGCGGTCGAGGTGCGGCAGCAGCGCCGGCGCGATGGCCTGGTAGTAGCCGATCACCTGACCCTTGGTGAACCCGGCCTCGGGGTAGAGGACCTTGTCGAGGTTGGAGAGGCTGAGGTCGCGACCCTCGACGCGAACCGTGGTGCCGGCCGGGCTCACGCCCCGGTCACGACGCCTTGCTCTCGCCCCGGGCGGCCGCCAGCGACGCCTCCAGGGCAGCCATGAGATCGACCACCGGGGTCGGGCGCTCCGCCGTCGGCGGCGCCACGATCTCCTCGCCGGCCGCCTTGCGCTCGATGAGGGCGAGCACCTCGTCGCGGTGGGTGTCGCGGTACTTGGACGGGTCGAAGCCGGCGGCCAGCGAGTCGATCAGCTGCTGCGCCATCTTCAGCTCCCGGTCGCTCACCTTGTCCGACGAGCCGGGCAGCCCCTCCAGGTCCTCCTGCGGTATGACCTCGTCGCTGAAGTTCATGGTGGTCATGACGAGGGCGTCGCCCACCGGTCGCAACGCCACCAGGTACTGCTTGGTCCGCATGACCACCTTGGCGATGCCCACCTTGCCGGCGTCGCGCATGGCCTCGAGCAGCAGTCGGTAGGCCTTGGTGCCGGCCTTGTCGGGCACCACGTAGTAGGAGGAGTCGAAGAACAGCGGGTCGATGTCGGCCAGGTCGACGAAGTCCTCGATGTCGATGGTGTGGGTGCTCTCGGGGCTGAGCGCGTCCAGCTCGTCGGGGTCCACGACCACGTAGCGGTCCTTGCCGATCTCGTAGCCCTTGACCAGCTCCTCGTAGGGCACCTCCTCGCCGTCGGCCGAGCAGACCCGCTTCTGGTTGATGCGGGCGCCGTCGGTGGCGTGCAGCTGGTGGAAGCGCACGTCCTTCTTGCGGACCGCGGTGAACAGCTTCACGGGGACGTTCACCAGCCCGAAGCTGATGGACCCCCCCCAGATGGATCGGGGCATGGCGCCATTGTTCCCCATCGACCCGACTTCCCGTCGAGCGACTCACCGCCGCAGCTCGTCGTCGGCGACAACCTCGGTGGCCAGCAGGTCGGGACGTACGCCCTTGATCGACGGTTGGCGCAGCGTGCCCGCCTCGGTGACCTCGGTGTAGGCCACCTCCACCACCAGCAGGGGCTCGACGAAGTGCAGCCCGCGCGGGACCGGCCCGGCGAACGGCGAGGTGGGGCGGGCGGTCGCCTCGAAGACCGCGCGCAGTTGCCCGATCAGGCCCTCGGTGAGGCCTGAGCCGGCCTGGCCGACGTAGACGAGCCGACCGGCGCCGCCGCCGCCGCCGTCGTCGTCGTCGTAGTACCCGAGGGCCAGCGACCCGATGCTGGTGCGGCGCGAGCCCAGGCCCGTCGACCAGCCCCCGACGACGAATTCCCGGCGCCTGGTGCACTTGACCTTCGACCAGGCCGGCGACCTCCGGCCGGGCAGGTACGGCGCGTCGGCGCGCTTGGCCATGAAGCCCTCAAGGCCGGCGTCGCGGCACGCCTGCAGCAGCTGGTCCGGGGGCGCGTCCAGCACCGGCGCCGTCTGCCAGGCCGGGCCGCGCAGGGCCAGCGAGTCCAGCACCCGGCGCCGGGCCGACTGGGGTCGGTCGACCAGCGGCTCGCCGTCGAGCCACAGCACGTCGAACACGGCGTAGGTCACCGGCACGTCGGCGAGCAGCCGGGCCGACGGGGCGGCCACGTGCATCCGCCGCTGCATGCGCTGGAAACTGGGGCGGCCGCGCTCGTCGGGTGCCACCACCTCGCCGTCGAGGACCGCCGAACGGTCCCCGATCGCGCCGGCCAGGCCGGCCAGCTCGGGGAACGTCGGCGTGGCGTCGGTGCCCCGCCGGTTGGCCAATGACACGCGCCCCGCGTGCACGGTCGCCACGATGCGCTGCCCGTCGAACTTCGGCTCGAAAACCCACCCGGCCGGGTCCCGGGGCACGCCGGTCCCGCCGGCCAGCATGGGGGCGATCGGCGGTGGCGGCGACGTGGGCGTGTCCGGACTACCCCGCCAGACCGACGACCGGCGCCCGCAGGCGGACACCGGCCAGCGTGCCGTGCGAACGGGCGTCGCCGAAGGGAACGACGGCGCCCCCGGCGGTGGCGACCCAGTAGCCGCGACCGGCCGGCGTCGCGGCGACGGCGATGGCGTCACGCCGGTCGAGGCCACCGAAGGTCGGCGCGCCGCCCAGCCCGACCACGTTCCCGTCGCCCCCCAGGACGAGGAGCCCGCCGCCGGGCACCGCGGCCAGGGCGACCGCCCGGCCGCCGGGCGCGAAGCCCGCGACGTCGTCGGGGGCGGTGCCGAAGGCGAGGATGCGGCCGTCGGCAGCCAGCAGCCAGTAGCCGGAACCCGTCCCCGTGGAGGCGATGGCCACGACCGGCACGGGGAGGCGCCTCGGTGCCGCGGAGCCGAGGAAGCGGGCGTCGCCGAAGGCGAACACGCCGCCGTCGGCGGCGACCAGCCAGTAGCCCCGGCCCGTCGGCGTCGCCGCCATGCCCACGACCGGGGCGGCCAGGCGGATGGCCCCGGTGGACCCCAGGAAGGGCGCGTCACCGAAGGCGAACACCCCTCCGTCGGCGGCGACCAGCCAGTAGCCCCGGCCCGTCGGCGTCGCCGCCATCCCCACCACCGGCGCCGCCAGCCGGAGGGTGGCCGCCGAACCGTGGAAACCGGCTGCGCCGAAGGCGAACACCCCGCCGTCGGCCGCCGCCAGCCGGTAGCCGTCGCCGCTGGAGGACGGGAGGGGCGCCTCGACGGTCCCCGAGCACAGGCCGGTCTCCAGCCGCCCGTCGGCCCGCCGGTAGGCGAGGACCCGGTACCGCAGGCCGGGGGTGAACGAGAACCCGCACGAGGCGCTGGAGCGGGCGGTGTCCACCGTGACGGGGTCCGGAACGGAGCCCTTGACGGTGCGGTCCACGTCGAAGGTCCAGGTGACCGGCTCGTCGCTGCGACCGGAACCGGGGCCCGGCTCGGCGGCGCGCACCGCCGTCCCCTCGAAGGCGACCTCGGCCATCTTCAGCAGTTCCTCGGGAGCGAGGGCGATGCACGAGCACGCCTGGGCCGCCGGCAGGTGGCCGCCCACCACGGGCAGGAACAGCATCCCGGCCAGCAGCACCGCGAGGAGCCGAATGCGCCTGATGGCAGAAGGGTACCGCCGCGGAGCATCGCCCGACCGGCGGGCAGGGCGATCGCCAGCCTCGGTCGCGGCACCCCCTCAGCCTGGCTGGTGGCGAGAAACTGTTGTGAGACTAGCGAAATCGCTTGCATCGGGCATCGAACGTGTGTACCGTTTGGCCATGGTGCTGGCGGCGCTGGCCGGGGCGGTGGAGGAGCTGCAGCTTCCCGTCGACGGGCCCACACTGATTGCGGCCATCGCTCTTTGGGACCGCCTGGGCGCCAAGATCGCGGCGGTGGCCGGCGATTTCGACCACCACTCGCTGTGGGACCTGGACGCGGCCACCTCCATGACCGCCTGGCTGCGGGACCGAGCCTCGATGACGGCCAACGCGGCCGGGCGGCTGGCGTCCCGGGGTCGGCGGCTGCGGGTCCTGCCGGTCACCGCGGCTGCTGGCGCCGGCGGGTCGCTGTCGGGCGGGCAGCTGGACGTGGTGCTGGCCCATCTGGACGACACCACCGCGCCGGTGTTCGCCGACCACGAAGCTGAGCTGGTGCCCGCGCTGGTCCCGCTGGAGCTTCGCCAGGTGGGCCGGGCCATGGCCGCCTGGAAGACCCGGGCGGTCGAGGACCACGCCGAACCGGCAGAACCGGTCCGGGCGGTGCACCTGTCGGCGACTCTCGACGGTCGCCGGGTGCTGGACGGGACCCTTGACGCCGAAGGCGGGGCGGTAGTCGAGGCGGCGCTGCGGGAGGCCGCCACCACCGACGCCGACGGAGAGGAGCCGCGCATCCCGGCCACCCGCCGGGCCGACGCGCTGGTCGACATCTGCCGGTTCTTCCTGGATCACCACCAAGGCGCTTCCGGCGCCCGCCACCGCCCGCACGTCAACGTGGTGATCGAAGCCGAGCACCTCCACGACGCCAACGGCGCCACCGTGGTCGACGGGCCGACGCTGGACTCCGCTACCGCGTCGCGGCTGCTGTGCGACTGCCAACTGCACCGCCTGGTGCGCTCTGGGCGCTCGGAGGTACTGGACTACGGCCGCTCCACCCGCACCATCCCGGTGGCCCTGTGGAACGCCCTGGTGCTTCGCGACGAGCACTGCCGCTTTCCCGGCTGCGACCGCCCGGCGCACTGGACCGAGGGCCACCACGTGCGCTGGTTCTCCGAAGGCGGTCCCACCGCCATTGCCAATCTCGTGCTGCTGTGCAGTCGCCACCATCACCGGCTCCACCTGCCGCGCTGGAAGGCGAAATTGTCACCCGACGCCACCTTCGAGGTCACCGATCCGGCCGGGCGGGTCCGCGTAACGCGACCGCCGGGCGCCGATCCGCCGTTGCCACTGCCGCTGGTGTCGTGAGGGTGGCTGCGGCACTGGCGCGCCGTTACGCCGTGTTCACCGCCAGCAGCCGGCGGGCCGCGGCCCGGCCGGAGGCGATGCAGGCGGGGATGCCGACGCCCCGGTAGGACGACCCGGCAAGTGCCACGCCGGGGAGGTCGCGGGCCAGGGACGCCTCGATGGCGTCGACCCGGGCCAGGTGCCCGACGGTGTACTGCGGGAAGGCGCCCGGCCACCGGGCCACCACCGAGTCTGCCGGGGCAGCCGTCAGCCCGAGCGCGGCGGTCAGCTCGCCGTGGAGCCGGCCGACCAGCGCGGCGTCGCCCAGGGCCAGCGCCCGCTCGTCGCCCGCCCGGCCGGCCGACGCCCGCAGGACGACGTGGCCCGCACCGGCCCACTGCGGCCACTTGGCCGACCCGTAGGAGCAGGCGGTGAGCAGGCGGCCCTCGCCGGCTGGCACCAGGAACCCCGTTCCGGCGAGCGGGCGGGGGAAGGCGGCGGCCGGGTAGGCGAGCGCCACCAGTGCCACCGAGGCGACCTCGATGGCGCGCAGCCCGGCGGCCGCGTCGGCGGCCCGGGCCCCGAGGAGCGACGCGGCCACGCTGGCCGAGGTGGCCAGCACGACCGGCCCGGTGGCCAGGTCGGCCACATCCTCCACCGCCACGCCGGTCTCCAGGCGCGCGCCGGCGGCCCGCAGCGCGTCCACCAGGGCGCCGACCAGCCTGCCCATACCGCCGGCCACCGACCGGAAGACCGGCCCGCCGGCGCCGGAGCGCTGGGCGGCCCGGCGCTGGGCGCCCAGGGCCAGGACCAGGCTGCGGTGCGACGAGGCGGCTGAGAACAGCTGTGGCGCAACGGCTTCGGCACTCAGCCGTGACGACGGTCCTGCATGGATGCCGCCCAGCAGCGGGTCGACCAGGCGGTCGGCCACCTGCCGGCCGAGACGCCGGGCCACCAGGTCGCCCACCGACCGGTCACCGGTCGTGCCCGACCGTGGCAGCACGAGATCGGCCGCTGCCCGGGCGACGCCGGCCGGCGACAGGATCCCGGAGCGGGCGACCCGGGCCAGGCCGCTCAGCCCGGCCGGCGCCCCCAGCACCATGCCCGCCGGCAGCGGCCGCAGCCGGCCCCCGGTCCACACCGCCGCGCCCTCGGCCGCCGGCGCCACGAGCTCGGTCTCCAGGCCCAGCTCCCGGCAGAGGTCCAGTGCGGCGGTGTGGGGCGCCCGGGTCAGGAAGGCGTCGGCCCCCAGGTCCACCGGCCGGCCCGCCAGCTGCGTCGTGGCGACCCGGCCCCCCAGGCGGTCGCCCGCCTCGAGCACCGTGACCGACACGCCGGCCCGGCACGCCTCCCACGCCGCCGCCAACCCGGCGATCCCGCCCCCGACGACGGTGACCGCCGGGGCGGATCCGCTCACCGCGAGGCGGCGGCCTGGCGAACGAGATCGGCCAGCAGGGCGACGAAGGCGGGGTCGTCGTTCAGCGACTCGGTGCGCTCCAGGACCACGCCGGCCTCCTCGGCCACCCGGCGGGCCTCGATGTCGATGTCGTAGAGGACCTCGAGGTGGTCGGACACGAAGCCGGCCGGGCACACGAGCACCCCCTCGACGCCCTGGGCCGGGAGCCCGGTGATCACGTCGCGGATGTCGGGCCCCACCCACGGGTCGTCGGTCCGGCCGGCGCTCTGCCAGGCGATCTGCCAGTCGTCGACGCCGGCCTGCGCAGCGACGGCCGCCGCCGTGGCCGTGAGCTGGTCGGGATAGGAGGGGCGGTCGTAGCCGAGCGCCCGCTCCGGCAGCGAGTGGGCGGTGAAGACGGTGCGGACGCGCGTCCCGGCCGCGAACCGGTCGTGCGCATCCTTCACCCGCCGGGCCAGCAGCTCCACCAGCGCCGGGTGGTCCCCGTAGGCCCCCACCTGCCGGTAGACCATGCCCGCCGGCACGGCGACCTCCCGCGCACGGGCGTGGTACTCGCTGGTGCTGAGGGCGGCCGTGTGGGGCGCCAGGACCAGCCCGACGACCGTGCGGGCGCCGCTGGCGGCCACCTCGCGCACGGCCGCCTCGATGAACGGCTCGGCGTGCTTGTTGCCCAGCACCGTGACCCACTCGTCCCCCAGCGCCTCGGCCAGCGCCGACGCCTGGGCCCGGGTGCGGGCGGCCAGCGGTGAGGTGCCGCCGATGGCCTCGTAGCGGGCCTCCAGCTCGGCCAGCTGCTCGGGGCTCGGGCGCCGCTGGCGGCGGATGTGGGTGTAGAAGGCGGCGATGTCCGCCGGTGTGGCCGGGGTGCCGTAGGCCATCAAGACGACGCCGCGCAGGCCCTCAAGCACGGGCGTGCACGAGGTCCACGAGGCGCTCCAGGACGGCCGGGTCGGTGCCGGGCAGCACCCCGTGGCCCAGGTTGAAGATGTGGCCGGGCCGCCCGCCGGCGCGGGCCAGGACCCGCTCGGCGTGGTCGGCCACCACCGACCAGGGGGCGAAGCACACCTCGGGGTCGAGGTTGCCCTGGATGGCGCAGTCCGGGCCGATGCGCTCCCACGCCCGGTCCAGCGGCACCCGCCAGTCCACGCCGACGACGTCGGGGCCGGTCGAGGCCAGCAGGCCCAGCAGCTCCCCGGTGCCGGTGCCGGAGCAGATGCGGGGGACGCCCAGGTCGGCCAGCCCCGCGAAGACGGCCCGGGTGGCGGGCAGCACGTACTGGTCGTAGTCGTCGGGCGACAGGGCCCCGGCCCAGCTGTCGAAGAGCTGGACGGCCGACGCACCGGCGGCGACCTGCGCCCGCAGGAAGGCGACGGCCATGTCGGCCAGCGCGTCCATCAGGGAGTGCCAGGTGGCCGGCTCGCCGTGCATGAGCGCCTTGGTCCGGGCGTAGGTCCGCGACGGGCCGCCCTCGACGAGGTAGCTGGCGATGGTGAAGGGGGCCCCGGCCAGGCCGATGAGGGGCACGTCCAGCTGGCCGGCCAGCGCCGCCACGGTCTCGATCACGTAGGGGACGTCGGTCTCGGGCTCGAGGGGGCGCAGGCGGGCCAGGTCCTCCTTGCCCCGGAAGGGCCGGGCCACCACCGGGCCGGTGCCGGGCACCACGTCCACGCCGAAGCCCACGGCGGCCACGGGGACGACGATGTCGGAGAACAGGATGGCGGCGTCCACGCCGTACCGGCGGACCGGCTGCAGGGTCAGCTCGACGGCCAACTCGGGCCGGCGGATGGCGTCGAGGATGCTGCCCTCGCCCCGCAGGGCCCGGTACTCGGGCAGGGACCGGCCGGCCTGGCGCTGGAACCACACCGGCACCGTCGGGGCCGGCTGCCGGCGGCAGGCCAGCAGGAAGGGGGCGTCGGGCGCGACGGGCACGCAGCGACGATAGGTGACCCGCCGTCGGCCTGGCCCGCCGTGGGCTGCGGCCACCTACACTCGAACGTCCTCGCAACGAGCGGGGCGGCCGTTGTCCGGCGAGGGAGTGCGTGGCCCCACACCCCGAGTTGCAGTCCGAGCGGGCGTACATCGAGCGGGCCTACGCCCGCATCGACGCCCTCCGGGCCGCCGCCACCGCCGTGCTGGCGTCGACACTGCGCCAGAGGGGCAGCACGCCGCAGTCGCTGGCCGAGCGCGACGTGATGGTGCGCACGACCCTTCAGCGCCTCGAGCAGCTGGACGTGGGGACCGAGTCGCTGTGCTTCGGTCGCATCGACCGGGCCGACGGCGAGGCGTTCCACATCGGCCGCCTGGCGGTGTCAGGCGAGGACCAGGAGCCGGTGGTGGTGGACTGGCGGGCCCCGGTGGCCGAGCCGTTCTACCGGGCCACCGGCGTCCACCCGATGGGCCTGGCCCGCCGCCGGCACTTCGCCACCGAAGGCCGGCGCCTCCTCGGGATCGAGGACGAGCTGTTCGACGTGGAGGGCGCCGCCGGGGGCCTCGCCGTCGATCCTGAGGCGGGCGCCGAGGGCGAGGACGGCCTGGTCGTCTCCGGAGCGGGCGCGCTGATGGCGTCGCTCGGCCGGGCCCGCTCGGGTCGCATGCGCGACATCGTCGCCACCGTCCAGCGCGAGCAGGACGAGGTCATCCGGGCGCCGCTGCCGGGCGTGCTGGTGGTCCAGGGCGGCCCGGGCACGGGCAAGACGGCCGTCGCGCTGCACCGGGCCGCGTACCTCCTCTACACCCACCGCTTCCCGCTGGAGCGCCAGCGGGTCCTGCTGGTCGGCCCCAACCCGCTCTTCCTGCGCTACATCGAGCAGGTCCTGCCCTCGCTGGGCGAGAGCGGGGTCACGCTCACCACGGTGGCCGGGCTGGTCCACGACGCCCGGGTGCGGGCCGAGGCGCCCGCCGCCGTCGCCCGCATCAAGGGTCGGGCCTGCATGGCCAAGGTGGTGGCCCGCGCCGTCCGGGACCGCCAGCGGGCCCTCCGCACCGACGTGGAGATCGGCTTCGAGGGCTTCGTCCTGCGGCTGACCGCCGACGCGTCGGCCGAGGTGGTGGCGGCCGCCCGCCGCCGCCCGGGAACGCACAACGCCCGGCGCCGGCTGGTCGAGGCGCTGGTGTCCCGCCGCCTCGTCGCGCAGTACGAAGAGGCCCTCCAGCGCCGCCGCCGGGTCGGGCTGGTGGTCGCCGACCCCGACGACCCCAGCGAGCCCGACGGGGCGGTGCTCGACGAGCGGGAGCTGTGGAGCAAGTTGAAGCGGCTGCCCCCGCTGACAGCGGCCCTGGACCGCATGTGGCCCGTGCTCGAGCCGGCCGAGCTGCTGCACGACCTGTTCGGGGCGCTCCCGCTCCTGCGCCTCGCCGGCCGGGGCTCGCTGTCCGACGACGAGTCGCGGGCGCTGTTCCGCCCGCGCAGCCCGAGCCTGGACGCCGTCGCCTGGACGGCCGGCGACCTGCCCCTGCTGGACGAGGCGCGGGTCCTGCTGGGCCCGCGGCGCCGGCTGGGCGAGGGCGAGGAGCTGGTCCGCACCTACGGCCACATCGTGGTCGACGAGGCGCAGGACCTGACCCCCATGGAGCTGCGGATGCTGGCCCGCCGGTCGCTGTCGGGGTCGATGACCGTGGTGGGCGACATCGCCCAGGCCACCGGCCCGCTGGCCCCGTCCGGCTGGGAGGACGTGGTGGCCCACCTGCCCTCGGCCCGCCCGGCCCGGGTGGTCGAGCTGAGCGTCAACTACCGCACGCCCGGCCAGGTGATGGCCCTGGCCGCCCGGGTGCTGGCCGAGGCCGCTCCCGGCCTGCGGCCGCCCCGCAGCGTCCGCTCCACCGGCGAGGCGCCGGTGCTGCGGAGCGTGGCCGCCGGGCGGCTGGTCGAGGAGGCGGTGCGGACCGCGGCCGCCGAGCTGGCCGACGCCGACGAGGGCACGGTGGCCGTCATCGCCACGCCGGCCACGGCGGCCGTCCTCGCCGACGCCGTCGCGGCGGCCGGACTGGCTGGCGGCCACGTCGAGCGCACAGGGCTGAAGGAGCGGCTGACGATCATCCCGGTCGGCATGGTCAAGGGCCTGGAGTTCGACTCGGTGGTGGTGGTCGAGCCTGCCGATTTGGTGGCCGGTTCGCCGCAGGGGCTGCGGGCGCTGTACGTCGCCCTGACGCGGGCCACCCGTCGCGTCACCGTCCTGCACGAGGAGCCCCTTCCGGCCGTCCTGGCCGAAGCGCCCGCCGGCTAGCCGCGAGCGCCAGCCGCGAGCACGGCCTCGACCTCGAT
>Ga0247704_1000506_pt1 | contig 10964 bp, 9 predicted proteins | sample 41W_NmetaG_FD_189042 | JGI IMG/M metagenome (GOLD analysis project Ga0247704, IMG submission 189042) | Soil microbial communities from hillslope of Landscape Evolution Observatory, University of Arizona, Oracle, AZ, United States - 4-1-W_N | ecosystem: Engineered > Artificial ecosystem > Mesocosm...
GCCCGGTTCACGCACGTCGATCGGAACCGGGGTCCGTTCCACGAGATCCTCCAGGGCCGCCTGCAGCCCGCCATCGCTCAGGACGGCGGGATGCAGGCCGTTGGCCAAGTCCCGCAGCTCGAGCACGGCAGCCTGAGCCTGCTCGACGCCCTCGGCCACCGCCTCGCGGAGGCGCCGGACGTCGCCGTTGACCTGGGCCGCCTGCAGCTGGAAGGCCATGGCCAGCAGGCGTTGCTGCGCCCCGTCGTGGAGGTTGCGCTCGATCCGGTGACGTTCGGCCAGTTGGGCGGCGGCGATACGGGCCCGGGACTCGTTAACCTCCACCAATTGCAGGGAGATAGCGGCCCGCAGCCGGGCGTTGTCCAGCTCCGGCGTGGCCGTGGCGGCGACGGCTTCCAGTAGCTCGCGGTCGGTTCGAGTGCCGTCGACGTCGATGCGCGCCACGGGAACCTCCCCTCGACGAACCTCCACGGCGGCGGCCGGCGGCTCTGAGGCCCGGCCGTCGCCGAGCACCCACTGGCCCCGTTCTTCGACCCAGTACGAGACCGACACGCTCCGGTCGCCCAAGGCCTCGCGCAGCACCTCCTCGATGGGGCGGGAGGACGCCGGCACGGCCAGGCGGCGCTGGACGACACGGACGGCCTCGAAGCGGCGCCGGTTGAAGCGCCGGTCCAGGGCGTTCTGGATCGCTCGCCGGCCGGGCGAGAACACGCTAACGGCGGCGAGCGTGGCCACCACTGCGGCCAGGGTGGACGACTCGTCGACCCGGGCCAGCGCTCGGCCCGCCATGGTGACCACGGAGACGTAGGTGACGGCGATGACCGCAGTTAGCAGGGCATAGGTCAGGGTCCTACTGAGGATGCGGTCAACCTCGTACAAGTGGTACTGGGTGATGGCCAGGCCGGCCGCGGCGGGGATGAGCACGATGAATCCGGCCGTAGCCAGCATCAGCGGCGTCGACTGGTCCGTGTATGCCCCCAGGAACGCCGCAGGCACGAAGAGCGGGAGCGGGACAGCGGCCAGGTACATCCACTGGAGCTGCCTGCGCTCCAGACCCTCGGCTCGGCGGAAGCGGAGGACCATGGAGATGCCGGCGGCGATCAGGCCGAGGCCGACCATCAGCACGGCGACCATCACGACAGGGCCGACGAAGGCCACGCCGATCGGGTTGATCGTCTGGTCCAGCGGCGGGTCGAACGGTCCCCGACGGAAGATCCCACCAACGAAACCCACCGCCCCGGCTCCGGCAGTGACCTGTGCGACACGAGCCCACCGCGGGGACAGCGGGTGGCCGGTGGGGGTCAGATGGAGGACCAGCGCCACCAGCGCGAGCCAGGGAAGGAAGGCGATGTCGCTCAGGCCGGCGAGGGCATTGGCACCGGGAAGGCTCCCCGGGCGGGCTACCGCTCCGTTCAGGACGTAGGCGTCGAGGGGGCCGACGAGGGCCATGAGGGCGCTGAGGGCGAGGAAGATCCAGCCCACCGGGTGCCCGGGACGCTGGCGGACCACAGCCGTACCGACGACGAAGGCGATCACGATGGCGGTGACCAGCACCAAGCCCGCGGTGGCGCTGGCGACGAGGTCGGCGCGCCCGATGTCGCGTAGGCGTTGGTCGCCCACGAGACCACATCCCACGGCGACCAGGTTCCACACGCCGACCGCAGCATTGGCTCTCCAAGCGAGTCGGCCCCGGTCGCCCCCGCTCACCACTCCATGGTCGCAAATCCCCTGCCGTCCCGCCTCGGGGTTAGCCCTGATCCGAGGTCCCTGGCTTGCCCCGATGCGGTCACGGCCCGCCGGGAGGACGCTCCTCTCGACCGGTCGACGTGGCTGGCCAGAAAGGAGACATCATGAGGATGTCCGGTACCGACCGATCCACGGCCATTGCGGGCACGGGTTTTGCCGTCCTCTTCGTCGGGGCGTTCGCCACGGGCGGGGAGACGCCGGAAGAGACGGCGCCCGCCGCCGAGGTCATCGCCTACTACAACGAGCACGCCTCCCAGCTCAGGCTGGCCGGGTACGTGATGCTCGCCGCAGCAGTGCTGCTGCTGTTCTTCGCCGGGGGACTGCGGAGTGCGCTCACCCGTGACGGAAGCACTGCGGACGACCGGCTGTCACTGGTGGCCTTTGGCGGTGCGGTGGCCTACGCCGTGGGCCTCGGCGTCATGGTCGTCTCTGCCATGGCACTCGTCGCCGCCGCCGACACGGGCAACGCCGACGCGGTGACGGCGCTCAACGTGCTCGACAACAAGACGTTCCCGCTGTTCATGGTGGGGCTCTCGGCCATGATGCTGGCCACCGGCCTGTGCGCCCTGCAGGCGGCCGTTCTCCCACGCTGGCTGGCGTGGATCTCGATCGTGCTCGGTATCGTGGCCGTGGCCGGGCCCGGCGGGTTCGCCGCCTTCTTCGCCTTCCCGTTCTGGGTCGTCGCCGTCAGCGTCTCGCTTGCTCGGCGGCAGGCACCAGCCCAAACCCGGCACGACGCCGTGCCGAGCTCCGCCCGGCGGCGATGAGGGGGATGGGGGCCTGAGCCAGTCGTGCCGGCCGTCCTGGCCGTCCTGCTGACCCTCGCCGTGAACGTGCCGGTGGCCACGGCGTCAGGCCCCAGAACGGACAGCCTTGCCAACGAGCTCCGCCTGGTCCGACAGCACCTGTCGCTCCTTCGAGGATCTGCTGGCCCGTTCACCGGCGGGCACTGCTGTCCATGGACGGGCAGCGGTGGCACACGACCGTCGGCAGGCCTGGGCCCGAGTGCGTGCTCCAGTCGAGCCGGTAACGCAGCGCCATCGACTTGCAAGCTGGAAGCTCGTAATCCCAGTCGCCCCCCGACAGCACGGCCCGAGGTCAGGGAGCGCGGAAGCTACCCTGTCGAGCGGGCCCCATCACCACGAAACCGCACGTAGAGGCCCTGTTTCGGGCAAAGTAGCAGGCCAGGGGACGTAGCTCAGTTGGCTAGAGCACCTGCTTTGCAAGCAGGGGGTCGCCGGTTCGAGTCCGGTCGTCTCCACAAACGGCACGTGACGGGACGACGTTCCAACCCTGTCCGGTGTGCATTGCGCGATGCTATGCTTCTCGCATGACACAGTTCGTCACTCGCATCGACGACGAACTAGCCGGAGCCATCGACGCACTCGTGTCGGCGGGCGTAGTCGAGAGCCGCTCTGATGCCGTTCGAATCGGCCTTGCCCAATTGGTCGACCGACACCGGCGCCGCCAGATCGGCGAATCCATCGCCGCTGGGTACCGCGGCCTCCCTCAGTCGGACGCAGAGCTCGCCGGCCTCGACGAGGCGACCCGCGCCTTGGTTGCCGAAGAGCCTTGGTGACGATTCCGGCGCAGGGCGAGATCTGGTGGGCCGAGGTCGAGGACATGCGGAGGCCAGTGCTGGTTGTTACCCGGTCGGAGGCCGTACCGGTCCTCACCTCGATCGTCGTCGCGCCCGTCACGCGCACCGTCCGCAGCATCCCGACCGAGGTCTCGTTGGGTCGGGATGAGGGCCTCGCGGTCGACTGTGCGGCGAGCTTTGACAATCTCCAGCGGGTGCGCCGCAGCGCCCTCACCACCAAAGTCGGCCAACTTGGCGACCGGCGTCGGGAGGTCTGCGAGGCCCTGCGGGCGCTGGCTGACTGCTGAACAACAGCCGGGCCGCCGGATGCTCCGGGTTGGAAAGTGCCTGCACTAGCTCCACCGGTAAAGACCCTGGTCAGAGCCCATCTGACCCACTATCCCCGACTGTCGTGGCTCGGGCGAGTGAACAAAGAGTCAGCACGGCCGGCTTGAACTGACGTCGCGCGAACAGGTGTGCCGGAGAAGCCCGACCTGTGCTGCCATGAAGGCAAGCGCGTGTCGCATCTCGTCGAGTGACACTTCCCACGGGCTCATGCCGTGACCCTTGGCCGGCTGGGCGGGCGATCGACGTTGGCCGACAAGGGGTGGAGACCGAACCACTTCGAGAAGGAGCGAACGAGACGTGGTGGGCCTTCGAGCTCCATCGAGCCCTGGCTGAGAGCGGTGCCCACGCCGAGGTCGCCCATCCACACGGCGGCCAGCGTCTTGGCGTCGCTGTGAACGGTGACGTCCACGCCGAACCCGGGGTCGCTGAGGCACAGGTCCGCGTCGGGGAGGACGAGCCAGAAGTGCCGCAGCTTCTCGGGGGCCCGCCGGAACTGGAAGTGGACGACGGTGCGGCCGGCGGGCAGCGACTCCGTCTTGATGGTGCCCCGCATCCACCACATGAGCAGCCCGGTGTCGGGTGCCTCCTCGAAGATGGGGCGCCGCAACCACCGCTCGCCCCAGACGCCCATCTGGACGATCACCGGCCCCAGCTCCTCTCCGGCGGGCGTGAGGTGGTACTCCGTCCCATTGCCGTCCGGGCGCGCTCGGCGCTCCACTATTCCGGCCCGCTCGAGCTGGCGCAGGCGCTTGGTGAGCAGGGACGAGGACATGAGCGGCACTCCCCGCTGGATGTCGTTGAAGCGGCGGCTGCCGACCAGAGCGAGTTCTCTGATCACGAGAGGCGTCCAGCGCTCGCTGAGCACCTCGGCCGCCTGTGCGATCGGGCAGAACTGACCGTAGCCCCGCATACCGGAGCCGAGTCTGTACGAGCTGCCCGCCCCGCGCAACTGCAGTTCTTGCAGTTGAAGGGCCCCGCCCCGGGCGCGACGGTGGGATCAGCGACCCGTCAGGAGGATCCGCGTGAGAGCATCGACCAAGCTGACCGACGGCCCTATCGACTACGACGCCGTGACCAGGACGCAGCAGGCGACGTGGTCCGAGGGCGACTTCCACGAGGTCGCCCGCCAGAACGTCGTGATGGCCGAGGCGATCTGCACCGCGCTCGACCCGCACCCAGGACAGCGGGTGCTCGACGTGGCGTGCGGCAGCGGGACGGCCGCCCTGGTCGCCGCCCGGCGTTACTGCGAGGTCGCCGGGATCGACTACGTCCCCGCCCTGGTCGACAGGGCGCGCCAGCGGGCCCAAATCGAGGGGTACGCGGTTGACTTCCGGGTCGGCGACGCTCAGGAGCTGCCGTTCCCTGACGCGACGTTCGACGCCGTCGTGTCCGTCTACGGGATGCAGTTCGCCCCCGATCAGGCGCAGGCCGCCCGGGAGCTGCTGCGGGTCTGCCGCCCCTGGCGGCGCCATCGGACTGGCAAGCCCCATGCCCCAGGGCTGGAGCGGCGAGCTCTTCGCCATGCACGCCCGGTACGCACCACCTCCGGCCGGCCTCCAGTCCCCGCTTCGTTGGGGCACCGAGGATGGCCTGGCTGAGCTGCTGAACGAAGGCGTTCGTTCGGCCGAGAGCCGTCCCTGCCGGGCCTTCCAGTACTACCGGTCGGTCAGCCACGCCGTCGAGGTGTTCACCACCTACTTCGGCCCGACGCTGCGAGCCCTCGCCCTCCTCGACGAAGGCACGCAGGTGCAGTTCCGCCGCGACCTGGAGTCGGTGTTCGCCCGCCACAACCGAGCGACCGACGGCACCGCCGTCATCGAGAACACCTACCTCCAGACGATCGTGACGCGGGAGCACTGAAACAGGAAGAGTCGCAGAGGCGCCCGCGGGCGATCAGCGCGCGCCGTGGCGGACACGAAACCGGAACGCAACCGACTCCATTCAGGAGGAAACCCCGGGAATCACTATCAGTCCACGGGCCAAGGAGCGCGGCCATGTCCTCCAGAACGCGTCACGCAGCAATCGTCGTAACCGGTGCGTCCAGCGGGATCGGCCGCGCCGCGGCCCTCCGGTTGGCAGCCGAGGGCGCCAACCTCGTCCTCGTGGCCCGCCGGGCCGAGGTGCTCGACGACCTGGTCCGAGAGTGCCGGGATGCCGGGGGGGAGGCCGTGGCCGTCGCCGGCGACGTAACCGACCCCGCCACCGCCGAGCGAGCCGCCGCCACCGCCATCGAGCGCTTCGGCCACCTCGACGTGTGGGTGAACAACGCCGGCGTCCTTCTCTTCTCGCGGTTCGGGGAGGAGCCCATCGAGGACGTCAGGCGACTGCTCGACGTCAACGTCATGGGATACCTGCTCGGCGCCCGGGCGGCGCTGGGCGCCTTCCGGGAGCAGGGACGGGGGACGCTCATCAACGTCGGGTCGGCGCTATCGGAGGTGCCGGCCCCGTACCTGTCGGCCTATGTGATGAGCAAGCACGCCGTCTCCGCCTTGTCCGCCTGCCTGCGCACCGAGCTGCTCGACGCCCCCGGCATCCACGTCTGCGAGGTGCTCCCCGCGGCCGTCGACACGCCGTTCTTCCAGCACGCCGCCAACTACACCGGCCGGGCCGTGAAGGCCCTGCCTCCCGTGGCCGACCCCGACCGGATCGCCGCCGCCATCGTCTCCTGCGCCAAGCGCCCCCGCGACCGGGTCTTCCCCGGGGCTGTCCCCCGATTGGCGGTGGGGCAGCACAGGCTGAGCCGCCGCCTGACCGAGCGGGGCAGCGGGCGGTTCGTCCACCTGGCCCACTTCCGCGACCAGCCGGCCGAGGCCACATCGGGCAACCTGCACCGGCCTCTCGAGCGGGGCCGGTCGATCCGTGGCGGGTGGACAGGTGGCACTTCGGACGTGGCCCGGCGGGTGGCCATCCGCCGCAAGTCACCCGCACAGGGCGATGGGGCCCGGCCGGGGACGCCGGTGCGAGCCGTCCCTCCGACGGTGCCGCTGAAGGCGGCGCCGGCGCCGGTGCGCACCCGGGTCGACGGCCCCGGGGTGCACGCCCGCGAGTGGGGCGACCCCAGTCGACCGACGGTGGTGCTGCTCCACGGGCTGGTGGTGTCCAGCACGATGGTGGTGCCAACCGCCGAGCGCCTGGCCGGCTCCTTCCACGTCCTGGCCCCCGACATGCCCGGTTCGGGAGAGACGGAGAGCCCCAAGCGGGCCCCCACCGTGTTCGACATCGCCGACGCCTTGGAGGAGTGGTGGGAGGCCGCCGTCGGCCGACCCGCCATCCTGGCCGGCAACTCCTTCGGCGCCCAGGTGGCCGTCGAGGTGGCCCTGCGCCGGCCCGACCTCGTCGAGGCGCTCGTCCTGGCCGGCCCGATCGTCGACCCCACCGCCACCGCCCTGCCGCAGCAGGTCTACCGGTGGATCAAGGAGCAGAAGACCCAGTCGAAGGAGCTGCGCCAGCTCCTGCGCCGGGAATGGCGGGAGGTTGGCCCCCTGCGGGGGTTGCGGACGTTCCTGCACGCTCGGGCCGACCGCATCGAGGACAAGCTGCCGTACGTGACCGCCCCGACGGTGGTGGTGCGCGGCACCGACGACCCCATCGTCCCCCAGGCCTGGGCGGAGGAAGTCGCCCGCCTCCTCCCCAGCGGCGAGCTGTGGGTCCTGGAGGGCGTTCCCCATGCCATGGCTCACGACGCCCCCGACGCGCTGGCCGCCGTCATCAACGACGTCGCCGCCAATCTCGGCGACGACCACGAGGAGAGACGAGCACTGTGAAGAAGCCCCCCAAGTTCATCGCCAACTTCGATTCGGCCACCGCCATGGTCAAGGCCACGGCCCGCTTCCTGAACGGCAAGGACTTCCCCGCCCTGGGCCTCAGCCCGGTGCTCAAGCCGCCGGCGGCGCGCGCCAACATCCTGCCCAAGCCGCTGCGCAAGCAGCTCTACATCTTCAGCGGTTGGAACGAGTCGATCCCGCCCGACAAGATCGACATGGTCGACGTCGAGGAGCTGTCCGACTGGGTCACCAGCGTCTACCCCGACCGCCGCTCCCAGGCGGTGGCGATCGGCTCCTCCAACGGCGCGGCCGTGCACCTCTACTCCGCGCTGGGGATCCCCTGGCTGCCCCAGACATTCCTCGTGCCGGTGCGCCAGAAGGTCCATCCCGACGAGCCCACGGAAGCCATGGAGATCGGCAAGGAGCCGGGCGCCGAGCTGCTCCGCCGCAACCCCGACGTGCAGCTCCACCACATGCACGACGCCAACCAGGACCGGTTGATGATCCGGGAGATGACCTACTTCCGCATCAAGCGGAAGAAGCTGGGGGCGGCGTACGAGCGCTTCCTCGAGGAGCACCTGCCGCCCGGCGGCACCATACTGGTGACCGAGTGCGAGCAGAGCTGGGGCGTGAGCCGGATCAGCGACCGCCACGTGTTCCAGCACGGCGCCGTCGGCGGCGCCACCGAGGACGAGTTCCACGACGGGAGCGAGCGGGTGGCCGAGTACCTCGAGCGCGAGGACTCCCCCTACCGCAGCTGGCCCGGCCCCGAGCCGACCGAGCGGATGCCCGAGGCGGAGTGGGGCTTCGAAACGGCCCTCCTTGACGACATCATGCGGGTGGCCCGCGAGCGCCGCTACCGGGTCGTGCGCATGCGGTTCCCCGAGCCCCAGGCCCTCAGCCCGCTCGTCGCCGACCTCTACCGCTGGTGGTACGACCGGCGCAACATCAGCTCGAGCCGCCTGCTCCTCGAGTCGTTCATCATCCTCGAGCCGTGGCACACGCTGGCCACCGGCTCGGTGCCCTTCTGGATGGAGTTCAACATGCAGGCCTCGCTGGAGGCGGCCCACCGCTACATCGACCGGGCCGGCCCCTTCGAGGAGATCTTCATGATGCTGTTCAACCACGGCGTCGAGGCGGTCGGTCTCCCGACGCCCGAGGAGTGGGGCGCGGTCATCGCCAGAGCCGCCAAGCGCGGTGAGTGGCTGGGAGGGACGCCGGGCGAGTTCCCCATGGACTACGCCCAGTTCTCGCGCTACCACACCGAGCTCAAGCGGCTCGCGCCCAGGTACCCGCTGCCCGGGTACCTCACCCTGGGGGCCTTCGACGAGTTCCTGGCCAACCAGGGCGACGAGTACGACGTGCGCTTCGAGGAGGAGCGGCCAGGCGCCATCGCCGCGTGAGCGCCAGGGACGAGGCCAGGCCGCTCCCGGCCCTCGGCCTCGCCGCCCTGGCCGCCGCCGTCACCCTGCTGGCGGCGGTCGGGGTCCTGCCCCGCTGGCCGGGGCTCACCCACCTGGTCGCCCTCCCGCCCCTCGACCTGATAACCGACATCCAGGCCCTCCTGGTCTTCTCGACCAGTTGGCCGGTTCTGCTGGCCGGCCTGCTCGTTTCGCTGGCCGTGCGCTCGGCCGTGCTGGCCATGCTGCTGGGAGGGCTCACCCGGGCCCGCTTCGCCCTGGCCCTGCGTTTCTACCTGCTCGCCTTGCCCCTCTGCCTGCTGGCGGCCGTCCCTCTCTACGCGGCCAAGGCCGTCCTGTTCTACCTCTTGTTCTGGATCGGCACGGCTCTGGCCCTCGTGGCCCTGTTCGTCCTGGGCGCAGCGCCGTGGCTCGCGGAGGAGGGGCGCCTGCGCGCCGGCTTCTCCCGGGCCGCCCGCGGGGGGTTCCGGGCCGGCACCCTGGGCGCCTACGTCGCCGCCCTGACCGTGCTGGGGTTCCTGGCCGACGTGATGGGCGAGGCCGGCCGCCTCGCCCTGGTCCCCGTGTCGGCCGCCCTCACCTACGGCACGGCCTGGATGCTGCGCTCCGACCCGGGGTTCCGCGTGGCTCGCCGGGCGGTGGCCCTCCTCCCGGCGGCCGGCGCCGTCGCCCTGTTCTGGGTGGTGATGGCGGGGCCGCCGGAAGGCCCACCCGCCGCCGACGGCCAGGGCGCGGGGACGCGGGAGGGGTCGATCATGTTGATGTCGGGCGTCGACTCGTCCTCGGGCAGCGGCGCCATCCTGGAGATCGACCCCGGGTACATGGGTTGGTCGTGCGACCAGGCGGTCTACTTCTCTTACGCCGGCCCCGGCGACGGCCAGCCGCAGGCGGACGCCCACTGCCCGATCGACCACGGCGCCCCCTACGAGGCGCCCGACACCCTCCGGCCCACGAACGAGCTGGTGGGGTTCCTGTCGGCCATGTCCGAGGGGCTCACGCCGCCTGGCGTCATCGCCGGCCACTCCCAGGGTGTGTGGCTGCTGTGGGAGGCGGCCGCCGAGGGCCGCCTGCGGAACACCGAGGCCATCGTGCTGGTGGGCGCCTTCCCCGAGAACATGGTGAGCTACGCCGCCAGGGGCGAGCGGGGGGGTGGGGCGGTCGGGCGCCACTTCGTGCAGATGATCGTGCAGCTCCCGCGGCCGGGAGGCACCTCTGTGTTCGACGTGGACTCGCCCCTCGGGCGGGAGTGGCTCGGCCATCCCCATGCCGTGGAGCGGACGCTCGCCAAGCCCCTCCCCGAAGGTCTGCGAGCATTGAGCATCGCCAGCGTCTTCGACCTCCCCATGGTCTCCGACCACCGGATCGGCGGCGCCACCAACGCCTGCCCGGTGCCGGTGGTCCATCCCAACCTGCCCTACGCCTCTGAGCTCCAAGACGTCATAGGGGCGTTCCTCGACGGCGAACCCCTCCCCCGCTGCCCGGCGTGGCGGACGCTGATCGGCCCGTTGTTCCGGCACTTCGCCAGCCCCCCCAACACGTGAACGTGGCCATAGGCGTGGCGGCGGCCTATGGGGCGGTGGCCATGCTGTTCGCGCCGTTCACGTTTCCCCAGCAGGTGGCGACGGCCATCCCCTGCCTGGCCATGCTGGGAGTGGCGTTGCGGAGGGGCTGGCACCGGCCCGGCGCCAAGCCCGGCCCGGAGCCCGATGTCCGTCATGGGCTCGGTCTGGCGGTGTGGCTGGTGCTCATCGCCCTGGCCGCCGCCGTCCAGTTGTTCAACTACTTCGACTGGCCCCGCGAGGTCTACCCGACCCTCAGCTCCCTGGCCAGCCAGGTGTTCTGGATCTACCCCGTCCGCCTCGTCGCCTTCTGGGGCTGGCTCGGGCTGGGCTGGTACCTGCTCGACCGATGAACCCGCTGCCGTCGGACTGGACGCTCAACATCGCCATCTGGGCCGTCGTGTGGTCTGCCATCTTCGGCTGGCAGCTCGTCACCGTGCGGTCGGCCCGGCTGCCCACGTTCGCCACCGTCATCCGGCTGGCGCGCCGGTGGTGGCTCACCCGTTACGGGCTGGTGCTGTTCTGGGGGTGGCTGGGATGGCACCTG
>Ga0247704_1000507_pt1 | contig 10960 bp, 10 predicted proteins | sample 41W_NmetaG_FD_189042 | JGI IMG/M metagenome (GOLD analysis project Ga0247704, IMG submission 189042) | Soil microbial communities from hillslope of Landscape Evolution Observatory, University of Arizona, Oracle, AZ, United States - 4-1-W_N | ecosystem: Engineered > Artificial ecosystem >...
CCGAGGGCGTCCGGGCCCTGCCTCTGCTGGTGATGACGGCCCTGGCGGTGACGCTGGCCGCCGCCGGCGTGCGCGGCTTCCGCACCCGCGACGTGGGCTGAGGCCGGCCCGCCGCCGCCCGCCGCTGCCGGTTCCGGGCGATACTGGCCCTGGAGCGAGTGCCGGCACCCGCCCGTGGGTAGGCGCGATTCGGAGGTCTGCCACATGAACGAGTCGATCCGCCTTGGCAAGATCGCCGGCGTCAACGTCGGCCTCAACTGGAGCCTGCTGGTCATCTTCCTGCTGATCAGCCTGGGGTTGGCCGGCGGGCGCTTCCCCGCCCTTTACCCCGACCGTGAACCCGTGGCCTACGTGGCCGCCGGGCTGGTGGCGGGGGTGCTGTTCCTGGCGTCGATCCTCGCCCACGAGATCGGCCACGCCGTCGTCGCCCGCCGCAACGCCATCGAGGTCGAGGGCATCACGCTGTGGCTGTTCGGTGGCGTGGCCCGCCTCGCCGGCGAGGCCAAGGACCCGGGTGTGGAGCTGCGGGTGGCCGGTATCGGGCCCCTCATCAGCATCGCCATCGGCGTGGGCGCCGCCGCCGTCGCCGGGCTGCTCGACATGGCCGGCGCGCCCGGGCTGGTCGTCGGTGTGGCGGCGTGGCTGGCCATCATCAACATCATCCTCGCCCTCTTCAACCTCGTCCCCGCCGCGCCCCTCGACGGCGGCCGCATCCTGGGGGCGCTGCTGTGGCGCCGCCACGGCGACGCCACCCGGGCCCGGGTCACCGCGGCACGGGGCGGCCGCCTCTTCGGGTTCTTCCTCATGGCCCTGGGGCTGGCCCAGTTCGTCGCCGGCGCCGGCATCGCCGGCCTGTGGTTCGTGCTCATCGGGTGGTTCCTCGTCAACGTGGCCCGGGCCGAGGAGGCCACGGCGGGGCTGAAGGGCGCCCTGGGCGACCTGCGGGTGCGGGAGGTCATGAGCGCCGACCCGGTGATCGTGCCCCCCGAGCTCACCGTGGCCCAACTGGTCGACGACTACCTGTTCCGCCACCGGTTCTCCGCCTTCCCGATCGGCGGGACGCCCGAGTCGGTGGAGGGCCTGGTGACGCTCGCCCACCTCAAGCGGCTGCCCGCCGACCAGCGGGACCGGGTCACCCTGCGGGAGGTGGCGACGCCCGTCGCCGGCCTGGCCGTGGGCCCCGACGAGCCGGTGTCGGAGCTGGTCTACCGCCTCGACGGCGACCGCCGGGCCCTCGTCATGGAGGATGGGCGTCTCATCGGCATCGTCTCTCCGACCGACATCGTCCGCATCATGGAGCTGGCCGAGCTGCGGGCCAGGGGCGGCGACCACACCTTGACCTGAGGCGTCGCCGCCGGCTTGGCTGCGGCCCGAGACCGCACCCTGAGCCGATGCAGACGTTCCTTCCCGAGCCCGACTTCGAGGCGACCGCCCGCTTGCTCGACGACCGGCGGCTGGGCAAGCAGCGGGTCGAGGCGCTGCAGGTGCTGCGGGCCCTCACCCGGGACCCCTACGGGTGGAAGAACCACCCGGCGGTGCTGATGTGGGCCGGCTACGAGGAGGCGCTGGTGGCCTACGCCCTGGCCATGTGCGCTGAGTGGCGGCGCCGGGGCCACGCCGACACGGTGGCCGCCACCATCGTCGAGGACCTGCGGGCCGCCTGCGCCGTGGTCGAGGTCCGGACGCAGGCCGAGCTGCGGTCGGCCCGCGCCCTGCCCCCGTGGCTCGAGGACGAGGGGCTGCACCACAGCCACCGCTCGGCCCTCGTCCGCAAGGACCCTGCCCACTACCGCCCTCTCTTCCCCGACGTGGCCGACGACCTCCCCTACGTCTGGCCGGTCCGCTCGTCGGCCCGGAGACGCTGAGCCGGAACGGCCCGGCACGGGTGCTCGCTGGCGGCGCCCGCCGAGCGGCGGCGACTGGGAACGACCCGCCATGCTGGCCGATGAAAAAGGAGTCAACTAATCACTTGATTAGTTGATTCATCGGGCGTACGCTCGTTGCATGGCAGGTGTGGAGAAGCAGCGGTTGTTCGATGCGTTCGCATCGGTCGGCAAGGCGCTGTCGAGTGGCCGGCGGGCGGAGCTGATCGACGTGCTCGTCCAGGGTGAGCGATCGGTCGAGCAGCTCGCCGGCGAGATCGGCCAATCGGTGGCGAACACGAGCCAGCACCTCCAGGTACTTGCTCGATCTGGTCTGGTGATGTCGCGACGAGACGGGAACCGGGTGCTCTACCGAGTGGCAGGGCCGGAGATCGAGGCGGCGTGGGATGCGTTGCGGACCGTGGCTGCGGCGCACGTGGCCGGCCTGGATCGACTGGCCGAGGACTACCTGGGGGATCGCAGTGCCCTCGACCACGTCTCCCGTGACGAGCTGGTGGATCGGCTCGCCGACGGGGTCGTCGTGTGGGATGTCCGACCACGGACCGAGTTCGAGTCCGGGCACATCCGGGGGGCGGTGTCGGTGCCACCGGAGGAGATCGAGCAGCGCCTGGCCGAGCTGCCTGATGGTGTGGAGGTGGTGGCGTACTGCCGGGGCCCCTACTGCGTCTTCGCCGACGACGCGGTGCGGGCGCTGTCGGCGGCGGGACGGCGGGCACACCGGCTCGAGGACGGGTTCCCGCAGTGGCGGCAGGCGGGCCTGCCGGTGGCGGTGGGTGCCGAGGAAGGCGCAGCGTGACGGGCCGGCATGCGCTCGTGTCGGTCCGGGTGCCCGGCGAGGTCCCGGTGACGGCGGTGACCGATGAGGGGTTGGGCAACACGTCGTGGGTGCTGGCCCTCGATGGCGATGGGGTTGTCGTCGATCCCGAGCGTGACCCGGCCCCGTATGAGGGTGCAGCCGAGCAGTTGGGTGTGCCGATCGTGGTGGCAGCCGAGACCCACCTGCATGCCGACTTCGTGACCGGCAGCCGGGAGCTGGCCGCTCGCGGGGCCCGGGTCGCAGCCGCGGTCGAGGGTGGCATCGCTTGGCCCCATGACGGCGTCCGCGACGGTGACGAGCTTGCTTTCGGGCGGTGGCGGCTGCAGGTGATGGCGACACCGGGGCACACACCCGAGCACGTGTCGTACGTGCTGCGCGAGGGCGGCCAGGCGCGAGCGGTCTTCACGGGCGGGTCCCTGTTGGTCGGTGCGGTGGCCCGCACCGACCTGATCGACCCCAACGACACCGAGATGCTCACCCGAGCCTTGTTCCGGTCGATCAACCACCGCGTGCTGGCCCTGCCCGATGACGTGCTGGTGCTGCCCACCCATGGTGCGGGGTCGTTCTGCTCGGCCGCCGGGGACGCCCGCCGCTGGACCACGATCGGTGAGCAGCGCCGATCGAACCCGCTGCTGGCCATCGGCGACGAGGACGACTTCGTTCGAGCCGTGGTGTCCGGGTTCGGCAGCTACCCGCCCTACTTCGGGTGGATGCGCGAGGTGAACCGCTTGGGGCCGGCCGTGTACGGCGCCTTCCCGGCGCTCCAGGTCCTCGCTGCTGAGCAGGTGGTTGAGGTGCGCCAGGGGGGCGGGGTCGTCGTCGACGTTCGGTCGGTGGCCGACTACGCCGCCGGGCATGTCCCCGGGGCGCTGGCCAACACGCTCCGGCCGCAGTTCGCGTCGTGGCTCGGCTGGCTGGTCGAGGGCCCCGAGACCCCGCTGGTGTTCGTGACCGACGACCACACCGACCGGGCCGAGCTCGTGCGCCAGTGTCTGAACATCGGCTACCAGCGCCTGGCCGGTGAGATCACCTTCTCAGGGTGGAGACGCGCAGGCGGTGAGGTGGCCACCACACCGCTCGTCGGGGCCGACGCCCTCACCGGCGCCCGCGTGCTCGATGTCCGCCAGGACACCGAGTTCGCAGCCGGCCACGTCCCCGGCTCCCACCACGTCGAGCTGGGAGCGCTGCCCCAGCACGCGGGCAGGGCCGAGCGCGGCCCGGTAGTGGTGATGTGCGGCCACGGCGAGCGCGCCGCTACTGCCGCCAGCGTGCTCGAAGCCAACGGCCGTGACGACGTCGCCATCCTCCAGGGCGGCCCGGACGACTGGGCGGCCACCACCCGAGAGCGGCTCGAGATCCGGACGTGACGACGACCAGCCGGCACCCCCCACCTGGGACGGACGGCGCCGCGGTGCGGCTGGGGCTACGGGAGAACCTCCCCCAGTTCGCCCTGCTGGTCCTGATCAACGCCCTCGTGGGCGCCACCGTAGGCCAGGAGCGCACCGTGCTGCCGCTGCTCGCCGAGGAGGTGTTCGGCCTCGAGGCGTACTCGGCGATGCTGTCGTTCATCGCCGTGTTCGGCGTCGCCAAGGCGATCACCAACCTGTTCGCAGGCGCCCTCGGCGACCGGTTCGGCCGCAAGCCGGTGCTGGTGGTGGGCTGGTTGTTCGCCCTGCCGGTGCCGCTGCTGTTGATGTGGGCGCCGACGTGGGGGTGGGTGCTGGTCGCCAACGCCCTGCTCGGCGTCAACCAGGGCCTGACCTGGTCGCTGACGGTCATCATGAAGATCGACCTGGCCGGCCCGGCCCGCCGGGGCCTGGCCATGGGGCTGAACGAAGGCGCCGGCTACGGCGCCGTCGCCGTCGCCGCCTGGCTGACCGGCTGGATCGCCTCCGAGTACGGGCTGCGCCCCCAACCGTTCTACTTCGGTCTCGCCCTCGCCATCGTCGGGCTCGGCCTGTCCGCGGTGCTGGTGCGCGAGACCACCGGCCACGTCACCCACGAGGCCGCCAACCACACGACCCGCGACGGCCACCCCGGCGAGGACCTCACCTTCGCTCAGGTGTTCGCCACCTCCACCTGGCGCAACCGGTCCCTGTCCGCCACCAGCCAAGCCGGGCTGGTCAACAACCTCAACGAGGGCATGGCCTGGGGCCTGTTCCCACTGTTCTTCGCCGCCGCCGGCCTCTCCGTAGGGCGCATCGGCGCGGTGATCGCCATCGCACCCGCCGTGTGGGGCCTCGGCCAGCTGTTCACCGGCGCACTCTCCGACAGGATCGGACGCAAGTGGCTGATCGCCGGCGGGCAGTGGACCGAAGCCACCGGCCTGCTGCTCATCGCCGTCGGCGACAGCTTCTGGGCCTGGGCGGCGGGCAGCGCCATCTTCGGCGCCGGCACCGCCATGGCCTACCCCACCCTGATCGCCGCCATCGGCGACATCGCCCACCCCCGCTGGCGAGCCCGCGCCGTGGGCGTCTACCGCCTCTGGCGGGACCTCGGCTTCGCCGTGGGCGCCGTGCTCTCTGGGGCACTGGCCGACGCAGCCGGCATCGGGTTCGCGATCGTGGTCGTCGCTGGCATCACCGCCGCGAGCGGTGCCGATGTGGCGATCCGCATGCGGGAGACCCTGCACCGGCCTCCACTGCCCGCCACCCCCGACGTGACATGAGTGGAAGGAGGAAGCCGTGCACGCGCTCATGATGGGACAGGGTCACCACGCTCTGATCCCCATGCCGGGAGCACCGTGAGCCGTCGACCGTCCGGCGAGCTGGCCCGCCGCCTCACGACCACCGACGCGGTGATCATCGGGCTGGGAGCGATGATCGGCGCCGGCGTGTTCGCGGCGCCGGGCCCGGCCGCCGAGGCAGCTGGCACGTGGCTGCTCGCCGGTCTGGCGTTGGCCGCGCTGGCCGCATACGCGAACGCCACGTCCTCTGCGCAGCTGGCAGCGCTGCACCCAGAGTCCGGGGGCACCTACGTGTACGCCCGCAAGCGCCTCGGTCAGTATTGGGGGTTCCTCGCCGGTTGGAGCTTCGTCGTCGGCAAGACCGCCAGCCTGTCCGCCATGGCGCTCACCTTCGGCGCCTATGTCGCGCAGGACTACGCCCGACCGCTCGGGATCGGCGCCGTCGTCGCGCTCACGACGGTGAACTACCTCGGCGTCGAGAAGACCGCTCGCCTCACCCGGGTGCTCGTCGCCGTGATCCTCGCCGTGCTCGCCATGACCGTCGTCACCGCTCTCGCCGCCGGCAGCCCAGCGACGGGGAACCTCACCGCTGACCTGCCCACCGGCCCCTGGGGCGTGCTCCAATCGGCGGGCCTGCTGTTCTTCGCCTTCGCCGGCTACGCCCGCCTCGCCACCCTCGGCGAGGAGGTCATCAACCCCGAGACGACCATCCCCCGAGCGATCCCCATCGCGCTCGGCATCACCGTGGTGGTCTACACGGTCGTCCTCGGCGCTGCCCTGCTCGCCGTCGGCCCGGTCGCCCTCGCGCACGCGCCGGCGCCGCTCGCCCACGTCGTGGCCAGCAGCGACTGGTCCGCCCTCGCACCCGTCGTCAGGGCCGGCGCCGCGGTCGCCGCCGCCGGCGTGCTGCTGTCGCTGCTCGCGGGGGTCAGCCGGACGACCCTGTCCATGGCCCGCCGCCGGGAGCTGCCCCGCCTCCTGGACGCGGTGCACCCGAGGCATCGCACCCCGTACCGGGCCGAGCTGGCCGCCGGCGCCATCGTCTGCTTCATCGTGCTCGTCGCCGACCTCCGCAGCGCCATCGGCTTCAGCTCCTTCGCCATCCTCACCTACTACGCCCTGGCGAACGCCTCCGCCTGGCGGCTCACCGCGGCCGAGCGCCGCTGGCCACGCTGGCTCGCCGCCCTCGGCGTCGCCCTGTGCGCCGTTCTGGCGTTCACCTTGCCCCCCAACTCGGTGATCGGCGGCTTGATCCTGCTCGGGGCCGGAACCCTCGGGTGGTTCGCCACCGGCCGCCACCGCCTCCAACACGACCCCTGAGCGATCGCCACCCGCTCTGCTACGACGACCGGCACGACACGCGCCCGATTTGGCGTGCCGGTGACGGCGCGCGGAGCGCCGGCGGCCCTCACTAGCGTTGCCCAATGGACCAGCGTGTCAGCTTGATCACCCTGGGGGTCGACGACGTTGGCCGCGGCCGCAGCTTCTACGAGGCGCTGGGGTGGCGGGGCCAGCAGGTCGAGGACACCGTGTTCTTCCAGGCCGGTGGGCTGGCAATCGTTCTGTGGGGCCGGTCCGCTCTGGCCGACGATGCCGGGCTGTCCGGCGAGGGTGAGGCGCACCGCTTCGGCGGCATCGCCCTCGCGCACAACGTACGGTCACGGGAGGAGGTGGACCAGGTTCTCGACCGCGCGAAGCAAGCGGGCGCCGAGATCACCCGGGCCGCAGCCGAGACGTTCTATGGGGGCTACGCCGGCTACTTCGCCGATCCCGACGGCCACCTCTGGGAGGTCGCCTACAACCCGGGCTTCGTGCTCACTGACGACGGCTCGCTTGTGCTGCCCGACTTCGGGTCGAGCGAGGTGACCTGATCAGACCGACCCCGGCCCAGTTGATCTGGCGCGCCAGGACCGAACGCCGCACCGTCGATCCGGCCCGCGGTCAGGTCAACTTCACCGACGATGGTGCGTACACCTCGTGCGCGGGGTGGAACGTGACCTCCGGCGCCACCTCTATCCCGAGCTTGGCCATGGCGGGCCCCAGGCGGCTCTCGCCGAAGGCCTGGAAGGCCTGCTCGCTTTCCCAGGCGTCGACGTTGTGGTTGTCGTCGCCCTCCCACCAGGCCACATGGGAGTAGCCGCCCGTCGGCGGATCCTCCAGCCATCCCGCCTCGGCACGGACGGCGTCGTACTGCTCGGGTGAGATCCCCCGAAGAACCACATGGGCTACAACGGCCATGACCGTCCCTCCCTCTCCCTGCTCCGCCTACGACTCGGACGCTAACCCGCCGAGGCTCGTTGTCGCCGAGCTGCCCGAGGAGGCTCAGGTCCGACCTGCGTCCGGGTGTTGCTCCGCAGGCGATCGGGCGGTGTGCAACCCGTCCACCACGATGCGATCGCGGCGCAGTACCGTCCCTTTGAACCCAGAGAGGAACAGGGCGGGTGGCTGAGCAGAAGCGTACGGCGACGTCCAACTTCGGGGTCGGCCGTCGTGAGAGCCACGACGCGTCGCCGTTCTACGCCCGCTTCCGCGCTCCTGAGATAGCCGACGACGACACTGTCGTGCTCGCGCCCGATCTGGGCGACGGGTGCATCGAGGGCGACATCAGGAAGCGTGAGGACCTGCCGGATCGGTCCGTGGCGCTGGTCGTCACCTCCCCGCCGTACTTCGCCGGCAAGGAGTACGAGGAGGCCCTGGGGAAGGGCGAGATCCCGGGCTCGTATGGCGACTTCCTGGCCATGCTGCGAGACGTCTTCGCGGTCTGTGTGCGGAAGTTGGAGCCTGGTGGCCGCATTGCCGTGAACGTCGCGAACCTCGGGCGCAAGCCATATCGCAGCTTGTCGGCGGACGTCATCGGGATCTTGCAGGACGAGCTCGGCCTGCTTCTACGGGGAGAGGTCATCTGGCAGAAGGGCGAAGGCGCGGCCGGCAACTGCGCCTGGGGGTCCTATCGAAGTGCGGCCAACCCTGTGTTGCGAGACATAACCGAGCGAGTGGTGATTGCGAGCAAGGGACGGTTCGACCGGGCAAAGTCGGCGCAGCAAAGGGCGATCGAGGGACTTCCAAATCAGAACTCGACGCTGACGAGTGACGAGTTCATGTCGGCCACCCTCGATGTCTGGCGCATCGACCCCGAGAGTGCTCGGCGCGTCAACCATCCGGCGCCGTTCCCGGTGCAACTTCCAGAACGGCTGATCCAGCTCTACACCTTCGACGGCGACCTCGTGCTCGACCCGTTCATGGGCTCGGGCTCCACGCTCGTGGCGGCGGCCCGCACCGGGCGGCGGGGCGTGGGGTACGACACCGACGCGACCTACGTGGCCACGGCCCGCAAGCGCATCCAGAGTGCTCGAGCCCAGGCAGGCGCAACGCCGGAGCATGGGATCCCTGACCTTCGCTTGTTCCGGGTTGGCGATCCCGAAGACTTCCAGGCGCGGGCCGCCAAGGAGGGGAAGGCGGCCCAGGCGATTGCTCAAACGGTCCTCGAGGATGCCGGGTTCCGCATAACGCATCGCAACTCGAAGCTCCGGGGGACCGGCGTGCTGATGGACCTGATTGCGGTGGACATGGGGGACCGCCCTTGGTACTTCGATGTGACCGGTGCGTTCACGACAACGGGAGGCGGCCTGCTGCGGACCGACTCCGTTTGGAAGTGCTTGGGCCGGGCTCACGTGGTGCAGAACAGGATCAACGCCGGACGAGTTGACAAGACCCCCCTGGTGTTTCTCACGTCGCACCTCCCACGGCCTGGAAGCGAGGGCGACGTGGCATTGCGAGCTGCTGGGCCGGACGCCTTCTTCGATGCCGTCGCGATGCTCTCCGACGACGGGCAGAAGCGGCTCTCCCAGTATGCGGCGGGCGGATGCACACGACCTGTTCCCGGTTTCTGGGCACAGCGAGACCTCCAACGACTCGGGTAGGTGCGGGAGGGGTCTCGTCGTGTTGGGAGCCGGAGGTTTCGAGCGAGGTTTATGCCTTGTAGGATCGGCTGGCTTACAATGCACCCTATGACTGCGACGACCAATGCGCGAGTGTCGAGCCGGGGCCAGACGAGCTTGCCGGCGGAGCTTCGTCGTCGGTGGGGTATCAGCGACGGCGGGGAGGTGGGGTTGATCGATCTCGGTGACGCGGCACTGATCGTGCCTGGCGGCGTCCAGGCGGCGCGCGCCGAACTACGTCGTGTTCTCCGTGAGCGGTACGAGCTCGGTGTCGAGGCCATTGGGGATCCCGACCTGGCTGATCAGCATCCGTAGCTCGTGGCCGTGCCGAGCCGGGTTCTCCTCGACGATCGATTGCTCATCGAGGAGCTCCTCGGTGGCCTGCCGGGAGCGACCGGGCTGTCGCTGTGTACGACGGCGTACTGGTACTACCGAGCCTGCCGTGCGGCGGTACTTGGGGCCGGTGGCCAGCTGTCAGGGCCGTTCCTGCGCTTGCGGTCGGCGCAACAGGAGAAGGCGGTTGGCAGCCTCCTGCTCCTTCCGGAGGCCATCGGGCTACCAGACTCGCGACTCACCGTGCCGGTGATGGTCGAGGTCGCTCGGCGTCATCCGCGGCTCAACCTGCTCAACCTTGAAGCCGTCGCCGCCGCTCAGATCCTTCAGGCCGACGTCTGGTTGTCGGGACAGGCTGCCGCGGGCCTGCTGCCGGCGGTGCTGGACACCGAAGGGATCGCCTGGCGCTCCGTCGCAGTGGAGTAAGCCCGACCAGGGTCGGTAGGGCTGGCGTCCGTCTCGCTTGGAGACGCGAAATTGTAGAGCTCCTCGCATCCACTCGGGGGGACTTCGCCCCGCCGGTGCGCGCTGACTGAGCGTCCTACCTCTGGGACCGGCGACTCCCAAGGCCGGCCTCGCGGACCTCGAGTTCAACGACTCCCGGTGGCCAACGCCAGCGGCATGGTCCTCGAACACGTCGACTTCAAGACGGCCCAAACGCGGCTTGGGCACTCCGACCCAAGGCTCACACTTGCCGTCTACGCGCAGGCCACGACCGCCGCAGACCAAGCCGCCGCGCACGCCCTCGGCGACCGGTTCCTAAGAGTCCCGCGGCTGGCCGCGGCCTGGACCCCGTTATCCAGAGGCCACAAAGGCCCTGACCTGACCTGGTCGGGGAGGGGGGATTTGAACCCCCGGCCTCAGCGTCCCGAACGCTGAATGGCGGTTGTCCACAGCTGCGGTTTCGCGGCGGAAAGTGGCTCTGACCTGCGGTTTTATTGAGCGCTATTGAGCGCTATTGCGCCCTGTTGAGCGTTGTTCCGCGGCCTGCCCGCGGCCTGGCCGCGGCCTGAGGATGGCCAGGCCGCGGGCCATTTCGGGCCCGCACCGCTTGGTGCAAGTGTGTGCCGGAGGTCAGTGAAGTGAAGGCGCGAAGCGCCGGAGCGGACCGTAGGCAGCTCCGATTCCCGTCTTGGGCGGCTCCGGCTGGAAGGGTCGAGAGCGCGAGTGCGAGAGGGTCGAGGATCGGGTGCTGGCAGCGGGGGGACGGGAGTGGCGGACCGTGTGGCGATGAGCGCGCCGAAGGACTGCAAGATCTCGGGGTTGGGCGGTTGACGGTGCCCTCAGAGTTGCGTCAGCGATG
>Ga0247704_1000509_pt1 | contig 10918 bp, 9 predicted proteins | sample 41W_NmetaG_FD_189042 | JGI IMG/M metagenome (GOLD analysis project Ga0247704, IMG submission 189042) | Soil microbial communities from hillslope of Landscape Evolution Observatory, University of Arizona, Oracle, AZ, United States - 4-1-W_N | ecosystem: Engineered > Artificial ecosystem > Mesocosm...
GTAGGCGTAGGCGGTGGCGGCACCGAGGTGGGCCTGGTGTGCGCCGACGCCCTCCTGGTCAAGCAGGGAGGGCGGCTGAAGAAGGTGACCGGCGTGGACCCCGACGGCTCCGGGCCCCAGGCCGCCCGGGTGGTGGAGCACGCCTACGACGGCGCCGGGCGGGTGGCGGGCACCCACGTCGCCGGCGGCGGCGGGTGGTCGTGCACCGCCTACGACGACCGTGGCCGCGTCGAGTCCCAGACCTTCCCCGCCTGGGACGGCCAGCCGGCCCGCACCGTGAGCTACAACCATGCGGTCGGCGGCGACCCCCGGGTGATGAGCGTCTCCGACCCGTCCCAGAACATCCCCAACAACCCCCAGGGCACGATCGTCGCGACGGTCGACCTACTCGGGCGCATCGTCGCCTACCGCGACGTCTGGCTCCAGGAGACGACGTACAGCTACGACCAGGCCGGGCGGCTGCGCACCACCCGCGGCCCGGTGGGCCGCCTCGACTGGGACTACGAGGACAGCGGCCGCCTCGGCCCCCAACGGTGGGCCAACAACCCGGCCGCCGCCGACCCGGGTCCCGTCATGGCCACGCCCCACCACGACACCGCCACGGGCGAGCTGAGGTGGGTGGACTACAACGGCAACGGCACCAAGCTGGCGTCGGCGGCCGAGCCCCTGCCCCGCGACGGTGCCGGGCGGGTGACCAAGCTGGTCTGGACCGACCCCGCCGGCGCGCTGCTGGCCTCGGACGAGGTCTGCTACTCACAGGACGGCCGGGTGGTCGACCAGAGGGTCGACGGCGTGGACCCCTACCCTGGGGTGGATGTCCCCTTCTGCCATCCGGGCTCGCACAACTTCGTCTACGACGGGGCGGGGCGGCTCACCACCGCCCGGGTGCGCGACACGGAGGCGGCCCAGGACCACACCTACACCTACGGCTTCGGCGACCGCAGCGAGTGCACGCTGGCGCCCACCGCGGGCCGCAACGGCAACCGCTCGACCATGACCAAGGACGGGGTACAGACCACGTACTGCTACGACCGGGCCGACCGCCTCGTCTCCAGCAGCGACCCGGCGGCGGCGGCCCCCACCTACGACGCCCGGGGCAACACCAAGGTCCTCGGCGCCCAGACGCACTTCTGGGACGGGGCAGACCGCCACATGAGGACCCAGGTCGCCGGCGGCGCCACGGTGTCGTACAAGCGGGACGCCACCGGGCGCATCGTCGAGCGCACCGAGGGCTCCTCCGTCGTCCGCTACGGCCACACCGGTCCCGGCGACTCCCCGTCGTTCACCATGACGAACCAGAACGCCCTCATCGACCGCCACGTCGGCCTGGTGGGGGGCGTGACGGTCACCCGCAACGCCGGCGAGACCTGGGACTACCCCAACGCCCACGGCGACATCCTCGTGTCGGCCAACGCCTCGGGGGCGAAGACCGGCCCGACGCGGAGCTACGACCCCTACGGCCAAGCCCTCGCCGGCATCCCCGAGAACTCGGCCGCCGACATGGACTACGGCTGGCTCGGCTCCCACATGCGGCCCCTCGAGCACGCCGCCGGCATCGCAACGATCGAGATGGGTGCGAGGCCGTATGTCCCGAGCCTGGGCCGGTTCCTGTCCGTTGATCCCGTGGAGGGCGGGTCGGCGAATCACTATGACTACGTGTCCGGTGATCCCGTCAACGGGTTCGACCTGACGGGCCTCTGCAACGAGGCCGCCACCTGGTGCGTAATCGGAATCCTCGAGGGAACTGAGACCCTGCCGGATGGATTCGAGGGCTGGCTCGCCGCGCGATCCAATGGCGAGGGCCGCGTTGTGGTCGGGCGCACAGACGCCGGCACGCGAGCGATGCGAAGCGATGGTTCCTGCTCCTTCTTCCTCGGCGACACGGGGCGGTCATACAACTTCGGCAGCGCATGCAGAACCCATGACCTGGGATACGATCTCATGAGGTTCTTTGGCTACACTGGCGAACAAGGCGCTATAAGGAAGGCTGTTGATCGGCTCTTCCTTTCCGATATGCGCGCTCACTGCGGTGGCCGGAGTTTTGTCTTGAGACCTACGTGCCGTGCCTGGGCAAGGACCTACTATGAAGGTGTCGCTGCCAACAGCTGGTTCTATGGATACCAGTTCTGAGAGCAAACGTTGGCCCGTGCAGGCCGTGGCTGCTCTGCTCGCGGGAGCGTTGGAATGGGCCATATTGGTCGCCATTCCCGGAACCGGGAGTGAAAGCGGCCAGGTCGGCTCCGCGTATGTTCCAGTCCTCGTGCTCACTGCTGTTGTGCTCGGCGCGGTATTCGGGCGGGACCACCTCCTGACGGCATGCCTGCTTGCGGCTCCGGCCCTGGTATCAGCGCCGATCACAGCACCACGTGGAGACGGCGATGGTCTTTGGGTTCTGTGGTTTCCGGCAATCATATTTGCTGGGTTCCTAGCCGCAGCGGCACATTGGTTCGGGCACTTCTTGTGGCAGAAACTGCATCGGACGCTTTAACCTTGATTGTTCGTCCGAGACCGTGACAGCCGCTTGACGCCGGATTTCAGGCCGGTGAACCAGTCACCGTGCGTGACATTGGATGTGCGGACGTGGCTGGTCAAGGGTGAGCGGTTGGGACCGGTTGGTGCGCCTGGGTGGATCGTGCTGGGCTGGCGCGGGGCCCGGGTTCGTGCTCAGCAGAGGGCGCTGCGGAGGCGGCCGAAGGCAGTGTCGAGCTGGTCTCGCCACGGCCAGGCGGCGTCGATGCGCAGGTGCAGGTCCCGTCCCCGGCGGGCGAGACGGGCGGCCACGTGCAGCAGCCGATAGCGCAGCGTGGCCGGCTCCGCCTTGGCTAGGGCACCGTCGAGGCACACCGACCGGGTCCACGCCAGCAGGTCCTGGGCGACCATCGTCATGGCGAACCACGCCTGGTTGCGGACGAAGTCCTCGAAGGGCAGGTTCCGAAGCCCGCAGGCCTTGGCGCAGCGGATGCGGTCCTCCACCCGGGCGTGGCGGCCCTGGCGCAGCTCCAGGCTCGGTGGCTCTCCGGCAGAGCCGGTGAGAAAGCACGTATGACGGAAGCCCTCGTTGGTGTCGAACAGCGACAGCTGGGCGCCGGGGTGGGGTCGTTCGCGCCGGCAGATGAGGCGGGCGCCGGGGGGCCAGGTGGAGAGGTCGACGAGGTCGGTGAGCTCGACCACCCACGCCCCCTTGCGGGCGTGGCCGTCGCCCTCGACGGCGGGAACCCAGTCCTCCTCCTGGACCAGCAACGGGCGTCCCGAACCCGTCCGTCCACGTCGAAGCCGATGGAATAGCCGATGTTGCGCTCCACCAGGGCGTCGACGAAGTCGTGGGTGGCACCGGCGGAGTCGGCCCGGGCCAGGATGGGGTGCACCACCCCTGCGGGGTCGTCGCCGGGGCCGTGACCGGCCCGCCACTCGGGCGGCAGCTGGGCCAGGGCGTCGTCGAGCACCTTCACGTGGTCGGCGGCGGTGTTGGCGCCGGCGTTGCCGGCCCGCAGCATCCCGGCCAGCGCCTCGTGGGTCTCGTCGCACCACACGCCGAGGGGGTGGAAGCCAAACCCCCGCTTGTAGGTGGGGGCGGCGTCCTGCTTGTCGGAGTAGGCGTCCACCAGGGTGGCGTCGAAGTCAAGGTGACGCTGGCGGGTGCCCCACCGGCGGCCCACACCGCCGCTCGTGCTGCCGCCCGGGCGGCGTCGATGCCGCCGCAGCTCCACCGAGGCGACCGCCTGCACCGCCCGCCAGGCGGTTGCGTGGGAGGCGACAGGCCCGAACAGCGCCTCCTGGTCGCGCAGCACCGCCAGCTGGGACAAGCAGTCGGCGCCATCCGCGATGGCCACCGCCAGGTGGGTGAGGACCACGCCCGGGTCGTGGTGTTCCAGGAGATGCCCGCAGTCGCCCATGGCCACCGACATGGCCTCGGTCAGCCCCGACCGGTCGGCCAGCTCCGCCAGCAGGGCGGTGCCCGAGTGCGACACCAGCCCCTCACCGTCGGTGGTCACCTTCATCTGCCGCACGGACTGGCTACGATGCACCTTCAACGAGCCCTCCTCCTCTGGTGAACACGTGCGTGAGAAATACGTATTCTCCCAGGTCAGGAGGGCTTTTTCCGCGGCATTACGACCGTTCAAACAGAGGCCGCGCGAACAATCGAGGTTAAGGAGCCGAGGAGCCACCCGCAATGAACCTCGCCAGACTGTCCACGATCAAGGAGAGGCGAACATTCGCGCTCCTTGGGATTGCCTTCTGGGTGTTCCTTACGCTCGTTCTCCTTGTGACGATTCGGCTCATGAGCTTGGACGAGGAGTGGCGGGGCTGGTCGGACGCCGTGCCACTGCTGCTGCTCTACAGCGTCATCACGGCCGTTCTCTCCGGCGCGGTCTGGCTCCTGTTGCGCACGCGCCAAAGCCGAGCCTAGAGACGACGCGCCCCGACGCGAGGTCGGGAGCTTCCGGAGTCAGCTCAGCGTTCGCCGGCCAGGGCCTTGAGCCGGTTCTTGGTGACCAGGGCATCGAGCATGTGCAGCAGCGACGCCCGGTCCTCCTCGGACAGCTCGGCGATGTCGGCCAGGCGGGAGGCGAGGCCGACGTCGGCCACGTGCAGGGGCCGGCGGGGCGCGTCCTCGACGAGCAGGTAGTCTCCTGCGCCTTCTTAGTCGTCGCGATCGGCGTCCGCGCGTACGACGTCGGAGGCATGACCAACAGCATCATTATCGTGGCCCTCACCGTTGCCGTGCTGTTCGCCGTGGTGGCCTTCGACTTCCACCGGCGATAGGCGCTGCAACGCCGACACCCAGCGGGGAGCAGCCCGCCTCCCGAGTACGTGCTCAGGCGCTCACGCGCCACACGACCACGAACGCCGCCCCGCGACAACCGACAGCACGCCGATCTCGCCGCACGCAGAACAACCCTCACCCGTCGACCTCCCGCAAGATGTCGTCGTCGGGGACGCCCCGGGTGTGGAGGTAGGCGGCCGACGCGCCGGCCTCGGTGAAGCGGTCGCCCGGCTGCTTGCCCCCCGTGACCACGATCACCGGCGCCATCCCCCGCTCGTAGAGGTCGTGAGCGTGGTCGAGGCGGGCCCGCAGGATGTCGGAGGGCACCCCGTTGAACTGGGCCGCCCCCAGCACCACGATGGCGTCCGCCGGGCGGGCCTGGTCGCGCCGGGAGGCCATCCACACCTGGGCGAAGGTGAAGCCCAGGTAGGCGACGAGCACGAAGGCGGCCACCACGGCCAGCCGGAGCAGCCGGATCACCGCCACCCCCTCCGCGAGGAGCTCACCCGGCCACCAGGCGGCTCCTCGCACGGCGCAGGCGAGCCAGGGCCTCGTCTCGACCCAACGCCTCCAGGGACTCGAACAGGGGCGGGCCGACCGACCGGCCCGACACCGCCACCCGGATGGGAGCCTGGGCCTTGCCCAGCCTCAGCCCGTGCCGCTCACCGATGGCACGCGTCAGCTCGTGCAGCACGGGCGCCGTCCACTCCGCCGACTCATACCCGGCCAGCGCGTCGTCCAACACCTTGGCCGCCACCGGGTCGGCCATGACCTTGCCCCACGAGGAGGGGTCGGTCACCGGCTCCTCGAGGAAGAGGAAGTCGACCAGGGCCGGCACCTCCGACAGCTTGCGCACCCGCTCCTGCACCAGGGGGGCCACCACCTTGAAGCGGGCCAGGTCGAACCGCTCGGGGGGCCACGGCGACTCCGACTCCAGCCACGGCAGCGCCTCCCGCACGAACGTGCTCACCGGCAGGGCGCGGATGTACTCGGCGTTGATGTGGTCGAGCTTCTGCTCGTCGAAGAAGGCGGGCGACGGGCTCACGTCCTCGAGGCGGAACTGGGCCACCATCTCCTCGATGGGCAGGATCTCCCGCCCGTCGCGCGGCGACCAGCCGAGCAGGGCCAGGTAGTTGCGCAGCGCCTCGGGCAGGTAGCCGGCGTCGCGGTACTCCTCCACCGCCACCGAGTGGTACCGCTTCGACAGCTTGCGCCGCCGCTCGTCGACCAGGAGGGGCAGGTGGGCGTACACCGGGTCGGGATCGGAGGTGAGCGCCTCCCGGACCAGGAGCACCCGTGGGGTCGAGGACAGCAGGTCCTCCCCCCGGATCACGTGGGTGATGCCCATGTCGAGGTCGTCCATGGCGTTGGGCAGGTAGAAGCCGGGCGAGCCGTCCGAGCGCACGATCACGAAGTCCTCCAGCACCGCGTGCTCGAAGGGCACGTCGCCCCGGATCACGTCGTGGACCACCGTGGCGCCCTCGTCGGGGGTGCGGAAGCGCACCGCCCGGCCCGGGCCCGGCCCCAGCCCGCGGTCTCGGCAGAACCCGTCGTAACCCTGGGCCCCCCGAGCCTTGACGTCCTCGGCCGTGCACCCGCAGTAGTAGGCCCGCCCGGCGGCCAGCAGGGCGTCGACGCCCTCCCGGTAGCGGTCGGCGCGGTCGCTCTGGCGGTAGGGGCCCTCGTCGAAGTCGATCCCCAGCCAGTGCAGGCCCCGCCGGATGGCCTCGATCGACTCCTCGGTGGAGCGGGCTGCGTCGGTGTCCTCGATGCGCAGAACGAACGTCCCGCCGTGGCGCCGGGCGAACATCCAGTTGTAGAGGGCCAGCCACGCCCCGCCCACGTGCAGGTAGCCGGTGGGAGCCGGCGCGAAGCGAACTCGCGGGGCGCTCATGGTGCCCGACGGTAGCCTCGCGCTCCCATGGGCCAGCGTGTTCTGACGCCGCAATCCGAGAACTTCCCGCAGTGGTACCAGGACGTGGTCGCCAAGGCCGAGCTGGCCGACAACGGCCCCGTCCGGGGCACGATGGTCATCCGCCCCTACGGCTACGCCATCTGGGAGCGCATGCAGCGCGAGCTCGACGACCGCATCAAGGCGGCGGGGGCCCGCAACGCCTACTTCCCGCTGTTCATCCCCGAGTCGTACCTGCGCAAGGAGGCCCAGCACGTCGAGGGCTTCAGCCCCGAGCTGGCGGTGGTCACCCACGGCGGCGGCAAGGAGCTGGAGGAGGCGGCCGTCGTGCGCCCCACCAGCGAGACGATCATCAACGTGTTCTTCGCCAAGTGGGTGCAGAGCCACCGCGACCTGCCCCTGCTCATCAACCAGTGGGCCAACGTGGTGCGCTGGGAGCTGAGGCCCCGGATCTTCCTGCGCACCACCGAGTTCCTGTGGCAGGAGGGCCACACCGCCCACGCCACCCAGGAGGACGCCCGCCGGTACGCGGTACGCATCCTCGACGACGTGTACACCGACTTCGCCGTCAACGTCCTGGGCATACCCGTGGTGGTGGGGCGCAAGACCGAGCAGGAGCGGTTCGCGGGGGCGGACGCCACCTACACCATCGAGGGCATGATGGGCGACGGCAAGGCCCTCCAGATGGGCACCAGCCACGAGCTGGGGCAGAACTTCTCGAGGGCGTTCGGCATCCAGTTCCAGGACGTGTCCGGCGCCAACGAGCTCGCGTGGCAGACGTCATGGGGCGTCTCCACCCGGCTGGTGGGCGCCCTGATCATGGCCCACGGCGACGACGAGGGCCTGCGCCTGCCGCCCCGGCTGGCGCCCGTGCAGGCGGTGGTGGTGCTCGTCAAGGGGGAGGACGGCGCCGCCGAGGCGGCCGCCGCCGTGGCCCGCGAGCTGGCCGGCGCCGGGCTGCGGGTGGAGCTCGACGACCGCACCGGCACCTCCTTCGGCCGCCGCACCGTCGACTGGGAGCTGAAGGGCGTGCCCGTTCGCGTCGAGGTCGGGCCTCGCGACCTGGCCGCCGGCCAGGTCACCGTGGTCCGCCGTGACGACCGGTCGAAGGAACAGGTCGCCCTGGGAGGCGTCACGGGGCGGGTGACCGCCCTGCTGGAGGAGGTGCAGTCGGCCCTCCACGCCGAGGCCCGGGCCCGGCGGGAGGAGCGCACCGCCGACGTGTCGTCGGTGGAGGAGGCGGTGGAGGCGGCCGCCTCGGGGTTCGCCCGCATCGCATGGGACACGGCCCGCGACGCGGAGGCAGAGATGCACGCGGCGGCCGTGTCGGTGCGCTGCCTCCAGCGGGCGGACGGGGGCCTGCCCGGCTCGTCGTCGGAGGCGGGCCTGGTGGCCACGGTGGCCAAGGCCTACTGACATGCGCAGGGCGGCCGGGCTCGTGGCGGTGCTGGCGCTGCTCACCTCGTGCGGCGCCGCCGCCGGCGAGGGCGAGCTGGTGGGCAGCCGCCTGGTGGAGGCGGCGACGTCTACCACCGAGAGCACGACGTCCACCACCACGCCGTCCACCACCACGCCGCCGACCACGATGTCGTCCACCACCACGTCGTCGTCCACCACCACCGTGGCCGTCGTGGCCGGGCGGCGGGTCCACCAGCAGGACTACACGCCCTTCGCCACGGTGGGGGGCGTCACCCTCCTGCACCCCGCCAACCGGGTGGAGATGATCGGCTACCACGAGTCCAACCTCGACGGCGCCCAGAACCTCGACCCCGTGGTCACGTCGGCCCCGTGGACGACGCTGGAAGGGCGGGGCCGCGACACCGCGCCCCGGGGCTCGGCCGACGTGGTCGTCGACCCCGACGCCGAGATCCGTGCTCCCGTCACCGGCACGGTGCTGTACTCCGGCACCTACGTCCTCTACTGCCGCTACTCCGACGACTTCCTGATCATCGAGCCCGACTCCCGCCCGGGGTGGGAGGTCAAGGTGCTGCACATCGACGGCGTGCGCCCCCGGCCGGGCCAGCGGGTGGAGGCGGGCGTCACCGTCATCGCCTCGCGCGCCACCCGCCTGCCGTTCGCCTCCCAGGTGGAGGAGGTGGCGGCCTCGCCCCCGTGGCCCCACGTGCACATCGAGGTCGACGATCCCACCATCCCCAACCGGCCCAAGCCCCCCGCCGCCGGGTGCTGACCTAAGGGAAGACCCAGCGGGTGGCCCGGGTGGAGAACTCCTCCTCGGTCTCGATCACCGCGAAGGCCCGCTCGGGGACGAACTCGACGACGACGTTGTCGCCGACGAAGTCCGCCGTCAGCCCGGGCGCCAGGGGCTGGTACTTGGGCAGGTAGCGCTCGACCCAGTGCCGCTGCCGTCGGTCGTCGGTCACCGGCGCGGCCCGGCCCTCGACCGAGAGGCACTCGACGGTGCTCTCGGTCATGATCACCGCCTGCGGGTTGGCGGCCAGGTTGCGGGCCTTGCGCGACCGAGGCCCGCACGCGAACCCGAAGCGGTGCTCCCCCTCGTCCCACACCCCCCACACGGGCATGGCGTGGGGCCGGCCCTCGCCCGAGACGGTGACGACCCAGATGTTGCGGGCCGCCAGCAGCCGCTCCGCCGCCCACGACCACGGCAGCGGCCGCCACTCCGGCGTGTCCACGCCGTAGTCGGGCATCGACGGCCGCTCGGCCCGAGGCTCGCTCACCGCACCGAACCTAAGCGCGCCGCCATCGCTCCCGGCCCCTGGGCGGCCTGGTCGACGCCGGGAACATGAGGGACATGGGCACTCCAGCCCGGTGGCGCCAGCGCCCGGGTGAAGCTCTCAAGCCGGCGCGTGCCGGTGCCGATCATCAGGGGGACGAGCCGGCGGCATCCCTTGAACGTGCGCCGGGAACGATGCTTTCAGGAGGGCGGTACACCCCAGTGGCCAGGTCAACCTCAGGCGCGCGCCTGCGCCGCCTCGGCGTCGCGCTGGCGGCGCTGTCGCTCACGACGACCCTGCCGACGTTGGCTCAGGTCGCACCCGCCGCCGCCCAGGGCAAGCCCAAGCCGGCCCGTGAGCTGCCCCCCCTTCCGGTCGCCGCGCAGCCCCGGGTCACCCCCGAAGTGCCCAAGGGCGATTTCAGCGATCCGCCTCCGCATCCCGAGCGGGCGGAGGAGGCCCGGTCCGCCCGGCCGAGCGCCTTCGACCCCGGCAAGTCCATGGTGCTGGACGACGAGACGACGCCCACCAAGAAGGTGTACCTCAACAGCGACGGGACCCGAACGGTCGAGCTCACCCCGGAGCCGACCCGCTACCGCAGCAGCGAGGGCTGGCGGGACATCGACCTCGGTCTCGTCCCGGCTGCGGACGGCGCCCTCCAGGCCCGGGCGGCAGAGCGTTCCGCCAAGCTGCCCGCCAGGGGCGACGGCGGTGCGGTCATCGAGACGCCTGCGGGGCCGATCACCCTGCGGCACCCCGGGGCGATAGCGGTGGCCGCCGCCGCCGACGGCTCGACCGCCACCTACGCCGGCGCCCTGGGCGGACGGGACCTTCGCCTCACCCTTTCGGCCGCAGGCTTGAAGCAGACCGTCGTCGTCCCCGGCCGCGCCGCTGGGGGTACCTATGTCAGCGAGTTCACCGTCCCGGCCGGCGTGAGCGTTCGCCAGGGCGCCAACGGGATTGACTTCGTCGACCGCGCCGGCGAGGTTGTGGCCCACTTCGAGGACGGCTGGGCGTTCGACTCCTCACCGGGACCTCGGCCTCCCGCCCCGGTGTCGGCCCGGCTGGTGGCCCAGCAGCCCAAAGCCCCCGACACGACAACGACGACCGCAGCCTCCGCCTCGTCCACGACAACGACGCTCCAAGCGGCGAGACCGACGACCACGACCTCGCCGCCGACCACCTCGACTACAACCGCGCCGCCGACGACGTCGACCACGACCCCGGGGCCCGCCGAGGCGACCACGGTGGTCGTCGAGGTCAGCGTGGACAGGGAGTGGTTCTCCGATCTCGAACGTGTGTTCCCAATCACGATCGATCCCACGCTCACCTCGTCGTACTTCGTGGACACTCAGGGAGAGGACGCCATGGTCTTCAACGGCGCATACGCCACCACGAACTACGGCAACTACAGCGAGCTGTGGACGGGGACCTACCTCGGCGACTCCGCTCGCAGCTACCTGCGCTTCACCGGCATCCCGGCCCCGAGCCAGAACCTGTGGGTGACGGAAAGCCGCCTGAGCTTCTACAACCACTCCTCCACCTGCA
>Ga0247704_1000515_pt1 | contig 10849 bp, 10 predicted proteins | sample 41W_NmetaG_FD_189042 | JGI IMG/M metagenome (GOLD analysis project Ga0247704, IMG submission 189042) | Soil microbial communities from hillslope of Landscape Evolution Observatory, University of Arizona, Oracle, AZ, United States - 4-1-W_N | ecosystem: Engineered > Artificial ecosystem >...
CTGGAACACCAGGCGCACCGCCGCCCGGGCCACCTCCTCGAAGTGCTCGAGCAGGCTGCCGGACTCGGCGCTGGCGATCAGCTCGTCGATCTCAGCGCGGATGCTCTCGCTGGGCGATACTCGTGCAGTCACGGGTGTAGGTCCTTTCGTTGGAGTTGTCAGCTCTTCGAAGGAACCTACGCCCGTCGACATTTACACCAGCGGATGGACGCCACCGTTCTCCTTGCTCTGTCGGGGATCGTCGGCCGGGTCCTGTTCCGCCGGCCATGGACCGTCGATGCCGTTGATCCGGACGGCGGGCACCGCGCCTGGGATGTCGTCGGCTGGAGGTCGAGCGGTGCCGCGCGGCAGTTCGTCGCAGACCGGATCGCGGCGACAGGAACGACGCCGTCCGGCGCGGAGGTGTCCGCCGCGGTCCTCGCGTCGCGGTGAGCCTCTACTGAGTACGTCCCCTCGCTGACGCCGCGCCTTCTTGGCTGCGAACTGCGACCGATCGAGAACGCGGTGGTCCTCGCTCGCCCAGAACGCGCGCTCCAGATTCCCCACCCGGAGTTGACGCGCCGCGAGCCGAACGGCGCGTCTGGAGCGCGTCCCGGAGCCGGCGTTCAGCGAGGCGTTCGCCACGGCCGGTGGCCGTCAAGTCAGGATGGCCGTCGTGAGCGTGACGACGAGCGGCCTGGTGATGAGGCCGCCGAAATGCTCCCGGATGAAGGCCTCCATGTCGTTGAGGAGGCCCGTTTGGTCGGACTCGTTCATCATCTCCGTACCTGAGTACGAGAGCATCAGTTGCCGATACTCCGACGCGGTGTACGTCTGGTTCCAGTCGCACCGGCGGACGGCGACGGAGTCGAAGCGACCATCCGCCTCAAGCACTTGGCGTATCTCCGGGTCGACAGCATCACGTGTCGGGGCCGGCGGCCCGGTGTGGCCCTGTCCGTATCGCTCGTAGATCGGCTGGTTGGCGGCGAAAAAGCCGGCGTCGTCGGGCGAGTCGACTTGGATCACGTCGACGATCGCCACGACGCCACCAGGTCGGAGGATCCTGCCGGGCCGATCAGCCTGCGCTTGTCGAGAGATCCAGTGGTACGCGGTGGCCGAGAAGACCGCGTCAGCTGAGGCGGGCGTGATGTTCACCACCTCGAAGTCGCCGATGGTGACGTCAAGCCGATCGGAGGGGAGGTTCGACCGCAACTTCGCCGCCATCACCGGGCCGATCTCGATGGCGTGAACTGATGCCCCTCGGGCAAGGAGGTCCTTCGTTGCCTGGCCCGTTCCCGGACCGACCTCGACGATCGCCGGCCTGGGCGGCAGCATCTCGAAGAGCGTGTCGAACATGGCAGCGGGATATGAGGGGCGGACCCGGTCGTAGATCTCCGCTGCTTCGTTGAACGAGAGCCTGATGTCGCCCGGTCGCCCCACGACCACATCCTGCCTCGCACCGAGACCCCGCCCCGTAGGTGCCGGTCACGACGCTACATATCGGCCGTTCGATAACGCGGCGGTGGCCGCGCGTGCAGCCGTACCGAACGGCGCGTAGCGCGCTGCGTCGGGGCGGTCATTGGAGACGGGTGCTGGCTCGCCTCAAGAAGGGATCCTCGGGATGGATCGCCAGGAGGTCGGCCACCTCCGCCTCATCGACGGGTAGTGCGCCCGCCAGCATCTGGCGCATGCGGCAATGCGCTCGGTGGAGCAAGAGCAGCCGGCTGAGCTCCTCAACGGGATCGCGGTGGTCGTCGACCCGCAGGTCGACATGGGGTTCGTCAGCGTCACCCCGCAGCGGCCCTCGGCCGGTGACGAGGACGGCTGCTGACTGTCTCCCGCGCGCGTCGCCACCGGACGCGGCGAGGGCGGCCACGAGGCGTTCGGCGAGAGGTTTCTTCGTCGCCTGGAAGGCGTCGAGCATCCGCTGGGCGGCATCGGGCAGCCGAGCCGTGTTGGCCTGCGCAGTGGCGCCGTCACCACTCCGGTGACCTGCATGACCGTCACAGGCCTGCCCGGTGTAGACGGCCGACACACCGGAGTCGTTGATCGCTGCGATCTGGACGTCGTCCCGGTGGTACGGAGCGATCGCGGCTTCAGGGGTCTCGCCGCACGCGAGCGTGTCGAGGATGTCGTCACCCCATGTGATCTCCGAGTGCGCCTGAGTGGCGATGGCACCGATGCCCGGGCGAACGTGCAGAACTCGACGGCCGGCGGCGAGGACGCAACTCGTGACAGCAGCCCCCAGCAGATCACCGAGCTTGTCGTGGGCGATGATCGACAACGTCATCTCCCAAGATACGACGGGGCGCATGCATATCGGCCGCTCCGAACGCCATCGCACCGGCGTCGGCGGGGTGCAGATTGGCGTGGCCGGCCCGGCGGTAGGCGAGGCGGCGGACCCGGACCTCGCCGACGACCGTGGCCAGCCCCCGCTCATGTCCCGCCTCCACCCGGGTGTGGGCATCCCCGTCGGCGTCGACGACGTCGCACCGGCGCTCTCGGGAGGACCGCAGGTCGGTGTGGTCCTGGAGGAGATGGCGCAGCAGGTCCCGGCCGTCGTTGCTCAGCCGGTGCGCCAGCTCGGCGTGCTCCAACCCGTCGGCCCCGGCCCCGCCCAGCCAGGCCGTCAGGGCCTCGAAGGTGGCCTGGTTCCGTTCTTCTCGACGGACTTCACCGGATCCAAGTGAGTCCCCTGACTCTCCGGGCCTTGGGTCCGCCCCATCAGCCCGGCGACCGCAACGGCGTGCGGGCCGCCGCAGACCTCGCTCGGTCCTCGTCTCATCGGGCACGGAGCGCTTCACGAGCTCACGGGTCCGCCATCAAGGCGCCTCAGGGGCCGCGGCTGAACTTCTCGCAGCCGTGATCGGGGCCCAAAGTGCCGGTCTTGCCGCTGCCCACGCAGTGGTCGGGGGCTCCAGACCCGCCCGAGAGGACGTCGGCGCCGCCTCCGCCGACCACATGGTCGGATCCGTCGTCCCCGGAGAGGGTGTCGTCGCCCGAGCCGCCGCGCAGCTTGTCGTCGCCAGAGCCGCCGTAGACCTGGTCATCGCCGCTGCCGGCGTCGATCGTGTCATCGCCGGCATCGCCGCAGAGGACGTCGTCGCCGCCGAGGCCGCTGATGCGGTCGTCGCCGCCGAGCCCGGAGATGACATCGTCCCCCTCGGTGCCCACCAGCTCGTCGCCCTCCTCGGTGCCCACGATGGTGGCCGCCCTCCCCCCGCAGCCGGCGCCCACGGTGATGGTGAACGTCCTGGTGGCGGTGGCCATGGAGCTCGTGTCGCCCGGGGTGCACGGGAGGCTGCCGGTGACAGGGCCAACGCAGTCAGGCGGGGACAGCCGGTTGCTGACCGCCTGCACCTGGAAGGTGTAGGCGCCCGGTTCGGTCGGCGTCCCCGAGAGGAGGCCAGTCGGGCTGAGCGTCACACCGGGAGGCAGCTCCCCGGACACCAACGAGTAGGTCGGCGCCGGAGAGAGATGGGTGACCATCGTGAGCTGGAAGCTGTAGGGGCTGGTGGCGATCGCCGGCGGCGGCGGGGTGTTGCTCATGCTCGGCTGGGCCCGGCCCGCCTGGTTGTTCCCCCAGCAGACCGCCGGGGGACCGCTGGTGGGCATGGCGCAGCTGTGGAACGTGCCGGCGCTGACGTGGGTGTACGTACCTGCGGGCGCGGTCGTCTGGCCCTCGGCGTTGCGACCCCAGCAGGTGATGGTCCCGTCCGGGCGAAGCCCGCAGACGTGGGCGAAGCCGACGCTCAGCTCGGTGAACGTCCCACCGGGGTAGGTCTGCTGGCCGCCCTGGTTCCTTCCCCAGCAGACCGGTGTGCCGTCGGTGCGGAGCGCGCAGGAGGTGAAGTTCCCCACGTTGACGTAGCTGTACGTTCCGGGCGGCACGTTGGTCTGCCCGTCGGCGTTGTGCCCCCAGCACACGATGGTGCCGTCGGCGCGGAGGGCGCAGGCGTGGCGGATGCCCACGCTGACCTGGGTGAACTGGCCGGTGGGCACGTCGCGCACGACCCGCTGGAGGGGGTCGGCCCCGGGAGCGGCCGGGTCGTCCCCGCCCCAGCAGACGACCGTGCCGTCGTTGCGCAGGGCGCAGATGTAGTTGAGGCCAGGCACCACGTGGGTGAACGTTCCCGCCGGCTCCTGGAGCTTGTTGAACCGGTCGTTGCCCCAGCAGACGATCGTTCGATCGGTGGTGATCCCGCATGCGGTGGCGTAGCCGGCGTTCACCTCGAGGAACCTCACGCCGGCCGGCGGCGTCGCCGCCCCTCCGGGGCCCACGTTCAGCACGTCGTTCGCTGGGACGGCGTTCTCGCCCCAGCACGCCGCGGTCCCATCGGCCTGCACCGCGCAGGTCATGTAGCCGCCTGCGCTGACCGAGGGCAGAGGGGGCGGATCCGAGGAACCGAACGCGCCGGCCGGTGGAGTGACGGCTGCCAGCCACGCCAGCAACGGCACGGCCACGGAAACCACGATGCGTGGTCGAATCTTCACAGGAACCCCTCGGTTTCCGTTGGGACTGCCACCCGGCCACGCAATGCAGTCGGACGGCCTTTTCATAGCACTCCGAACCTACGCGCAGCAATAGGCCCAAGCACGACCGCCGAACGGCCTGAGGCGCGGGAGCGGTCGAACGGTGGGTCTGCATGCGGGAGTTGCCCGTGATCGCTGAACTCGTGAACTCGGCGGTCGGCCGTCAGGACACCGGCTCCAACCGGCACGGAAGGGCCCCACGGGGCCGCAGAGCCAGGTCGACCTCCACGTCGGGGGTCTCGAGAAGTGACGCCAGGCGGTACCGCTCCACGAGGGCGGCCACGGCGGCCGTCAACTCCGCCATGGCCAGGTGCTCGCCGATGCACTTCCTCGGCCCTCCGCCGAACGGGAACTGCCGGTAGCCGGTTGACGTCCGAGTGGCGTCGCCCCTTGCCGCTGCGATCTCCTGGCGCTCCGGCGAAAAGGCGAAGGGTTCCGACCAGACCGTGGGCCGGTGGTGGACACCCCAGATGCTCACCGCCACGATGCGACCTTTCTGCACTGGGTAACCCAGCAGCTCGGTGTCGGCGTCGGCGCGGCGGACGACGGTGTGGGCGGGTGGGTACAGGCGCATGGCCTCGTTTACGACCCGGACCGTGTACGGCAGCTGCTCCGGGTCACGAATGCGAGGCGCCCCGTTTCCGGGTGACTGGGCGGCCTCGGCTACTTCGGCGCGAACCCGTTCCTGAACGTCCTCGTGGCGACCCAGGAGCTGCAGCGTGAAGGCGAGGGCGCTGCCGGTGGTCTCGTGGCCGGCGATCAGGAAGATGATGACTTCGTCGCGCACATCCGCATCGCTCAGCGCCTCGCCCGTGTGCGGGTCGCGGGCGTTGAGCAGCCGGCTCAGCAGGTCCGTCCCCTCTGCCCCGGTCGCCCTGCGCTCGGCGATGAGGGCGTCGGCCAGGTCCCACACCACCTTGCGGATGCGCTCCCCACGGCGGTTGGCCGGCGAAGGGAACCAGTGCGGAGTCCGCACCGGGGTGAGGGCGCGGTGCTTGAGGTGGTCGCCGAGGGGCGGTAGGACCTCGCGCAGCGTCGGTGCCACCTGGACGATGTCCTTGCCGAACACGCTGCGACCCAGGGCGGAGAGCGCATACCGCATCGACAGGGCGTGGAGGTCGACGGCAGCGCCGGCGGCGGCATCTGCCTCGCACCACGACAGGAGGTCACCGGTGGCGGCGGCGATGGCCTCCAGATGGGACGTGACCGCTCGCCGGGTGAACAGCGGCTGGGCGATGCGCCGGTGACTCAACCAGCGCTCACCCCGGCTCACGAGGAGCCCGTCGCCCAGGAAGTGGCGAAACTCGCCGATGACGGGCGCGTCCTTGACGTAGTGACCGGCGTCGCCCGCCAACACCCGGTGGGCGCCCTCGGGCGAGAACACGGCGTCGAACTCGAAACCCACACGGGGCGGGCCCACGCGGAAGCGGGCGATGTCGCCGTGCGCGGCCATGGCCTCTGCGTAGGTGCCGAGCTGGTCGCGTTGCAGCCGCCGGGTACAGCCCAACAGCAGCGAGCCGCGGACCGAAGGCGGCGTGAGTGCCACGCAACCAGTGTCTCATCCCGGTGGCGCCCGGTGGCGTCCCACAGGAGACGCCCACGCTGGGGTGACGCCGCCGACGGTCGGCGCGGACGAGGACGCTCCGATCAGCCGCCCGGAGGACCGCTTCATCGCCGTGACGGCCGGGTGCGCCCTTCGTCGTCCTCCGAACTCAGTCCGGGCAGGGACGCGGCGTCACGTGGTGAGTACCTTGTCTGCCGCCAAGGCGTGCTCGAGGAACTCGTCGGGGTTCGTGAACCGGGCGTTCTTGCCGTTGAGATCTGCTTCCACCACCCCACGGGCGGTGCTGCAGCCGCCTCAGATGTAGAAGGTGCCGCCCTTGCCGACGACGTCGCGGATCAACTCGCCGACGTTGGGCCATCCGACCGGATTGGTGGCGTCGGCTACCGCCGTCTTCATCAGGTAGACGGCCTCGCCGACGAGGAAGACCTCGGTGTCGTGGCCGGCGTTCACCGCCGCTCGGGCGTTCAACAGCGGCAGGGCCGCTCGGGTGGGATCGTCGGAGCCGGCGGTGCCAACGAGCATCAATCGCGCCATTCTCGGTACCTCCCTCTCGTTCCCGGTGGCAGCCGCGTCGCCGCCACGGCGACCAGGGTACGCACCTGCGAAGCGCCGGCACCCGACTCCGCCGACTCGCCGACTTCGCCGCCCTGTTCAGCCAGCGACTGGCCAACGGTGAGGAGCGACGGTGCAACCTCACGTGCCCTTGTAGTTGAGGACCTGACGCAGCGTGTGGCGGACCTCCACCAGGTCGGCCTGGTCGGCCATCACCTGGTCGATGTCCTTGTAGGACGAGGGGATCTCGTCCACCAGCGACTCGGCCCGGCCCGCCAGCCACACCTTGCCCTTCATCTGTTCGGCCAGGTCGGCCTTGGTGAACAGCTTCTTGGCCTGCGTGCGGCTGTGGCGGCGGCCGGCGCCGTGCGAGCACGACGTCCAGCTGGCCTGGTTGCCCTTGCCGGCCACGATGTAGCTGCGGGTGCCCATGGAGCCCGGGATGACGCCGAGGTCGCCGACGTCGGCCTTGATGGCGCCCTTCCGGGTGATCCACAGCTCCTGGCCGTTGTGGACCTCGCGGGCGGTGAAGTTGTGGTGGCAGTTGATACGCCGGGTCTCGGTGCCGAAGCCGAAGAAGCCGAAAACCTCGGCCATGGCGTTGTCCATCATCTGGGCCCGGTTGGCCGCCGCGTAGTCCTGGGCCCACAGCATGTCGGCGACGTAGGCGCCGAACTCGGGCGTGCCCTCGGCGAACCAGGCCAGGTCGGGGTCCTCCAGGCGCAGCTGGAGGTCCTTGGCCAGGCGCCGCGCCTTGGCGATGTGCATCTGGGCCAGCTGGTTCCCGACGCCCCTGCTCCCCGAGTGGAGGACGACCCACACCCGTCACCCGCTCGTCGACGCACAGCTCGAAGAAGTGATTTCCCGAGCCCAGGGTGCCGAACTGCCTGGCCGCCTTCACCGAGCGATCGGTGCCCAGCTCGGTGGCCGGGCGGTGGGCCGACAGCCAGGCGTCGGCCTTGCGGCCGACGTCGCCGTGGCCCTTGCCCACGCCGGCGGGGATGGCTCGCTCGATGTGCCCCAGCAGGGGCTCCAGGTCGTCGGGAAGGCGGTCCTCGGTGACGTCGAGCTCGGCGGCGATCATGCCGCAGCCGATGTCGACGCCCACAGCCGAGGGGATCACCGCGTTGCGGGTGGGGATCACCGAGCCGACGGTCGCGCCGATGCCGACATGCGCGTCGGGCATGAGGGCGACGTGGCCCTCCACGACGGGCAGCCGGGCCGTCTTCTCGGCCTGGCGGACGGTGCCGGGGTCGATGTCGCTGGCCCAGGAGATGAGCCTGTCGTTGATCCTGGTGGGCATGTCACCCCCTCCTCTTGTCATTGTTGTCGCGCGGTGTGGTCGGCGGGTGTCGGACTTCCATATGAGAGAACTCTCATGTCCGTCTCATCCAGCGCTCGGCCGTCGGGCTCAGAGTGGGCCGGATGTGGGCGTCGCGGGCGGCGGTGTTCGGTGCCATCGGCCTCCTTGCGTTCGTCGTCGGCTACATCGGCGCCGACGCCCTCGATGGTGGCGGTGACGCTCGGGTTGCCCCGATCGAGCTCCACGGCGGGACCGACCCCGGTCCCGCGCCTGGCGCCCGGCCCGCGGGTGGGGAAGCCACCGTGGTGCCTCCGCCGACACTGCCCGCCGCCTCGCCGCCCCCGGGGCGGGCAGTCCCCGTGCCGTCGTCGGTCGCCCCAGGGCCGCCGGCGTCCGTCGCCTCGGTGCCGCCCGGTCCTCTGCCCCCGGCATCCCTCCCGCCCGCACGTCCCGACGACGGCGATGATGTCGACGACGGGGAGGACGACCACGAACGAACCGACGAGCTCGACGATGACTGACGGGCGCCGCTCCCACCTCGGCTTCCGTGCCCGGGTCCTGGGCTTCTCCGCCGCGTTGCTGGCCGGCGCCATCGTGGTGGGGCTCGTGGTGCAGCGGGCCGTGCTCTTGCGGCGGCTGGATGCCGAGGTGGCGGCGTCGCTGGAACAGGAGCGCGAGGAGATGCAGCGCCTGGCCGGCGGCCGCAACCCGGCCACCGGTCAGCCCTTCGAGGGCGACGTGCGGGCCATCTTCGACACCTTCATGCATCGCAACGTCCCCATCGAGGGCGAGGTGTACCTGACCCTCGTCGAGGGGCGCCCCTACGCCACCACCCCCGCCCCGGTGCGCCTCGATCGGGTGCCGGCGCTGGTCGAGCGGTGGGCGAACCTCACCGAGGGAAGCGAGGGCGAGATCCACACCGACGCCGGCCCGGTGCGCTACCTGGCCGTGCCGCTGCGCACCCAGGGCCGCACCGCCGGCGTGTTCGTGGTCGCCAACTTCCTGCGCGCCGAGCGGGAGGAGGTCGAGGCGGGCATCAGGGTGGCGGCCGGCGTGGCCGGGATGGTCCTGGTGGTGGCCACCGGACTGGCGTGGGTGATCGCCGGGCGGCTGCTGCGTCCGGTGCGCCAGCTCACCGACAGCGCCCGGAGCATCTCGGAGACCGATCTGTCGCGGCGCATCCCGGTCGAGGGCAACGACGAGATCGCCGAGCTCACCCGGACCTTCAACGACATGCTCGATCGCCTGGCCGGAGCGTTTGCCGCCCAGCGGGCCTTCGTGGACGACGCCGGCCACGAGCTGCGGACCCCGATCACCATCATCCGGGGCCATCTGGAGCTGATGGGCGACGACCCCCAGGACCGGGAGGAGACGGTGGCCCTGGTGACCGACGAGCTGGACCGCATGGCCCGCATCGTCGAGGACCTGCTCTTGTTGGCCAAGGCCGAGCAGCCTGACTTCGTGCGGCCGCACCTCATCGAGCTGAGCGACCTCACCACCGAGCTGGTGGTCAAGGCGCGGGCCCTGGGCGATCGGGACTGGCGCCTCGACGCCTGCGCCGAGGGCGTCGTGCGGGGGGACGCCCAGCGCCTGGCCCAGGCCATGTTCAACCTGGCCCGCAACGCCGTCGAGCACACGACGGCGGGTGCCGAGATCGGCCTCGGAAGTGCCCTGGAGGGCGACGAGGCCCGCATTTGGGTGCGCGACACCGGTGCGGGCGTCGATCCCCACGACCGGGACCGCATCTTCGACCGCTTCGCCCGCGGCCGCAGCGGCTCCCGCCGGTCCGACGGCGCCGGCCTGGGCCTGGCCATCGTGCGTGCCGTGGCCGAGGGTCATCACGGGCGGGTCGAGTTGCACAGTCGGGCTGGCCTGGGCGCCACCTTCACCGTGGTGTTCCCCGCCACTGGCGGCGACCGACCGGAGGAGCTCGACCGGCCACCCCCCGCCAGCGCCGGTCCGCCCCCAGGGCCATCGGCACCGGGGCCCGACGACGACACCAGGGAGATCCACGTGGTGGAGACGACGAGGCAATGGCCCGCATCCTGATCGCCGAGGACGAGCCCCGCATCGCCACCTTCCTCGAGAAGGGGCTGCGGGCGAACGGGTACACCACCGTGAGCGTCGATGACGGGAGGCAGGCGGCCTCGCTCGCCCGCGACGGCGACTTCGATCTCGTGGTGTTGGACCTCGGCCTGCCGGGCGTCGGCGGCATGGAGGCGCTGTCCCGGATCCGCCGGCGGGGCGAGCGGCTGCCGGTCATCATCCTCACCGCCAGAAACGAGTCGTCGATCACGGTGGCCGGCTTCGAGACCGGCGCCGACGACTACGTCACCAAGCCGTTCCGGTTCGAGGAGCTCCTGGCCCGCATCCGGGTGCGCCTGCGCGCTCAGGCAGGTCACGAGACGACGGTCCTGCGGGCGGGCGACGTGAGCCTCGACCTTCGCACCCGGCGGGCCACCGTCGGGCCGGACACGGTCGAGCTCACCGCCCGCGAGTACTCCCTGCTCGAGGCCTTCCTGCGTCATCCGGGCCAGGTCCTTTCGCGCGAGCAGCTGCTGTCGATGGTGTGGGGCTACGACTTCGACCCGGGCTCGAACGTGGTCGAGGTCTACATCCGCTATCTGCGCAAGAAGCTCGGCGACTCCGTCATCGAGACGGCCAGGGGGATGGGCTACCGACTGGCCAGGTGAGGAACCCTGTGCGGGCAGGCCGCCGGCGTTGCCCGCAGGACACCCTGACGGGCGCGATCGGGCCCCCGGTCCGAGGTCCGGGGGCCCGATCTCCTGCCGTCGAGGGCGGTCAGTCGGCGCTGTCCGTGCTCCCGCCATCGGGACTGTCGGCGCTGTCGTCGGCCGGAGCCGGGGGGCGCGCCGGCGCCGGCGCGCCCCCCGGCTCCGGCCGACGACAGCGCCGAC
>Ga0247704_1000516_pt1 | contig 10847 bp, 7 predicted proteins | sample 41W_NmetaG_FD_189042 | JGI IMG/M metagenome (GOLD analysis project Ga0247704, IMG submission 189042) | Soil microbial communities from hillslope of Landscape Evolution Observatory, University of Arizona, Oracle, AZ, United States - 4-1-W_N | ecosystem: Engineered > Artificial ecosystem > Mesocosm...
CAGGTCGGCCACACCCTCGCAGCCGTCGTCGCCCATGCCGGTGAGGACCACGCCAGCGGCAGACCGCCCGTAGACGGCGGCCACGGATCGGAACAGCACCGTGGCCGATGGCCGGAACCCGCCCATCGCCGGGGCGTCGGAGAGCACGACCGAGCGGTGGGGGCCCACCTCCAGGTGGAACCGGCACGGGGCCACGTACACCACGCCGCCGGCGAGCGGCTCCCCGTGGGCGGCCAGCTTCACCGGAAGGGCCGTCCCCGAACCGAGCCACGTAACCAGGCCCTGGCTGAACCCCTCGGCGATGTGCTGCACCACCAGCACGGGGACGTCGGTGTCCCGGGGGAGCTGTTCGAGCAGCCGGTACAGGGCGGCCGGCCCACCCGTGGAGGCGGCAACCGCCACCACGTCCACGCGACCGCCCAGATGCGCTCTCCGGGCGGTGGCGTCGGGCCCGCCTGCGGTGGGGGGTTCGCCGCCGTCGACGGCGGGCCAACGCCGCCGCACCACCGCAACCTGCGACAGCGCCTTGGCCAGGGTGACCAGCCGGTGCGCCTCGGCGTCGAAGGACGGAGCGCCGGGGCCGGTGGGCTTGGGGAGCAGGGTGAGGGCGCCGAGGCGTACGGCCCGCAGGCTCATCTCGACATCTCGCGGATCGTGGGCGGCGGTGACGATGATGACGGGCGTGGGCGCCTCGATCATGATGCGCTTCGTCGCCTCGAAACCGTCCATCTCGGGCATGTGGATGTCCATCACCACCAGGTCGGGCCGCAGCCGCTTGGTGAGCTCGACCGCCTGGAGACCGTTGGCCGCCTCCCCCGCCACCTCGGTGCCGGGATCGTCGCGGAACAGCGAGACCAGCAGCTCCCGGGCGGTGGACGAGTCCTCGGCGACCAGCACCCGCACCCGACGGGCGCCGCTCACAGCAACCGGGCCAGGGTGTCGAGGAGCATCGACTGGTCGAACTCCGACTTGGCGATGTAGGCGTCGGCCCCGGCTTGGACGCCGCGACGCCGGTCCTCCTCACTGGCTAAGGACGTCACCAGCACCACCGGCAGCCTGGCGAAGCGGTCCGACGACCGCAGCGCCTGGCACAGGCCGAGGCCGTCCAGGCGGGGCATGTTGACGTCGCTCACCACGGCGTCAACGCCCAGGTCGTCCTGCGATCGCAGTAACTCCAGGGCATGCAGCCCGTCCACCGCTGCCACCACCTCGTAGCCGGCGGTCTCGAGGATGCTGCGCTCGAGGGTCCTTGGTGGTCAGGGTGTCGTCGACCAGGAGGACGCGGCGGGCCCGGGGGGGCGCCTCGGTGGCCTCGACGGGGGGCCGCGCCCGCTCCAGCGCCAGGCGCACGATGGTGGTCGGGTTCACCACCACCACGACCCGGCCGCCGGGCAGGATGGTGGCGCCCAGGACGCCGGCCAGGCCGGCCAGCCGGGCCGGCGGCGGCTTGATCACGGCCTCCTGCTCGGCCACGACGCCGTCCACGACGAGGATGGCCTCGCCCCCGGCGGCATCGACGACCACGCCGTCCAGGGTGGTGGCCCGCTCGGGTCCTCTCCCGGTTCCCACTGCGTCGATCAGCCAGGCCGCGGGCAGGAGGTGACCGTCCACGGCGAGCACGGTGCGCCCGGCGGTGGAGCGCAGATCCTGCGCCGTGGCCCGGACGATGCGCCCGACGCCCGAAGTCGGCAGGGCGAAGGTCGCTCCACCGGCGGTGACCAGAAGGACCCGCATCACCGAGCGGGTCACCGGGACCAGCATCGTCACGCACGTGCCGGCGCCCGCAGTCGACTCCAGGGCCACCGAGCCGCCGAGCGCCTCCACCGCCGTCCGGACGGCGTCGAGCCCCACGCCGCGGCCCGAGATCTCGGTGAGGAGCGGCGCCGTCGAAACGCCCGGGGCGAACACCAGGTCGCCGATCACCTCGGTCTCGGGTCCGACGGGGGCGCCCATGCCGCGCCGGGCGGCTGCTGCCCGCACGGCGTCGGCATCGACTCCGCTGCCGTCGTCCGACACCGTCACGGCCACCCGGTCGCCTTCGACGGACGCCGCCACGGTGAGGGACCCGGTCGGTTCCTTGCCTGCCGAGGCCCGTGCCTGGGGCGGCTCGATCCCGTGGTCGACGGCGTTGCGTACCAGGTGCAGCAACGGGTCGCGCAGGGCCTCGACGATGGGGCGGTCGAGCTCCACGTCGCCGCCCACCACCACCAGGCAGACCTGCCGGCCTGTCGCCCGCGCCACGTCCCTGACGACGCGGTCCAGTCCCGCACACGCCTCGCCGAACGGGACCACGCCGGCTTGGCGCACGGCGTCGGTGAGGGCGCGCTGGGCGCTCGCCAGGACCCGGGCGGCCGAGGCGATCTCGGGCGCCGGTGATCCGGCGACGGCGGCGTGCACGCCCTCGCAGGCGAGCAGGATCTCGCCGGACCCGCCCAGCAGCGCCTCCAGTCGCGCCGCCGGCACCCGGGCCACGGCCTGTCTCGTCGCCGGTGCGGCCGGGGCGGCCGCGACGGGCTCCGGGCCGGCCGCCCCGGGCCAGGCACGGACAGGCGCATCCAGCCCTCCCGGTCGTCGCCCACCACCGCCGTTGCCGGCAGCGGCCGACAGCGCCCGCACGATCCCGGCAACCGGGAGCTGGGAGATGTCGCCGTCCTCCCGCATCCGGCGGCCGGCGGTGGCCAGCGCGTCGACGGCCTGGAACAGCGGCTGGAGGGCCGGGATCTCCGCCTCGGGGCCCCGGTCGCGCACGTCGGCCAGCGCGCTCTCGAGGCCGTGGCAGATGGCGGCCACCGGCTCGACCGCCGCCGCCTGGGCCGCGCCTTTGAGGCTGTGGGCCGAGCGGAACAGCTCGTTGACCAACTCGCCGGCGCGGGTGGCGGTCACTCCCTGCTCGAGCGTTACCAGCCCTCGGTTGAGGACCAGCACGTGCTCGTCGAGCTCGTCGAGAAACAGCGAGCGGAGACGGGAGCGCAGCCCGTCCCGGTCGGTGGTCACTCACCGGCCCCCACGAGTGATTTCAGCCGGGTGGCGACCGCCATCGAGCTCGTGGGCCGTCTGCTCGGCCTGGCGGGCGGCGGCCAGGTTCTGCTCCATCACCGCGTCGATCTCCTTCATGGCCTGGCCGATCTGAGACGTGGCGGCCGCCTGCTGGTTGGAGGAGGCGGCGATCTGCTCGGCCGCCAAGGTGGCCTCCGCCACCGTCTCGGAGAGTTCGGTGATGGTCTGGCCCGTCTGGGTGACGAGGCGCATGCCCTCGCTCACGCTCTTGGTGCCCGCCTCGGTGAGCATCACGGCGCTGTTGGTCCCGCCTTGGATCTCCCGGAGGATCTCGTTCACCTGGGCGGTGGCCCGGCGGGACTGGTCGGCCAGGCCCTTCACCTCGCTGGCCACCACGCCGAACCCGCGTCCGTGCTCGCCTGCCCTGGCCGCTTCGATGGCGGCGTTGAGGGCGAGCAGGTGGGTCTGCTCGGCGATCTCGTTCACCGTGTCGACGATGTGCGACACGGCCTGGGCCCGCTCGGCCAGCGTGACCACGCCCTGGGCGATGGAGTCCACCTGCGCCCTGATGGCCTCCATGCCCTGGGCCGAGCCCTCCACCGCACGGATCCCCTCCTGGGCCACCTCGGCCGAGTGCAGGGCGCGGTCGGCCACCGTGCGGGCCCGCTGCGCCGACTGCTGGGCCGTCTGCACCAGTTCCTCCACGGTGGCCACCGTCTCCTGGGCGGCGGCCGCCTGCTGCGTGAACCCGGTCACCTGCTGGGTGGTACCGGCCACCAGGTCGCGGGCCGCCCGGTCCACCGTTCGCGACAGGGCGGACAGCGTTCTCGACACCTGGCGGGTGATAAGCGTGGCCAGGGCCAGGGCCACCGCCAGCGCCGCAGCCGCCAGGCCCCACACCACCTGCAACGAGCGCTCGGCGCGCTGGTCGGCTTGGCGCACGGCTCCGGCGATCAGGCGCTCCTGGCGCTCGATGAACCGCCGAACGGCGGAGCGCAGCTCCGCCCGCCGCTGGAACGGGCCCGCCTCGGCCAGCCGGCTCACCTCGTCGGCGGAGGCACCGGCCCGTGCCGCGCCGGCCACCTCGTTCACCGCTGTTCTCCAAGTCGACTCGGCGTCGCCGACCTGATCGAGCAGCCCTCGCCCCGCCTCGGTGTGCACGGCCCCCAGCAACTCGGCGAACAAGACGTCGTACGCCTCCTCCAGCTCCCGCAGCGAATCGAGCTCGCGCTCGTTGCGGGTGAGGAAGTACCCACGGCTGACCGCCGAGCGCTCCGACACGTTGGCGTCGAGGCGGTAAGCGCCGGTGACCAAGGCGGCGTCCCGCTCGATCACCGTGTCCTTGGCGTCCGAGACCCGGTTGAGGGCGGCGGTGGCGACCACCACGAGCACGAGGGTGACGACCAGCGTGGCGAGGTACCCCACGAAGACCTGGCGACCGATCGTCATGTGGGCAGCGGGTCGCGAGGTTGCAGGTCTCATCGGTCACTCCTGGGATGGGCGGCGGACAGGCGCGGGTCGCGCAACACGGCCTCGGCGGACAGGACCACCGCATCGGGTGAGGCACCCAGCACCAGGCTGGCCCCGGGCCGCTCTACGGGACCGCCGTTGGCGGGGAGCGGGGCGATGGACCCGGTCGGCAGGTTCACGAAGTCGTGGACCTCGTCCACCACGACACCGAGGGGAGGCGCCGTCCCGTCCAAGATGACGACCGGTCCTCCTGAGCGAGGCGCGGCCACGCCGAGCAGGGCGCTGATGTCTGCGATGGTGAGGATCTCGCCCCGGACGTTGGTGACGCCGACCACGGCGGGTGGAGCCGACGGCACCGTCGACACGTCGGGAGCGACCAATACCTCACGAACGAACCGCGCCTCGAAGGCGTGCCGCACGCCTCCGATGGCGAACGCCACGACGGCAACGAGGTCACCGCTCTGCTCGACCCGTGCCGGCCGGGCCAGCGCCCGAGCCCGCTCGTCCAAGATGGCTTGCGTGTGGTCGAAGGGCCGGCTGCCATCGCGAGGGGCGAGGTTGGTGCCGCCTGCCGGCGGTCGTCGCGGACCGGTACTCATGCGCCCGCCCTTGTCGACGCCGTACGGGGGCGGGAATCCCCGGCGCGTGCCAGGCGGGCCAGGCGGCCGGCCGTTTCGCCGTCGGCCAACGGGACCGGGGTGGTCAGCCGGCATCACCTCGAGGACGGCCAGGGCGTTGCGGTAGCTGCGGCGGGCGGCCACCTGGTCGCCCAAGGCGTCCTCGGCCCGGGCCAGCGTGAGGTGGGCCATGGCCAGGCCCGGGTCGAGGTAGGCCGCCGCCCTGGCGGCTGCCTCGGCCTGGGGGGCGTCGGCGGACTCGAGCAACACGATGGCCTGCAGGAGGCGAAGCTCCACATGGACGGGGAAGAGAGCGACGGCGGCGGCGGCCGCATCGGCGGCCACCGCGAGGCGGCCGGCGCTGCCGAGGGCTCGGACCAGGATGACGTGGGCCTCGGCGCCGCCGGCGCCGGCGACCAGCGCGGCGGCGGCGGTCGCCGCGCCTTCGTAGTCGCCCCGTGCCAAGGCGTGGCGGGCGGAGGCCAACCCGACGTCGGCCGCGCTCGCCGCCGCGGGCGTGCCAGCGGAATGACCGGGAGCGGTGTCGACGGGATCCGGCCGGCGCGGCGCGGAGACGACGGACCGACCCCGTGAAGCCTGGCGTGGTGGCAATGGCGGCGACGCCGTCCGGCGACGCCGCTGCGGCCCGGCGGGCTCGGCCGCCATACGGCGGTAGGCCATTCCCTCGGGCGTGACCACGGTGTGGAGGCCCTCCACGCCCTCGAGGCGGGATCGGTGGAGGCGGTGAGTAGCCATCCGCCCGGGGCCAGCGCCTCCACCAGCACGCGGCCGACCGCCGCCACGGCCGCCGGGGTCAGGTAGACCAGGACGTTGCGGCACAACACCACGTCCATGTCCCGGACCGTTCGACCGGCGGCGGCATCGACCAGATTGTGCTGGCGGAAGGTGATGGCACGGGCCAGGCCCCGGTCGATGGCGAACCCTCCTGGCACCTCCCGGAAGTAGGCGTGTCGGCGGCGGTCGTCCAGGGCCCGGAGCGACCAGTTGCCGTAGACGCCGCGCCGAGCCCGCTCGAGGGCCTGGCGTGACAGATCGGTGGCCAGCACCCGGGACCGGGAGGCCAGACCCTCCTCGTTCAGCAGAATGGCCAGCGTGTACGCCTCCTGCCCGGTAGCGCAGCCCGCACTCCACAACCGCAGGGTCCCCGCCGGACCACGGACGTCGGCTCGCTCGGGGAGCGCTCGCTGGCGCAGCAGCTCGATCTGCGCTGGTTCCCGGAAGAAGTAGCTCTCCCCGACGGTCAGCGAGACCACAAGCCGGTCGAACATGTCGGCGTCGCGCTCGAGCGACCGCTGGAACTCCTCGGCGCCCGTGGGGCCGACCTCGACCATGGTGCGCGCCGCCAGCGCCACCAAGTCGGCGTACCGGGGCCCGGAGGGGTCAACCCCGGCTCGCTCGGCCACGAATCGGGCCACCCGCTGGGCCTCTGTGGCACGCCGACTCACCGGCGATTCTCCTGCCCGGATCGCACAGCGTTCAGGGCGCCGTCCAGGGAGGCGGCCTCAACGTCGGAGAGGAAAGGGCGAGATCCTGGATCAGGACCAGTCCGTCCGACAGCCTGGCCACGCCGCTCAGGTGGCTACCGCCGTCGAGGTGGTCGGCCTCGTCGATGCGATGACGGGGCACCGACACGAGCTCCAAGGCGCGGTCGACGCGCAGGGCGACGGACCGCTCCCCGACCCGGCAGACGACCAGGTGGTCGCTGAGGAGCGGTGGACGTCGGGTGAGGCCGAGCCGGCCCCGCAGGTCGAGCACGGCGACCACCGAGCCCCGCACGTCGATGGCGCCGTCGATGACGGCCGGCGCGCCGGGTAGCGCGACTGTCGCCACCACCGGGTGCAGCTCGGCCACGTCGGCCGCCGGGATCCCGCAGCGCACGCGATCGACCTCGACGAGCAGCACCGCCAGACGGTCATCATGTCCGTCAGACGTTCGAGAGTCGGTCCCGATCTGCATGTCTCCTTCGGCCGGTACCGACGCCGTGCCCTTGCGGCCGGTTGTCGGGAGAGTCCAACGCCAGCGAGTCGCTCGCCGTCTTGTCGGGCTCGGTACAACTTGGGGGATTGTAGAGGAGACTCGGGCTCGTCGATTGCATCTCCGGTTCGGGAAGCGGCGGCCGATTGCCCGCCCCGCCGCAGACGACACGACCGCCGACGCTCAACGCTTGCTCGGCCGCCACCGCGGGGAAGCCGAAGCATCCGAGGAGTGGTCGGCGGGCGGCGTCGGTCGCCCGAGAAGGTACCCCTGGGCCCACTGCACTCCGAGCGACGTGAGCGTGTCGAGCTCCTCGGTCGTCTCCACGCCCTCAGCAACGATCATGGAGTCGATTTCGGCGGCGAAGTGGACGAGGGCGGTGGCCAGCGCCCGCCGGGCCGGGTCGGCGTCGATTCCCCGCGTAAGGGCCATGTCGAGCTTGAGGATCTCGGGGCGGAGCCGGAGGATGTGGTGGAGACCGGCATAGCCGGCACCGGCGTCGTCCACCGCCAGCCGCACCCCATGGCGCCGCAGGCCCTCGATCGCCCCCAGCACGGAGTCGTAGGAGTCGATCCGGTGGTGCTCGGTCAGCTCCAACACGATGCGCGCCGCCGGCCCCCGGGCGACCAGTTCCCCCAGCTCGGGTGCCAGGGCGGTCGACGGCGAGATGTTCACGGACACGAAGGTCGCCGCAGAGAACCGGTCCACCGCCGCCAACGCCGCTTGGACCGCGGCCAGCTCCAGCTCCGTCCCGAGGCCGACTTCGGCCGCCTCCGCGAACCACTCGTTCGGGGGCCGCTCCGGCGGGCAGGCGAACCGGGCGAGGGCCTCCACGCCGACCACCGCGTTGGAGGCGAGGTCGGTGATGGGCTGGAACACCATGCGGAGCACATCGCCGGCGAGAGCGCCTTCGACCCGGCGCCGACGGGCCGCGTGCTCGGCCCGCTCCCCCCGCTCGAGCTCCGTGCGCTCGTCCAGCTCGGTCCGCAGTTCGGTGTTGTGCCGGCGCACACGGTCGTACAGGATGCGGGTCTCGATCAGGTTCTGGACCCGCAGGACCACTTCGGTGTGGTCGAACGGCTTGGTGACGAAGTCCTTGGCGCCGGCCGCCAGCGCGTCGTCTCTCGCCTCGGAGCGCACGTCCCCCGTGAGCACGATCACGGGGAGGAACTCATCGGCGGGGAGCGCTTTCCGCAGCTGGCCGAGCACGTCGAGTCCGTCGGCGCCCGGCATGTGCAGGTCGAGCATCACCAGATCGGGCTGGAACTCGAGGCAGGCGCTCACGGCCCGGGAGGGATCAGTCACGCCGTGGACGGTCCCCACTCCGGCGCGCTGCAGCACGTGCTCGAGGAGCACGACGTTCACCCGGTCATCGTCCACCACGAGAACGGTGGCACCGGCCAACGCGTCACCCGCCAGCGGCGACCACAGATCCGGCGGCGATCCGGTCACCGTTTGGCCCTGCCGGCGATTCCCATCCTCGAGCCCTCCGTCATCTGCTCGCGCGGTCCGACGTGAGCCGACGGCGTTGCACTGAGTTGCACCTTCGGCTTGCTCCTGAGTGACCGTATGGAGCCAGCCAAACCGTATACGAAATATCATGGTCCGGACTATCCCGACCTGCCGGCGGGCGTGCGGCCAGCGCAGTATCGGACTCCCTCCCCGAGGGCAGCCTGTGCGCTCCGGGCATGTCATGGACGCTAGCCCTCAAGGGCTCATGCGCTTCCGAACTGCGCCTCGCCTGGTGGGACGGGGTGGCTCCAGTGGTGACCCTGGGCCAATATCGCATCCCATCCGTCGAAGCTGCGCTGCCTGCGCGTGGTTCTCCACTCCCTCGGCGACGACGCGCAGGTCCAGGGCGTGCGCGAACCGCATCCATGGCCGTGACGATCCGTTCGCGCTCGTCGCCACCGAGCCGTTTCGTCAGCGACCTGTCGATCTTGACCTCGTCGAGGAGTAGCGCGCCGAGCTCAGCCAGGCGCGACGTCCCGGTTCCGAAGTTGTCGATGCTCAGGCACGCCCCGAGGCTCACCAGGTACTGCTGGGCGTCGACGCGCCCATGCCGTCGACCAGACTGCGGGTGAAGCTGCGCCATAGCCTGACAGGTGATTTACGGCCCTTGACCCGCCGCGCTGGCGCTCGGCGGACGGAACTACGCGCCGGTAGGAGCGGCCCAGGCAGGTCGGGGGGCCGCGTTCTGCAGGTCATCTCATCGGGGTGCGGCTCCTTTCGAGTGAGCACCTCATCCCCTTGGTGTAGGGGAGCTGACCAAGGATCCACCAGCGATGGCTCAGTCTGAGGTGTCCTGGTCTGTAGCAGGAGCACGCTACAGAAAGGACCTACGATGGCCTGCATTCCACGGGGATCGCAACCTTTGGTGCTGCGGGGGAGCCTGACCACGTTCCGGCGGCGGTGCGGGAAGCCGACGTGTCGCTGCGCAAGCGGGGCGCCCCACGAGAGCCCTGCGCTGGTCCTCACCGAGGGGGGCCGGACCAAGACGGTGACCTTGAGGGACGAGGAGGTCCCCGAGGTGCGGGCGGCACTGGCCCGCTATCAGCGGGCCCGGGCCGAGCTCGAACAGGCGGCCGACGCCGGCATCGGCGTGCTGCGGGCCCGGCGGGCGGCCCGTCGAGGAGGCCGGCGTCGATGACCGGGGCGAGCCTCGACGCCTTTGCCGTCTCCCGGGCCGGCTTCGAGGCCCTGGCGGCCTGGCTGGGCGGGGCCGAGGCCGACGGCTTGGAGCACGCCGAGCTGGAGCACCGGCTGACCAACGACGGCCGGGACCTGCTGCGCCAGCTCCTCCAGGACCACCTCGACCTGCGGGCCTCCCGAGAGCGCCGGTGCGACGTCGTCGACGCCGACGGGGACGCCCACACCCGGGTGGAGGCGGGACATGAGCGGGGGCTGGCCAGCGTCGTCGGCCAGGTCCGGGTCCGCCGCCTCGCCTACCGCCGGCCCGGCCACGCCAATCTGCACCCCGCCGACGCCGCGCTGAACCTGCCGACCGAGCGCCACTCCCACGGGCTGCGCCGCCTGGCCGCCGTCGAGTCGACACGGGGCTCGTTCGAGGAGGCGGCCGGCGCCGTCGCACGCGCCACCGGCACCCATGTGGGCAAGCGCCAGGTCGAGGAGCTCACCGCCGCCTCGGCCGCCGACGTCGACGCCTTCTACGCCGCCATCGAACGCGAGCCGGCGCAGGACGGCGACGTGCTGGTCATCTCGGCCGACGGCAAGGGCATCGTCATGCGGCCCGGGTCACTGCGCCCGGCCACCGAGCGGGCGGCGGCCGCAGCCACCACCAAGCTCGAAGGACGCCTGTCCAAGGGCGAGAAGCCCAACCGCAAGCGCATGGCCACCGTCGGCGCCGTCTACGACCTCACGCCCGCCCCCCGCCGGGCCGCCGACGTCCTGGGGCCGAGGGACGGCCCGGGCCAGCCGGTGCCGCCCCGGGCCAGGGCGAAGTGGGTGACGGCCAGCGTGGTCGAGGACGCGGCCGAGGTGGTGGGCCGGGTCTTCGACGAGGCGGAGCGGCGGGACCCGGGGCAGCGGCGGCGATGGGTGGCGCTCGTCGATGGCAACAACCACCAGATCGACCGCATCGAGGCCGAGGCCGCCAAGCGCAGTCTGAACGTGGTCGTCGTGGTCGATCTATGCCGAGCGCGGGACTATGCCGACAGCGTCGGGCCGCGCCTCGGGGGAACCTTGCAGGACGGCCCTCTCGAGCGGGCGGCCCGACCCGGACGTCGGCATAGTTGCTACAGGCTTTCG
>Ga0247704_1000517_pt1 | contig 10842 bp, 11 predicted proteins | sample 41W_NmetaG_FD_189042 | JGI IMG/M metagenome (GOLD analysis project Ga0247704, IMG submission 189042) | Soil microbial communities from hillslope of Landscape Evolution Observatory, University of Arizona, Oracle, AZ, United States - 4-1-W_N | ecosystem: Engineered > Artificial ecosystem >...
CCTCAATCCACAGGCCGTCGGGCGATCCGAACGCGTCGTCGCCTTCGATGGTCGATCCGTCGACGCCGTCGCCGGGGCCGGCGAGGACGAACAGGTCCCAGGTGAAGGTCGTGGCGGCGTGGTCGCCGCCGGCTTCCTCCCAGCGGATGATGTGGCCCCATGGGTTGGGCTTGCGGGGGTTCGCAGCGTTGACCTGCTTGGCGCTGCTCGTGTTGTTCGTGAGGGTGAGGTAGACGAGGCCGGTGTTGGGGTCGACCGACGTCCACTCCGGGCGGTCCATCGGTGTGGCGCCCAGCGCCGTGGCGGCGAGGCGGGTCTTGACGAGCACGCCGCCCTGGTCGGCATAGCCGTTCGCTGCGGTCAGCGGGCCGTGCCCGTGGACGAGGGGGAGCCACTCGCCGGTGCCGTCGTCGTTGAACTTGGCGACGTACAGCGTGCCCTCATCGAGCGGGCTGCGTCCGCGGGCCTGCAGGGACCGCGCGTTGGCGGAGCTGACGAACTTGTAGACGTACTCGTTGACCTGGTCGTCGCCGAGATAGACGACGGCCCGGCCGCCCGTGGCGGTGTGGACGAAGGCGCCCTCGTGCTTCATGCGGCCGAGTGCGGTGCGCTTGACCGGCGTGGAGGTCGGGTCGAACGGATCGATCTCGACGACCCACCCGAACCGGTTGGGCTCGTTGGGTTCGTCGGCGGTGACGACGAAGCGGTCGTCGTGGGTGGTCCAGTTGTTGCGATCGCCACCGATGCCGTAGCGGCTGTTCAGCGCCTGCTGCTCCGGCGTGTAGGCGCCGGGGTCGAGGCGGAAGTAGCCGTTGAAGTTCTCCTCGCAGGTCAGGTAGGTGCCCCAGGGGGTGAACCCGTGGGCGCAGTTGTTGACAGTGCCGAGGACAGTGCGTCCCGCGGGGTCGGCGCTGGTGGTCATCAGCCGGTGTCCGGCTGCGGGGCCGCTGATGGCCATCGGGGTGTTGGCGGTGATGCGCCTGTTGTAGCGGCCGCGCACGAGCTCCCATTCGCCGGCGGCGTTGCGGCGGATCTCCACGACGGCGACGCCGTGAGCGTTCTGGGACTTGCGCACCATGTCGGCCGTGTACTGCTCGCGTGTCGGCCGCGTGGTCGTGCCGGTGTGGAGGTAGCTCTCCTCGACTGCCTCGTGGTTCACGACGAGCAGTCCGTGCTCGCTGCCGCTCGGGCCGCGACCGAGGGGGAAGAAGTGCATGCCGTCATGGTCGGAGCCCATCTGTTGGGCCTGGTCGTCTGCCGTGTTGCCGTCGGGCACCAGCGGCGGGGTTCCGGGCTTGTAGGCCGGGTACGAGCCGAGGATCGGGGTGCCCCACGGCAGGAACGGGGTGGCCGTGTAGCCGGCCGGGACGACGACCTCGTCGCCGAAACCGAGCGGGATCGCCGAGAACCCGAGCAGCGCGTCAGTGCCGGCGTGCGCGCCGCTCCGCCCGTTGCCGGTGCCGTTGCCTGGGGCCGCGGTGGCGACGCCACCGAACAGCTTCCCGCCCGCGAGGAACGCCGCAGCGGCTGCGAGGCCGCCGCCCATGACCGAGCGCCGCGACACACGCGTCGCGATGACCTCGTTGATGTGGCGGTCCGTCGCCGGGTTCGATGCGATGTCGTCGCTGGTCGCCTCGTGCTGGAGCACCCACGCCTCCTGAATGCATCAATGGCGGTCGATCCGCCGATCGACGGCGAACGTAGGAGGCACGTCTTTCCGGCAATCAACGCGAAGGTGTCCAGCGGGAGAAAGCTTCGGGACCACCCGCTGGAGCCGAGGCCGTCCCGGCGGGGCGACACCAGGTGTTCACCTGCCGTTCGTTGACCACAGGCTTCGAAATCAACGATGGTGCATACGCATGGCTGTTGATGTGGACACGGACCGGCGCACGGCGGCGTTGAAGGCGCTCGCCGAGCCGGCACGCTGGCGGATCGTCGAGCGGCTGGCGAGCGAAGAGCTGTGCGTGTGCCACCTCGTTGAGGACCTGGGGCTGGCACAGCCGCTCGTCAGCCACCACCTCAAGGTCCTGCGAGAGGCCGGCCTGGTCGAGGCCGAGCGCTATCGGCAGTGGACCTATCACCGGCTCGTCGCCGACGCACTCGCTGAGACCGCCGCCGAGGTGACCGCGCTCCGACGGAGCGCAACCCGCGCCGTCCAGCGCCGGCCCTGCTGCTGATGGCACCGCCGCTCGCCCGCCGCGCCCTCGCCGAGTTCTGCGGGACGGCCTTCCTCGTCGCCGTGGTCGTCGGCTCCGGCATCGCCGCGCAGCGGCTGTCCCCGGACGACACCGGACTCCAGCTGCTCGAGAACGCCGCCGCCACTGCCGGTGGACTCGTGGCGTTGATCCTTGCCTTCGGACCCGTCTCCGGCGCCCATTTCAACCCGGTCGTCAGTCTCGCCGACGCCGTCTTCGGTGGCCTCGACCGCCACGATGTTCCCGCCTACGTCGCCGCCCAGATCGTCGGCGCCGTCACCGGCGCCATCGCAGCGAACCTCATGTTCGAGCTCGACGCCGTCTCGTGGTCCACCACGGAACGGGCGTCGAGCGGCCTGTGGCTCGGTGAGGCGATCGCCACCATCGGCCTGCTGTCGGTGATCTTCGGCGTCGTCCGCTCCGGGCGCACCGGAGCAGCGCCGTTCGCGGTCGGTGCGTACATCGGCGGCGCCTACTTCTTCACGTCCTCGACCAGCTTCGCCAACCCGGCGGTCACCGTCGGAAGGGCATTCACCGACACCTTCGCCGGCATCGAACCCATCGCGGTGCCCGCCTTCGTCGCATGCCAGCTCGTCGGCGCCGCCATCGCCGTCGTGCTGATCCGGACCCTGTACCCCGACATCAGCGACGTCGCCGACGACGTCGTCGTCCCCCACATCGAGGAGCAGCCATGAGCTACGAGCACGACCTCGAAGTCCTCTCCCACGCCGCCAAGCGGCTCGCCGAGAAGTACGACGGGATCTTCGGCGTCGAGACCGTCGAACGGCTGCTGCACGAGTCCTACGACCTGCTCGCCGCCACCGCCAAGGTGTCGACCTACCTGCCGCTGCTCACCGAACGGTTCGCCGCCGAACGGCTGCGCGCCCTCGCCCGAACCGAAGGAGGCATCGTGTCCGACGTCCCCGAGATCCTCGTCGTCTGCACCCACAACGCCGGCCGCTCCGTCGCCGCCCGCGTGCTGCTCGACCACCACGGCAAGGGTCGCGTCACCGTCCGCTCCGCAGGCTCCGCCCCCGGCGAGGAGATCAACCCGGCGGTCGCGCAGATCCTCACCGAACGAGGTCTCGACGTGAGCAAGGAGTTCCCCAAGCCGCTCACCGACGAAGCAGCCCGGAGCGCCGACATCCTCATCACCATGGGCTGCGGCGACGCCTGCCCGGTCTACCCGGGCAAGCGCTACCTCGACTGGGACCTCACCGACCCCGCCGGCAAGAACGTCGAGGAGGTCCGGCCGATCATCGACGAGATCGAGCGACGAGTGCTCGAGCTCCTTCGAGAGCTCAACGTAGAACCTGCAACGCGCTGACCGTCGACGCGGCGGTCAGTCGAGGACTTCGTCGGCGAGCTCACGCAGCGCCCGACGCATCTCCTGCAAGGTGCGGCGACCCTCCGCCGTGGCCCGGTACAGGCGTCGGCGGCGACCGTCGACAACCTCGTGGTCGGAGGTGAGCAGCCCCTCCTCCTCCATGCGATGCAATGTCGGATACAGGGTTCCGGGACTGATCTCGTAGCCGTGCCGGGCGAGCTCGGCCGCCATCCACGCGCCGTGCACTGGCGTCTCGGCGGCGTGGTGCAGCACGTGCAGCCGCACCGCTCCCCGCAGGAACTCCCGCATCGGGCGACGCTAACCCCGCCGGTCCCGACGGCCGCCGGGCTGTCCCGGGTCCCGCTTGCGACGCGGCGCCGCGTGGTGCCATGGCGAGCGCATACCGATCAGATGGCCTCGCACGCGGAACCGGCTGCGGGGGTGCGGCTCCAGCCACCAGAACACCACTCGACCCGTCGCCTCGGCCAGCACGACAGCCACCAGCTGCACCCCGAACCACAGCGCCACGACCGGGTAGCCGCGATCGGCCAGCGATGCGTGCTCGTCGGCGAAGCCCCATACCACAACGAGCGGGAGGATGGTCGCCGCCACGGTCAACACGACCAGCGCGTCCACCGCCGCGATCCACATGTCCGGCCGCCGCACCACCGTGCGTTCCTCCGACCGCAGCCGCGCGCCGGCGATCACGGCATGAACCGTGCCGAGGATGGCGCTGGCCACCACGAGGTCGAGTCCGTCGGTGTCGCCCATGCCGCCGCGGTCCGACGCCACCTCACCGTGAGCGCCGGGGCGAGGATGACCAGGAAGTCGATGGCTGCGTAGAGCGGCGGCGCGATCGCGTCGACCACCTGGCGCCTCACCGACCCTCCCGCGCTCGCAGCTCGAAGACGTCGACGACAGCGCCGTCCACGGCGACACATCTCGCGGTGAGTTGGTCGTCGTCGATGTCGACGAGAAGGAACTGCAACACCGACGCCGCCGCCGCGGTGAAGCGGCTCTGTCCGGCTGCGGTGGTCTTGCAGCCGCCGCCGCTGACCACATAGGTCACGCCTTGCTGGGGATGGCTGCGTTCGTAGTGGTGGTCGTGGCCGGCGAGGACGAGGTCGACGTGGTGACGGGCGAGGATCGGTTCGAGCCGTTCCCGGGCGCCGACGGTCGAGCCGTGTCGTCCCGAGGAGTACAGCGGGTGGTGCAGGCAGACGATCTTCCACTGGTTCGTCGAGCTGGCCAGCGTGTCGTCGAGCCACTCCCACTGCGTCGAGGAGTCGGGTCCGAAGACGCCCGGCACGCTCGAGTCCAGGTAGAAGAAGTCCACCGGGCCATGGCTGGTCGTGTAGTAGCGGCTCGGAGTCCCGAGGAGCCGCAGCTCGGCCTCGATCTCCTCGATCCCTTCGTCGCTGTGGCGCAGCGCGGCGTCGTGGTTCCCGATGGCCAGCTCGAAGCCGACACCGGCATCGAGCAACGGGCCCATCGGCCGGCGGAACACGTCTTCGTAGCGGTCAGCGAAGTTGCCGTAGTAACAGATGTCGCCCAGCAGGGCGACGAGCTCGAACGGCTCGGCTTGATACGTCTGCGCCATCCGTTCGGCGACGGCCATCGCCTGGCGGCCGCCGCTGCCGTTGTCGCCCACCGCCGCGAACCGCAGCCGGTCCGGCGCGGCTGGCCACGCCTCGGGCGGCAGGTCCAGCTCGGGCGCCTGGCCGGGGATGAGGTCTTCCTTGTTGAGCAGCGGCCACACGTGCCCGGCGAGCACTGATCCCGATGCCGCCGCGCCGACCGCGCCGCCGGCAGCGGCGAGGAACTGCCGTCGGTTCAGGCCGCCCACCGCCGCGCAGCTGCGACTCGACGGCGAACCAACCAGATCGCCGCACCGATGGCCAGCACGACGACACCGCCCACGACGCTCGCCGCAGGCAGCGTGAACGCGAGCACCACGCACGCGACGACTCCGACGGCAGCGATCGGGCGTGGCCACCGACGCTGCTCACGCGGCAGCGTCCATGCGGATGCGTTGGCGATCGCGTAGTAGGTCAGCACCGCGAACGAGCTGAAGCCGATCGCGCCCCGCAGATCAGCTACGAGCACCACGGCGGTCACGAGCGCCCCGACCGCCAGCTCGGCCCGATGCGGCACCTTGTGTCGCGGGTGCACGGCGTCGAGGCGGCGCGGTAGCTCGCCGTTGGCGGCCATGGCGAACGTGGTACGGCTCACGCCGACGATGAGTGACAGCAGGACGCCGAGCGCTGCGACGGTGCCACCAACGCGGACCACGGGCGCGAGGACGTCGAGCGAGCCTGCTCGAACCGCTGCGTCCAACGGCGCCTTCGACTCAGCCAAGGCCGCTGGGCCTGCAGCGAGCAGCGCCGACACTGCGACCGCTGCGTACACGACGAGGGTGATCCCGAGGGCCAACGGAATGGCACGCGGGATCGTGCGAGCCGGATCCACGACTTCCTCCCCGAGCGTCGCCAGCCGCGCGTAACCGGCGAAGGCGAAGAACAGCAGCCCTGCCGACTCGAGGATCCCCGACCAGCCTCCTGTGGACACGATCGGGCCGAGGTTGTCTGCCGATGCCTCACCTCCGACCACGGCGCCGACCACAGCCGTGGCCAGCGCGACGAGCACGATCGCGACGATCACGCGCGTCAGCCAGGCCGTCTTGCGGACCCCTTGGTAGTTCACCGCGGTGAGCGCCACGACGGCACCCACCGCCAGCAGCCGTCGCCACTCCGGCGCCGCGTAGGCGCCGAAAGTGAGCGCCATCGCCGCGCAGCTCGCCGTCTTGCCTACTACGAAGCCCCACCCCGCCAGGTAGCCCCAGAACGGGCCGAGCCGCTCACGGCCATAGACGTAGGTGCCGCCCGACTCCGGATACACGGCCGCGAGCTGCGCGGACGAGGTCGCGTTGCAGTAGGCGACCACGGCGGCGATGGCGAGCCCGACGAGCAGGCCGCTGCCGGCTGCAGCAGCGGCGGGCCCGATCGCTGCGAAGACCCCGGCGCCGATCATCGCGCCGAGGCCGATCACCACGGCGTCGAACAATCCCAGGCGCCGCGCCAGACGGGACGGATCGGCGTTCACCGCCACATCATCCAGCCGCACGAACGCCGTCTCCCCATCCGCTCGACCGTAGCCGCTGATATCGAGTTCCGATATCAGTCGGATATGGCGCCGCGTCGGGTGCTTCACATCGACGAGCGGCAATCGCGGGTCGGTCGTCGTCGGCACGTCAGGCTGGGTGCATGCGAGCACAGTGGGATCGCCGTCGAGCTCTCGCGATCGCCATTGGAGGCGCAGCGGGCGCCGCCACACGGTGGGCTGTCGTCACGAGCTTCGAGACCGGCCCTTTCCCATGGCCCGTTCTTGCGATCAACGTTGCCGGCTCGCTGCTGCTCGGGGTTCTGCTTGCCGAGGAGTGGAGCCACCGGCGCGCACGTCTGCTGTTGCACGAATTCGGCGCCATCGGCTTCTGCGGCGGGATGACGACGTTCTCCACGTTCGCCGTCGAGGTCGTGGACCTGTCCCGCGACGGCCACACCGCGACCGCCGTGGTCTATGCGGCGGCGTCCGTCGTCACAGCGATCGCCGGCGTGGTCGTCGGTGCAGCCGCGCTTCGCCGCCTGCGGGCTCTCACGCTCCCGCTGGAAGAAGCACCGTGACCACCGCGATCGCGTTCGTGCTCGCCGCGGGCCTCGGCGCGCTCGCCCGCGCGGAAGCGGGACGCCGCTGGAACAAGCACGCCGGCTTCCCGTACGGCACCCTCGTCGTCAACGTCACCGGTTCGTTCCTCCTCGGCGCGCTCGCCACTGCCGCGCCACCGGTCGTAACCGTCGTCGGCGTCGGATGCCTTGGTGCATACACCACCTTCTCCAGCTTCGCTCGAGACGCCGTTGCGGTCGCCGAAGCGGCAGGCCTCCGAAGCGCAGTGGTGTACGTCGCGAGCTCGTGCGGGGGCGCCATCGCCGCGGCCGCCTTCGCCATCGCTCTCTTCGACCACTGACGCTTGGAGGGCTCGAACCGCCCAACCTTCATCCGTCGCGAGCTGCTCGTCGGGTTGGCGTCGAAGTCGTCAATGCTTCAGCGCCATGGCCAACGGGGCCGCAACTCCTTCAGGGCGTGTCTCTAGGCGGCGAGAAACGAGTGAGCCGGTCCTTCGGGAGCGTGCGGTAGTGCGACGAGATGGGCGCCGGAGATCCCTTGGCCAACGTGCTGTCCCAACATCGACACGAGTACTCCGGCGATCGCCGCAAGATCGGCTGCTGATCCGTGGAACGTGGGCGCCGAGCACCCGCGCGCCGGGATGATCTCGTCGCCAGCCGTGGGCGAATCCCACAGGACCGCGAAGCGCTCAAGGTCACCACGGGACCGCACCTCTTCGCCCACGAGTTCGTCGATGGTGGCGGGTCCACCCACGTAGTCGCTACTGGCGACCACCAACAGGCCGAGGGTTCCCGTTTGGACGTCGGTAGCGACTTGCGCGAGCAGTGGACCATCACTCGCGCGGGCACTCGTGTCGAGGACCTCCCCGAGGCTCCGGTTGACACTGGCATCGATCACCACGTCGGCATCGGGTAGCACGCCGTCCTTCGACTCAGGCAGGTACCCCACGGTGACGAGGACATCGAGACCGTCGCTCAGCGCTCGAAGGCGAGTCGCGAGCGCCTCCGCCTTGGCCACGCCGATGTCGAACTCGGTGTAGTTCTGGCGAACGAGAAGTCCACCCGTCACCGCCTCGGCGGGATCGCAGAGCACGATCCGCGTTGCGCCGGCCCGCGCGATGAACTCAGCGATCCAGGAGCCAAGTCCCCCGCAGCCCCAGATGTGCACGGTCTTCCCGGCAAAGGCCGTGACGGGCCTATCGGTGTCGCGTCTCGTGGAGATATCGGGACGTTCGTCGGACAACCCACACCACTCGACGGGGACATCCTGCGGGATCGAGGACAGTTCGATCTCCAGCAGCGGTCCGTGCTCGATGGAGAGCTCGCGCAAGCGGTCCGCAGCGCCAACGGGGAGGCGCCCGGCCAGCACATGGTGTCCGCCGGCGGCCGGGTTCGGCACCGCGAGTACCAAGTAGAGAGGTGTGCCTCCCGCGTTCCGCCGTGCAGTCGTCGTGAGGAGTCGGAGGAGCGCCTGCGGTCGAACCGAACCCGTCGCGGCGACGGACGCGAGCAGCGATGTGAGGGTGGTTCCTGCCCCGAACGGGAGCGGGGCCGTGAGCGTGAACACGGCAGCCAACGTGGCGTCTGTGCCGGCTGCTTCGGTCCCCCACGTGAGATCAAGCCGGGTCGGTGTGCGCGTTGTGAGGCAGGCCCGTCGGAACGCCTTCGGGGGGTCCGGCAGCGCGTCTCGAAGCACGACGGTCGGCGATCCCTTCGATCGATGCAGGACGCCGCCGACAGGATGGAACAGCGCCGTGGCGGGGTCGAAGCGTCCGGCCACCGCGTCGCTGAACCACTGCCAAAGCTGTTCGAGGAAGCCGGCCATGCCGTGACGTGGATGCCACTCGCGGGCTGGGTCGAGATAGACGCAGAGCCGTTCGCCCTGCAGCACGTGGGCGTGGCCGAGAAAGCGGAGGTGGTCGACGGTCACCGTCGGGGGCTGAATCGGGAAGGCACGGCCGAGACCAACGATTACGTCTTCGGTCGCGTTCACGGGCAGCCCGCCAGGTTCGGACGACAGCTCACCCGTGGGCAGTCGAACCGTGACCCGCAGGACACCGTCAGGACCGAGGCCGTGGTCGGTGATGATGGCGACCGATTGAGGATGCGCGGTGGCGATGGCCTCGAGCTCGGCGCGTCCCGCAGTCTGTGCCGAGGTCGGCTGCGGAGCCGCGTGGCGCTTCGTCAACCGGCCCTTCCCGAGCGAGAAGGCAGTGGGGCGACCGGAGCGAACCGCCCGCTGGACTCCTTCGGCGGCGGCGCGTGGAAGCCGTCACCGAAGATGTCCTGCCAAAGCGCGACGCTCGTGTCCTTGTCGGGCTCGTCGTAGGCAGCGGCGATCTTCTCGGCGTACATGTGGATGCGGTTGCGAAAGTGCTCGAAGGTGTCGTCGTCCCAGCGGTGATCGAACGTGACGCCGGACCCCGAGGGGTCGGCGACGGAGGGACGGCCGGGAAGCGCCTGGAGCCACGCGTCGAGGTCGTCCACGATGTGGCGTAGGGCTGTTGCGACGCTGCCGTAGTACCCGGGATCGGCGAGTGTCTTGAGCTCGCTGACTCGCTCGCCGACGAGCGTGGTGAGGATGATGGACCGTGTGCCTTGGAAGCCTGCGCAGTGGTCGCGGAGGTACTTGAGCAGCCGGATGACGCGGCGAAGGTTGCCCTTGGTGATGTCGTCCTTGCCGCGCATCCACTCGGTGAAACCGTCCGGGTCGGTGTCTTCCCAGTCGTCCTCGTCGCGGTTGACGATGACCTCACGTCCGTCGGCGAGTCGTAGATAGGCGACGATGTCCACGTGACATCGCGCTGACTCGGCGTATACGAGCCGGACGCAGCGGCACTTGCGATGGCGTTCCATGGACTTGTAGGTGGTACTTCGACCAAGTGCGGCGTAGATCTCTTCGATGTACTGCTTCGGGTGGTCGGCCCAGTCCGGGTTCTCATCGAGAAGCAGAAGGAAATCGGCGTCGAACTCTCGACCCGGCGCCGGCTTGATGATGGTTCGCTGAGGCCAGGAGCCCTGCGGGATCTTGTCGCGCACAAACGGACCGAGGATCGGGTCGTTCGCGAGCGCGTTGTAGATCGCCTGCACGCGCTGCTCGAGCACATCGACGCTGTACTGGCTCAGGTTGACGGTGTCGTCGAGCAGGATCTTGAAGTAGTCGTCCAACTTCACGGTGCGGTGACCTCCAATGCGAATCGGTAGCTGTCGCCGGCGCGGTCATAGACGGCGAGCGATGGGTGGATGCCCCAGCCGACGGAGCGACCGAGCGTGATGGATGCCGACACGGGCGCGGCCGCAAACAGGTGGAGCCGGCGGATCCGCTTGTGCGTGGCCTCGAGTTGGGCGAGGAGCCGACGTACGGCTTGCTCGAAGGATGCGAGCGTCTCGCGGGTGGCGATCGTGTCGACGTGCGGGGTCGATCCGAGAGGCTCGATCACGAACCGGGGAAGGGAGTGGAGTTCGCCGGAGAGCTCGTGGGAGTGAACCGTGCCTGACGCGTTCACGATCAGAACGCCGTCGGTCGAGGCGCCACCCTCTGTGTCCACGACCGGTGAGACACCTTCGACATCCACCTTGTGAGCACGAGGGCGTTGGAGGATCCACCGATGACGACGACCGCCTCTGCACCCGACCCGGG
>Ga0247704_1000518_pt1 | contig 10838 bp, 11 predicted proteins | sample 41W_NmetaG_FD_189042 | JGI IMG/M metagenome (GOLD analysis project Ga0247704, IMG submission 189042) | Soil microbial communities from hillslope of Landscape Evolution Observatory, University of Arizona, Oracle, AZ, United States - 4-1-W_N | ecosystem: Engineered > Artificial ecosystem >...
GGTGGTGAAGCGCACCGATGCCTCGCCCGGCCAGGGTCATGGCCGGACCGTGGGTACCCACTCAGACGTCGGTCTCGCCGTCGTCCGCCTCGTCCTCGCCTTCCACCTCGGCCAGCTGCCACTTGAGCTGGAACTCGACCTCTTCCTCGTCGCCCTCGCGCTCGTGCTCGACGCTGATGGCAGCACCTTTGGGTACGTGGATGCGCTCGCCGGCCACTTGGATGCGGAACGGCCGGTCCGCCTCCAGAGCATCGGCCAACCGGCGGAGCTTGGCGGCGAACTGGCCGACCGAGTAGTTGCGTTCGACGTCACGAGGAGCCATGGCCCCATCCTTACAGCCCGGGCTCGGAGCTGCTCGGGCTCCGACCTCGCCGGCCGATGGCCTGAACGGGCCAGGCGCCCGCGACCGCGAAATGGCCCGGACAAGGGATGTGCGCCGACGGCCCGGAGGCGCATCCTTCTCCTGCAGTCAACCAACGACGAAAGGGGACAGTGATGGTGGATGCGAGAGAGATCGCCGACGAGCTGACGGCCGCAGTTGCCAGCGGCGACCTGGAGGGAGCGACGAAGTGCTACGCCCCCCAGGCGGTGCTGGTGGCACCCGAGGGGACGTTCAAGGGCAGGTCGCAGATCGCCGAGTACTTCCGGTCCTGGACCGAGCCGTGGTCCGACACCGTCTTCGAGGTCTCGACCAAGGCGTCGTGGGGCAACCGAGCCCTCGACGAGTGGACCTGCCGGGCCACCAACTCCGGCATTATCGCACTGCCGACGGGTGCGTCGGTGCCAGCGACGGGGAACCGGGTCACGGTGCGGGGCACGGACATCTGCACCGTGGACGAGGGCGCCATCGTGGAGCACCACATCTACTACGACCAGGTCGAGCTGCTGGGCCAGCTCGGGCTGCTCCCGGAGTGAGGGCGACATGGGAAAAGCAGTTGTCAGCCTCACCACCGGTCTGGAAGACGCCGAGAAGGTCACCGTGGCCTTCCTGGTCGCCGTCGGTGCGGCTGAGTCGGGCCGCCCGACCCTGATGTTCCTCGCCAAGGAAGCGGTCCGCCTGGCGGTCGACGGCGTGGCCACCGGGATCGCCTGCGAGGGCTGCCCCCCGCTGGCCTCGCTGCTCGACCGCTTCGCCCAGGCCGAGGGCCGCTACTTCGTCTGCCCCATCTGCTTCGACGCCAAGAAGCTCGATCGGCAGGGCCTGCTGCCCAACGCCGAGGCGGCCGGTACGGTCCCGTTGTGGGAGTGGATCGGCGACCAGGGGGCCACCACCTTCAGCTACTGACCGGGCCGGCGACGGCCGGCCAATCGGGGCGGCCGCCAGCGACAATCGGCCGGGACGACCGAACACGACCGAGGAGGCACACGAAGTGAGCCAGACGACCGACACCACCACGACGGCCACGACCGCGGCCGGCCCGAGCGGGCCCGAGGAGGCGAGGGACGCCCTCGCCGAGCGGCTGCTGGGGGCCACCGTCGGCGCCCTCGACCTCTACCACGTCTGGCTGGGCGAGCATCTCGGCCTCTACCGGGCGCTGGGCGGCGCATCGCTGACCGCCGCCGGCCTCGCCGCTCGAGCCGGCATCGACGAGCGCTACGCCCGGGAGTGGCTGGAGCACCAAGCGGTGGCCGGGATCCTGGCCGCCGGTGACCAGGCCGACCCGGCCGAGCGCACCTTCTCCCTGCCCCCCGGCCACGACGAGGTGCTCCTCGAGGGCGACAGCCTGAGCTATGTCGTGCCCATGGCGCTCGGCGTGGTGGGCGTCGCCCAGGTCCTCCCCCAGGTCCGCGACGCCTTCCGCACGGGCGAGGGCGTACCTTACGAGGCCTACGGGGCCGACACCCGCCACTTCATCGCCCGCGGCAACCGGCCCATGTTCGTCAACCTGCTGGCGACGGAGTGGTTCCCGGCCGTGCCCGGCCTGGCCGAGCGGCTGGCCGCCGACCCGCCGGCACGGGTGGCTGACGTGGGCTGTGGGACCGGGTGGTCGGCGATCGCCATCGCCCGAGGCTTCCCCAAGGCGGTGGTCACCGGCATCGACCTCGACCGGGAGTCGATCGAGGAGGCCCGCGCCCACGCCGCCGAGGCCGGCGTGGGCGACCGGGTGACGTTCGAGGTGGCCGACGCCGCCGATCCCCGGCTGGCCGGAGGCTTCGATCTCGTCTGCGCCTTCGAGACGATCCACGACATGGCCGATCCCGTGGGCGCCCTGCGGGCCATGGCCGGTCTGCGGTCGCAGGAGGCGATCGTGGTGGTCGCCGACGAGCGGGTGGCCGACGAGTTCACCACCGACGTGGAGTTCGGGGAGCGCTTCCAATGGGGCTGGAGCGCCCTCCACTGCCTTCCCTGCGCCCGCTCCGAGCCACCGGCCACGGGGACGGGCACGATCATGCGGGCACCCACATTGCGCGCGTACGCCCGGGGCGCGGGCTTTTCCGAGGTCGAGGTGCTCCCCATCGCCAATGACTTCTGGCGGTTCTACCGGCTCAGGTGATGCCATGACGGGCGCCGAGGGCGGCCGCCGCCGCTCTTGTATGCGTCCCCAGCTTGGTGAGGATGTTGGACACGTGCCGGTGGGCGGTGTGGGCGCTGATGTGCAGGCGCTCTCCGATGGCCCGGTCGCTCAGCCCATCGGCCAGCAGCACCAGCACCTCTCGTTCCCGGGCGCTCAGGGCGCCGAGTGGGGACGGCGGTTTCGGCTGGGCGAGGGACTGGGCGGCCCCACTGCCCGCCGCCACCCGTACCAGCTCCTCGGCCCGCTGGGCGGCGTAGAGGGCGCCGAGCGTGCCCAGGCGGTCGGCCGCCCGGCGGGCCTGGCGGCCGGCGGCCTCGGCCCGTTGCAGCCGGGCCAGCACTCCCGCCAGCTCGATGCGGGCGCACTCGGCCTCGAAGGGCAGGACACTGCGCTCGAACAGCTCCACCGCCTGCTCCAGGTCGCGCCGGGCGGAGGCGTCGTCGCCGGCGAGCGAGGTCACGTGCGCCCGGGCGCACCGCGCCATGGCCCGCAGCGACGTGGTCCCCACCGTGTCGGCGATGGCGTTCAGGGCGGAGGCCGCCCGCCGGGCGGCCTCCCCCTCGCCCAGGCCGGCCCGGGCTCGGACCAGCAGCTCCAAAGCGTCAGCCCGCTGGGTCAGGCTGCCCAAGGGGATGGCGGCCAAGAGGTCATCCAAGAGCTCGGCCGCCCGGTTGGTGTGGCCGGCCTGGAGGGCCAGGCCGGCCTGGCCCACCACCGCCATGGGGTGAGGCTCCGACCGGGCGAACAGCTCGGCTGCGTCCTCGATCCGCCCTTGGCGGCGGCGCAGCTCACCGAGGCGCGCCCACGACTCGCAGGCGGCCGGTGGGCGGACACGCTGCAGGAGGTCTCCCGCAGCCACCAGCTCGGCCTCGGCCTGCTCCCAGCGACCGTGGTACACGAGCACGCCGCCGTAGTGGGCCCGGCACACCCCGTTGGCGAACAGCGATCCCGACCGCTCGGAGGTCTCCCGCATCCGCTGGCACCACTGGGAAGCCCGGTCGAGGTCGCGCACCCGCTCGCAGGCGTAGATCAAGTAGCACAGCATCCACGTGGTGGCGATGCGGTCGTGCAGCTCACCGCTGGTGGCCGCCACCCCGACCTCGTCGAGGCGAGCCATGCCCTCATCGATGCGGCCCTCGGTGACCAGTGCCAGACCAGCCAGGCCGAGACCCAGGAACTCCAGGTCGGACAGGCCCAGGTGGCGGCCGACGTGGGCCACCTCCTCAGCCCGCGCCAGGGCGGTGACGGTGTCGTCCTCCAGCTCGATGGCGAAGGCACCTTCCTGGAAGGCGAGCCACCCGTGCTCGGGCGTGGGTCCCAGCCCCTCCAGCAGGCGGCGGGCCCGCTGGTACCAGCCGTTGGCCACCGCGTGCTCACCGCGGAAGTCGTGATGGTCGCAGCCGAGCCAGATCGCCAGGCGGGCAGCAGAGACCCGGTCTCCCTGCTCCCGGTACAGCGTGTAGGCGCGCTGGCGGGCCGGGAACAGCGCCGCCGCATCGTTGGACCACCAGGCCACCCAGCCCAGCCCTTCGTAGGCAGCCGGGTCTTCACCTGCCACCAGAGCGGCGTCGAACGAGCGCCGGGCGCCCGCCAGGTCCCGCGCTTCCAAGGCTGCCCGGCCCGCCGCCAGCGGGCTGGGGGCCACGAGGTTCGGCGTGTCCTCGGCCAAGCCGCCGGAATCGTAGCCGCTTCGGGCGGACACTCGAGAGCGAGCGCACGGGGAAGGGGCACGAGGGAACCGGGCCGCTCGTCGTGCCCACGGCCGGCCTAGGCGGCCCCTGGTCTGGTGGCCCCCTCGAGGCCCAGCAGCGCCCGCCACTCGGCCGGCCAGCGGGAGCGGACCTGGGCCGGCGTGAGGCGCAGGGTCGACTCCGGGGGCTGGTTGGCGATGGCCCGCTGCTCCTCGTAGTGGTGCTCGAGAGCCTGGAAGCGGGGTCGGCGCAGGGCCACCAGCTCCTCGGGGGCCTCGTCGAGGAAGCCCCAGAGGGTGAAGGCGATCTCCAGGTCGTGGATCACCGGGGCCCGGCCGAACATCGAAGCCCGGCGCAGGGCGACGCCCAAGCACCCGAGGATGGCGTCCTCGGCGTGCTCGCCCGGGGTCAGCACCAGGCGGTCCTCGAAGTGGCGGACCAGCTTCAGGGCGTAGCCCTGGTCGGGACCCGGGTTACCGAGGGAAACCCCGAGCGGCTGGTCCGGGCCCAGGTCGGCAGGGCGCTCGGCGGTCCAGGGCCGGGCCGGCGGCAGGGACAGGCCCCGCCGGGGCTGGCCGGCCAGGCCGCTGGGCACGTACTCCGGCGCCGCCATGGCTACTCCTCCCCCTCGGTGCCGGCCCCCGGGCTGGCGCCGGCGTCGGGGCCGGAGTGTAGGAGGCCGTAGACCAGCGAGTCCGACAGCGCCTGCCAGGAGGCGTCGATGACGTTGGTCGAGACCCCGATGGTGGACCAGCTGCGGTCGCCGTCGGTGGTGTCGAGCAGCACCCGGGTGATGGCGGCGGTCCCCTTGTCGGTGTCGAGCACCCGCACCTTGTAGTCGGTGAGGTGCAGGCCGGCGAGGGCCGGGTACCGGGAGCCGATGGCCTCCCGCAGGGCGGCGTCGAGGGCGTTCACGGGGCCGTTGCCCTCGGCCGTGCGGATGACCCGCTCGCCGTCGACGTGGATCTTCACCGTGGCCTCGGTGGTGACCTCGCCGCCGCCCCGCTGCTCCACGGCCACCCGGAACGACTCCAGGGTGAAGTAGGGCTGGGTCCAGCCGCCGGCGTCGCGCATGAGCAGCTCGAGGGAGCCGTCGGCCACCTCGAAGTGGTAGCCCTGGTGCTCGAGGTCCTTGAGGCGCTGGAGCACCTCGGTGAGGGCGGGACCGTCCATGTCGAGCCCGAGCTCGGCCGCCTTGAGGCTGAGGGTGGAGCGTCCGGACAGCTCGCTGACCACGAAACGGGTCCCGTTGCCCACCAGGTCGGGGCTCAGGTGCTCGTAGGCGTCGGGGATGCGGGCGATGGCGCTGGTGTGCAGGCCCGCCTTGTGGGCGAAAGCCGACGTGCCCACGTAGGGCTGCTTGGGATCGGGGGCGATGTTGACCACCTCGGCGATGTGGTGGGCCACCGGCGTGAGGCGCTCCAGGCGCTCGGCGGGGATGGTGCGTACGCCCATCTTCAGGGCCAGGTTGGGCACCGCCGCGCACAGGTCGGCGTTGCCGGTGCGCTCGCCGTAGCCGTTGACACAGCCCTGCACCTGGGTGGCCCCGAGGCGTACGGCGGCCAGCGAGTTGGCCACCGCACAGCCACCGTCGTTGTGGAAGTGCACGCCGATGCCGGCGTGGGTGGCGGGGATGACCTCGCCCAGCACCCGCTCCACCTCGTGCGGCAAGGTGCCGCCGTTGGTGTCGCACAGCACCAGGGACTCGGCCCCCTCCTCCTCGGCCGCCCGCAGCACCCGCATGCTGAAGGCGGGATCCGAGCGGTAGCCGTCGAAGAAATGCTCGGCGTCGAGGAAGACCCGCAGCCCGGCCCGGCGCAGGAACGCCACCGAATCGGCCGCCATGCGCACGGCCTCGTCGAGGTCGGTACGCAGGGCCTCGGTGACGTGGTAGTCCCACGCCTTGGCCACGATGCACACCGTCTCGGTCCCGGCGTCGACCAGGCTGCGCAAGGTGGGGTCGGTGGCGGCCTCGGCCCCGGGTCGTCGGGTCGAGCCGAAGGCCACCAGGGTGGAGGTGGTCAGGCGCAGCTCGCTGGGCGCTCGGGCGAAGAAGGCGGCGTCCTTGGGGTTGGCCCCGGGCCACCCCCCTTCGATGTAGGCCACGCCCAGGTGGTCGAGCTGCTCGGCCACCCGCAGCTTGTCGTCGACGGTGAGCGACAGCCCCTCCTGCTGGCTCCCGTCACGAAGCGTCGTGTCGTAGATGTCGACCGCTTCGGGCATCTCCAGCAGCCGGGGCAGCGGGTGGTCGTGGGCCACGCCGGGCTCAGCCGACATGCTCGCACCAGTCCTTGTAGCGGTCGACCTCGCCTCTGATGGTGGCGAAGTAGATCTCCTGGATCTCCCGGGTGATCTTCCCCGGCTCGCCGAGGTCGCGGTCGTCGACCGAGCGGATGGGCACCACCTCGGCAGCCGTGCCGGTGAGGAAGGCCTCGTCGGCCAGGTAGAGGTCGCTGCGCAACAGGTTGGCCACCTGGCACTCGATGCCGAGGTCGGCGGCGATGGTCATGACCGAGGCCTGGGTGATCCCTTCCAGGGCCCCGGCGGTGACCGGCGGGGTGATGATGCGCCCGTCGCGCACGACGAAAATGTTCTCCCCGGTGCACTCGCTCACGTAGCCCTGGGGAGACAGCAGGATGGCCTCGTCGTAGCCCGCCTTGAGGGCCTCGACCTTGGCCAGCGACGAGTTGATGTACATGCCCGTGCCCTTGGCCGCCGGGGGGATGGCGTTGGGGTCGTGGCGCTGGAACGAAGAGATCTTCATGCGCACGCCGTTCTTCATGCCGTCGTCGCCCAGGTAGGCGCCCCACGGCCAGGTGGCGATGGAGACCTGCACCGGGCACGGGAGCGGGTTGAGGCCCATCTCGCCGTAGCCCAGGTAGACGAGCGGGCGGATGTAGCACGACTCCAGACCGTTGACCCGCACCGTGAGCTTGGTCGCCTCGACCAGCTCCTCGACCGAGTAGGGGATGTCGATCATGAAGATCTTGGCCGAGTCGAAGAGGCGCTCGATGTGGTCGGTGAGGCGGAACACGGCCGGCCCCTGGCTGGTGGGGTAGGCCCGCACCCCTTCGAAGACCCCGCTGCCGTAGTGCAGGGTGTGGGTGAGGACGTGGATGGTGGCGTCGTCCCAGTCGACCAGGCGGCCGTCCATCCAGATCTTCTCGCTCTTGGTGATGGGCACGGTTCAGACCCTCCCTGCGATGGTGTCGCCGATCTCGGTGGTGGTGCCGGTCAGCGCAGCCGGATCGGCGACGGCCTTGTCGATGCGCCCGGCGGCGTCGGGCTCGCCCAGGTGGGCGAGCATCATGGCGGCACTGCGCACGGCGGCGACGGGGTTGGCTCGCCCCGTGCCCACCAGATCGGGAGCCGAGCCGTGCACCGGTTCGAACAGCGACGGTGTGTCGCCGGCGGGGTTGAGGTTGGCCGAGGCAGCCACCCCGATGCCGCCCGCCACCGCGCCGGCCAGGTCGGTGACGATGTCGCCGAAGAGGTTGTCGGTGACGATCACGTCGAAGCGCTCGGGCGTCTCCACCAGGTGGATGCAAGCGGCGTCGACGTGGACGTAGGCGGTGTCGACGTCGGGGTATCCCGGTCCCAGCTCGTCGAAGGTGCGCTGCCAGAGATCGCCGGCGAAGGTCAACACGTTGGTCTTGTGCACCAGGGTGAGGTGGCGGCGGCTGCGGGTGGCGGCCTGCTCGAAGGCGTAGCGCACGCAGCGCTCGACGCCCCGGCGGGTGTTCACCGATCCCTGGGTCGCCACCTCATGCGGCGTGCCCCGGCGCAACGCTCCCCCTTCGCCGGCGTAGACCCCCTCGGTGTTCTCCCGGACCACCACCAGGTCGATACGGGGCGGTTGCCGCGCCGGTCGGAGATTGACGTAGAGGTCGAGCTCGAAGCGCAGGCGCAACAGCAGCCCCCGCTCCAGCACGCCGGGGGCAACGTCGGGGCTGCCCACGGCACCGAGGAGGATGGCGTCGAGGTGGCGTAGCTCGTCGAGCACGGCGTCGGGGAGGACCTCGCCGCTGGCCAGGTAGCGGCGGGCCCCCAGGTCGTAATGGACCAGGTCGAGCTCGACACCGGTGGCGTCGATCACCTTGAGGGCCTCGGCCACCACCTCGGGGCCGATCCCGTCGCCGGCGATGACACCGACCCTATGACTCATGAGCTGCTCCCGGGAATGGAACGACCGCCCCCGCAGGGACGGTCGCAGGAGCGCACGCTGGCCGGACCAGCGGGCGCTAGGCGATGGCGGCGGACGAGGCGACCACGAGGCCAAGTGTCGACCATGCCCGGGCGGCCGTCAACCGGGTTCACGAGGGCGCCGGCAGCTCGTGGCCAAGCCACCCGCAGGGAACCACCGCCCCGGTCATGGGCCCAGGCTAGTCCCGTGCCGGCCCGGGCCCGGTCGCCTCCGCAGGCATCTGTCCCCGCCACCACCGCCGGTAGCCTGGGCCGATGGCTGAGGTGCACGAACTGTCGCGGGCGACCTACGAGCGGCTCCGGGCCGAGCTCGAGGAGCTGACCGGCGCCGGCCGGATCGACATCGCCCACAAGATCGAGGCGGCCCGGGCCCTGGGCGATCTGTCGGAGAACGGCGACTACCACGCCGCCAAGGAGCAGCAGGGCAAGATGGAAGCCCGTATCCGCCAGATCGCCGGCCTGCTCGAGGACGCCGTGGTGGTCGATACCGAGGCCACGGACACCTCCCGGGTCGGCGTGGGCACGGTGGTCACCTTGCGCTTCGAGGGCGACGACGGGACCGAACGCTTCCTGGTGGGCTCCATCGAGGAACGCCACGACGAGGCCGAGGTGCTCTCCCCGGGCTCGCCGTTGGGCCGGGCGGTCCTGGGGGCGACGGCCGGCGACCACCGCACCTACGAGGTCAACGGCAACCAGCTCGGCATTCACATCGTGGGCATCGAGGCGGGATGACCCCGTGACCGCCGGCCGTGCACCCCGGCCGGCGGCGCCACCGCTGCCTCCGGGCCGCCACGTCGTCCTCCCCGGCCGGGGCACGACCTTCGTGCGCCAGCTCGACGGTCCCCCGGGAGCCCCCGTCCTGCTGTTGCTCCACGGCTGGACGGCACCGTCGGATCTCACCTGGTTCGCCTGCTTCGAGGAACTGAGCCACCACTTCGGCGTGGTGGCCATGGACCTGCGGGGCCACGGCCGGGGCCTGCGCAGCCGGGCGCCCTTCCGCTTGGAGGACTGCGCCGACGACGCCGCCGCCCTCGTCGACGTGCTGGGGCTTCGTGCTCCCGGCACCGGTCCACTGGTGGTGGTGGGCTACTCCCTGGGCGGCTGCGTGGCCCAGCTGCTGTGGCGCCGCCACGGCCAGCGTCCCCCCACCATGCCTGCGGCCCCCGGGACCACCGCCGGGACCACCGCCGGGACCACCCCCGGGGCCGCTCCCGGGGCCACTCCCGGGGCTGCCGCCCTTCTGGCCCCACAAGTGGACGCTGGAGCGACCACTTGTGGGGCCAGAACGCAAGGGCCACCGCCGGGACCGGGCCGGGTGCTCGACGGGCTGGTGCTGTGCGCCACCAGTGCCGTGTTCGCCGAGAGCCGGGAGGAGCGGCGTTACTTCGCCGCCCTCGGGGGCATCGCTTTGGCCTCGCGGGTGACACCGGCGCAGCTCCGGCGCCACCTGGCTCATCGGATCCTGGGGCGCCGGGTCGCCGACTGCTCCATCCAGGAGTGGATCGTCGAGGAGTTGCGGCGAAACGACGCCACCGCCCTCCTCGAAGCAGGCAAGGCCCTCGGCACCTTCGACTCCCGGCCCTGGGCCGCAGACATCGACGTGCCCGTGTCCGTGGTGGTGACCACCGAAGATCGCCAGGTCGCACCGGCCCGCCAGCGGGCCCTCGCCCGTGCCATCGCCGGGGCGCCCGTGCACGAGGTCGCCGCCGGCCACGACGCCTGCGCCAGTACCCCCCGGCGCTTCCTCCCCGCCCTCGTGGCCGCCGCCACCTCGGTGGCCGGCCGGGTCGAACCCTCCGCCACCGCCAGCGCCCGCTGAGCGCCGGTCGCGGGCGCTCCGCGCCCCCATTGTGACGCCGGCGCTCAGGAGGCCTAGGCGGAGCGGACCTCCTCGAGAGCCGACAAGCGGGCCAGGTCGGCGGCGGCCGTGCCGGCCGCCCAGCCGGCGCCGTTGCTGATCGAACCGGAATAGCGACCGGCGTCGGGGTAGGCGGCGGTCATGGCCTCGTCGACCGCCTTGGTGCGGGCGACCAGGACGGGCACCAGCGCCGCGCCGTGCTCTTCGGCCCCCGCCGCCTCGGCCGCCCGGGCACTCTCGCGGAGGCGCTGGCCGATGCGGTTGGCGTAGGCCACCAGGAAGGAGTTGCGGAACGACCGGGTGCGCGAGCGCCCCGACCCGTCGGTGCGCCGCCCGGCGGCAGCCATGGCCGCGGTGGCCTGCACCAGCAGCGAGGTGTAGAGCAGGTCGACCCCGGCCAGGTCGCCTTGGTGGCCGAACACGGTCGAGAAGCCGAGACCCTTGCACCACACGGCGCGGCACCGGTTGGCCCGGGCCACCACGGCGAGCAGGAGCGACTTGGCCTGGGCGTAGGGGTCGTCGATCCCGATGCGCCGGCCGGTGGGCTCCTCGTGGCCGGCTCCGGTGCCG
>Ga0247704_1000519_pt1 | contig 10836 bp, 11 predicted proteins | sample 41W_NmetaG_FD_189042 | JGI IMG/M metagenome (GOLD analysis project Ga0247704, IMG submission 189042) | Soil microbial communities from hillslope of Landscape Evolution Observatory, University of Arizona, Oracle, AZ, United States - 4-1-W_N | ecosystem: Engineered > Artificial ecosystem >...
GGACGACGAGACCGGCCGCGGCCACGCCCGCGGTGTCCGCGCCCGCGCTGCTGGCGGCGCTCGTCGTCACCCAGGCACTCGCCGACGGCACGCGCCTGCACGCGGGCGCGGACACCGCGGGCGTGGCCGCGGCCGGTCTCGTCGTCCTGCGCGGCGGCTCGGTGCTGCCCGCCGTCGGGATCGCGGTCGTCGTGACCGCCGGGCTGCGGCTGCTGGGCTGATCGGTGGCGTCGATGCGAAGATCTGCGCGATGAGCGGCGCAGACGACATGGTGCGCGCCGCGAGCGCGCTCTCGTCGCGCCTGCCGTGGCCGCTCGCCGTGCTCGCGCGGCTCGCCTACAACTACCGCTGGACGTGGCTTGCGGACGGCCCCGAGATCTTCCGCGACGTCGACCCGGACCGCTGGCGCGCCTGCGGGCGCAACCCCGTCCGCCTCCTGCAGGAGACTTCGGCCGAGGCGCTCCTGCGCGCGGCGGGCGACGCCGCGCTCGTCGCGCGCGCCGAGCAGCTCGAGCGCGCCATGCTCGCCGACCTCGACCGCCCCGCGGACACCGGCGTCGTCGCGCCCGGCCGCCCGATCGCGTTCTTCTGCGCCGAGTACGGCATTCACGTGTCGATGCCGATCTACGCCGGCGGGCTCGGCGCGCTGGCCGGCGACATCGTCAAGGAGGCGTCGGACCTGGCCCTGCCATTCGTCGCCGTCGGCCTGATGTACCGCCATGGCTACTTCCGCCAGCGCGTCGATCACAGCGGCTGGCAGCAGGAGTACTGGGTTCCGACCGACCCCGAGCGCTCGCCCGCCGTGCTCGTCAGCGCCGGCGACGACCGCGTGCCGTTGCGCATCCGCGTGGCGATCGGCGAGGACGAGGTCGTCGCGCAGGTGTGGCGCATCGACGTCGGACGCGTCCCGCTGTACCTGCTGGACACCGACATCCCGCAGAACACCCGCGTCGCGCGCTGGATCACCGCGCGGCTGTATGACGGCGATCCGCGCACACGGCTGGCGCAGTACGTCCTGCTCGGCGCCGGCGGCGCCGCCGCGCTGCGCGCGCTGGACATCGAGCCGGGCGTCGTGCACATGAACGAGGGGCATGCCGGCTTCGCGGCGCTGGAGATGGCGCGCGCGGGGATCGAACGCGGCCTCGGCTTCGGCGAGGCCTTCGAGGAGGCCCGCCGCCGCACCGTGTTCACGACGCACACGCCGGTGCCCGCGGGCAACGACACCTACCCGCACGACCACGTGCGGTCGGCGCTCGGGCCGCTGACGCGCTCGCTGGGCACCGACACCGAGGAGGTCCTGCGGCTCGGTCGCACGCATCCGGGCGACGAGCACGAGCCGTTCGGCGTGACGCAGTTCGCGCTGCGCGCCAGCCGCGCGGCGAACGGCGTGAGCCGCCGTCACGGCGGCGTGTCGCGCGAGATGTGGCATGTGCTGTGGCCTGACCGCGCGGTCGACGAAGTGCCGATCACCCACGTCACGAACGGCGTGCACGTGCCGTCGTGGGTCGGCGGGCCGATGCGCCGCGTGCTCGACCGCCACCTCGGCGAGGCCTGGTCGCTGCGCGCCGCCGATCCGGCCACCTTCGCGGCGATCGACGACATCCCCGCGCAGGAGCTGTGGGAGGTTCGCTGCGAGCAGCGCCGGCTGCTCGTCGACTACGTCCGCGATCGCAGCCAGCTGCAGCGGATCGCGCGCGGGGAGCCGCGCGCGTACGTCGAGGCCGCCGCCAAGGCGTTCGACCCGGGCGTCCTGACGCTCGGCTTCGCGCGCCGCCTGGCGACCTACAAGCGACTGCACCTGCTGCTGCACGACATCGACCGCAGCTTCCGCCTGCTGCGCGGCGAGCGACCGGTCCAGCTGCTGCTCGCCGGCAAGGCGCACCCGCGCGACGACGACGGCAAGCGGCTCGTCCAGCAGCTCTTCGGCGTGCGCGAGGAGTACCGCGCCTTCGAGCGCGTGGTGTTCCTCGAGGACTACAACCTCGGCGTCGCCGCGCGCCTCGTGCGCGGCTGCGACGTGTGGATCAACGTGCCGCGGCCGCCGCTGGAGGCGAGCGGCACGAGCGGGATGAAGGTGGCTGTCAACGGCGGGCTGCAGCTCAGCGTGCTCGACGGCTGGTGGTCGGAGGGCTACGACGGCGCCAACGGCTGGGCGATCGGCGGCGAGTCCGACCCTGACCACGGCGGGCAGGACGCCCGCCACTCCGGGGAGCTGCTGGCGCTGCTGGAGGGGGAGGTCGTCCCGGAGTTCTACGAGCGCGACGAGGCCGGCATCCCGCAGGCGTGGATCACCCGCGTCAAGCGGTCGATGCGCACGCTGATCCCGGCGTTCTCGGCGACCCGCATGCTGAAGGAGTACGAGCAGCGCATCTACGGGCGACGGAGTTGACGCGCCGCCGTCATGCGACGTTGGGGCGCCAGAACGCCGGCGTGAGCAGGACCAGGACGGTGAAGATCTCGAGGCGCCCGATGAGCATGAGGGCGCTCAGGACCCAACGTCCGCCCTCGGGCACGGCGGTGAAGTTCTCCGACGCGCCGACGTCGCCGAGCCCGGGCCCGATGATGTTGAGCGTGGAGACGACGCTCGAGGCCGCGGTGACGGGGTCGAGGCCGAACGCCGCCATCGCGAGGGTGCCGGCCAGGAACACCATGAGGTACAGCGCGAAGAAGGCGAACACGCCGCGGCGCACCTCTTCGGAGAACAGGCGGCCGCGCACGCGCAGCACCTGCACGGCCCGTGGCTGCAGCTGGCGCTGGACCTCCTGGACGGCCGCCCTGCCCAGCAACATGACCCGGATGACCTTCATGCCGCCGGCTGTGGAGCCGGCGCACCCGCCGACGAACATGAGCCCGAGCAGCAGCAGGCGGGTGAAGTCCGGCCACTCGTCGAAGTCCACGGTCGTGTAGCCGGTCCCGGTGACCGCGGTGACGACGCTGAACGCCGCGCCGCGGATCGTCTCGGCGACGTCGCGGCCCTCCTCGGCCAGCAGCAGCGAGCCGGTCACGACGGCGCCGGCCGCGAGCAGGATCAGCAGGAAGGCCCGTACCTCGGCGGCCTGCGGCCACAGCCGGTCGCGGCCTCGCATCGCAGCCCAGTAGAAGCTGAAGTTGATCGCTCCCGCGATCATGAACGTGATCGCCACGACCTCGATCGCCAACGACTCGAACGCCGCGATCGACGCGCTGCGCGTCGAGAACCCGCCGGTCGACACCGACGTGAAGATGTGGTTGATCGCGTCCCACGGCGTCATCCCGGCCACCCAGTACGCGGTGAAGCCCAGCGCGGTCAGCGTCAGGTAGATGCCCCAGATGATCTTCGCGGTGTCGGCGATGCGGGGCGTGAGGCGCTCGGCGGTCACGCCCGAGGTCTCCGCGTAGAAGACGCGCTGCGTGGCCAGGCCGGTGGCCGGTGCGATCGCGACGACGAGCACGACGATGCCGACGCCGCCGAGCCACTGCATCAGGCTGCGCCACAGCAGCACCGCGTCCGGTTGGGCCTCGATGCGGTCCAGCAGCGTCGCGCCGGTCGTCGTGAAGCCGCTCATGCTCTCGAAGAACGCGTCGACGGGCTGCGTGTACGTCCCGTGCAAGAGGAACGGCAGCGCACCGACCGCGGCCGCGGCGACCCATGCCATCGTCACCGCGAAGAAGCCGTCGCGGGCCCGCAACGGCATCGATCGCATGCGCCGGCCCGACGCCACGCCGATGGCGGCCAGCGGAAGGACGATCGCGGCCGGCAGCCCGAATGCCGCCGCCGCGCCGTCGCCGCCGGCGAGCGCCACGGCGAAGCAGATCACCAGGCCGAGCGCGACCGCCAGCAGAGCGCCCGAGACGACGGGGACGATGATCTGCCAGTTGAGGTTGGGGCCCCGCCGGCCGCGGCCGGGGGTCACGCGGCGGCGGCGAACGTCTTGTCCAGCGAGGCAACGCCCTGGCGCGTGTTGAACACGACGAGGCGGTCGTGCGCGTGCAGGCGCACGTCGTCCTCCGGGATCACCACGCGCCCGTTGCGGACGATCGCCGTGACGTGGGTGAGCGCCTGCTTGTTGGCCTGCTCGACGGTGCGCCCCTCGGCCTCGCAGCCCGGGTCGGCCTGGACCTCGACGACCTCGGCGCCGCCGCTGAGCAGGTACATGCCGTGGACGTTCGGGCCGCGGACGGCGCGCAGGATCGCCTCGGCGGTGACCAGCCGGGGCGAGACGGCGCCGTCGATCCCGAGCGCGTCCACGAGCGGGGTGAACTCCTCGCGCGACACGACCGACAGGCACAGGCCGGCGCCCAGCTGCTTGGCGTGCAGCGCGGCCAGCAGGTTGGCCCTGTCGTCCCCCGCGCAGGCGACGAACGCGCCCGCGCGATCGACGCCGTGCGCCAGCAGGGCCTGCTTGCTGACACCCTCCTCGTGCAGCACGGTGATGTCCCGCACCTGCTCGGCGACGTACCGTGCGCGTTCGGCGTCGCGTTCCATGACGGTGACGCGCATTCCTCCGGCGGCTTGCAGGAACTGCGCCAGCGGCACCCCGATGCGCCCGCCGCCGAACACGATCACGTCCCGCACGCGTTGCGCGCGACCCGCGATGTGCGCGACGACGGGCTCGATGTCGCCGCGTGCGGCCGCGACGAGCACGTGGTCTCCCGCCTTCGGCCGGTGCCCCGGCTCCGTGGCGATCGCCCGGCCGTCGCGGATCAGTCCGAAGACGAAGCTCGGCCGCACGATGCGACGGCTGCTCAGCGGCTGGCCGACGAGCGGCGAGCGCGCCGTGAGGATCGACTCCGCGACTGCGACCTTGCCGTCGCCGAAGTACTCCACGTGCACCGCGCCCGGCAGCACGACCGCCGCGGCGAGGTCCTCGGCCGTCGCGCGCTCGGGGTTGATGACGAAGTCGATCCCGAGCTCGTCGCGCGCAAACGAGTCGTCGTCGCCGAAGTACTCGAAGTCGCGCACGCGCGCGACGGTGCGGCGGGCTCCGAGCTGACGGGCGGCGAGCGCCGCGATGACGTTGGCCTCGTCGCTGTGCGTCACGGCGCACAGCAGGTCGCTGTCGGCGACGCCGATCTCGCGCAGGAACTTCGGCGAGGCGCCGTTGCCGACGACCACGAGCGCGTCGAGCTCGCTCTGAGCCGTCTCGACGCGCACGGCGTCGGAGTCGACGACGGTCAGGCTGTGGCGCTCCGCGCTGAGCGTCCGCGCGATGTGCTGCCCGACCTCGCCGCAGCCGATGACGATGACACGCATGCCTGCATTGTGGCCCAGCCGCGCGACGGGACCCGTCCCGGTGGCGGGCCGCGCCCGACGAGCGTCCCGGCGTTCACTCCCAGCGCAGCGAGCGCGGCGCCTTGCGCATCCGCAGCACGCGCACCGGAACGCCGGCGGCGACGGCGTTGTCGGGCACGTCCTTCGTGACGATCGTCGAGGTGCCCAGCACGCAGTTGTCGCCGACCGTCGTGCCGCGCAGGATCGCGACGCCGTAGCCGATCCAGACGTTGTGGCCCACGCGAACGTCGCGCTTGTAGATGCCCTGCTCGCGCACCGGGCGCTCGTGCTCGACGACGCCGTGGTCGAAGTCGATCAGCATGACGCGGTCGGCGACGATGCACTCGCGGCCGATCGAGACGTGCTGGAAGGCGGAGATGGTGCACTCCTGCCCCAGGACGGTCTTCGCGCCGATTCGCACCTCGCCCTCGTGCGCGCGGATCTTGCAGCCGTGGCCGATCCACGACCAGCGCCCGAGGTGCAGCGTCGCGCGCTTGCCGATCTCGATCGTCACGTTCGGGCAGACGAAGCACAGGCCGTCGGTCTGCAGACGCCCGCGCCAGCGCAGCTTCAGCCACAGCCAGCGCGCGATGAGCCGCGCGTAGCGGGCGTTGAGCATCCCGTGCGAGCGCAGGAAGCGCCACAGCGCCAGCGGGCCGCCGCGCAGCGGCGCGGGCTCGCCGCGCACGGTCGGCGCGGGCGCATGGTCGGGCTCTGCGATCGACAGCGTCCGCTGCACCGCCGCCATGCTATGTCGCGCGTTCGGCGGCCGGGTCGCCGGCAGGCAGGACGCCCTCGGCGAGCGGCCCGCGCTTCCAGTCGGGGACCGGCGTCGGCACCCCGGCGCGCGGGACGTAGGGCGAGCGCTCGACGAGCGCCAGCCGGTGGATGTAGCGAGGGCAGTTGGGGAAGACGCGGCCCGCCCGCACGCGCACGACGAACTGTGCCTCCGGCCATGTCGCGCCGAGCCCGTCGTCGAGCGCGACCGTGGCCGTGCCCTCGACGCGCAGCCGCGACGGGCGCTCGGCGCAGAAGTCGATGAACAGCAGGCCGACGCGTGGGTTGACGAGCGCGTTGCCCCACGACAGGAACATCCCGTTGCCGTCGTAGTTGGGGAACGCGAGCGTGTGCGCGTCGAGCACCCGCACGAAGCCCGGCTCGCCGCCCTTGTAGGAGCACTGCGGCTGCCCGTCGGCGTCGGCCGTCGCGAGGAAGAACATGTCCATGCGCTCGATGAACGCCGCGTCCTGCGGGCGGAAGTGGTCACGCGCGGTGCGCTCGTCGAGGCGGTCGGCGAGCCGGCGCGTGTCGAAGCGGTCCTGCAGCTCGCGCGAGCCGGGGTGGTAGCGCTCGCGGCCGGTCACGCTAGGCCGCCGGCGGAGTGGACGAGGTCACGTGCAGCACCGCCTTGCCCGGCTGCACGAACACGACGAGGTTCGTCTCCGGGCTGTCGTGGACGGCGCCCCAGCCGTCGACGATCAGCGCGTGCGCGCCGGGCTGCGGCGCCGGCCACAGCAGCGCGACCTGCTCGTTGGCGCTGACGTTCTCCGCCGTGCGGCGGCCGGCGCCGAGCATGATCAGGCTGTTGTGCCACTTCACCGTCACCGACGTCGCGCGCGGGCGCCCGTCGGTCCCGACCGTGACGATGTACGGGTTCGCGCCGAAGCGCTCCACCGTCTGCGGCAGCTCGTCAAGCGGCACGGGCACGGACATGGGCTAAGGCTACGCGCAGAACCCCGCACCGGCCACCCCTGGCATCATCGGCGGCCCGTGGCCGTCGACCCCAACCTCGCGCAGCGCCTGCTCGACGGCGATCGCCGGGCGCTGGCGCGCGCGATCTCGCTCGTCGAGAACGACGATCCGGCCGGGTGGGCACTCGTGCGAGAGGTCTATCCGCGCACGGGCGGCGCGGCGGTCGTCGGGATCACGGGTGCGCCGGGCGCGGGCAAGTCGACGCTCATCGCACAGCTCGTCAAGAACCGCCGTGCGGCCGAGCGCAGCGTGGCGGTGCTGTCGATCGACCCGACCTCGCCGTTCACGCAGGGCGCGCTGCTCGGCGATCGCATCCGCCTCACGGAGCATTTCCTCGACCCCGGCGTCTTCATCCGCTCGATGGCTAACCGCGGCGCGCTCGGCGGCCTGTCGGAGGCGTCGCTGCAGGCGGCGCTGCTGATGGATGCCGCCGGCCGCGACGACGTGTTCCTGGAGACCGTGGGCGTCGGCCAGGCGGAGGTCGACATCATCGACCATGCCGACACCGTCCTGCTCGTGCTCATGCCCGGTGGCGGTGACTCCGTTCAGGCGCTGAAGGCCGGGATCATGGAGATCCCGGACGTCATCGTCGTCAACAAGGCCGACCATCCGCTGACGCAGACGATGGTGCGCGAGATCCGGGGTGTGCTCTCGCTGGCGCCGCAGGGCCCGTGGAAGGTGCCGATCCTGCAGACCGAGGCCGTCGACGGGCGCGGTGTCGACGAGCTCATGGACGCGCTCGTCGAGCACCGCGCGTTCATCGAGGAGCAGGGCACGCTGGCCGAGCGCCGCCGCCGCAACCTGCGCAACGAGGTCCTCGCGATCGCCACGGCACGCCTGCGGCGCCGGCTCGAGCACCGCCTGGAGGAGGACGACGGCTTCGACGCGCTGATGGACGAGGTCGTCGCGCGCCGGCTGGACCCGGCGAGCGCCGCGACCACGATCCTCAGCGCCGAGCTGGAGGGCGAGGAGCCGGTCGTCTGACCGGCGGCTCTCGACCGGCGGCCGCCGACGCCGCCGCCGTCAGGAGGTGACGAGCTCGCGCTCGAGCTCTTCGGTGTACTCACCGCGCCGGGCCGCGCCCGTGCAGCGAGCGCGGTGGCGGTACTGCGTCTGCGCCGCCTCGACCTTGTCGCTGTCGCCCGCCCAGGTCGTGAGGGCGGCCGCCTGCAGGCCGCGGCCGTAGGAGAAGCTGATCTCCCATGGTTGCGGCCCGCGCTGGTTCATGACGTTCAGCCGGTTCGTCGCGTCCTCGTCGCTCTGGCCGCCGGAGAGGAAGACGATGCCGGGCACCGCGCCGGGAACGTGGCGTCGCAGGCAGCGCAGCGTGCGGTCGGCGACCTCGTCGTCGTCGGGCTGGTCGGAGCACTCGTAGCCGGCGAGGACCATGTTCGGCTTCAGCAGCATCCCCTCGAAGAGCACGCCCTGCTCGCGCAGCTCGGAGAACACGGTCGCGAGCACCTCGCCGGTGACCTCCTCGGCGCGGTCGATCGTGTGCGTGCCGTCCATGAGGATCTCGGGCTCGACGATCGGCACGATGCTCGCCTCCTGGCACAGCGCCGCGTAGCGGGCGAGCGCGTGCGCGTTGACGTGCACGCAGTAGCGGCTGGGCAGGCGGTCGCCGTCGATCGCGATCACGGCGCGCCACTTGGCGAACCGCGCGCCGCCCTCGTAGTACTCCGCCAGGCGCTCGCGCAGGCCGTCGAGGCCCTCGGTGACCTTCTCGTCGGGGGAGCCGGCGAGCGGCTTGGCGCCCGTGTCGACCTTGATCCCGGGAACGATGCCCTGGCTCTGGAGCAGCTCCGGGAACGGCGTGCCGTTCGAGGCGCTCTGGCGGAACGTCTCGTCGTAGAGGATCACGCCGCTGATGTGGTCGGCCGTGCCGTCGGTGGTGAACAGCAGCTCGCGCAGCTGGCGGCGCGTCTCCTCGCTCGGCTCCACGCCGGCAACCTCCAGGCGCTTGTTCATGGTGCCGTTGCTCTCGTCGGCGGCAAGCACGCCCTTGCCCTCGGCGACGAGAGCGGCGGCGGTCTGTCGAAGCTCTTCAGACACGGCTGTTGTCTCCTTCTCGTCCGGCGGGAACCCAAAGTGTGCCTTCCCGGCGCGCCGGGACGAAAAACGTGCTCATGGCGAACTCATCGCCGCAGCAACCGGACGAGGTCGTCGCGCTGGCGCTCTGTCAGGCCGCCGATCGTCTTGCTCGGCGAGATCCGGACCGCCGAGAGGGGGTTGCCGACCTCGACGTGACCGAAGGACGGGGCCGCGAGCAGCATGTCCGAGACCTCCGCGCTCAGCACGTACGCGGGCGGCTCGAGCACCGAGAGCCGCCGTCAGCCGACGCGGTCGGCTTCGCGGCGCTCCTCGACCGCGGCCCGGATCTGCCTCGACACCTCGGGCACGTCGCGGTCCAGCACGCGCACGTCCCTGCCGTGCAGCACCGCCAGTCGCATCGGCGACGTGGCGACGACCGTCGAAGTGCGGCGGCGCTCCTCGTCGAGCAGCGCGATCTCGCCGAAGAAGTCGCCGGCGCCGAGCTCGCGCACGTGCTCGCCGTCGCGGCTGACGCGGGCGGTTCCCTCCACGATGACGAAGAGCTCGTGCGCCACGTCGCCCTGCGTGACGATCTCCCGGCCTTCCTCTACGTCGACCTGCTCCACCAGCGGGGCGACCCGCTTGCGCTCCCGCCGGCCGAGCCCGGCGAACAGAGGCAGCTCCTTCAGCCCGCGGTCATCCATACGGCCGCACACTACGCCTGCGCTCCCGGCGCGGTCAAGACGCCCCGCACGCGTGATCGACCAGCTCATGTTAGGGTGCCCTAACATGAGCGCCACGACGACGGCTTGACGATGACCGCCGAGATGCGCTTCGGTTGCGAGCTGTGCGACGCCCGGCCCGACGGCGAGACGCGGCGCGTCCTGCGCGCGCAGCTGCGCGAGGCGCTGCCGGGGATGTACCTCGACGCGCGGCCGGGCCGCTGGCTGATCTGGACCGGCGGCGGCCTGCTCGGCCCCGCCCGCTATGCCTGCCCGCGGCACCGCGGCGATCTGACCGCACGGCTGCGGGCGCAGTACGGCTCCCTCGGCCGAGCGGTCTGGGAGAGCGAGCCTCATCCGCAGCGCTGGCCCGATCGGGTCTCCGCGGCCGCCGCGACGGAGCATGCGCCATGCGTGAGCGGGTCGGCCGCGGACCTGCAGCTGGCGATCGCGGCCGAGTTCGGCCGCGCCGACGCCGTCGCGACGCACGGGCTGCTCGACGACCTCGCACGGCCGCTGTTCGGGCTTGCGAGCCGCCCGGCCGAGACGCAGGCCGAGGCACTGCTGGCGCTCGTGGCCGACGACCTGGGCTTCGAGGCGCGCGGCGGCGGCGGGCCGCCCGACCTGCTGCTGCCGTGCGTCCTGCGGACGCGCGTCGCCCACCCGCTGATGCTGGCGATCGTCGCGTCGGAGCTGGCGCGCAGGGCAGGCATCGCGGTGACCGTCTGCTCCTCGTCGACGCGCTGGTACGTCGGCGTGCCGGGCGACGAGCAGATGCTGCTGCTCGACACCGACCTCGGCGACGGCGGCCGCCCTCCCGAGAAGGTGCTCGCGCACTGCCGCCACGAGCTGGCGTACTGCACGCTGACCGGTCTGAGCCGCAGCTTCGCAGGCCGCGGCAGGCTCCAAGCCGCGCGCCGCGCGACCCGGATGAAGCTCGCGCTCCCGCTGGCCGACGAGCTTCGCGCCGATGCGCGTCGCGAGCTCGACGCGCTCGACGGCGCGGCGCGCCGCCGCGAAGGCGGCTCCCCCTAGCAGCCGCCATCGGCGGCCGGCGACCGGGCGGCCGCCGATGGCGGC
>Ga0247704_1000522_pt1 | contig 10742 bp, 6 predicted proteins | sample 41W_NmetaG_FD_189042 | JGI IMG/M metagenome (GOLD analysis project Ga0247704, IMG submission 189042) | Soil microbial communities from hillslope of Landscape Evolution Observatory, University of Arizona, Oracle, AZ, United States - 4-1-W_N | ecosystem: Engineered > Artificial ecosystem > Mesocosm...
GGGGGGGGCCGACGGGGAGGTCGTCTTGACCCGCGTCATCCCCGCCGAGGGCCGCTCCCGGGCCTACGTCGACGGGCGGATGGTGCCGGTGGGCACCCTGGGCGAGATCGGGGAGGGGCTGGTCGATCTGCACGGCCAGCATCGCCACCAGTCCCTGCTGGGCGCCCCGGCCCAGCGCCGAGCGCTCGACCAGTTTGCCGGGATCGACCTGGAGCCGCTCGCTTCCGCCCGGCGCCGGCTGGGCCAGCTCGACCGGGAGGTGGCCGCCTTCGGCGGCCGGGCCGGCGACCGCTCCCGCCAGGGCGAGCTCTTGGCCTTCGAGGTGGAGGAGCTGGACGGGGCCCACCTGGTCGACCCGGCCGAGGAGGACGCTCTGGCCGCCGAGGAGGAGATCCTGGCCGACGCCCTGGCCCTGCGAGAGTCCGCCGCCGCCGCCACCGTGGCCCTGGCCGACGACGCAGGAGCCATCGACGCCGTGGGGCGGGCCCTGGCTGCGGTACGGGGCCGGGGACCCTTCGCCGACATCGAGACCCGGCTGGCGGCGCTGGCGGCCGAGGTGGCCGAGCTGGGTCGGGAGATCCGCCAGGCGGGAGAGGCCATCGAGGAGGACCCGGCCCGCCTCGACGCCGTGCGCCAGCGGCGGGCACTGCTGAGCCGGCTGCGGCGCCGCCACCAGGCCGGCGACCTGTCCGAGCTCATCACCCTGGCCGGGCAGAAGCGGGAACTGCTGGCCGCCCACCACCGGGACGACCACCGGGCGGCGGAGCTGGAGAACCAGCGGGCTCGGGCGGCCGGCGAGGTGGCGGCGGCCGCGGCCGCGGTGGGCCGGAGCCGGCGAGAGGCGGCACCGAGGCTGGCGGCCGCCACCCGGGCCCACCTGCACCGCCTGGCCATGCCCGGGGCCGGGATCGACATCGAGGTGGGCGGCGAGGGAGCGGGTGACGATGTCCGCTTCCTGCTGGCGGCCAACCCGGGGGAGCCGGCCCTGGCCCTCTCACGGGTGGCCTCCGGGGGCGAGCTATCTCGCGTCATGCTGGCCCTGCGCCTGGCCATCGGCCCGGCCCGGGCGGGCGCCGCCGGCCCGGCCGGCACGCTGGTCTTCGACGAGGTCGACGCCGGCATCGGGGGCGAGGCGGCCCTGGCCGTGGGCCGCGCCCTGGCCGAAGTGGCGACGGCGACCCAGGTCCTGGTGGTCACCCACCTGCCCCAGGTGGCCGCCTTCGCCGACGCCCAGGTGGCGGTGGGCAAGGGGGAGGACGGGGGCCGCACCGTGGCCAGTGCCCGGGTGCTGGGCGGCCAGGCCCGGGTGGTGGAGCTGTCCCGCATGCTCTCGGGCCGGCCCGGAAGCTCGACCGCCCGCGACCACGCCGAGGAGCTGCTGTCGGTGGCCGAGCGCCAGCGCGGAGAGCGCCTCGAGGTCCCGGCCCGGCCCGGCGGGCGCTGATGGCCATCGAGGTCCCCAAGACCGTCGTCCGGGGACGGGCCCGTATCGGGCGGCGCACCAAGGAGCTGGTGGGCGAGCTCCAGCCCGGCGAGGTGGCGGTCATCGACCACGCCGACCTCGACCGGGTGGCGGCCGAGGGCCTGGTGGCGGCCCGTCCAGCGGCGGTGATCAACGCCGCCGCCTCCATCTCCGGCCGCTACCCCAACGTGGGACCGCTGCTGCTCGCCGCTGCCGGCATTCCCCTGGTCGACAACGTCGGCAGCGACGTGATCGACGCCCTCACCGACGGCGTCGAGATCACCATCGAGGGCAGCATCCTGTCGGCCGGGGGGTGGTCGGCGGCCGGCGTGCGCCAGGACATGGCCAGCCTGGAACGCTCCATCGAGTCGTGCCGGGAGACCCTCGGCGACGAGCTCGACCGCTTCGCCACCAACACCTTGGAACATCTCCGGGGCGAGCACCGGGCCCTCCTGGAGCCGATGGCCATCCCCGAGCTCGGTGTGGACCTCGCCGGTCGCCACGCCCTGGTGGTGGTGCGCGGCCACGACTACCGGGAGGACCTCGGCGCCCTGCGCCGGGGCGGCTACATCGCCGAGGTGCGACCGGTGCTGATCGGCGTCGACGGCGGTGCCGACGCCCTCCTGGAGCTGGGGCGCACTCCTGACATCATCGTGGGCGACATGGACTCGGTGTCCGAGCGGGCGCTGCGCAGCGGCGCCCGCCTGGTGGTCCACGCCTACCCCAGCGGGGAGGCGCCGGGCAGCGCCCGCCTCGACGCCCTCGACCTCGACTACGCCCTCTTCGCTGCTCCGGGCACCAGCGAGGACATCGCCATGCTGCTGGCCTACGAGGGTAGGGCGGAGATCATCGTGGCCGTCGGGACCCACAGCTCGATGGCCGATTTCCTCGACAAGGGGCGCAGCGGCATGGCCTCCACCTTCCTCGTGCGCATGAAAGTCGGGGCCCGCCTGGTCGATGCCAAGGGGGTCAGCCGCCTCTACCACTCCCGGGTGCGCAAGGGCGACCTCTTCCTGTTGGTGGTGGCGGCCCTCTTCGCCCTGCTCGTGGTCACGGCCATCAGCCAACCGGCCCGGCTGTTCCTGGAGAACCTCTGGAACACCCTGCGGCTGGGCTGAGTCCCACCACCGATGCTGAACTTCCGATTCCACATCATCTCCCTGGTCGCCGTCTTCCTCGCCCTCGCCATCGGCGTGGTGATGGGCTCGGCGGTGATCGACCGGGCGGTGGTGGCCACCCTGGAGGACCAACAGGACAGCATCGAGTCCCGGGTCGACGAGGTCATCGCCGACAACGACGCCCTGCGGGCCGATCTCGAGGACCTGCGATCGCGCTCCCAGCGCCTCTCGGAGGAAGCCGGCTCGCTCCTGGCCGACAGCCTCAGCGGTGTCCCGGTCGCCGTGCTGGCCGTGCGGGGGGTGGCACCCGGGCGGGTCGACGACCTCGAGGCGCTGCTGGCGTCGGCGGGGGTCGATGCTCTCGGCACCCTGTGGTTCAACGATCGCCTGGCCCTGGCCGACATGGAGCAGCGCCGGGACCTGGCCCGGGCCCTGGACCAACCGGAGGGGACGCCGGCCAGCGCCCTGCGGGCTCTCGCCGTCGAAGAGGTGGCGGCGGTGTTGACCGACCAGCAGCCCCTGGAGGGGGGTCGGGGTGCTCCGGATGGAGACCTAGCGCCGGACACGGCCGGGGAGGGGGCCGAGCCCCTGGTTCCCCCCGCCGAGGAGGCGGCGGGACCGGATCTGGCCGCCCCCAGCCTGGTGGCGCTGCGCGACGCCGGCTTTATCGATTTCGAGGCCCCCCAGGGAACCTCGAGTGACCTGGCGACGTTCGAGGCGACACGGGCCCGGGTGGTCCTGGTGACGGGTCCCGGGTCCCGCCTCAGCGCCGGCCAGTGGGCCCGGCCGCTCACCGAAGCGCTGGTCGGCCAGCCCCCTGAGCCCGCCCGGATCCCTCTGCTGGTGGTCGAGGTGTACCCCGCCGATGTGGTCGAGGAGCCCGGATTCACCGCCTCGCTGCGCGCCGACGACGACCTGTCGACCCGGCTGTCGACGGTGAGCAGGGTGGACGACTTCGCCGGGCAGCTGGCCACCGTGCTCGCCCTTCAGGACCTGGGCGAGGCCAAAGTGGGCCACTACGGGCGGGATGCCCAGCGGCTCATCCCCGCCCCCGCCGGGTGAGCAGCCCAGCGGCGGGCTCGCCGGCCGGCGTCCGGCGGCCCGATCTGGCCCGGGCCACTGCTGGCATGACCGGACTCACCCTGATCTCGCGCCTGACCGGCCTGGTGCGGGTGCTGGTGGTGGCGGCCGTGCTCGGCACCACCTTCCTGGGCAACACCTTCCAGTCGGCCAACAGCGTCTCCAACCTCATCTTCGAGCTCTTCGCGGCCGGCGCCCTCCAAGCCGCCATGATCCCCACGCTGGTGGCGCTCTTCGACGGCGGGGACGACGAGGAGGGCACCTACGTCGCCGGTGCCCTCCTCGGTCTGGCCGCCTCGGCCCTGGCCGCCCTGGCGGCGGCGGGGATGCTGGCGGCGCCCTGGATCATGCGCCTGCTGGTGGCCGGGGTCGAGTCCGCCGACGTCCAGGCCGCCCAGGTGCGCCTGGGCACGGCCCTGCTGTGGTTCTTCCTTCCTCAGGTCGTGCTCTACGCCGCCGGGGCGGTGGCGACGGCCGTGCTCAACGCCCGGGGCCACTTCGCCCTGCCGGTGGCCGCCCCCATCGCCAACAACGTGGTGGTCATCGCCGCCTGCTGGCTGTTCTGGGAGCTACGGGGCGGGGCGGCGCCGAGCCTCGACCTGTCCACGGTCCAGGTGGTGGTGCTGGGACTGGGTACCACTCTCGGCGTCCTCGCCCTCTCGGCCATCCCCTGGCTGGCCCTACGCCGCCAGGGCGTAGCCCTGCGCCCCCGCCTGGACCTCCGCCATCCCCGGGTGCGCCAGGTGGTGCGCGGCGGTGGGTGGGCCACGCTGTTCCTGGCGTGCACCCAGATCCTCACCGGTGTCGTCCTGGTGCTGGCCAACGGGGTGGAGGGCGGGGTGGTCGTCTACCAGGTGGCCTACACCCTCTTCCTCGTCCCCCATGCCCTGTTCGCCGTGCCCGTACTCACCGCCTTGTTCCCCAGCCTCTCCCGCCACGCCGCCGCCGGCGACGCCGGTGCCTACGCCCGCGGGGTGGGTGCCGGGGTGGCCGCCATCGCCTTCCTGGCCCTGCCGGCGGTGGCCGCCCTGGTGGCGCTGGCCCAGCCCCTGGCCCGGCTGGTGCTCTTCGGCGAGAGCTCGGGGGGGGCCGGCGGCGCCCTGCCGGCGGTGGTGGCCGCCTTCGCCCCCGGACTCGTCGGCTACGGGCTCTTCTTGTTCCTCGCCCGCGGGCTCTACGCCGCCGGAGACATGCGCGGCGCCGCCGTGGTGCATCTGGGCCTGGTGGTGCTGGCGGCCGCGGCCATGATCGTCGGCAGCCTGGTGGTCGCCGGCCCGGCCCGGGTCACCCTCCTGGCCGGTGCCCACTCCGTCGCCTACCTGGCCGGGGCCGCCGCTCTCGCCTACCGGCTCCGGGCCCGGTGGTGGGTCAGGGGAACGGGGCCCGTCCGCTCGCTGGCCATGGGCACCCTCGCCGCTACCGCCGCCGGTGCGGCCATGTGGGCGGTGCAGCTGCCGGTACCGGAGGCCGGCCGGCTGGCCACGGCGGGACTGGTGGCCGGCGCCGGCGCCCTCGGTGGGGCCGTCTACCTGGGTACCCAGGCCGCCCTGGGCGGGACCCGGTTCTCGGCGGTGATGTCCTTGCTGCGGGGCAGCGGTGGCTGAGGCGTCCGGGCGGCTCCTCCAGCTCCTGGGGCCCTCGACGGGGGGGATTCGCCGCCATGTCGTCGAGCTGAGCCGGTTGCTGGCCGAGCGGGGTTGGGTGGTGGAGCTGGCCGGTCCCGCCGGGGTCCTCGATGGCCTGGGGCACCTGGACCACCGGGTCGAGGTGCCCGCCGGGCCGGCACCGCGGGCCGCCTGGACGGCCCGGCGGGCCCTGGCCCGATCGGTTGCCGGAGCTGACCTGGTTCACGCCCACGGCCTCAAAGCGGGCTGGCTGGCGGCCAGCCTGGCGTCCCCGACCCCGCTGGTGGTGACCGCCCACAACGTGGTGCTGGACAACACCCGGCCTCTCGCCCGGGCCGTGCTCTCCCGGATGGAGTCGGCCCTGCCCCGGCGCTGCGACGCCCTGGTGGTGGTGTCGGGCGAGATGGCCCGCCGCCTGACCGGCATCCCCGGTGCCGACCGGGTGCGGGTTATCGCGCCGGTGGCTCCCCCGCCCCGGCCGGTCACGCCGGTCGCCGAGGTCCGGGCCAGCCTGGGTGCCGGCCCCACCCGGCCGTTGGTCGTCAACGTGGCCCGGCTGCACCCCCAGAAGGATCAGGCCACGCTGGTGGAGGCCGCTGCCCTCCTGGCCCGCCGGGTGAGCGGGGTGCGCGTGGCCGTCGTGGGGACGGGGCCCGACCGCGCCACCCTGGCCCGGCAGGTCGAGCGCCGGGGGCTGGGCGAGACGGTGGTGCTGGCCGGTGCCCGCCCCGGGGCCGACGTCCTGGCCGCCGCCGACGTGGTGACCCTGGCCTCGCGCTGGGAGGGATGGCCGCTGGTGGTGGCCGAGGCCATGCAACTAGGGCGTCCGGTGGTGGCCACCGCCGTGGGCGGGATCCCCGAGATGATCGTCGACGGGGAGTCCGCCTGGCTGGTGCCGGCGGGTGATCCCGAGGCACTGGCCGCCGCCCTGGGCGAGGCGCTGGCCGATCCCGAGGAGGCGGCCCGCCGGGCGTGGGCGGCCGAAGCGGCCTTCCGGCGCCGCTACCACCCGGAGGTGCTGGTGGACGCCGTGGAGGGCGTGTACCGCTCGGTCCTCGGCCGCTGATGACCAGGGCACCACACCTGCTGGTCGGACTGCTCCTGGGGGCCGTGGTCCTCGGCCTGGTCCTGGGTCCCGGCCGCCCGGCCGCCAGCCAGGAGCGCCCGGCCCCGGCGGCCAAGGTCCTCGTCTTCAGCGTTCCCACCCTTACCTGGCAGTCGGTGCTCGACGAGCGCCCGCCGGCGCTGACCGGCCTGCTGGCCCGCAGCGCCGTCGCCTCACTGTCGGTGCGCACCATCGGACCGCGGACCTCGCTGGGGGAGGGCTACGCCACCATCGGGGCCGGCAACCGGGCGGGTACCGCCACCGGTGCGGCCCTGGCCGTGCCCGTGCCCGGGACCGGCATCGTCGTCACCGGCGCCGAGGCCCTCGCCCGGGTGAATGGGCGCATGGACTTCGGCGCCCGGCCCGGCGCCCTGGGCCAGGCCCTGGCCGGCGCCGGCCTGGCCGCCGGGGTGGTGGCCAACGCCGACGTGGCCCTGCCCGGCGGCGGGGTCGAGGTCCACCGGGAGGCGGCGGCGGCGGTGATGGACCGCCGGGGCGTGGTCCCCGTCGGCACGGTCGGCCCCGAGCTGAGCGTGGTCGACCCGCCCGCCCCCGGCGGGCGTAGCGGCGACACCGATGCCATGGTGGCGGCCTTCGAGCAGGTCTGGAAGGGCTCCGATCTGGTGCTGGTGGAGGCCCCCGATCTGGCCCGGCTCCAGGTGGCCACCGGCCCCGGCGCCGGCGGCGCCGACCGGGCCGAGCGCCGCCGGGCGCTGGGGCAGGCCGACGATCTGCTGGCTGCCCTGCTGGGGCGGGTCGACCTCGACCGCCACCTGGTGATGGTGGTGGCGCCGGCGTCGAACCGGCCGGGCCGCGACAGCCTCACCGTCGCCGCTCTGGCCGGGCCCGGTGTGGCGCCGGGGGTGGCCACCAGCGCCAGCACCAACCGGGCCGGCTACGTCGTGCTGCCCGACGTGGCCCCGACGGCTCTGGCCGCCCTCGGCGTGGAGGCCCCGGCATCGATGAACGGCGTCGTGCTCGCCTCGGCCGGCGGGGGCTCCCCCGGCCCGAGCCGCTTCGCCGAGCTGGCCGAGGCCAACGACATCGCCACCTTCCGGGACGAGGCCACCGGCCCCTTCAGCGTGGCCTTCGTCGTCTTGCAGATCTGCGTCTACGCCGTGGCCGCCGCCGCCCTGTCCCGCTGGACCCGGCTGCGGCCGGCGGTGTCGTCCCTGGCCCTGGTCGTCCTCGCCCTGCCCCCGGTGGCCTTCCTCTCCGGGCTCGTGCCCTCCCACCGCCTCAGTGTGGGCGGTTTCATCGTCGCCTCCTTCCTGGCCGCGGCGGCGCTGGCCCTGGGTGCGCAGGCCGCGGTGCACCGTTGGCTCCCTCCCGGTGGCCGGACCCGGCCCCTGGCCGCACCTCTGGTGCTGGTGGGCCTGACCGTGGCCGTGCTGGTGGGGGACGTGCTGGCCGGGAGCGCGCTGCAGCTGAACACCGTCTTCGGCTACTCACCCATCGTCGCCGGGCGCTTCTCCGGCTACGGCAACCTGGCCTTCGCCCAGGTGTCCATGGGCGCTCTGGTCCTGGTGACCGGGGCATGGGCCGCCCTGGGCCTGGGGGACGACTCGGTGCCGCAGCAGCGGCGGCGGCGGGGCGTGGCCGGCGTGGCCGCCGTCCTCGCCGTGGTGGTGGTGGCCGACGGCCACCCCGCCTTCGGGGCCGATGTCGGGGGCGTGCTCGCCCTGGTGCCGGCGGCGGTGATCGTGGTGGTGCTGCTCCTCCGCCAGCACCTGCGCCCCCGCCACGCCGTCGTCGGCCTGGCCGTCACCGCCCTGGTGGTGACGGCCTTCGCCGCCGCCGATCTGGCCCGACCGGCGGGCGAGCGAACCCATGTGGGACGCTTCGCCGCCCGGGTGCTCGACGGGGGGGCGGGCGTCGGCACCATCCTCGAGCGCAAGCTCGGTGCCAACGTTTCGCTGCTGTTCTCCTCGGTGTGGTCGCTCATCATCCCCGCCGCACTGGCCTTCTTCGCCTTCTTGTTGTGGTACCGGCCCCGGCTGCTGGGCCAGGTCGACGCCGCCGTGCCCGGCCTGCGGGCCCTGCTGGTCGGGGGCCTGGTGCTCGCCGTGCTCGGCGGTGGCCTCAACGACTCGGGGGTGGCGGTGCCGGCCATGATGCTGGCCGTGCTCCTGCCCTACCTGACGGTGCTGGCCATGGCGTTGACCCGGCCGACGTGACGGCCACCACCCTGCGAGCGGGGGGGCGGGCGCCCGATCCCCACGACGAGCGCCCGCCCCGGCCCAGGTGGGTCCGGCGATGGCCTGGCCGGCTGGCCGGGCTGTCCGTGCTCGCGGCTGCCTCGGCCGCCGTGCGATGGGGGGGCCGAGAGCTGTCCCTCTGGGTCGACGAAGGCATCTCGGTCGGGCTCGCCTCCCACGGCTTGGGAGAGATCCCCGCCCTGTTGAGCGGCGACGGGTCACCGCCGCTGTACTTCGTCCTCCTCCACCTGTGGATGAGGCTCTTCGGCCCGTCCGAGGTGTCGGTGCGGGCGCTGTCGCTGGTGCTGGCGGTGGTGGCCGTGCCGGTGGCGTTCTGGGCGGCGCGCCGCCTGTTTGGGCAGCGGGCCGGCTGGATGGCGGCCACGCTGGCCGCCTTCAGCTCGTACCTGACGCTGGCCAGCCGCGACGCCCGCATGTATCCCCTCCTCGTGGTGGTCGCCCTGGTGGCGGTGTCGGCCTTCGTCCAGGTTCTGGTGCAGCGCCGCCGGGCCATGACCACAATCCTCGCCCTGGCGCTGGCGGCCGTGGCCTACACCCACAACTGGGGCCTCTTCCTCGTCGCCGCCCTGGCCCTGGCCGTTCCCGTGTGCCTGCGGGCGACCGAGCGGGGAGCCCGCCGGGCGGTGGCGCTCGACGCCGCCCTGGCCTTCGGCGGAGCCACGCTCGTGTACCTGCCCTGGGTGCCGACCCTCGCCGGCCAGGTCCGCCGCACGGGAGCGCCGTGGTCGCGCACGCCCGGCACCGGCGACATCGCCGCAGCCGTGCACTCGGTCCTGGGCAGCCCCTGGGTCAGCCTGGTGCTGGCCGCCGTGCTCGGCGGGGTGGTGCTCGGGCACCGCCGCCGGGCCTGGTCGGGCCAGGCGGTGGCCGCCGCCGTCCTGAGCGGCGTGGCCACGGCGACGCTGGCGCTGGCGTGGTTGTCGTCCCAGGTCGAGCCGGCGTGGTCCGCCCGCTACTTCGGGGCCCTGCTGGCGCCCGTGCTCCTGGTCTCGGCCCTGGCCCTGGCCCGGGCCGGTCGAGCCGGGGTGCTGGCCCTGGTGGCGGTCGTGGCCATGTGGACGCTGCCGACCATCGGTCCTTGGAGCGCCACCTCGGCGCCCGCGCCCAAGAGCAACGTGCGCTCGCTGGCCGGTGCCCTGGCTCCGGTCCTCGGTCCGGGCGACGTGGTCATGACGACGCAGTTCGAGCAGCTCCCCCTCTTCGCCTATTACCTCGGGACCGGACTGCGCTACGCCGAGCCCAGCGGGGTGGTGGCCGACCCGCTGGCGGCCGACTGGCGCCACGCCAAGGAGCGCCTGGCTGCCGCCGATCCGGCGGCCGTGCTCGACCAGGAGGTCGAGCGGCTCCGTCGCGGCGGCCACGTGGTCATCGCCTGCCCCCGGCTGTTCACCGACGCCAGCGACCTGGCGTGGTACCGCCTGATGGACACCAACTGCGTGGCCGCCCTCAACGCCCTGGCCGGCCATCCGGAGATGGTTCGGGTGTGGGGACCGTGGCCGCCGCGGTGGGTCGACGAGGAGGGTGCGTCGATGGCGGTCACCCTCTACCGGCGGGCCGGGGCCGGGGCCGGGCCGTGACTCCGAGCAGGCACGGTCGTGGCTGACCGGGTGCGCCGCCCGGGCCCGGCGGCCCGGGGGTGGTCACCGGGCCAAGGCCGGCAGGAGGCGGTCGGCTCGTGATCGTGGTGGTGGGCTCGGCTCTCGGCGCCCTGGCGGGCGCTCTCGGGTGGTTCGCCCTCCGGGGCCTGCTCGGCGCACCGGCCTTCGCCCGGGCCAACCACCGGGGGGCGGCGGTGCCCATTGCCGGGGGGCTGGTGCTGGTGCTGGCCCTGGTGGTGGTGGCCGGGGCCGAGGCACTGGCCGTGTCGGTCGCCGGGTCGGGTGCCGGCCGGCGGGTGGTGAGCGGTGCTCTGGTGGTGGCGACCGTGACCGGCCTGGCCGTGCTCGGCCTGGTCGACGACCTGGCGGGGTCGGCCCGGGATGGACGCGGGTTTCGGGGTCACCTGGACGCCCTGGTGCGGGGCCGGCTCACCACCGGCGGGCTCAAGCTGGTGGGGGGCGGGGCACTGGCGGTGGCCGTGTGCGCGCCGCTGTCGGGCGGCGCCGGCCAGCTGGTGGTCGACGACCAGGGCAT
>Ga0247704_1000523_pt1 | contig 10739 bp, 14 predicted proteins | sample 41W_NmetaG_FD_189042 | JGI IMG/M metagenome (GOLD analysis project Ga0247704, IMG submission 189042) | Soil microbial communities from hillslope of Landscape Evolution Observatory, University of Arizona, Oracle, AZ, United States - 4-1-W_N | ecosystem: Engineered > Artificial ecosystem >...
CCCCCCAGTGGCCCCGGGGCCGGCACCGCTGACGGTGGATCTCGAGGTCCCCGCCTGCGTGGACCCGCCGCCACCGACGGCGCCGGCGCCCTCGACCACGGCGACCACCACCGACTCCTAGGAGGCTCCTGATCTAATGGCCGCACGCATCTCGGCGGCTGTCGACGCCCCTCGCGGCGTCCTCACTCATCGAAAATGCGCCAGGCATTTCCTTCCTCGCTGCGTCCTTGCGATGAACGCCGAACACCTCGCCGAGGCTGCGCACGGTTAGATCAGCAACCTCCTAGCATCGCCCGGTGACCCCCTACGAGGTGCTCGGCGTCGACGAGCGGGCGTCGGCGGGCGACATCCGTCGGGCCTACTTCCGCCTGGCCCGGGCCCATCACCCGGACTTCTTCGCCGCTGCCGACGGGGCCACCCGGGCCGACGCCGAGCGCCGGATGCGAGCCATCAACGCCGCCTGGAGCATCCTCGGCGACGAGGCCCGGCGCCTGGCCTACGACCGTTCGGCGGGGCAGGGTCCCGGCCAGGGGGACCCCACCGGCGAAGGGCAGCTCTTCCGCCCCTTCGACGACGGTGCCGACGACATCGATCCCCGAGACGTGCCCGACGAGCCCTACCGGCCCGGTGACGCCGGTGGCAGCCGCCTCGGGCGGGTCGTCACCCTCGTCCCCGTGGGCGCCTTCGCCGCCGCTGTCGCCCTCGGTGCCCTGGGGCTGGTCGTCGGCTCCGCCGGACTCATCGCCCTGGCCGCCGCCAGCTTCGTCGCCGCCTGTGTTGGCTTCGTGGTCATGCCCCTGGTCGCCCTGGCCCGGGCCACCCGCAACGAGTAGCGCCGGCGGCGCCCGCTGGCCGCTTCCCTCCCGTTCTTTGTCGGCTGCACCGGGGGAGGCACTACGCCGCCGACAGAGAACGGGCAGCTTCCGGCGACGCCCGGTCGCTACCCTGTGGCGGTGGCCACGTACCTCGACCGGATCGTGGCCGCCCACCGCCGAGCGGCCGCCACCGATGGGCGCCCGCTCGAGGACCTGCACCAGGCGGCGGCCGCGGCCCCGCCCACCCGGGGCTTCGCCGCGGCGCTGGCGGCGGGCCACCGGCTCGGCGTGATCGCCGAGGTCAAGCGGCGCTCGCCGTCGCGGGGGGAGTTGGCCCCGGGCCTCGACCCGGCGGCACTGGCCACCAGCTACCACGCTGGGGGGGCGGCCGCCCTGTCGGTGCTGACCGACGCCGAGTTCTTCGGCGGATCAGCGGCCGACCTGGCTGGGGCCCGGCGGGCCTGCCCTTTGCCCGTACTGCGCAAGGACTTCACCGTCGGGCCCCGCGACGTGCTCGACGCCCGCATCATGGGTGCGGACGCCGTCCTGCTCATCGTGGCCGCCCTCGGGGACCGGGAGTTGCCCGAGCTGGTGGGTCTCGCCGCCGAGGTGGGTCTCGATGCCCTGGTCGAGGTGCACGACGGGGCCGAAGCCGACCGGGCCTTGGCGGCCGGGGCCACCCTGGTCGGGGTCAACCAGCGCGATCTCACCACCTTCGAGGTCGACCACGACCTGGCCCGCCGCCTGCGTTCCCGCCTCGGCCACGACACGGTCACGGTGGCCGAGTCCGGCATCCACGGGCCCGGCGACGCCCAGCGCCTGGCCGACGCCGGCTACCACGCCGTGCTCGTCGGCGAGGCCCTGGTCACCAGCGCCGACCCTGCCGGGGCCGTCCGGGGCCTGGCGCCGGCGGCCCGGGTACGGACGTGACCTTCGTCAAGATCTGCGGGACCACCAGCGAGAGCGACGCCTTGCTGGCGGTGGCCATGGGGGCCGACGCCGTCGGCTTCGTCTTCGCCCCCTCGCCCCGCCAGGTGGCCGCCCAGCTGGTGCGCGACATCGTGCGCCGGTTGCCGCCGGAGGTGTTGACCGTCGGCGTGTTCCGCGACGAGGCACCCGAACGAGTGGTCTCGGTGGTCGACGGGGCCAGGCTCAAGGCGGCCCAGCTCCACGGCCGGGAGACGGCCGAGCAGACCCGCTGGGTCAAGGAGAGGGTCTCGGTCGTGCTCAAGGGCTTCGCCGCCGGCCACCCCTCGATCGCCCGGGTGGCCGACTACGGCGCCGACATGGTGCTGGTGGACGGGGCCAGTCCCGGGTCGGGCAAGGTCTTCGACTGGTCGCTGGCCGAAGACGTGCCGGCCGGGCAGCGCCTGGTGATCGCCGGGGGCCTCACCCCCGACAACGTGGCCGAGGCCATCGCCCGGGTGCGGCCCTTCGGGGTCGACGTGGCCAGCGGCGTGGAGTCCCGGCCCGGCCACAAGGATGCCCGCCTGGTGCGAGCCTTCGTCTCCGCCGCCAAGGCGGCCGCCCGGCCCGACTGGGAGGCCGGTACCGATGCCCCCTACGACTGGCAGGACCTCGGATGACCGGCGACCGCCCCATGACCACTCCCGGGCCCGACGGTCGCTTCGGCGACTTCGGCGGCCGCTTCGTCCCCGAGGCCCTGCTGCCCGCCTGCCTGGAGCTCGAAACCGCCTTCGGCGAGGCGTGGGCCGACGGTGGGTTCCGGTCCCGCCTCGACGACCTGCTCCGGGACTACGCCGGCCGACCCTCTCCGCTGACCGAGGCCCGCAACCTCTCCGAGCGCCTCGGGGTACGGCTGCTGCTCAAGCGCGACGAGCTCAACCACACCGGCTCCCACAAGATCAACAACGTGCTCGGCCAGGCCCTGCTCACCGAGCGCATGGGCAAGCACCGCCTGGTGGCCGAGACCGGCGCCGGCCAGCACGGGGTGGCCACGGCCACCGCCGCCGCTCTGTTCGGCTTCGACTGCACCATCTACATGGGCGAGGTCGACACCGAGCGCCAGGCGCTCAACGTCTTTCGCATGAACTTGCTGGGCGCCGAGGTGCGGCCCGTCACCTCGGGGAGCCGCACCCTCAAGGACGCGGTGAACGAAGCCATGCGCGACTGGGTCTCGTCGGTCGAGCGCACCCACTTCTGCCTGGGCTCGGTGATGGGCCCGCATCCCTACCCGTGGATGGTCCGGGAGCTGCAGCGGGTGATCGGCGACGAGGCCGCCGCCCAGTGCCGGGCCCTGCTCGGCGGGGCGCCCGACGTGGTGGTGGCCTGTGTGGGGGGCGGGTCCAACGCCGCCGGCATCTTCGCCGGCTTCGTCGACACCGACGCCCGGCTGGTCGGCGTCCAGCCCGAGGGCGGCGCCGCCATCGGTCGGGGCCTGCCGGGGGTGGTCCACGGCTCGGCCTCCATGCTCCTCCAGGACGAGCACGGCCAGGTCGAGGAGGCCCAGTCGATCTCGGCCGGGCTCGACTACCCCGGGGTGGGCCCCGAGCACGCCCACCTGGCGGCCGAGGGCCGGGCCGAGTACCCGAGCGTCGACGACGGCGCCGTCCTCGACGCCTTCGCCCTGCTCAGCCGCACCGAGGGCATCATCCCCGCCCTGGAACCGGCCCACGCCCTGGCCTGGGTGGCCCGGGAGGCAGGACGCAGCATCCCTGCCGGCGCCACCGTGCTGGTCAACCTCTGCGGCCGGGGCGACAAGGACGTCGCCCAGGTGGCCGAGCTCCTGGCCGGCCGGTGAGCGCCGGGTCCCTCGAAGCCGCCCTGCGGTCCCGGCGTTCGGCCGGCGCCAAGCTGGTGGTGCCCTACGTCACCGGCGGGTTGAGCGACGACTGGACCGACGTCCTGGCGGCCGTGGTCGACGCCGGCGCCGACGCCGTCGAGGTCGGCATCCCGTTCTCCGACCCGGTGATGGACGGCCCGACCATCCAGAGCGCCTCCGCTCGGGCCCTGGCCCGGGGGACGACCCCGGCGTCGATCCTGGCCGACCTGCGGCGGGCGCCGGTGAACGTGCCCCTGGTGGCGATGACCTACTACAACCTGGTGTACCGCTCGGGCCACCTCCGCTTCGCCCGCTCGCTGGCCGCCGCCGGCGTGGCCGGGGCCATCATCCCCGACCTGCCCCTGGAGGAGTCGGCGACCTGGGAGACCGAGGCGGCCGAGGGCGGGATCGAGACCGTCCTGCTGGCCGCCCCGGTCACCCCCGACGACCGCCTGGCCGCCATCGCCGGCCGGTCCCGCGGCTTCGTCTACGGCGTGAGCCGGATGGGCACCACCGGCGAGCGGGTCCGCCTGGCCGACTCGGCCCGGATCATGGCCCGGCGCCTCAAGGCGGTCACCGACCGCCCGGTGCTCATCGGCTTCGGCATCTCCACCCCCGAGCAGGCGGCCGAGGTGTGCGCCGAGGCCGACGGGGTGGTCGTGGCCTCCGCCCTGGTGCGCAGCCTGCTCGATGGTGGGGGCCCGACCGAGGCTGCCGCCTTCGTCGCCGCCCTGCGCCGGGCCGTCGACGGTGGTGCCGGGACGGGCGGCGCCGGGTAGGGAGGTCCCATGGCCGACGACCCGAACCGCTCCGAGCTGCTCGACGAGGACAAGCTCACCGGCGAGTACCCGCCGGATCGGCCCCTCGGGGTCGACGACACCGATCTCGAGGGATCGGGCCACGGCGACGAATCGCTGGCTGAGCGGGTGGCGCGCGAGGAGCCCGACCGTCCCGACCTGGCCGAACGGGCAGAGGAGCCCATCGGGCCCCTGGTGTCGCCCGATGCCGAGGTCGGCAGGGACACCACCAAGGACGAGGTGGCCACCGTGGCCGGGCCTGATGAGCAGGACCTCGCCGAGCCGGCCAGCGAGCGAGGGGCGGAGCTGGCCGCCGAGGAGGCGGCCGTCCACCGCACCGACGACCCCCCGCTGGGTGGCGACGACGACTACGTGTAGCCCACCGGTGCTCGCCCGCAGCGGGTGGAGGCGCCGGGTGTGGTTTGACAGTGCCGGCGCCTGTCGGCTCGCGTAGGGGACTTCCGAAGAGGCCCGGGTCCCCCCGGTCCGGATACACCAGCGGAGGAAACCATGAACCGATCCGAGCTCGTCGACGCGGTCAGCCAGCGTTCGGGCGTCGAATCTCGCGACGTCGACGCCACCCTCAAGGGCCTCTTCGACGTGGTCGCCGGGGTCGTCGCCAAGGGTGGCGACAAGGTCACCATCCCCGGGTTCATCTCCTTCGAGCAGGTCGATCGGGCCGCCCGCACGGGGCGCAACCCCCAGACCGGCGAGGCCATCGACGTGCCTGCCTCCAAAGCGGTGAAGATCTCGGCCGGCTCCAAGCTCAAGGCCATCGCCGCCGGCAAGGAGCAGGCGCCCTAGCCGGGAGTTCCCGCCGGGTTCGGGGAACCAGACCGGTCCCTACCGCCGTCCTAGCCCAGGACCGGCGAGCGAGGGAGCGGACCATGGGATCGATGGACCTGACGGCAGGGAGCCGGCGAGGGTTCTGGCCACCGGCCGGTCGGCGCTGGGTGCCGGCGGCGGTGCTGGCCGCCCTGGTGCTCGCCGGGAGCGTGGTCGCCCTGGTCGACGCCGGTGGCCGGGACTCGAGCCGCTCGCCAGGCGGCGAGACGGCGCCCGACCCGGCCATGGCCTTCGACGGCGACGAGGCGGCCGCCGTCCGCTCACCGGCCGCCGACACCGCCGTCCCGGCACGGGCCGGCGCCGGCGCCCCCGAGCCTCCTCCGGGCGCCGGGCCCGAAGTGGTCGAGGGGGTCCAGCCCCGGATCGTGCGCCAAGCCCAGCTCGGCATCGAGGTGGCCGACGGAAGCGTCGGCCGGGCCTTCGACCGGGTGGCCGAGCTGGCTGGTGCCCAAGGCGGCTTCGTGGTCAGCTCCACCACCTCGGGCCTGGACTCCGGCGAGGACGGCATCGACGGGCCCCGGGCCCGGCTCACCGTGCGGGTACCCAGCGAGAGCTTCGAGGCCACCCGCAACGACCTCGCCGGTCTGGGCGAGGTGGTTTCGGTCCAGATCACCGGCGAGGACGTCACCGCCCGGCTGGTCGATCTCGACGCCCGCCTACGGGCCCTGCGGGCCGAGGAGGAAGCCCTCACCACCCTGATGGGCTCCGCCGCCAACGTGGGGGAGGTCCTCAGCGTGCGGGAGCGGCTGTCGTCGACGCGGGCCCAGATCGAGCAACTGGCCGCCCAGCAGGCGTCGCTCGACGACCAGGCCAGCTTCGCCACCATCGACGTCTCGCTGGCCGAGGCGGGGGCGGCACCGGCCACGGTGCCCAGCGAGCCCGCCTCGGGGTTGGCCCGCAGTGTGGACCAGGCCCTCGACGGGGCGCTCGCCGTGGTCGGTGGGGTGATCGTGGTCGTGGGCTACGGGGCACCGGTCGTCGCCATGGTCCTGCTCGCCTGGGGCGGGTGGCGCCTGGCCGGGCGCCTCCACCTGCGCCGCCGGGCGGCGTGACGAGGTGCCCGGGCTGCACTAGGTTCGCCGGCCGTGCTCGAAACCGGCGACCGTGCCCCCACCTTCGCCCTGGTCGACCAGCAGGGGCAGACGGTCTCGCTCGGGGACTTCGGGGGCCGCAAGGTCCTCGTCTACTTCTATCCCAAGGCCAACACCTCGGGATGCACCGCCCAGGCATGCGGCCTGCGCGACGTGCTGGGCCAGGTAGGCGACACCGCCGTGGTGGGCATCAGCCCCGATCCTCCCGCCGTCCAGGCCGCCTTCGACGAGAAGTTCGGGCTCGGCTTCCCCCTCCTGTCCGACCCCGAGCACGACGTGGCCGACAGCTACGGGGTCTGGGGCGACAAGCGCATGTACGGGCGGATCTATCAGGGGGTCATCCGCTCGGCCTTCCTCATCGACGAGCACGGCCAGGTGGCCGCGGCCTGGCCCAAGATCTCGCCCAAGGACACCCCCAAGAAGCTGCTGCAGGCGCTGGCGGTGTGATGGCCGACCCCACCGACTGGCTCCCGCACCGGCCCCCCTTCTTGCTTCTCGACGAGGTCCACGACGTCCAGCCCGGCCAGTCGGCCAAGGGCCGCTGGCACCTCACGGGCGACGAGCCGTTCTTCGCCGGGCACTTCCCCGGCCGACCGACCCTGCCGGGTGTCCTCATGATTGAGTCGCTGGCCCAGACGGGCGCGTGCGCCGTGCTGGCCGACGAGCGCTTCGCCGGGCGCCTGGTGCTCTTCGGCGGCATCGACGCCTCCCGGTTCCGCCGCCAGGTCGAACCGGGCGAAACCCTCGAGCTCGAGGTGGAGCTCGGCCGCCTCTCGGTGCGGGCCGGCAAGGGCACCGGGCGGGCCAGCGTGGGCGGCGAACTGGCCTGCGAGGCGGGCCTGCTCTTCGTCATCGTCCCCGACTGCTGACCGGCGGCTGCACCGTCACGCGCTCCTGGCGAATTGGTGGCAGAAGTGGTGCCGATCCGGCACCGCTTCTGCCACCAATTGCGGGGGTGGCGAGGGCGGCGTCAGTCTTCGACGGGGGCGAGGACCAGGCAGCCGTTGTGCCCGCCGAAGCCGAAGCTGTTGGACAGCGTCGGTCCCGGTTCCCAGGGCCGGGGCCCGCCGGCCACCACGTCGATGGCCATCTCCGGGTCGAGAGTGGCCAGGCCGGCAGTGGGGGGGATGAGCCGGCGGTCCATGGACAACAGCACGGCCACCGCCTCCAAAGCGCCGGCGGCTCCCAGGGCATGGCCGGTCACGCCCTTGGTGGAGGTGACGGGGGGGCCGGGCTCCCCGAAGATCTTGACGATGGCCCGCGCCTCGGCGGCGTCGTTGAGGGGGGTGGACGTGCCGTGACCGTTGATCTGGCGTACATCCCCGGGGGAGATCCCGGCATCGGCCAGGGCCCGGTCCATACACCGCACCGCCCCACCCCCGTCGGGGTCGGGGGCGGTGACGTGGTGGGCGTCGGCCGTGCTGGCCGAGCCCAGGATCTCGCCGTAGATGCGGGCACCCCGCTCCCGGGCGGCGTCGAGGGCTTCGACCACCAGCACGGCTCCCCCTTCGGCGATGACGAAGCCGTCGCGAGCGACGTCGAAGGGCCGGGAGACCCCCGAGGCCGACAGGGCCGTCATGTTGGTGAAGCCCGCCACCCCGGTGGGGGTGAGGGCGGCCTCGGAGCCACCGGTCAGGGCGGCATCGATGATCCCGGAGGCCACCAGGCGGGCGGCGTTGCCGATGGCATGGGTGCCGGCGGCGCAGGCGGTGACGGTGGTCTCGCACGGACCCCGCCAGCCGAAACGCATGGAGACGTTGGCGGCCCCGGCGTTGGCCATCATCATCGGCACGAGGAAGGGCGACACCCGGTCCGGACCCTTGGTGTGGCAAGTGACGATCTGCTTCTCCAGGGTCTCGAGCCCGCCCACCCCACTGCCGATGATCACCCCGCGGCGGTCGGGGTCGACGGCCACGGGCCCGGCGTCGTCGATGGCCATGGCGGCGGCGGCCACGGCGAACTGGGCGAAGCGGTCGGTACGCCGGGCCTCCTTGGGTCCGAACCAGCCAAGGGGATCGAAGTCGGTGATGCGGCGCTCTCCGGGCTCGGGCTGCGAGAGCAGCCCGTCCCAGAAGGCGTCCGGACCCATCCCGCAGGAGGCGACGACCCCGAGACCGGTGACAGCGACGCGGCGGCCGTTCATGCCAACTTGGACTCGACCATCTTGAACGCCTGGCCGACGGTGTCGATGCCCTCGAGGTCCTCCTCGGGGACCTCGATCTCGAAGGCCTCCTCCAGGGCCATGACCAACTCCACCAGGTCGAGGCTGTCGGCGTCGAGGTCCTCGGCGAAGCTGGCGTCCATGGTCACCTGCTCGGGCTTGACCTGGAGCACCTCCACGGCGCAGTCACGGAACTTGTCGAACGTCTCATCGGCCATGTGGCTCTCCCTCTCCAGTCGGCACCGTGGCCGAGATCGACGGTCCGGCGCTGGGGTCGGTCGCCCACCCCGCACCTCGAACCCCAGTATCGCCCGCCCCGGGCCTCAATGCCCCATACCCAGTCCGCCGTCCACCGGCACCACGGCGCCGGTGATGAAGGAGGCCTCGGGTGAGGCCAGGAAGGCCACGGCGGCGGCCACCTCGGATCCGCTGGCGAAGCGGCCGAGGGGCACGGCGGCGAGGAGCTCCGCCTGGCGGGCCTCGGAGAGGGCGGCGGTCATGTCGGTCTCCACCGGACCCGGGGCCACCACGTTGGCGGTGATGTGGCGGGGGCCCAGTTCCCGGGCCAGGGACCGGGCCAGACCCACCAGGCCGGCCTTGGAGGCGGCGTAGTTGGCTTGCCCGGCGGCACCGCTGAGGCCGACGACCGAGGACATGAAGATCAGGCGACCGCGCCGGGCCCGCATCATCGGTCCGGTGGCCCGCTTGGCCACCCGGTAGGCCCCGACCAGGTTGGCGTCGAGCACGTCGCTGAAGGCGTCCTCGTTCATGCGCATGAGGAGCATGTCCCGGTTGAGGCCGGCGTTGGCCACCACCACCTCCACCGGGCCCCAGCGCTGCTCGACCTCGCCGAAGGCGGCATCGACGTCCTTGGCCGAGGTGACGTCGCAACGGACGTGGTGGAGGCGGTCGTCGTCGGCCGGCGCCGAGCGGTAGGTGGCCGCCACCCGGTCGCCGAGGTCGGCGAAGTGCCGGGCACAGGCCAGGCCGATGCCCCGGTTGGCCCCGGTGACGAGCACGACCCGGCCCGGCTCGGGCGCGGGGCCGGTCACGGACCCCAGCGCAGGACCACGCTGGCCCACGTCATTCCGGCGCCGAATCCTACGAGCAGGACCGTGTCGCCCTTGGACAGCCGATCGTTGGCGGCGGCGTCGCCGAGGGCGAGGGGGATGGAGCCGGCCGAGGTGTTCCCGGTGCGGTCGAGCACCGACACGGTCCGCTCCATGGGGATGCCCAGGCGCTCGCAGGCGGCGGCGATGATGCGGGTGTTGGCCTGGTGGGGGACGAGCAGATCCACGTCGGCCGGGGTGAGCCCGGCCCGGGCCAGGGCGGTTCGGGAGGACTCGACCATCACCCGCACCGCCTGGCGGAACACCTCCTTGCCGACCATGGTGATGTAGCCGCCGACATCGGCCTGGAGGAGATGGCGCAGGCTGCCGTCGGAGCCGAGGTCCCAACCGAGGATCTGGCCGGGACCGTCGACGGCGTCGAGGACCACGGCACCGGCGCCGTCACCGAAGAGCACGGCGGTGCTGCGGTCCTGCTGGTCGGTGAGGCGGCTCATGACGTCGGCCCCGACCACCAGGACCCGCCGGGCCCCGATGCCCGACATGGCCGCCCCGGCCACCAGGGCGTAGACGAAACCCGAGCAGGCGGCGTTGACGTCGAAGGCCCCGCAGCGCAACCCGAGGGCGTCTTGGACCACCGAGGCGGTGGCCGGCATCTGCTGGTCGGGCGTGGAGGTGGCCAGCACCAGCAGCTCGACCGAGGCCGGGGTGGCCTCGGCCGCCACCAGGGCCTGGCGGGCGGCGGCGGTGGCCAGCTCGCCGGTGGTCCCCCCGATGCGGCGCTCCCGGATGCCGGTGCGCTCGGTGATCCACGTGTCGCTGGTGTCGAGGCGGGCCTCGAGGTCGGCGTTGGTCACGGCCGTCTCGGGCAGGGCGACACCCCAGCCCGTCACCGCCGCCCCGGTCGTGGAGGCGACGCCAGGCAGGCCGCTCACGCAGTTCTCAGCCAGGCGATGGGCTGGCTGGCGACGAGCTGCTCGCCTTCGTGGGCGATGATGCCCATGACCACGCCGGCGAAGCGCGAGCGGATCTCCTCGCTGCCCACGGTCCCGATGACCTCTCCCACCTCCACCCGGCTACCGGCCAGGTTCTCCCGCCACCGATCGGCAGGGGCGAAGACGCCGGCGGCGGGGCTCACCACCAGGCGCTCGGCCATGTGGAGGTGTTCGCCCTCGGGAGA
>Ga0247704_1000527_pt1 | contig 10680 bp, 13 predicted proteins | sample 41W_NmetaG_FD_189042 | JGI IMG/M metagenome (GOLD analysis project Ga0247704, IMG submission 189042) | Soil microbial communities from hillslope of Landscape Evolution Observatory, University of Arizona, Oracle, AZ, United States - 4-1-W_N | ecosystem: Engineered > Artificial ecosystem >...
CTGGTGGCGGGGTCGTGGTGCACCCGGGCGGCTGTCTTCCATGCCGGCCAGCAGTCGGCCGAGGATCCCCGCTACACGGTGGTGCCCCAGCGCCAGCGCCTCGACGAGCGCCGGGCCGCCAGGGCGGGGGCGGGTGCCGGGCCCGAACCCCATGGCTGAGCGCATCGTCGCCCGGCGGCCGATCGTGCGCATCGCCGGCCAGGGGCCCATCCCGTCCATGGACGAGGTGGCGGGGGAGGAGCCCCTGGAGATCCGGGTCGACGGTGCGCCCGTGTCGGTCACCATGCGCACACCCGGCCACGACTTCGAGCTCGCCCTCGGCTTCTGCCTGGCCGAGGGCCTCCTCGGTTGCCCCGAGGGCGTCACCATGCGCTACTGCGGCGACGACCGGGGTGCCGGGTCCTACAACGTCGTCGAGGTCCACCGCCGCCGGCCGGCCGCGGTAAGCCCGGCCCGGCTCCGCCGGGTGGCGACCACCTCGGCCTGCGGGGTGTGCGGGTCGACCAGCATCGACGCTTTGCGCACGGAGGTGGGAGACCTGGGGGCCGACGCCGTGGTGGTGGACGCCGACGTGGTGGTGGCCTTGCCGGACCGGCTGGGCCGCCACCAGCGGGTCTTCGCCCGCACCGGTGGTCTGCACGCCGCCGCCCTGGCCAGCCCCGACGGCGAGCTGGCCTGCGTGCGCGAGGACGTGGGCCGCCACAACGCCGTCGACAAGGTGCTGGGCTGGGCCGCCACCCATGGCCAGCGACCAGCTACGGGCACCGTCCTGGTCGTCTCCGGCCGGGTGGCCTTCGAGATCGTGCAGAAGGCGGCGCTGGCCGGCGTTCCCGTCGTCGTCGCCGTTTCGGCGCCGACCAGCCTGGCCGTCGACCTGGCCGCCTCCGTGGGCATGACCCTGGTCGGCTTCGTCCGCGGGGGGTCCATGAACGTCTACACCGGCGCCGAGCGCATCCGGACGTGACGCCCGTCTCCCCTAGCCGCTCGCTCCGCTCGCCAACGAAGGCGTTGCGCCGCCTTCGGCGGCACTGCTCCCTGGTTCCGACAAGGCAAGCCTCAATGCGTTCGGCGCCCTGACGGAGACCGCTCGAGATCCGAACGTTGACTCGCGCACGTCAAGTTCCGGATCTCGAGCGGTCTAGCCTCGACCGGGTGGGCGTTTCTCCCTCGGTCGAGCCGATGAAGGTGCTCGTCGCCATGAGCGGCGGGGTCGACTCCTCGGTGGCCGCCGCCCTGCTCCTCGACGCCGGCCACCAGGTGACGGGCTGCACCATGAAGCTCTGGGGCGGGAACTCCGACACCGGGTGCTGCTCGGTGGCCGATGTCGACGACGCCCGGCGGGTGGCCCAGCAGCTGGGGATCGACCACTTCGTGTTCAACTTCGGCGACGACTTCGCCGCCCGGGTGGTGGAGCCCTACGTGGCCGCCCACGCCGGCGGGCGCACCCCCAACCCGTGCGTGGAGTGCAACCGCTCGCTCAAGTTCGACCGCTTGCTGGGCCGGGCCCATGCCCTCGGCTTCGACGCCCTGGCCACCGGCCACCACGCCCGCATCGAGCGCCGGGACGGCCGCTGGTGCCTCCGGCGCGGCGTCGACGAAGCCAAGGACCAGAGCTACGTACTCCACATGTTGGGCCAGGATGCCCTGAGCCGGGTGCTGTTGCCCGTCGGCGAGTTGACCAAGGCCGAGGTGCGGGCCCGGGCCGGCGCCCTGGGCCTGCGCACGGCAGCCAAGCCCGACAGCCAGGACGTGTGCTTCATCACCACCGGCGGCGGGCGCCCGGCCTTCCTGGGGGAGCGGGTGGCCATGACCCCGGGCCGGGTGGTCGACGGCGAGGGCCATGAGGTTGGGCGGGTGGCGGCCACCGAGCTGGTGACCGTGGGCCAGCGCCGGGGCCTGGGGCTGGCCGGCGGGGCCGAGCCCCGCTACGCAGTGGCGGTCGACGTGGCCTCGGCGACGGTCACCGTGGGCGGGACCGGCGACCTGTTGGCCGGCGGGCTGTCGGTGGACTCGCTGTCGTGGGTGGCGGGTCCGGTCCGGGGGCCGGTGGAGATCCAGTGCAGCGCCCACGGGGTGCCCCGCCCCAGCCGGTTCGACCCCTCCACCGGCGAGGTGGTCTTCGACCAGCCCGCCCCCCGGGTGGCGCCGGGCCAGAGCGTGGTCCTCTACCGGGGTGACGAGGTGCTGGGCGGCGGCACCGCCTGCTGAGGCCCGGTCCTGTCCGGTGGGATCAGGGCCCGGCGGCGTCGTCGAGGAGCTGGCGCAGCCGCTCGAGGTTGGCCATGGCCCCCTTGGCCCGCAGCAAGGGAGTGACCTCGGTGACGATCAGGTCCACGTCCAGGCGGCCGCCTTGGCGGGTGATCACGCCTGCGACATCCGACCAGTCCCGGTCCCGCCCGGCGAAGACCTTGTGCACCACCAGGTCCTCGGCGCCGCAGGTGCGCAAGGGCGCGGTATCGGGAACCTCCCAGGGCGTGGAACGGGCCACGCTGCGTTCCTCGAAGTCCAGGGCCCCGAGGGTGACCTCGACGGGGATGCCCGCTGCCGTGCGCACCAGAACCACCCGGGCCCGGCGGGCCAGGCCGTGGGGGTCAGGCACCCGGCTGGTGAAGCGTTCGAGCAGGCGCTCCACGAACGCCTCGTCACTCCCGTGCCGGTGAGAAGGGTGAGGTCGACGTCCCTGGTTACGCGGGCCTCGCCCCAGCGCTGGACGGCCAGGCCGCCGATGAAGCAGAACCGCCACCCCTCGGCCGTGCACAGCTCCTGAACCTCCCCAGCGGAAGCGAAGAGGCCGTTCACCCCCGCAGGCGGGAGAACCAGCGCTGCTGCTCCACCAGGCCCGAGGAGCCCCGGTCGGGCTCGTCGGCCAGGTTCGGCAGCATCTGGAGGAGCTCATCGGCGACGATGGCCGCCTCGCGCTCGGTCATGGCTCGCAGCTCCCGGCGGCGCTGGGCCTCGGCCTCGGCGTAGCCGGCCAGGCGCAGGGCCACGGCGGCGGCCAGGTCGTGATCGCCCCCGTCGCCGGGCGCGGTCATGGGTCAGTGGCCCCCGAAGGCCAGGGAGGCGACCACGTCCATGCGCTCGACCTCTCGCAGGGGGCGCTCGATGTGGAAGGAGTAACCGTCGCCGTCGGCCGAGGCCACCGCCACCTCGGTGATCACCGGTGAGCAGCGGGGGTCGGTTCCCGCCTTCTCGCCGATCTGCACCTCGGCGTCGGCGTCGAGCGAGAGTTCCTCTCGCACCCAGACCTCCAGCGCCTCGGGGGTCGTCGCCTCACCAGGTGCATCCGTGGCCACCCGGAGATCCTAGGTGGTCAGGGCGGTAGGGGACACCCAACCTGTCCCACAACTTTCTGGTCACTCGGGCACCCATGCGGGCCGGTGGTGACCACAAAGCAGGCTCGCTAGCCCACCCGGATGCGGCGGGCCCGGGCCTCGGCCAGGACGGTGCCGGGCCGGGTGGGCGTGAAGCGCAGGGCGGCCGAGCGCCCCGGTTCGCTGCGCCGGGTCCCCAGCACCACCCGAGCGAGAGGGACGGCCTCCAGCAGGCGGGCTTCGAGGGCCAGGCCGGGAGCGCCGGCGGTGAGGTCGAGGGCGTCGGTGCGGGGTGGTGCCGGGCGCAGGACCTCGATGTCGACCCGGCGCAGGAGCACGGGGTCGACCACGGCCAAGTGGTCCTTGATGACGAGCCCGGCCGGTACCAGTACGGCCCAGCGCTGGGTGAGGGCGTGCAGGGCCCGCCCGAGGACGAGCGCCAGCGGCAGGCCGGCCGCCAGGGCGAGCACCCCGGTCACCGTCCGGCCGGCAGCCAGCAGCAGCGGGCCGGATGCCAGGGCCACCAGGAGCAGGCCCCCGGCCACGGGGATGGGTCCGGCCAGCAGGGCCAGGGGCGGGCGCAGCAGGTGGCGGCGTTCACCGCCGTAGGCCCCGCCGTTGACCAGCCAGGTGCCGGTCTCGGGCAGCACGGCCAGGGCGCTGGCCACCGTGGTGGCACCGAGGCCGAGGGCGGACGGGACGCCGCCGACGTCGCTGCCGGCGGTGGCGACGGCGACGGCGGTGGCGGCCAGGGACGCGGGGGCGAGCAGGCGCAGGGTGGTCAGCCCGAGGGGGTGGGGGACGAGCACGGCCACCACCACCACGGCCCATCCCAGCCACAACCCGGCCGACGCCGTGGCCCGCAGGGTCTCGGCGCGGGGGTCGAGGGCGGCGGCCAGCACCGGTCCGGCGGCAAAGGGCAGGACCGCCCAAGTGGCGCGCACCGCCCAGGGCAGGGCGGAGGCGGCACGGCCGGGCACGGACCCAGCCTGGCCCAGCGCCGTTCTCGCCTGCGAAACGGGCAGACCCGGCCTCGTTCTCCCGACGAGGATCGGGGAGGGGCAGGGGTACTGTCGTCGAGGTGACCGAGAGCCCGGCCGAGGAGGCGGCGCGCCTGGCCGCGGTGATCGAGTACCACAACCAGCGCTACCACGTCCTCGACGACCCCGAGATCGCCGACGCCGAGTACGACGCTCTCGTCCGGCGGCTGCGGGAGCTCGAAGCAGCCCACCCCGAGCTGATCACCGATGCCAGCCCCACCCAGCAGGTCGGGGCCGAGCCCTCAGCGCTGTTCTCGCCGGTCGAGCACCAGGTGCCGATGATGTCGCTGGAGAACGCCTTCGACTTCGACGAGCTGGTGGCCTGGGGGGACCGCCTCACCCGCCGGGTGCAGCGGGCCTCGGCGTTCGTGTGCGAGCTCAAGATCGACGGCGTGGCCATGTCGCTGCGCTACGAGAGGGGCCGCTTCACCCGGGCCGCCACACGGGGCAACGGCCGGGTGGGCGAGGACGTCACCGCCAACGTGGCCACCATCGACGCCGTCCCCGAGCACCTCAGCGGTGACGCGCCCGACGTCTTGGAGGTGCGGGGCGAGGTCTACATGCCGGTGTCGGCCTTCGCCGCCCTCAACGCCCGCCAGGCCGAGCTCGGTGGTCGGCCCTTCGTCAACCCCCGGAACTCGGCGGCCGGATCACTGCGCCAGAAGGACGCCTCGATCACCGCCTCCCGGGAGCTGGCGCTGTTCGTGTACCAGCTGGGAGCGGTGGAGGGCGGGCCCGAGCTGCGTACCCACGGCGAGACCCTGGACCTGCTGGCGGGCCTGGGTCTGCCCGTCAACCCGGAGATCCGCACCGTGGCGACCATGGAGGAGGTCTTCGAGCGGTGCCGGTACTGGCTCGAGCACCGCCACGACCTCGACTACGAGATCGACGGGGTGGTGGTCAAGGTCGACGACCTGGCCCTGCGTGATGAGCTGGGCTTCACGGCCAAGGCGCCCCGCTGGGCCATCGCCTACAAGTTCCCGCCCGAGGAGCGCACCACCCGCCTGCACGGCATCATGGTGTCGATCGGCCGTACCGGCAAGGCCACCCCCTTCGCCCAGCTCGAGCCGGTGTTCGTGGGCGGCTCCACCGTCTCCCAGGCCACGCTGCACAACGAGGACCAGGTGCGGGCCAAGGACGTGCGCCCCGGCGACACCGTGGTGGTGCGCAAGGCGGGCGACGTGATCCCCGAGGTGGTCAAGCCGGTGCTGTCGGAGCGACCCGACGGCCTGGCCCCCTGGAGCTTCCCCCGCGACTGCCCGGTGTGCGGCCAGCCCCTCCAGCGGCTGGCGGGAGAGAGCGACACCTTCTGCCGCAACGTCGACTGCCCCTCGCAGCGGCGGGCACGCATCGAGCACTTCGGCTCCCGGGGGGCCATGGACATCGAGGGGCTGGGGGAGCGCACAGCGTCGATGCTCCTCGACGAGCGGCTGGTGTCCGACCCCGGCGACCTCTACGCCCTCACCTTCGAGCAGCTGGTGGCCCTGGAACGCTTCGCCGACCTCTCGGCCCGCAACCTTCTGGCCGCCATCGACGCGTCCCGGAAGCGACCGCTGGCCAACCTGCTCTTCGCCCTCAACATCCGCCACCTGGGCCCCGCCGGCGCCGAGGTGCTGGCCCGGGCCTTCGGGACGCTCGACAGCATCGTGGAGGCCAGCGAGGAAGAGTTGGCGGCCACCGAGGGGGTGGGTCCGGTCATCGCCGCCAGCGTGGCCGGCTTCTTCGCCCTCGAGCGCAACCGGGAGGTGGTGGACAAGCTGCGCCGGGCCGGGGTCGACTTCGGCCGGGTGGTGGCTCCCACCCTGCCCCAGGTTCTGGCCGGCCGCTCGGTGGTGGTCACCGGCACCCTCCCCGGCTACAGCCGCGAGGCGGCCGAAGAGGCCATCAAGGCCCGCGGGGGCAAGGCCCCCGGCAGCGTCTCCAGTCGGACGGCGGCGGTGGTGGCCGGAGCCGACCCCGGCCAGGCCAAGCTCACCCGGGCCGGCGAGCTGGGGATCCCCGTGCTCGACCAGGCCGGCTTCGAGCACCTGCTGGAGACGGGCGAGCTCCCCCGCTGAGCTCCCCGGCTGAGATCCCCCGCTGAGCCATCCGCCTCCTCGTTCTCGGCGCGGTTCTGCCCCGATCTGGGGGCGAAAACGCGCCGAGAACGGGTTGGGGAGGTGGGAGCAGGAGGTCAGGCGACCTGGATGGACCAGCGCACGGTGTCGGCGTCGGCTCGGGTCTCGCCGGCGACGGGGCGCCAGATGAGGGCGACCAGCGAGACCCGCCCCGGGGGCAGCTCCTCGATCTCCTGGCCGGGGCCAGGGGTGAAGAACACCTGGTTCTGGGCATCGACCCGGCGCAGCTGGTCCTCGGGGATCTCGATGCCGTTGACCTGCAGGACTCCGGTCCACTCCGGGGCCAGGTCGATGCCGACCTCGCTCTGGCGCAGCACCTGGGAGCCGTCGGGGGGGACCAGGGCCTCGACGGCGTCGCCGGTGGGCAGGATGTCGACGTTGGAGCTGTTCAGGGTGAAGGCGTAGACGAAGCCGGCCAGGGCGAGGGCGAGGAGGGCACCGGTGACGGCCCGGCGGGCACCGTCGCTCACCGCCGGGGCACCAGGGCGCTCACGCCGCCCGCTCCAGCAGGGGCGCCAGGCGAGCGGCCAGGCTGTCGAGGCGGACGCGGACCTCGCTGGCCGGCAGCTCGTCCCAGACGGCCTCGAGGATCTTCCACAGCCGGGGGTAGACCACCCCGTCGATATCGGCCGCCAGGCGGACGGGTACCGGTCCCCGGCGCCGGCGGGCCAGCAGGGACCCCAGCACCGCGGCCAGCGTCAGCGATGCCGGGTCGCTGGCCTCGGCCAGGCGGCTCACCAGCGTCTCCAGGCCCCCCTCGTCGTGCCACAGCCCCTCGCCGGCGATCAGGGCTTCCAGGGCGGTGGCGACGTCGGCGGGCACGCCGCCCATCATCGCGCCCGGGATGAGGTTGCCACGATCCGGCCGGCCGTGGGCGTTAGCCTCACGACGTGGCCACGTCACGACTGACGGAGCAACTCGGCCGCGTGCTCGGCGGCCGCTACCGCCTGAGCGCGCCCATCGGCAGCGGCGCCTCGGCCCAGGTCTACCTGGCCGACGACGTCACCCTGCGCCGGCGGGTGGCGGTCAAGGTGCTGCACCCGGCGCTGGCCGACGACGACGCCTTCCTGCGCCGCTTCCGGGCCGAGGCCCGCTCGGCGGCGGCGCTGAACCATCCCAACCTCATGGCCGTCTACGACTGGGGAGAGGACGACGGGCCCTACCTGGTGCTCGAGTTCCTGGGCGGCGGCAGCCTGCGGGCCATGCTCGAGCAGGGCCGGCGCCTCACCCCGTCCCAGGCCCTGGTGGTGGGCCTCGACACCGCTCGGGCCCTGCACTTCGCCCATCGCCGCGACGTGGTGCACCGCGACATCAAGCCCGCCAACCTGCTCTTCGGTGACGACGGGCGCCTGCGCATCGCCGACTTCGGTCTGGCCCGGGCCCTGTCGGAGGCGGCGTGGACCGAGCCCGGCGACGGCCTGGTCGGGACGGTGCGCTACGCCGCCCCCGAGCAGGCCAAGCACGGTCGGGTCGACGGCAAGGCCGACGTGTACGCCCTGGCCCTGGTCCTCATCGAGGCGGTGACGGGCTCGGTACCGCTGATCGGCGACTCCAGCCTGGCGACCCTGGCCGGCCGGGCCGAGACCCCCGTCCCCGTGCCCGAAGCCCTGGGGCCGCTGCGCCCGGTGCTGGAGCGGGCGGGCCGGCCCGATCCCAGCCAGCGCCCCGACGCCGGCGAGCTGGGCCAAGCGCTGCTGGCCGCCGCCCGCCAGCTCGACCGGCCCGACCCGCTGCCCCTGGCCGGGGCTCTCGACCTGTCCCCGGTGGGGACCGGGTCGGATGGCGACCCGACCCTTCTGCCCCCGCCGTCCCCGGTGGCAACCGAGCCGGAGGCCACCACGGCCACGGCCACGGCCGCGGCCGGCAACGGGAACGGGAAGACCACGGCCACCACGGTGAGGTCGGGTCCGGCCACCGCCGTCTTCGACGGGCTGGAGATGTTCGACCACGGACCTCCGGCCCGTCCCCGGGACACCCCGGGCGACGGCAGCCAGGCCGCCAGGCGCCGCCGCCGCTGGCCGTGGCTGGTGGTACTGGTGCTGCTGGTGGCCGGGACCGTGGGCGGGACCGTGGCCTATCTCCAGGCCCAGCCCGCCACCGCCGCCGTCCCCAACATCGACGGCGACCTCCGGGAGGCGGCCGAAGCCGAGTTGGCCCGGGTCCAGGCCGAGGCCGGCTTCGAGGTGCCCTGGGTCGTCCGCATCGACGAGCAGTACCACGACCGGGTGCCCGAGGGCACGGTGATCTCCCAGGACCCTGGCGCCGGCCGGGTCATCGAGGAGGGCGAGACGGTGACCCTGACGGTCTCCCTGGGCCGCCCCTTCGTCGCCGTCCCCGACCTCGGCGGGCTCGGCCAGGACGAGGCCCAGCGGGCTCTGGTCGAGGTCGGCCTGGTGCTGGGGAGCTCGTCGGTGACCACCAGCGAGGACGTAGGTGCGGGCCTGGTCGTCACCTGGTCCGCCGGCGGGGAGGAGCGACCCGGGGAGGTGCGGGAGGGATCCGAGGTCGACCTGGTGCTCTCCGAGGGCCCGGCTCCCCGCACCGTTCCCGCCCTGGCCGGCCTCACCGAGGACCAGGCGGTGGCCGCCCTCGAGGCCGAGGGGCTGCGGGCCGAGGTGGCGAGCCGCTTCAGCAGCCAGGTCGACAAGGGGGTGGTCATCGGCTCCGAGCCGGGCTCGGGGGCCACCGTCGAGCGGGGTGCCACCATCACCGTGGTGGTGTCCAAGGGCCGGGACCTGGTGACGGTACCCGACATCGTGGGCAAGACCCTCGAAGAGCTCAACAAGGCCCTGGAGGCGGTAGGCCTGCGCTCGGGCGACGTGTCCGGCAACGCCAGCGGCAGCCCGGCCGCCACCGACCCGGCCCCGGGCGACGCCGTCGACCGGGGCACGGCCGTCGACATCTTCCTGCGCCGCTAGACGCGGCACCGCCGCCCGGGCGAGCGCCGTGGCGCCGAAGGCGGCTTTTTCTCGGTGGCGAGCGCAGCGAGCCGGTCGCTACTCGGTCAGGTTCTTGATCCTGGTGGCCACCTCCACGGCGAGGGGCTCCACCGGCGCCTGGAGCATGGTCAACAGCTTGGTCATGTCGCCCTGCACCTTGATCTTGCCGGCCATGAAGGCCTGCATGGCGGCGTCGCGGTCCTGGTCGACGAAGATCTGGCGGGCGCTGGCGTAGTCGAGGGTGAGGGTGACGTCGGGCGCCTCGAGGTGGCCCAGCTCCATCTCCAGCTCGCCTGAGGTGGTGTCGAGATGGGCCTGCATGACCCCTTCGCCGAAGGGCACGTCGGTGATCACCTGGTTCATGCGCACCGGCTCACCCGAGGTCTGGGCCTGGCCGCGGTACTCGTCGCGGACCTTGCGCACCTCCTCGATCCAGTCGTCGCTGAGAAAGGGATAGCTGGCCATGACGGCAAGCTACCCACATCCGCTCGCCGCCGAGCAAGCCGCTCTAGGACGGTTTGCGCAGACGCAGGCCGGGGAGCCCGTCGTAGCGTTCCCGGAAACCGGTCATGAGGGTGAGGCCGTGGTGCAGGGCGGTGGCGGCGAGCAGGGCGTCGGCGGTGTTGATCCCGGCCGCCCTGCGCAGGCGCCCGGCCCGCTCGGCCACGGCGTGGTCGACGGGCAGCTCCCGGAACGAGCCGAGCAGCAGGCGCAGCCCCTCCTCGTCGGCCCGGTGGCCGGCGAAGAGCTCGCAGCGGGTCAGGACCGAGTAGGACAGCCGGTTGTTCCCCGGGCGGATGGCCCGCACGCCGCGGACGTGGTCGACGAACACATCGGTGTCGACCAGGAGGTCAACCACGGTCCCACTCGGCGCGGTCGGCGACCTCGAGGTCGGGCATGGTGGCGAAGGTGGCGTTGAGGGCGGTGACCGGGTCGGGTCCCTCTTCGGCCAGGAACTGGTCGACGGCCAGGCGGACCAGGGCGGCCAGGCTGGTGCCCTGGCTCTGGGCCAACTCGTCGAGCCGGGCCCGCTGTTCGACCGTCAAGTAGACCTGGGTGCGCACCGACGCCATCGACACCAGCGTATACAGCGGCACCGGAGCCGGTGGGCCGGGCGCCCGGTCGGAAGCGGTGCCGGGCGGCCCCGCCTCCTACCATGGGTGGCCATGGCGCCCCGCATCACTACCGACGACGTCGCTCACGTGGCCGGTCTGGCCCGCCTGGAGCTGACCGGCGAGGAGCTCGAGCGCTTCACCGGCCACTGCCGGCG
>Ga0247704_1000528_pt1 | contig 10673 bp, 14 predicted proteins | sample 41W_NmetaG_FD_189042 | JGI IMG/M metagenome (GOLD analysis project Ga0247704, IMG submission 189042) | Soil microbial communities from hillslope of Landscape Evolution Observatory, University of Arizona, Oracle, AZ, United States - 4-1-W_N | ecosystem: Engineered > Artificial ecosystem >...
GGGCGGCCGCCGGTGCCGGCTCCCTCTCCCCCGAGGTGGCCACCAGCACGGCCAGGGCGGTGGTGAGGGGCACGGAGGCCACCAGGCCGAGGCTGCCGGTGAGGGCCCGGACCACCTCCACCGCCACCGACTCGCCGTTGAGGATGTCGCCCAGGCCCTGGTCGGCCTGGGTGAAGAGCAGGAACAGGGGCAACGAAGCGCCGGCGTAGGCCAGCACCAGGGTGTTGACGGTCGAGGCGATGTGGTCCCGGCCGATGCGCAGCGCGGCGCGGTAGAGGGCCCAGCGCCGGTAGCCGGGGTTGGCCGCCCGCAGCTCCCACACCGCCGAGACCTGGGTGACGGTGACGTCGTCGAGCACGCCCAGGGCGCCGATGACGATGCCCCCGAGCAGCAGCCCCCGCAGGTCGACCTGGCCGGCCGTGATCTGGAGGAACGACGCCTCCTCGTCGGCCAGGCCGCTGAAGCTGGCCGCCTCCACGAAGGCGGTGGCCAAGACGCCGACCAGGGCCAAGCTGGCCAGGGTGCCGATGAGGGCGGTGGAGGTCCAGGCGTTGATCCCATGCGCCAGGTACAGGGCGGCGACGGCGATGGCGGCGGAGCCGACCAGCGCCACCGCCAGGGGATTGGAGCCGGCCAGCACGGCGGGCAGGACGAAGGTGGTGAGGACCACCAGGCTGGCGCCGAGGCCCAGCAGGGCCCGCAGCCCCTGCCAGCGGCCCAGGGCGATCACCGCCACCCCGAAGAGGGCGGCCAGGACCAGCAGCGGGGTCCGGCGTTGGCGGTCGGCGAAGCTGTACTCGAAGCCCTCGCCGGCTCCGGGGAAGTAGCCGAGCACGAGGGTGTCGCCGATCTCCAGGCGCACCCCGGCACCGACGTCGGGCTGCTCTTGGAGGGAGATGACCCGGCCGTCGTCGGGGCCCTCCAGCAGGCGCACCCGGCTGCGGGTGCAGCGGATGCCGGCGTCGGGGGCGGTGCCCGTGCACGGACCCCGATCGACCGAGACCACCTCGGCGTCGTAGAGGTCGCGGGGCGCACCGAGGGAGGTGTCGAGCTCGGGGACCTCGTCGCCCGATGGCCACAGGGCCACCAGCCCGAGCCCGGTGGCGACCAGGAACGGCACCAGGACCACGGCCAGCAGGCCCCGGGTCCGCCGGCTCGCCGGTCCCCGCTCACCCGGGACGTGGGCGTGGGGAGCGGCCATGGCGACAGCGTGCCCCAACCGGGCCGCCCGGCGTGGGCGCGGCCCGGCCCGTCAGCCCCTGACGTCGGCCAGGTCCCGGAGACGATCGAGGCTGCGGGCCAGCAGGCGGGACACGTGCATCTGGCTGATACCGAGGCGCTGGGCAATCTCGGACTGGGTCTTTCCCTCGTAGAAGCGCAGGTAGAGCATGAGCTGCTCGCGCGACGGGAGCTGGCTGATCAGCGGGTTGAGGCCCGATCGGTTCTCGGCCCGGACGAGCTCGGGATCGACGTCGCCGAGCTGGCCCAGCAGGCCGGGGCTCTCCTCGTCGTCGCTGCGCCCGGCGTCGAGCGAGGTGGACCGGTAGGCCGAACCGGCGTCGACGGCCTCGATGACCTCGTCCTCGCTCGTCCCCGCCCGCACGGCGATCTCGGCCACGGTCGGCGAGCGCCCCAGCTCGAGCTGGAGGTCGTCGACCACCCCGGTCACCCGCAGGTGCAGCTCCTGGACCCGGCGCGGTACCCGCACGGCCCAGCCCTTGTCCCGGAAGTGGCGCTTGAGCTCGCCCACGATGGTGGGGGTGGCGAAGGTGGTGAACTCCAGGCCCCTGGCGGGGTCGAAGCGCTCGACCGCCTTGACCAGCCCCAGGGAGGCCACCTGGACGAGGTCGTCGAGGGGCTCGCCCCGGTTGGTGAAGCGCCGAGCCAGGTACTCGGCCAGACCGAGGTGGGCCTCGATGAGCTCGTCGCGCAGGCGAGGGTCGCGCTCGGCGGCGAAGGCCTCGAACGTGCGCTGGAGCTCCTCTTTGTCCGAACGGTCGAGCGTCACGGCCGGGGGATACGCCGCTTGATCAGCCGGAACCGGACGGATCCGTCGGCATGGGACACCTCGTGGTCGTCGACCACGGCCGACAGGATGAGCTCCGACAGCTCACTGGTGGTGCTTTGCACGTCCTGGCCGGGGAACTCCCCGGTGCCCTCGATGACCAGGCTGTCGGCCTGGAGCTGGTAGACGAGGGTCAGCGAGCCGTCCCGACCCTTGGTGCCGACCAGGGCGAAGCACAACTCGTCGACGGCGATCTTGACGTCTTCGATCTCGTCGAAGCTGAACCCGAGGCGGCTGGCCAGCCCGGCCGCGGTGAGCCGAGCCACCCGGAGCAGCTCCGGCGTGGCCGGCATGACGAGCCTGACCTGTTCTCCGTCCCCGATCACGCCACCGGTCCCTTCTCGCACGGCCTCCGGGGGCAAGCTAACACCGCCTCCCGGCCGCCGGTCGAGCGGGGCCGGGGGGCCAGAACCCGGCGGCGGGGCGGTCTGCACTAGTTTGGTGGCCGTATCATGAACCCCCCAGACGAGCTCGTGCGGCTGGAGATCCCAGCCCTTCCCGCCTTCGTGGGCGTGGCCCGCACGGTGGTGGCGGCAGTGGCCACCTCGATCCCCGGGATCGACGACGACCGCCTGGAGGATCTGCGCATCGCCGTCTCCGAAGCCTGCACCAACGCGGTGGAGGCCCACCAGGCCCTGCAGCGGGATCAGCGGGTGGTGCTGCGCTGCCTGGTGGATCCCGACGTGCTCCAGATCCAGGTGGAGGACCGGGGCAACGGCTTCGACCCGGCGAGGGTCCCCTCCCGCCCCCTGGTGAGCGACTCGGGCCAGCTGGGGCCCGAGCGGGGCTGGGGCCTGCAGCTCATCCGGGCCCTGGTCGACGACGTCACCTTCGTGCCCACCGGCGACGGCACGGCCGTCCACCTGCGCATGAACCGCCTTCCCTGAGCGGCGCCGGCCGGTGCCGCCGCGCCTGGCTCAGTCCGGCGGTGGTGCCGGGGCGGCGGGGGCCATCACCACTTCGCGGGTGGCCTCCTCGCCGCAGCGGGAGCAGGGGTCGACGTGGCGGGTGGAGCTCAACCAGCGGGTGTGGGCCTCGTCCAGGGCCACGCGGAAGGCGCCCGAATCGGGATCGTCGTGCCAGAGGTAGTAGGCCTGCCAGTGACCGGAGACGGCCCCCGAGGGGTCGACGTCCTTGGGCATCCGGCAGAACTGCATGAGGGCGCGGTCCACCAGCCAGACGCTGTTGCAAGTCTCGATGCGCTCCACAGGGGACCCACGTTAGGGCAAAGGCGCCCTCTCGTCCATCCCCCCGGCGCAGAAAGTGGCCAAACGACCTGCCAGAGCGCGAAAGGCTCGGCCCCGGTGGGAGAGGGCGTTCTTCTCGGCGGGCGCCAACTCGGCCAGGGTGCGGCCGTCCCCGCCGGCGGGGACGAAGACGGGGTCGTAGCCGAAGCCCCCGGAGCCCCGGCGGGACCCGGTGATCGTCCCCTCGCAGGATCCCTCGGCGACCACCTCGGCACCGCCGGGAAAGGCCACCAGGGCGACGGTGCGCCACCGGGCCCGCCGGTCGGCCACGCCCTCGAGCTCGGCCAGCAGCTTGGCCATGTTGTCGTCGGGGGAGGCACCGGCGCCGGCGTAGCGGGCGGTGTGCAGCCCCGGCGCCCCCCCCAGCGCCGCCACCTCCAGGGCGGTGTCGTCGGCCACCGCCGCCTCGCCCGTGGCGGCCGCCACGGCCCGGGCCTTGATGCGGGCGTTGTCGGCCAGGGTGGCGCCGTCCTCCTCGGGCTCGGGCAGGCCGGCGGGCCGGGCCAGCAGCTCCAGGTCGCCCAGCCCCTCCGCAGCCAGCAGGACGTCGGCCAGCTCGGCCGCCTTGCCCGGGTTCCCCGTGGCCACCACCAACCGCAGCGCCACCGGCGTCAACCCCCGCTTCTGGTGGTCCGAAGGAGCCGGATCCGGCCGGTCCCGACCATCAGAACTGGGGGTGGGGAGCCGGTGGCGAGGCCAGCACCTCCGCCTGCAGGGCGAGGAGGCGGGCGATGCCCCCCTCGGCCAGGTCGACCAGACGGTCCAGCTCACCCCGGGCGAAGGTGGCGCCCTCGGCCGTGCCCTGGACCTCGACGAAGTGGCCCCCGGCGGTCATGACCACGTTCATGTCCACCCCGGCGGCGGCGTCCTCCACGTAGTCGAGGTCGAGGACCGGGAAGCCCTCGACGACGCCGACCGACACCGCCGCGCACGCCTCCCGGACCGGGTGGGTGGCCAGCCGGCCGGCGGCCACCAGGCGGGAGCAGGCGTCGGTCAGGGCGACGAAGCCCCCGCAGATGGAGGCGGTGCGGGTGCCGCCGTCGGCCTGGAGCACGTCGCAGTCGACCACCACCGACACGTCGGGCATGGCCGCCAGGTCCGTGACCGAGCGCAGCGAGCGGCCGATGAGGCGCTGGATCTCCTGGGTCCGGCCGCTCTGCTTGCCCTTGGCCGCCTCCCGGGGCACCCGGTCGCCGGTGGAGCCGGGGAGCAGGGAGTACTCGGCGGTGACCCAGCCCCGGCCGCTGCCCCGCAACCAGCGGGGGACGTCGGTGGCCACCGAGGCGGTGCACAGCACCCGGGTGCGCCCGAAGGAGACCAGCACGGATCCGGCCGGCAGCTCGGTGTAGTCGCGCTCGAAGGTCACGGGGCGCAGCTCGTCGACCGCCCGCCCGTCGTGGCGGACGACCGGTCCCCCGTCGGCCGCCGTCACCCGGAGACCTCGTAGCGCCGGCCGATGGCCGCCAGGTCGACGGGCAGGCCGAAGGCCTCGCTGGCGTCGGCCCGGGACCGCTCGGGGTCGACCCCGGGCTGGAGGTGGGTGATGACCAGGTGGCGGGCGCCGGCGGCCCGGGCCGAGGTGCCGGCCTGGGCGGCGCTGAGATGCTGCACCCGGCGCTCGTCCCCGGGAGCGAGCGATGCCTCGCACAGCACCAGGTCCAGCCCGGTGCCCAGTTCGGAGAGCGACCACCCCGGTCCGGTGTCGGCCGAGTAGCCCACCGAGGCGCCGGCGGCGGTGTCGACGCGCACCGCCAGGGTCTCGGGCGGATGATCGGTGCGCGAGAAGCGCAGGGCCAGCCCCCCTACCGCCACCTGGGAGCCGTCGTGGACGTCCGTCCAGTCCAGGGCCGGCTCCAGGGTGCCGTTGACCTCGGCGGCCAGGCGGCGCACGGCGGGCGGCGAGAACACCTTGACGCCGGTGCGGGGCCGGAGATAGCGCACGGCGTTGTGGTAGGGCAGGACATCGACCCAGTGGTCGGGATGGGCATGGGTGAGCACCACGGCGTCGAGGCGGTCGAGGTCGAGGTGGCGCTGGAGGTTGGCCAGCGTGCCGGGGCCGGCGTCGAGCCAGATCGCCGCCCCGTCGCCCTCGACCAGGTACCCGCTGCAGGCCCCGCCGGGCCCAGCGTAGGAGCCGTCACAGCCGAGGACGGTGACGGCCAGGCTCACGCCCAGGTCACCGGCTCGGCGCCGCCCAGCTCGGGCCCGAGCAGGGCCCGGCCCAGCGCCTCGAAGGCGGCGACGTCGCCCGACGACAAGAAACGGTGGCGCCCGGCCCCGGATGCAGCCGGGCGGGCCAATCCGGTGCGGGCCAGCAGCGACCGCAGCTCGAAGGCGGTCTCGTCGGCCGACGACACCAGCACCACGTCTCGGCCGACCACGTCGCTGATGGTACGGGCCAGGAAGGGGTAGTGGGTGCACCCGAGCAGCAGGGCGTCGACCCCGGCGCCCGTCACCGGGGCCAGCAGGCGTTCGGCCAGCACGTGGACCTGGTCGGAGCGGGTCTCGCCCCGCTCCACGAACTCCACGAAGCCGGGGCAGGCGGCGCAGGTGAGCTCCAGGGACGCGCCGGTGGCGGCGACCGCCCGCTGGTAGGCGCCGGAGGCGATGGTGCCCACGGTGGCGATCACGGCTACCCGGCCGTTGCGGGTGGCGCAGGCCAGGGCCCGCACCCCCGGCTCGATGACCCCGAGCACGGGGACGTCGACCTCGGCCTGCAGGTCGTCGAGGGCGGCGGCGGCGGCGGTGTTGCACGCCACCACCACCGCCTTGACCCGGTGGTGCTCGACCAGGTACGCCGAGATCTGGCGGGCGAAGCCCCGCACCTCGTCGAGGGGACGGGGCCCATAGGGGTAGCGCGCCGTGTCGCCCACGTAGACGAGGTGTTCGGCCGGCAAGAGGTCGATGACGGCCCGGGCCACGGTGAGGCCCCCGAAGCCGCTGTCGAAGATGCCGAGGGGGGCGTCGGCGTTCAGCGGGCCCCCGCCGGGGCACCACCGCCGCCGTCACCACCGCCGTCATCTCCGGCTCCACCTCCACCGGCGGCTCCGGGCGGGCGGACCCCGACCTCGGCTTCGGGCAGAAACCCGAGCGTGCGCTGCGGGAAGGGGATGGTGATGCCGGCGTCGTCGAACGCGGCCTTGACGGCCAGGGCCACCCCCGAGCGGACCTGCCACAAGGTGGCGATGTCGGGTGCGTGCCAGTAGCGCAGGGCGAAGTCGATGCTCGACTCGCCGAAGGCCTCGGCCCACGCCTCCACCTTGGGCTCGGGGCGGACACCGTCCACCGACGCCGCCGCCTCGAGCAGGAGGCGCTGGGCCAGAGCCAGATCGGTGTCGTAGGCCACCCCCACCGGCAAGGTCGTGCGCCGGGTCCCCTTGGCGGTGAAGTTCACGATGGGCGCGTTGAGCACCTGCGAGCAGGGCACGAGCACCTTCTCGCCGTCGTAGGTGCGCAGCACCACGGTGCGGAAGTTGACGTCTTCGACGGTGCCCTCGATGTCGTTGGTGCAGATCTGGTCGCCGACCCGGAAGGGGCGCCGGCTCTGGAGGAGCACGCTGGCGAAGACGTTCTCGAGGATCGTCTGGGCGGCGAAGGCCAGGGCCAGGCCACCGATGCCGAGGGCGCCGAGCACGGGGCTGATGCCCACCCCGAGAACCTGGAGGGCGTAGACGAAGCCGGCCACCACCACCAGGGCGGCCAGCACCCGGCCGACGAACCGGGAGGCGTCCCCGCCGGCGCCGTCGCCCCGCTGGATGAGCCGGGCGGCCACCTGCTGCACCAGGCGGCTGAGCACCACGGACCCGAGCAGGATGATCCCGGCGGTGATCCAGTCGCCGGCGTCGAGGCCCTCGAGGGCGTCGGCCAGGACCTCGTCGGCTCCCTCGTCACCGGCCGCGGCCAGGATGGTGAAGGCGGGGGTCATCGGTCCATCCCGCTCCCGCAGGGTAGTGGCCCGAGCCCCCTCCCGTTCTGGTGGTCAGGACCGGTCGCTCCCGGCCCGGTCGGACCACCAGATGGCGGGCAGGGCCGTCAGAAGGAGATCAGAAGTAGATGAGGTTCCCGGCCCGGTCGGCGACCTCGTCGAGATCCGCCGTCCACGCTCCGGTGGAGAGGTACTTCCAGCCGCCGTCGGCGATGAGGGCCACGATGACCGCCTCGTCGAGGTGGGCAGCCCCCTTCACGGCCGCCGCCACGGCCGAGCCGGCGGACAGCCCGGCGAAGATGCCGACGTCGGTGAGCCGGCGGGTCCACTCGATGGACTCCCGGGAGCGCACGATCATCTTGCGGTCGAGGAGCTGGTCGCCCTGGTTGTCGGTGAAGACGGGGGGGACGAAGCCGTCGTCGAGGTTGCGCAGGCCGTCCACCGTCTCCCCCGACGGGGGCTCGACGGCCCACAGCTGGATGCCGGGGTTGCGCTCCTTCAAGAAGCGGCCCACGCCCATGAGGGTGCCGGCCGTGCCCAGGCCGGCCACGAAGTGGGTCACCTCGGGGCAGTCACGCCAGATCTCGGGGCCCGTGCCCTCGTAGTGGGCCTTGGGGTTGGCCGGGTTGGCGTACTGGTAGGGGAAGTACCAGTCGGGATGCTCCTCGGCCAGGGCCCGGGCGGCCCGCAGGGCCCCGTTGGAGCCCTCGGACCCGGGCGAGGGGATGATCCGGGCCCCCCACACCTCGAGCATCTGGCGCCGCTCGGGCGAGACGTTCTCGGGCAGGACGACGGTGAGCTGGTAGCCCCGGACCCGGCAGATCATGGCCAGGGCGATGCCGGTGTTGCCCGACGACGACTCCAACACGATGGAACCCGGTTCCAGCCGCCCCTCCTTCTCGGCCTCCTCGATCATGGCCTTGGCCGCCCGGTCCTTGACCGAACCACCGGGGTTCTGGCCCTCCAGCTTGGCCAGGATGCGCACCGAGGCCTTGGGGCTGAGGGCCGAGACGTCGACCAGGGGCGTGTTGCCGATCAGGTCGAGGACCGAGTCGAAGGCGGGCACCGGTGGCTCGCAGCTCCCGGGACCTCAGCCGGACCCGCCGGCCACGGCGGGCACGATGGAGATCTTGGCCCCGGCGTCGACCGGGGTGTCGAGGCCCTTGAGGTAGCGCACGTCCTCGTCGTCGAGGTAGACGTTGACGAAGCGGTGCAGGCCACCGTCGGGCGCCTTGAGGTGACTCGAGGTGCCCGGGAACTGGCGCACCACGTCGTCGACCACCTCGCCGATGGTGCCCCCCTCCGCCGAGACCTCGGTGAGGCCTCCGGCGTGGGTGCGCAGGATGGTGGGCAGGCGAACACTGACGGACACGTGGGAGCCCTTCTCTCTCGTACACGGCCAAAGTTGAGTGATCCGCTAGGGATTCTACCCTCCGAGGAGATCGATGGGCTCCTCGGTGACGTTTCCTTCGGTGATGCGGTAGCAGCGGGCCTGGGCCTCGGCGTGGCGCAGCGAGACGATGAGGAAGTGCCAGTCGCCGAGCAGGGCCGCCCGCTCCACGTCGGTGGGCGAGGGGTAGGCGTCGGTGTGGGTATGCGAGTGCATGACCCCGACGATCTCCTGGCCCGTCCCCTCGGCCTCCAAAGCCAGCTCCACGGCCAGCAGCTCCCGCCCGTCGATGCTGTAGGTGCGAGCCGAGTGGTCGGCGTTGGTGGTGGGGCGAAAGCCCGACACCGGGCCGCCGGGCACACCCACCAGCAGCCCGCACGCCTCCTCGGGCAGGTGGTCGAAGCTGTGGCCGACCATCTCGAGCCACTGCCGGCGCCGGAGCTGGAGCACGGCGGCGAGGGTACCCTCGGCCCGTGGCCACCGGCACCGAGCGAGGGGGCCGCCAGGTGGTGGCCAGCAACCGCCGGGCCCGCTACGACTTCGACATCCTCGACACCTACGAGGCCGGGATCGTCCTCCAGGGCAGCGAGGTCAAGTCGCTGCGGACGTCCAAGGTCCAGCTGGCCGACAGCTACGCCTACGTCACCCGGGGGGAGGCCTGGCTCAAGGGCGTCCACATCGCCCCCTACTCCCACAGCGCCGGCTTCGGGGGCCACGACCCCGAACGGGAGCGCAAGCTGCTGCTCCACCGTAACCAGATCGACCAGATCGCCCGGCGGGTCGAGACCGAGCACCTCACCCTCGTCCCCCTGGCCGTCTACTTCACCGGCGGGCGGGCCAAGCTGGAGCTGGCCCTGGCCCGGGGCCGCAAGCGTCAGGACAAGCGCCGGGCCATCGCCGAGCGCGACGCCCGGCGCGACGTCGACCGGGCCATGGCCGGCCAGCGGGTGCGGCGCTGAGGGCGGCCGGCGGCCGGTAGACTGGCGTTCCCTACCAAGGGGGTGATCGGTTTCGACTTCGGTCGTCGACGCCAGTGAAGCGAGCCGTGGTCCCCGGATCCACGTAAAAGAGTCGGGAACAACAACACATGCCGACGACAACGTCGACCTCGCTCTCGCTGCGTAAGTAGCCTGAGCGACGTCCACCCGCTCCCCGCCCCGCGGAGCGGAACCGGGCGTCATCCAGCGGGGCTCACCTCCCGGGAGGGCCAGCGGCCCGGGGGGGACACCGAGCTGGCTACGGCGGTCGCCGAGTGCCGGTGACGTGCGACCGCCCGACAACCTGCCACCGGCTGCGCTCGGAGAAGCCTGGCTGAGAAGCTGAAGGACGCGGGTTCGATTCCCGCCACCTCCACGGACGCCACCGCGGCCCGGCGTCGGCCTTTGTGTGCGCCGATGATGGCTCTACCACCATGTTGTGCACACAAAGCTGCGGGAGGCAGGCCCGGCGAGCGCCGGAGCCCGGCCTCATCCCAGGTGCTGGGCCAGGTAGTGGGCCTCGCCGATGGCCTCGATGAGGGCCAGCTGGGTCTCGAGGTAGTCGGTGTGGTCCTCCTCCTCGACCAGCATGCGGACCAGGAGCTCCCGGGTGCCGTTGTCGCCGGTGTCGCGGGCAAGGGCGATGCCCCGGTTGAAGCGCTCGATGGCCTCGTGCTCGACGGCCAGGTCGAGGCCGAACTGCTCGGGAACGGTCTCGCCCACCCGGACCGAGCCCAGCCGCTGGAGGTTGGGCATCCCCTCCAGGTAGGGTGGCGATGGTAGGCGTCAGGCGGCGATGGCCACCGGCGTGATGCTCACCGGGGCCAGCTCACCGAGGAGCTGGACGATCGCCGGCCGGCACCCCCCGCAGACAGAGCCGGCGCCGCAGCGACGGATGACGGCGTCGACGCTGGCCGCTCCCTCGTGCACGGCCCGGCGGACCAGCCCGTCGACGGCCCGGCAGTGGCAGATGACCACGTCAGGGCCGCCGCAGGCGCACGACGGTGGGTACGGCGTCGCCCGCCAGGGCCAGGGCGGCGGCGAGGCGACCCGCTGCCAGGTCTCGGGG
>Ga0247704_1000535_pt1 | contig 10555 bp, 7 predicted proteins | sample 41W_NmetaG_FD_189042 | JGI IMG/M metagenome (GOLD analysis project Ga0247704, IMG submission 189042) | Soil microbial communities from hillslope of Landscape Evolution Observatory, University of Arizona, Oracle, AZ, United States - 4-1-W_N | ecosystem: Engineered > Artificial ecosystem > Mesocosm...
CGGCGTGCGATACTCGCCTCACTGAAAGTGCCTCCCGAAGCGGTGGACATGGCGGCGTCAGACACCGTCATCGTTCCTGCTCAGGAGGCGCTTTCCGCGGATGGGCGGCCGTGGCCGCTGAGGTCAATCGGTGGATCGAGGTTTAGCGGGTTTCCAGGCGAGAAGGCAGCGGCCGGCTCGTCGCAGCTGGGAAGGGCGGCCGGATCGCTGGATGGGGAGGCCGCACCGGACACGTTGGCGGACCAGCAGTTCGCGCTTCCCTCCTCGTCCCACCAGAAGTCCACGCCGTTGACGGCCAGCCCGCCGTCTGGCGCCAACCCCATGCGATTGGCGACGAATCGGTTCCCGTGGGACGTGTCGAAGAGCTTCGACGGGTCGAGCTCGCCTCTCGCCGGTGCCGGCGCCCAGAGCAGCATCGTGCCCGCCCGCCAGTTGTCCCAGATCCAGTTGTCGGTGACGACGTTGCCGTTGCCGCCGGCGATGAGGATGCCCGTCCCCACCGGGGCGGCGACGAGCGGGCAGACGACGCCCCGCTCGTAACCCCGCTCCGCGCTCGGCCGCTTGCAGGTCCCGTCTCGGCGGTAGCGGAAGTAATCGGCGTTGTTCGACCAGACCCGATTGCGCTCGAAGCGGGCCGAGTTCTGGGGCAGGCCCGGGTGATTGGGGAACAGGCTGTCGGTTGCCATGCCGGTGGCGTTCTCAAAGAACTCGTTGTCATGCACCCACACCGAGTTGCCGGCCGTTCCCGAGTATCCGAGCGTGTTGTGATGGGAGCGACAGTGGCGCACCTCGATGGCCCACCGGTCGCCGCCTACGTCGGCGGCCGATCCGGGGTAGATGCCGGCGTCGCCGTTGCCGTAGGCCTCGCAGCCGGTGTAGAGCCCATGGTCGGAGGAGAAGGTGAGGAAGCCGTACTCGTCCGTCCATCGACCCAGGAGCCGGTCGATGGCGAACCCGTCGGTCTCGATCACGTACACGCCGGTGAATCCGGCTCTCTGGACGGTGAAGTTCCGGAGGTAGATGCCGTCGGCCCGATCGGCCCGCATGACGTGCTGCTTGGCGAACTCGCCGTCAACAACGACATCCTCGGGACCCGCTCCCGTTCCCTCGATCTGGAGGGCGCACAGCCGCCCGTCGCAGGCCCTGTCGGCGTCTGGGCCGTCGCCCAGGACGGCGATGAGGTTCTGGAGGTTGGGGCAGCGGCGGTGGTCCTCGTAGCCGAGGAGCTGCTGGCCGGCCAGGGCGGCGCATGCGGGAGCGGGCGGCTCCAGGCTCGGCTCTTCGCGGTAGACGCCGGGCAGCACGAGGATCCGCGTCCCCGGCTCGGTCACCGCGTCGACGGCAGCCTGGATGTGGCGGAACCGGCATCGGCCGAGCAGGCGCCCGTTGGCCTCACGGAGGCCGTCGGGCAGGGGCTGCAGGCGGCGGGCGCTGTCGGGCTTGCACACGACGAGCGTTGGTCCCCCCTCCCGGTAGACGGGCACCGATCCCGCACCCGACGGGACTTCGGTCGGCCGCTCGCGGTGTGCCTTCACCGACCCGGGCAGGGCCACGGCGGTCGAGACGGCCAAGACGGCGGCCAGGGCGATTCTGGTCAGCCCAAGGCCGACCGGCGCGGTGTTCGACATGGTGGTTCTCCTCTGACGAGTGGCTTCTCAGCGGGTGGGTTGCGGCGCGGGCGCCGCCGGACCGGGAACCTGCGATCCCGGTCGGCGGCCGCGTCCTTCACGCGCTGCAACCGGGTGTGATGCTTTTCACTTCAGCTCCGGAGCGCAGATCGTCCCTGACGGAAAGTCGGTGTCGCAGTGATTGGCGACCCAGTCGTTCCCCGCCCGGTTGTCGTCGTGGGCGTCGTGCTCGGCGTTGTCGCGCAGGTGGTTGTTGGCGAAGACGTTGCCCGAGGCGCCCCGCAGTGAGCGGATGCCGTCGGCGCCGTTGCCCACGGCGGAGTTGTGCTCGACGAGGTTGCCCCGGTTGCCGGCGAAGAAGACGCCGTCGTTGCCGTTGGCGGTCAGTCGGTTGCGCGAGAACACCGAGTCGTTGGCCGAGGCGAAGCTCACCACCAGCCCCGAGGCGGCGCTGTGGCGGATGTCGTTGTGACTGACCTCGAGCGCCACGTTGGGGACCATCGGCTCCGATGCCCGGGCGTTGAGGAGGATGCCGTTGGCCACGGAGTCGTGGACGCGGTTGTGGACCACCTCCAGCCCGACGTTGCCGCCGCCGACCCATACCCCCCGCGCCGACGCCGCCGACTCGTTGTGGGCGACCCGGCTGTCCGTGGAGGCCGAGAGCATGATGGCGGCCGAGAAGGCCAGCACCTCCAGGCCGTCGCCACGCGACACGTTGTGCTCGATCACCACCGCCGCGCGCTCGCCCGGCATCCCGGTGGCGCCGATACCGACTTGGCCATTGCCCGATGTGCGGTTGTGGGTGATGCTGGCGTGGCGCAGGATCCCCGGGTTCTCGGTCTCCATGCCCCGGAGATTGGCGCGCAGGCAGTTGTGGCTGACCACCGTCTCGGTCGCCCCGCTGCTGCGTAGGTTGATCCCGGCCCGCCCGCTGTGTTGTACGAGGTTGTTCCGGATCCGGTAGCCCGACGCGTCGGGGGACGTGACGATCCCATAGTCGCCGCCCTGGATGACGAAGCCGGTGAGCCCGGTGTCGTGGGCGGCCAGGTGGAACGCGAAGGGCGCGGCCTCGACGACCACGGCCCGGACCGGATCGGGCGGCGTGGCGCTGTCGTCGAAGCACGCGCCCGGGGCCGCGCCCGGCGTTCCCAGCGCCCGGAGGTTGAGGCCGGGCGTGGCCACGACGACGGCCTCGCGGTAGTGGCCGGGGCACACCATGACCGTGGCGCCCGCTGTGGCCCGGCGATCGCCCACCGCGGCCTGGATGGAGGTGAAATCTGCCGTTGGACACTCGGACCGGTCGTCGTCGACGGTCAGCGTGGCGGCCGCCGCCGGCGCGACCCGGAGGCCGAGGGCGGCGACGAGGACGATTCCGGCCAGCACCAGCTTGGTTCTCATGTCACTCTCCTTTGATCGAATGGCGCAGCATCTGCTTGTGATCGCTGAGGCAGCATCTGGGTCGGCTCGGGTGACGATGGGGGAGGTGTCCGTGCGCGGTCCGGACCGGGACATGTCGCCAGGTCAGGCCCGCTTGCGGCAGAGGCCGGGGCGGTTCTCCGACTCGGCGTGGTTGTGCTCCCACACGTTGGCAGTGCCTGCCGTTCCCGTCCCAACGGACTCGTCGTGACAGTCGTGCTCGGTGTTGTCCAACACCTGGTTCCTCCGGATGACGTTGCCAGCCGACAGCGGCATTCCGGGATGGTCCTTGACGCCGATGCCGTCGAGGCCGTTGGTGGTGCTGTGGTTGTACTCGATGACGTTGTCGAACGACTCGTGCAGGATGATGCCGTCCTGGGCGTTGCCCGACAGGTGGTTGTGCGACACGGTGCTGCCGCCGCCGTGGATCAGGGCGATGCCGGCCACGCCGTTGCCCGAGCTTCGGTTGTGCGCGAGCGTGGCCGACAAGGCGGCGTAGCTCCCGTGCGGCCGGGCCACCACGATGCCGTTGCGCCCGTTCTGCGACGTGGCGTTGTGGGCGATCGTCGTTCCCTCGCTCGACACGTTGGAAATGCCGGCGAAGGCGTTTTTCGTGGAGACGTTGTGGACCACGACGTTGCCGGAGCCGGCGGAGGCGAGCTGGATGCCGAAGGTGTTGCCCGACGTGACGTTGTGGCGCACAACGTTTTGGTCGGCGCCCGCCGTGAGGTGGATCCCGCCCTCGAGGTGGTTGCGCACCGTGAAGCCCTCGATCCTTACGCCACGCACGGCGGCGAGGACGAACCCCCGCTGGCGCGCGCCCTGACCGTCGAGCACGACGCCGCTCGCCCCGTCCGCCACGATCCGCACGGCGTCGGTAGTGATCGTTACCGTCTCGCGGTACGTCCCTCCGCACACCAGCACCGTGTCACCCGGTTGCGCGGCAGCTACCGCCGACTGGATGGAGATGTGTGAGGCGTTCGGGCACTGAGCTCGGTCGTCATCGACGACCAGGATTGCGTCGGCGGACGCCGATCGGGCCATCGGGCCGGCGAGAGCGAGCAGTATCGCTCCCACGGCCATCGTTCTCGGGGCCGACCTCGGTCCGGTGACGGCCGGCTGCGTTTGGTTCCTCACGGCGCTCCTCCTTTTGATCGGGGACCGGCCGCCCGGCCGTGATGTTCGACGCGGACCACCATCCTCTTGCTGTTCCGACTAGGACTCGGCCTATCGGCGCACCCCGCATGGGGCGAAGCGCGGAGGGGCGGTACGGACCGAAGGGACTCACGGTCCGTTCCGCCGCCCCCGCTACTCCCTCTTGCTCCGGGTGCGCGGGGCGTGAGGGAGGGATATCAACGGGCTGCGTGTTGCTCCTGCCCGTGGTGTGTTCTGGGCGGTCAGATTCCCTGTTTGGCGAACGTGGCTTCTGGGGCCATTTGCGACGCCTCTGCCCGCTCGCGCTCGACCAGGAGACGGCGCAGGATCTTGCCCGTCGGCGCCTTTGGAATCTCGTCGACCATCTCGACTCGGCGGATCCGCTTGTGCGGGGCGACGCGCTCGGCCACAAACGCCATGAGGTCCTGTGGAGTCACCGGTTCTCGAGGGACGACGAACGCCTTGGGTACCTCGCCGGCCTCCTCATCGGGACTGCGGGTGACCGCGACGTCGGCCACCGACGGATGGGTCAGCAGGAGCGCCTCGAGCTCGGCGGGAGCCACCTGCGCGCCCTTGTACTTGATGAGCTCCTTCAACCGGTCGACGACCCAGAAGTACCCCTCGGCGTCAGCTCGACAGAGATCTCCGGTGTGCAGCCAACCGTCGACATCGATGGTGGCGGCCGTGGCCGATGGGTCCCCGAGGTAGCCCTTCATGACCTGCGGTCCCCTGATCCACAACTCGCCTTCCTGTCCCGGCCCCACATGCACGCCGCTGACGGGGTCGACGAGCCTCGCCTCGGTCCCTGGCACGAGGATACCGATGGAGCCCGGTCGGTTGTCGGCGGGGTCATCGGAGTGGCCATGGGTAGCCGGGCTCGTCTCGGTCATGCCGAACCCCTGCTTGACGAGACACCCGAGCCGTTCGGAGCACGCCTCCTGCATGTCGGCCGAAAGCGGAGCGGCCGATGACATCACCACCTCGAGGCTGGACAGGTCGAACTGATCGGCCTGGGGATGCCGGGCTAGGGCAAGGACGAGCGGGGGTACCACGTCAGCACGGGTTGCGCCGTGGGCCTGGACGAGGCGGAGGAACTCGGGAAATTCCGGCCGGACCATAGTGACGATGGTTGCTCCGGCGCGCAGGCCAAGGTTCATCACCAGCTGAAGCCCGAGGATGTGGCAAAAGGGGGCCAGGCCGATCATGGTGTCGCGCTCGGTCGGGCAGTGGAGGACGGGCACCTGGCACAGGTTTGCGACGAGATTCCGGTGGGTGAGCATGACGGGCTTGGGCAGCCCGCTGGTCCCGCTCGACATGGGCAGCACGGCGAGGTCGTCTCCGACGTCGATCTCGACGTCAGGCGGCGTACCGTCGTGGCCCAGCAGCGCCACCAGCGGCGTGGCGCCGTCGGCCTCGCCTAGCACGAAGACCTCCTCGACGCCGGCTCGGCGTGCCGCCGGTGACGCCCGGCCCATGAGCTGGGGGACGGTCAGGAGGTAACGGGCCCGAGCCGCGCTGAGCTGGGTGACCATCTCAGCGGTTGTGGCCAGCGGGCTCATGGGGGCCACCACTCCGCCAAGCGACACGACGGCGTGGAAGACCACGGCATACTCGGGGAGGTTTGGTAGGCAAACGGCGACGACGTCGCCGTGCGCGAGGCCTCGGGCGGCCAGGCCGGTGGCGGCCCGGCGCACGAGTTCGTCGAGATGGCCATAGGTCAGCACTCGGTTGGTGGCACCGTCGATGAGTGCCGGCTTGTCCCCGAGGTGGCGGGCCCGCTCCAGAACGAAGCGGTGGACCGGCACGGCAGGAATCTCGACGTCGGAGAACGGGCTCTGGAAGATCATCTCTCGCCCCTTGCCTTGTGATCATGGCCTGCGGACAACGGTGATGGTACGTACGAGGCTGGCGCCGGGGACCCGTACATGTACGGGGTTCGGTACGGGTCTTCCGTCGTCACGTCGGCGGCTGAGAGAATCGCCGCGCCAGCTCGAAGCGGGAGTCCACCCCGACCTTGGCGTAGACGTTGGCCAGGTGCCACTCCACCGTCCGCTCCCCGATGTGGAGCTGCTCGCCGATCTGGCGCGCGGTCCGTCCCTCGGCTGCCAGGCGAGCCACCTCCGTCTCGCGGCGGGTCAACGACCCTGCTCCGAGCGCCGCCGCCGCAGCCCTGCGTCCGCGGCTGCCAAGCGTGCGCAGCTCGCTGAGGGCCTGTTCTCGTCTCCGGTCGGCGCCACATGACTCGAAGATCGTGGCTGACCGCTCGAGGGCGGCCACCGCTTCAGGACGGGCGGCAGGCCCGAGCGCTCGCCCGAGAGCCAGGAGCGAGCGGCCGAGGTAGCCATCCCATCCGGTGGAGCTAAGGATCTCGACGGCGTCGCCCGCCTCCCGGACGCCCGAGCTCACGTCGCCCGTGGCCGTGGCGACGATGGCGGCGGCCGTTGCGGCGAGCGCGCGATAGACGTCGCAGTTGATCTCATCGGCGACGCCTCCGAGCTCCTCGGCTGCGGCGACTGCCACATCGAGCTTCGCGGCGTCGACCGCAACGTCGGCCAGATCGAGCAACACCCCCGCCTGCGTCGTCTTGAAATCGATGGCCTGCGTGGCCCGACTGGCTTCGGACAGCAGCGCGACCGACCGGGCGGTGTCGCCGGCGCGGTACCGGATCAGCGCTTCGGCCCAGCGGCAGATCTCCAGGTAACCGAAATACGGACGGTCGCGTAAGGGGGCCCGGGCGTCAGCCAGCCATTGCTCTGCCAGCTCGAGGTCACCCAGCTCGGTCGCGGCCATGGACGCGACGGCGAGCCCGACGCCGCGACGCCCAGTCGGTCCCGTGGGACGAGACGCCGCCGCGCTCCGGCCCGTCGCGACCGCCCCCCGGTAGTTGCCGCCGATCCAGTCGATGAGGATCAACCAGTCGAGGACGATGCCGTGCTGAAACGCAGGGTTCCCCGCTTTTCCCTCTTCGAGCAAGCGCCTGGCCCCGTCAACGTCGCCCTGCCACCCAACGGTGAGGGCGAGGCCCGCCATGCTGTGGCTCACGCGGTGGCCCTTGGCGTCTTCGTGACCGACCTCGATGCTTCTGCGAAATGCCTCTTCGGCGCGTCCGAACTGGCCCCGGAACCACGCCGCCCACCCCTCGGTGCGCAGCGCCTGGACGGCAGCGAAACGCTCGCCCTCGGCCTCGGCTCGACCAGCGATGGCCCGGCTCTTCTCCTGCATCCCGACCAGGTCTCCGGAGATGCCATGGGCGGCTGCGACCTCGACGCCGGCGAGAAGGGCGTTCTGGATGTCGCCGGCGGCATTGAAGAGCCGGCCCGCCTCCTCAGCGAGATGAGCGGCCTCGGCCGGGTCGCCCTCGCCCCACGCCAGCAGGCTCGCCAACCGCAGCTTGACTGCCGGCCGCCGCTTGTCGTCAGTGGCGTCGAGGAGGGCGTTGATCACACCCATGGCCCGTATCGCGTCGGAGGCGAGCGCCCCGGCCCCGTGATCGAGCACCCAGGGCGCGTGTGATGGCATGGCGTCGAGGACGTGGAGCCACCGCCGGTCCTCAGCGGGCAGCAGGCCAACCAACTCGGAGACGATCTTCATCGCCTCGTGGTAGGCCTGCCGGCGCTCCGCTTCAGCGAGCGCGGCGACCAATACGCCGATCGCCTCGTCCTCGCCGACATCGGCGGCACGCGCGAAATGGGGAGCTGCCTCGGCGAGGCGTTCGGAGCCCAGCAGCGCCCGTCCCACCTGCCGGTGCAGGGCCGTGCGACGCAGGCGGCTCAAACCCTCGTAGAGAATCTCCCGCATCATCGGGTGGGCGATCTCGAGCATGAGTGGGAATCCCCGCTCCCCCTCGGCGACCAGCCCCGAACGCGTCAGCCGAGCGAGGGCAGGCTCTAGCTGCTCGGGCGTCTGTCCGCAGACGCTGGCGAGCTCGCCCGCCTCGAGGCGGTGCCCAACCACGGCCATGACCTCCAGAACGTGGCGCGCTGTCTCGTCGAGGGGGCGCAGCTGGGTCCCGACGCGCTCCGCCAAACCGTCCGGGAGCGACTGGAGCACCGGTGATGAAAGGTCAGCGCCCTCCTCCAGAAGGCCGCCGAGGAGGCTCAGGGCGTAAAGGGGGTTACCGAGGGAGCGGTCGGCGAGCCAGTCGACGAGGGGACGTGACGGCTCCCGGCCCACCACGCCCCTCGCCAGGTCGTGGATGGCCTCCTTCGAGAGCGGCGAGACGGCGAGCCGGGTAAGGCGACCCTCCTGTTCGAGGCGCAGGACGACCTCGGCGGCGGCCTCGTTCTCAAACAGCTCGGCGGCTCTCGCCGCGACCAGCACCAGCAGCTTGGCGGCGGAGAGGTGGCGGGCGAAGTAGTCGAGCAAGCGCCATGACGAAGCGTCGGCGTCATGGGCGTCGTCGAGGAAGACCACGACGGGGCGTCGTGCCGCCAGATTGGCGAGTAGCGCGGCCAAGCCCGCCTGCAGACGGGGAAGTGGCGGCTCGGTCCTCGGCACGCCACCGGGGCGGGCCGCCGCCGCACTGCGCAACAGCACCGCGAGGTCGTCGAGGAAGCCCTCGCATAGCGCGATGATCTGCGACTCCTCAACGCTCGACAGATGACTCTCAAAGGCCTCAGCCCACAAGGCGAACGGGACGCTCCCGCCGAGCGGGTATCCGCGGGCCGAAAGCACCGTCGCATGTGGACGGGCACGAGCCAGGGTCTCGACCGCGAGCCGCGTCTTGCCCACGCCTGGCTCTCCGGCCAGCAACACGCTACGGAACGACCCAACCTCCGACCGTCTGCGATGCTGTGCCAACTCGTTCAGCTCGAGGCCGCGACCGACAAGGCCGGTCGTCCACACGCTGGCTGAGGTCGGACGAGCCTGTACTGCCGGGTGCCCCTTCATTCGACCTACCGAGTCGATGCCCGCGACGTCCGACGGATCGTAACCGCGCCATGAGGCTGGTGTCGCTGTTACTCCGCCGATCGCCCGTTCTGGTCTGGGTTAGCCACTACCGGCTGGCTCGTTCAGCGAGAAGATCTCGCCTCGCCTTGAGGCTCACGAGCACGCAAGCGACAGTGAGGAGTTGCATGCAACTCTCAGCGGATGGACGCGTCAACCGCTCGCAGACAGTCGCCGCATCGTCGCCAAGAAGTGAACGGCGCCCGGCGTTAGTTGAAGTGTCGGCCAGGCTCCGGAAGGCGAGCGAGCCGGCGATTCGTCGCCGCCAGGCCGACCGGAAACGCGCGATGGGAGCGAGCGCCCGAGGCACCGGCAGCACCGCCCGGGATCGCCCCGTACCGGTCGGTCGTGGGTGAGGTCGCTGGCGGCCCCGGATCGATCTACTTGCGGACGGCCGCGAGCGACCGCGCAATGATCACCGTGCCGACGCGACGGTGCTCAACCTCCCGCCGGCTGTTCGCCGTTGCCGGCAGCGAAGGCCTCGACCTCGGCCGTTCGCAGCCGGATGAGGCGGCCGATCTTGTAGGCAGGTAGCTGACCGGTGTCGATGAGCCGGTAGACGCTCCGCAGCGACACGCCGAGGCGATCGGCCACCTCGGCGGTGGTCATCCAGGCGGGCCCCGTCGTCTTCGGCACGCATGAATCTACTTCCTGGCCGCCCCTACCGCCTGAGGTGTGGGCCGGTGCGGGCGGGGCCCTGGAGGACCGCCCGGGCCCGCGCGGCGACGGCGTCGGCCTGCCGCTGGAGCTCCTCGGCGGCGGCCAGGGCGGCAGCGGGGCGCTCGGCCACCAGGGAAGCAAGTTCCCGACGGAGCTCTGCCGCCTGCTGGCGCAGCTCGAACGGGGGCGTGACGGCCAGCAGAGGCTGGGCGTGGCGGTCGTCCCACTCATCGAGAGCGGCGTCATAGCCGTCGTCATTGGCGGGATGGGCGTCGCCCCTCCACCCGCACGTGCACACCGGCACGTGGGTGGCGCCACCGGATGCCTCCTGCGGTGCGCCCGGGTTGGTGGCGGCGTAGCGGGCGACGTAGCCCTCGTGCTGCTCAAGGTCTTCGTAGATGCGGCCCATGGCGGGTCCTCCTGGTCGGCGGGCGGCGGTCGACTCCCACAGGCCCGGCGCCCGGCCGTGATCTCGCGGCGCAACAGAAGAATCTGCGTTCAGTCGCGAGATGGCCGCCGCCCGCGGGGCCTTTGGGGGCATGGAGCGCTCCGGGCTGTCGGCCTTCGAGATCCTGGTGGTCGGCCTGGCCGGCGCCGCCGCCGTGGTGGGCGGGGTGGTGTGGGGCGGCGCCTTCGTGGCCGCCGCCACCACCGGGGGGGACTGGCACGCCACGTTCTCCGATGCGCTCGCCGCCGCCGGTCGCCTTCCCTCCCACCTGAGCGACCCCGCCCGGGCCTGGCCACCCGCC
>Ga0247704_1000536_pt1 | contig 10554 bp, 9 predicted proteins | sample 41W_NmetaG_FD_189042 | JGI IMG/M metagenome (GOLD analysis project Ga0247704, IMG submission 189042) | Soil microbial communities from hillslope of Landscape Evolution Observatory, University of Arizona, Oracle, AZ, United States - 4-1-W_N | ecosystem: Engineered > Artificial ecosystem > Mesocosm...
GGGGCACGGAGGGGGCGCTGGCGGTGGGCGGCCCGGCGAGCCCGGGCTCGACCGGGCCGGCCAGGCGCCGCCTGCCGGCCACGCGCCGCCGTCGGTCCCGGCAGGCGGGCCGGGAACGGCGGGCGCGCCCACCGGGGCGCCCGGGGTGGAGGCACCGGCGGCCGACGTGGCCGTGCCGCCCTCGACCGGCGCCGTGCCGGCGCCCGCCACGCCTACCGCGCCTCCGGTGACGCTGCCGCCCGCCACCGACACGCTCACCGATGGGCTCTCCGGCGGCGGGCGGCCGCTTCCCGGACCGGGCGTCTCGACGGTCCCGACGACCATTCCCGACGTGGGAGGTCTGCGCCCCTAGACGCAGACCGTCACCACCAGCAGCACCGACAGGCCGGTCGCGGTGGGGGACCGGCCCCAGGGGGCGGCAACGGCGGAGGGGCAGCGCCATCGGCGGAGGCGCTGCCCCGCCGTCCCCGAGCTCGTCAGGGACCGCCGCAGAACAACTTGGACGGCCGAAGGCCGACGAGGGAGGCAGCACAACGGTGAACGCGTCGCGGCCGTGCACGTTGTTCTAAGGCGGGGCCTCAGCCGGTGTTGCGGAGGCCGGCGGCGATGCCGTTGATGGTCAGCAGCAGGGCCCGGCGCAGCATGGGGTCGGGGTCGCCCTCACCCTGCCGCCACCGCGACAGCAGGTTCACCTGGAGGTGGCTGATCGGGTCGAGGTAGAGGTCGCGGACCTCGAACGTCCGCTTCAGCGACGGCTGGCGCTCCAGCAGGCTGGACTGCCCGGTCACGGCCAGCACCTCCTCCACCGTCCGGTCGAACTCCCCGGCGATGGCGTCGAACAGGTGGTGCAGCGACGGGTCCACCAGGCGCTCGACGTAGCGCCGGGCGATCCGCAGGTCGACCTTCGACAGCACCATCTCCACGTTGGACACGAACGTGCGGAAGAAGTGCCACCCCTCGTACATGTCCGACAGGGTCGGGCCGCCGCCCCGGGCGCGGGCGGAGGCCAGCCCCGAGCCGACCCCGAACCACCCCGGGACGATCTGGCGGGACTGGGTCCAGGCGAAGACCCACGGGATGGCCCGCAGCGACTCGAGGCCGCCGCCCGCCCCCACCCGGCGGGCGGGCCGGGAGCCGATGTTCAGCTCGCTCAGCTCCTCGACGGGCGTCGACGCCGAGAAGTACGACGGGAAGCCGGGGGTGTCGAGCAGCACCCGGTAGGCGTCGCCCGCCGCCGCCGAGACGACGTCCATGGTGGCGTCCCAGCGGTCGAGCAGGGCGAAGTCCAGGCGCGAGGTGCGGTGCAGGACGGTGGCCTCGACGACGGCCGACAGCGCCAGCTCCAGGTTGTGACGGGCGAGGCTGGGCAGCAGGTACTTGTCGGAGATGACCTCGCCCTGCTCGGTGAGCTTCATCGGCCCCTGGAGGACGCCGAAGGGCTGCGCCAGCACCGCTTCGTGGGTCGGGCCGCCGCCCCGGCCGACGGTGCCGCCCCGGCCGTGGAACAGCCGCAGCACGACGCCGTGACGGGCAGCCACGTCCCGCAGCGCCCGCTGCGCCTTGTGGATCTCCCACTGCGAGGTGGCGATCCCCGCCTCCTTGTTGGAGTCGGAGTAGCCGAGCATCACCTCCTGGGAGTCGCCCCGCATGGCCACCAGGGACCGGTACACCGGGTCGGACAGGACGTCGTCGAGCAGCCGCCCGGCCGACCGGAGCTCGTCCACCGTCTCCAGCAGGGGGACGAAACCGATGCGGGCGACGCTGCCGTGGACGTCGACCAGCCCCGCCTCCCGGGCCAGGACGACGGCGGCGAGAACGTCGTCGGGCCCACGCGTCATCGACACGATGTAGCTGTCGATGGCGTCGGCGCCGAAGCGGTCGAGGACCCGGCGGATGGTGACGAACAGCCGGAGGACCTCGCCCGGCTCGCCCTCCAGCCCGTAGGCGCGGCCGAGCAGGGGCCGGCGGCTCTGCAGCTCCCCGGCCAGGAACCGGAACCGCTCGTCCCGCCCGAGGGAGCGGTACGGGCGCCCCAGCTCGCCCAGGCGGTCGACCGCCTCGGCCAGGGCCAGGTGGTGGCGCTCGGCGTGCTCGCGGATGTCGAGCGTCGCCATGCGGAACCCGACGGTGCTCACCAGGCGGACGAGACGGGCCACCGAGCCGTCGGCCACCAGCTCGCCGCGGTGGGCGGCCAGCGACCGGCGCATGAGCTGGAGGTCGGCCGCGAACTCGCCGGCGTCCCGGTACTCGCCCGGGCGGGGGGCCACGCGGCCGCTGGCCAGGCGCTCCCTGGTTGCGGCCAGCCGGCGCCGCATGAACGAGGCCTTCAACCGGTACGGCTCCTCGGCGTTGAGCCGGCCGTACTGGCGGACGACCTCGGGGAGGACCTCCGACTCGGCGGCGATGCTCGCCCGCAGCTCGTCGGAGACGCCCACGATGCGGCTGGAGGAGCTCAGGTCGGTGATCAGCTCGTCCATGGCCGACAGCAGGAGCCGCATCGCCTGGTCGTGCTGCTGGGCGAGCACGGCGACGGTGACCTCGGGGGTGACGTTGGGGTTGCCGTCCCGGTCGCCCCCCACCCAGGTGCCGAACCGCACGGGGGTGGCCTCGGCCGGCAGGTCGGCACCGAGGGCGGCCAGCTGCACGGTGAAGCGCTCGACCAGGTCGGGGACGACGTGGCGGGCCAGGTCGTCCAGGTAGTACGAGACCGTTCCCGCCTCCTCGACCGGCGTGGGACGCTCGCGGCGGAGCTCGTCGGTCTGCCACAGCAGCTCCACGATCTCCGCCAGCCGCCGGTCGATGGCGGCGTGCTCGTCGGCGCCGGACCGGCTGCGCAGCTCCAACAGCTCCCCCACCCGGCGCAGCTTGGTGAGGACCGACCGCCGGGCGACCTCGGTGGGGTGGGCCGTGAACACCGGGCGCAGCTCGATGCGGACCAGGTGCTCGCGCAGGCAGCTGACCGCCTCGGGGTCCGCGGCCACCCGGTCCGCCATCAGGCCCACGGCGCTGCCGTGGAGGGCGCGGGCGCGGTCGAAGGCGGCGGCCCGGTCCACCTGCTCGGCCGTGTTGGCCAGGTGGAAGTACGACGAGAACGCCCGCGCCAGGCGGATGGCGGTCACCTCGTCGACGGCGGACAGGAGGGTGGCCAGCTCGTCGGCGCCGTCGTCCTCGCGGCCGCGTCGGCTGAGCTCGCGGACCTGCTCCACCAGGTCCAGGAGGTCGGGCCCCACCTGGCGCACCAGCGTCTCGCCCAGCAGCGAGATGAGCAGCCGGATGTCGGCCCGCAGGGCGCGGTCGGTCTCGGTCGCCACGGCCACGCCCGGCAGTCAAGCAGCCCCCCGCCGGCGCCGCGGCCGGGCGCCGGCCCGGCGCGCGAGGGGCGCGAGCAGAGGCCGGGCCACCGGGCCCGGCCTCTCTGCGCCCCCGCCCCCGTCGGCGCCCCCCGATGTGTGTGGCCCGGAAGATAGAGGGCGTGGCGGCAAAGGCAATGGGCCAAATGACCGTGATCGCCGGAACTGGGGTACAATGTGGACATCCCGCCCCCCGGGAGCCAAGGAGCCCCTGTTCCAGGGGCTCTTTGCGCGTTCGGGGAGGGGGTGACTTCCCCGGCCTCGGCGCCTACGCTCCCGCCCATGGCGAACGGCCTGGCGACCGCGGGCGCCGGCACCCTCGACGCCGACCTGGAGCGCCACCGGCGGGAGCTGACGGCGTACTGCTACCGCATGCTCGGCTCGGGGTTCGAGGCCGAGGACGCCGTGCAGGAGACCCTGGTGCGCGCCTGGCGGCGCATCGACGGCTTCGAGGGCCGCTCGGCCCTGCGGTCGTGGCTCTACCGGATCGCCACCAACGTCTGCCTCGACATGCGGCGGGGTCCCCAGCGCCGGGCCCGGCCCATGGACCTGGGCCCGTCGTCGACCACCGAGTCGGTGGTGCGCGGCGGCCTGCCCCCGGGGCTGCCGGAGAGCGCCTGGGTGCAGCCCGTCCCCGACGCCCGGGTCATGCCCGACGGCGACCCCGCCGAGGTGGCCGCCACGCGCGACACCGTGCGCCTGGCCTTCGTCGCCGCCCTCCAGCACCTGCCCGCCCGCCAGCGGGCCGTGCTCATCCTCCGGGAGGTCCTCGGGTGGCACGCAGCCGAGGTCGCCGAGCTGCTGGGCACCACGGTCGTCTCCGTGAACAGCGCCCTCCAGCGGGCGCGGGCGACGCTGGCGTCGGTCGACCCCGCGGCCACGGCCACCGCTCCGACCGACGGTTGGGACCGCGAGCTCCTCGACCGCTACGTCGACGCCTTCCAGCGCTACGACGTCGACGCCCTCGTCTCCCTCGTCGCCGAGGACGCCGCGTTCTGCATGCCGCCCTACGAGCTGTGGCTGCAGGGACCGGTCGAGGTGGCGAACTGGCTCACGGGGCCGGGGATCGGCTGCAAGGGGTCGCGGCTGGCGGCCACGGCGGCCAACGGGTGCCCGGCGTTCGGCAGCTACCGCCCCGCCGGCCCCGGCGTCCACCTGCCGTTCGCCCTCCAGGTGCTGGAGATCTCAGGCGGGCGCATCGTCGGGTGGCACAACTTCCTCTATCCCGAGCTGTTCCCGGCCTTCGGGCTCCCCGCCCGCCTCGAGTCGTAGCCCCGAGCCGCCCACCACAGCGGACAGCCCGGTGAGGTCGAGCAGGGCGGCCAGCTCGTCGCAGCGGTGCGTCACGTGCACGGCCAGCCCCAGGCGGCGGGCGGCCAGCTCCAGGTGGGCCAGCGCCTCGACGAAGTCGACGTCGGGCGCGCCGGCGCGTTCGCCGGCGGCGACGACCAGCGCCACCACCGCCCTCGAACCCTCGCACGCCGGCACTGCTGTGTCGACGGCCGGGGCGCGGCGGAGTCATCGCCCGGGCCGTCGTGTCAGTCCGGGAGCAGGGGGACGACGAGGCCGGGATGGCGCCCGAGCAGGACGGCCCGGGTCACGGCCGAGGTGCCGAACCGGTCCCGCACGGCGTCCACGGCGACGTCCACCGCCCCGCCCGCCGCCCGGTCGAACGGCAGGGGCAGCTGGACGGCGCCGTCGTCCTCCAGCTGGGAAACGGCGATCCCCACCAGGGTGAGCGTCGGCCGGTCCACCCGCCGGACGGAGCCTGCGAGCAGCGACCGGGCGGTGGTGAGGATGGCCTCGGTGTGGGCCGTCGGCCACGGCAGCGTGCGGGACCGGGCGGCGCGGGTGAGGTCGGCGAAGCGGAGCCGCAGCACCACCGTGCGGGCCACCCGCCGGGCGGCCCGGAGGCGCCGTGCCACACGGTCGGCCAGGGCCACCAGCGACGCGTCGACCTCGGCGGGCGACTGACCGCGCCACCCCAGCGCCCGCTGCGACCCGATCGACCGCCGCCGCCGCCCGGCCTGCACGGCGCGGGGGTCGCGGTTGTGGGCGAGGGCGTGGAGGTGGCGGCCCGAGGCGGCGCCGAGCATGGCGACCAGCGTGTCCTCCCCCAGGGCGGCCACCTCGGCCACGGTGGCGATCCCCCGCGACCGCAGCTTGGCCGACGTGACCGGTCCGACCCCCCAGAGGCGCTCGACGGGGAGCGGGTGCAGGAACGCCAGCTCCCGGTCGGGCGGGACGACCAGAAGCCCGTCCGGCTTGGCCACCGCGCTCGCCACCTTGGCCAGGAACTTCGTGCGGGCGACGCCGACGGTGATGGGCAGCCCCACGTCGTGGCGGACCGTGCGGCGGAGGCGGGCGGCGATCTCCGCCGGCGTGCCGGCCAGACGCCGCAGGCCACCGACGTCGAGGAACGCCTCGTCGACCGACAGCCCCTCGACCAGCGGCGTGGTGTGCTCGAAGACGGCGAACACCGCCCTGCCGGCCTGCGAGTAGGCCGACATGCGGGGCGGGACCACCACCGCGTCGGGGCAGAGGGCGGCGGCCCGGCGGGCGCCCATCGCGGTGCGGACGCCGTACGCCTTGGCCTCGTAGCTGGCGGCCAGCACCACCCCGCCGCCCACGATGACGGGCCGGCCCCGCAGCCCGGGGTCGTCGCGCTGCTCGACGGCCGCGTAGAACGAGTCGAGGTCGGCGTGCAGGATGGTGGCCTCGCCCGGCACGAACACATGTTCGCACAGTGCGTGCGACAGCCGCTCCGCCGCCGGGCCGGACCGGTCACACCTTGAGCGTCAGCGCCCTCGGCAGCACCTCGATCGTCACCGGCGTCGTCCCCAGCACCTCGCCGTCGGCCTCGACGTCCAGCGGCTGCGCCGAGTCGACCCGGAACCGCCCGCCCCGCAGCTCGACGATGCGCGGGTGGGGCACGTGCCGGCCGCGGTACACCTGGGGGAGCATCGTGAACGAGTCGGTCTTGGGGCCGGTGAAGACGAGCAGCTCGAGGGTGCCGTCCGACGGGTCGGACCGGGGGCTGACGTGCATCCCGCCGCCGAAGTACCGGCCGTTGGCCGCCACCACGTTGACCGCCCGCCCGTCGTGGGCGACGGTGCCGTCGACCTCGATGCGAGCGGCGCCCGCCCGGTGGCCCGGGAGGACGGCCCAGAACGCGACCAGGTAGCGGCTCTGGCCGAGCCACCGCGGCAGCCGGGCCGCCTTGGCCGCCGTCGACGCGCCGAGGCCGACCTCGGCGATGTTGGCGAAGCACCGCTCGGCCCGGCGCCCCTCGGGATCGGTGTACGTGATGCGGGCGAGGTCGACCGGGCGCGTCGCGTCGCCGGCCAGCCGGGCCACCGCGCCGGCGGGCCTGGACGGTAACCCGAACGTGCGGATGTAGTCGCACCCCGAGCCCGCCGCCACCACGCCGAGGACGGCGCCCTCGCTGGTCGGGGCGCCGGCGCCGGCGCCGGTCATGCCGTTCACCACCTCGTGGACCGTGCCGTCGCCGCCGACGGCGACCAGGAACCGCCAGCCGTCGCCCAGGCGCCGCCGGGCGATCCGGGTGGCGTCGCCGGGGCCGGCGGTGACCTCGACGTCGTGCTCCAGTCCCCGCTCGGCCAGCGCCGCCTCCACCTTGGTGAGGGAGCGAGCCGCGCCCCGCCCGCCGGCACGCGGGTTCACGATCAGGCACGGAGGGCCGAACGGGCTGGTCACCGCCGAGAGTCTGGCCCGCCGGGCACGGCCGCGCCGGCACCGCCACGGCGACGGTTGAGCCTGCGGCGGCGGCGGGAAGGAGTACACGACGCCACCCGTCATCGGTCACCCGTCACCCGCCAGCGGCGCCCGCCGGCGGGCGCGGGCGGCCCTCCCCGAGGTCGTGCCATGAATCTCCAGATCTCCGAGAAGGTCCGCGTCGATGTCCCCGACTTCTTCTCGGGGGCCGTCGCCCCCGGGGACATCCCCACGCTCCACCTGTTCGTGGGCGGCAAGTGGGTCCCCGCCGGCGACGGCGCGACGTTCGAGGTCCGCTCCCCGATCGACGGGTCGGTGATCGCCCGGGCGGCCAAGGCCACGGCCGAAGACGTCGAGGACGCCGTCGCCGCCGCCCGCGGCAGCCGGGCGAACTTCCGGTCCATGCCGGCGGCCGACCGGCTCGAGATCTGCGCCCACGCGGCGACGATCCTCCAGGAGCACCACGACGCCTTCGCGGGTGCCATCGTGAACGACCTCGGGAAGACCCCCGAGCAGGCGGCGTCCGAGGTCGGAGCCACACGCGCGCGGCTGGGCCTCGTGCGCGAGGAGGTCCGCAAGATCTTCGGCGAGTACCTGCCGGGCGACTGGATCGGCGAGACGGCGGGGAAGTCGGCCGTGGTCCTGCGGGAGCCGGTGGGGACGGTGGCCGCCTTCGGACCGTTCAACTACCCGCTGTTCCTGGCCGCCTCCAAGATCATCCCCGCCCTGGCCGCCGGGAACACGGTGGTCGCCAAGGCACCCTCCGACGCCCCCATCCCCCTCGTCATGTTCGCCCGGGTGCTCGAGGCGGCCGGGCTCCCGGCCGGCGTACTCAACGTGATCACCGGCCGGGGCGGCGACATCGGCGACCTGCTGGCGTCGCACCCGGACGTGTCGATGATCTCCTTCACCGGCTCCAGCGAGGTCGGGCGCAGCATCGCCGCCAAGGCGGGCCCCAAGCCCATGCACCTGGAGCTGGGGGGCAACGGCGCGGCCATCGTCCTCGACGACGCCGACCTCGACGTGGCCGTCACCAAGTCGGTGCTGGGCGCCTACAAGAACGCCGGGCAGCGCTGCGACGCCGTCAGCCGCGTCCTCGTCGAGCGCCCCGTGTACGACGAGTACGTGCGCCGGGCGGTCGAGGAGGCCGATCGCTGGCCGGTGGGCGACCCCCGGGCCGAGGGCACCAGGATGGGGCCGCTGGTGAACGCCAGGGCCGCCGAGCGGGTGGCCGGCCTGGTCGAGGACGCCGTGGCCAAGGGGGCGAAGCTGCTGCGGGGCGGCGGCACACAGGACGCCTACCACGAGCCGACCGTCCTGGCCGATGTGCCGCTGGACGCCGACATCCTGTGGGAGGAGACGTTCGGCCCCGTCCTCACCGTGGCGCCGGTCGCCGACCTCGACGAGGCGCTCGAGCTGTCCAACCGCTCCCGCTACGGCCTCGACTCGGCCGTGTTCACCTCCGACCTCCAGGACGCCTGGCGGGCGGCGCGCGCCCTCGAATGCGGGCAGGTGACGATCAACGACGCGCCCGCCCACGGCGTCGGGCACTTCCCGTTCGGCGGCCGCAAGCCCGACTCCGGCATCGGGCGCGAGGGCCTCGGCTACTCCATCGACGAGTGCACGGTGCTGAAGACGGTGGTGCTGCCCGCATAGGCCGGGCTCACGCCGCGCCCCGCCGCTCCTGCACCAGGCGCACCACCCGGCCCAGGTTCAGCGTCCACCCGACGCCGAAGACCTGGGGCGTCACCAGGCGGGACGACTCGGGGTCCCACAGCGACGCCTTCACCCGCTCCAGCGTGGGGCGGCGGAAGTCGTAGGGGACGATGCCGCCCAGCCGCCCGTGCCACTCCCGCTCGTCCGGCGGCTTGCGGCGCTCGGCGACGATGGCCGCCGCCGCCAGCCCCAGCGTGACGAGCCGGCCCAGCTTCCGACGCCGGCGACGGTCCTTCATGCCCCGCCCCTTCATGCCCCGCCCAGCGGGGTGTGGTCGGCGGTGATGCGGGTCGAGAGGTAGCGGGTGTCCCGCTCGAACGCCCCGTCCCGGCTGACGTACCTGCCTGCGCTGTTCGTCATGCCTGAAGCGTTCCCAGGCCGGCGCCCGGACGCACCCGGCGACGGCGGTTCAGCGACGCAGGGCGCTCCGCGCCTCCAGGCGGACGCGGAAGTCGGGGTCCTCCAGGAGCGGCTCCACGGCGGGCCGGCTCGGCGCCGTGCCCAGCTCGGCCAGGCCGCGCAGCGCCTTCCACCGCACCCAGGCGTCGGCGTCCCCGAGTGCGTGCTCGAGGAGCGGGCGCAGGTCCTGGCGGCCGGCGTCGACCACGGCGTCGACGGCCGCCCGCCGCACCGTCCGGCTCGGGTCCCGGGCGAGGCGGGCCCACGCGCCCGCCGACACGTCGGCCGCCACCTCGCCCAGCCGGCTGGCCGCCACCTGCCGGAGCGCCGCCTCGGGCGAGGCTGCCGCCGCCAGGAGCCGCTCCACACCGCCGGCGTCGTCCGCTCGTACGCCGGCCAGGTCCGCCCACGCTCGGTCCAGCCGCGACGGCACCCGGCTCGTGCGCCCGGCTCGTGCCGCCGCCTCCCGGTGCAGCGCCGCCATCCCGGGCCTGCCCGGCGCGGCGGCCGCCCGGTCGCCGCCGGCGAACTCCTCGCTGACCACGGCCAGCACGGGCGCCAGCAACTCCGGCCAGCGGTCGGGACGGCGCACCGTCACGGCGACGAAGTCCCTCGCCACCAGCACCCCGGCCACGTCGTCGGACGTCTCGAACAGCCGGGCCACCCGGGGATCGTCGGCTTGGGACCGCGACCGGTACTCGCGGCTCTCCCCGGCCGACACGGCGCCCGTGCGGAAGGCGAGCGTGCGCGGGTTGGGCGTCGCCTCGGGCACGACGTCGCCGTCGAACGTCGCCGCCAGGGCGTCGGTCAGTGGCGAGGCGTCCTCCCGGGCGTCACCGCCACCCTCGACCCGCAGCCGGAACCGGCCCTCGACCCAGCCGAACGACAGGACGAGGTCGTCGTCGAGCGGCTCGTCCCACCACCCCTCGCCGGGGCCGACGGCGTCGGCCAGCGCCGCGTCGTCGCGCTCGTCCCAGGGCTGGGCCGAGAAGAACCGCTTCAGCAGCCCCTTGGTCGGACCGAGCGCCTCGAACGCGAGCGCGCCGAGGGCGCGGCTCGTGAGGGCCGCGACGGCCCGGGGGACGAGGCCCCGCTCGGCGGCCAGAGTGCGGGCGTCCACCTGGCCAGTATCGCCGTGGACGGCCGTCGCCCGGCGAGGGTGGCGGCCTGGGCATGCGGATGGCCGAGAAACTGTTGCCACGCAACGGTTTCTCCTTGCGCCGGTGGATCGAACAGGTGTACGATGTGTCGTGATCGACGGGCTGGAGGCGGCGCTGGAGGAGCTGGGGGCGGCCGAGCCGCAGGCCCTGGCCGATCCCGAGGCCGTCGATCACGACACATCGTACACCTGTTC
>Ga0247704_1000540_pt1 | contig 10529 bp, 7 predicted proteins | sample 41W_NmetaG_FD_189042 | JGI IMG/M metagenome (GOLD analysis project Ga0247704, IMG submission 189042) | Soil microbial communities from hillslope of Landscape Evolution Observatory, University of Arizona, Oracle, AZ, United States - 4-1-W_N | ecosystem: Engineered > Artificial ecosystem > Mesocosm...
TAGGGTCGGTCTCCACAGGGGCTCTCCGAATCGGCTTGGCGTCAGAACCCTCCGATTCTCAGAGCCCCTGTGCCGCGCCCGGTGGACCCTCAGCGCGCGCCTACACCCCGCTCAGATCCGAAGCGCCTCTAAAGCTCCGGACACTCCAGCGCAGTTGCCGACACACGCCGGTCGCCGGAGATGGCGTCGTAGAAGCGACGCGCTCCGACCACCCGCCCGATCCCGTCGCCACCGTCCGTGATGACATCACGCGCTGAGAGGCGAGCTGCTACTCGGTATCGGCACGAGCGCTGCGCCCGGGAACGCCGGCGGCCCGAGCGCCCACGCGCCCGCGACGCGGTACAGAATGGCGTCGTGCATGAGGTATGGACCCACGGAACTTGGACGGTGACGCCAGGTCGTGAGAGTGACTTCGTGCACGCTTGGGAGGAGCTCGGCGACTGGACGTTGAGGGCCTTCCCGGGCGCCCACGGGACACTGCTACGAGACAGTGAGCGGCCGAACGTGTTCATCAGCTTCGGCCCGCCGCTCGCTGGCGAGCTTCGGACGACTTCCAGAACCACCTCGCCGCCATCCGGGAGACGCTCGAGCGGTTCGAGCCGCTGCTGCTCGAACACGTCGTCACGAAGCGATAGTGGCCCTGGTAGCCAGCACGATCTCAGCGCCGAGTTGCGCAAACCAGCCGGCGCGAAGGCGAACCTTAAGCCATCCGCCCGGTTCGGCATGGTTTGCGCGAGCGCCCGATAATGACGCGTCCTAGACCTCGCCAGGAATCCTCACAGCCCCATCCGGAAACTGGCGATACAGCGATGGGGCCGTCAGTCGCTGGGACTCGCTCTCCGAAGCTCCCCAGGGCGACATCAGCGGCAGGAGGCATCGACCCCGACCGACACGCCGGCCGGCGATACAGCATGCCCTGTATGGCCCTTCGCAACCTGCCCGGTACGTGCCGGCCCGGCCGCTGAGCCGACGGCAGTCGCGATGCGCCGAGAGGACGGCCCGGAGCGCGACGAGGGCCCGGCGGTGACCGGGCCCTCGGAATCGGTCGAGGTCAACGTCACGGGTCGTGCACGGCTCCCTCCCGGCTCGTCGCTCCCCATTCTTCCAGCCGGCGCCGGCGCCGTCGAGGAGTCCCGGGCTGCATCGTGGCCCGGTTGCCACTCAACTCAGTTCAGGCGGGATCTGGCGGTTCTGCGCCTCGCCCTCGCCTCTACTTAGGCTCTCAACACCCGCTGGCCTTGCGGCCCTTCGGCAACACTGGCTCGTCGATGCGCCTGATGCTCTACATGCTCTGCTGCGCGTGCCGGGGGGCAAGGGGGGGTGGTTTCAGTAGCTCGCCGAGCGCGGCATCTATCGTGAGGCTTTCGCCGTCGGCCCAGGCTTCCGCAAAGTTCGCCGGCGCCAGGCGCGCCTCTAAGGATGCGCGTATCGAGGTGAGATCTTCGTCGTCAGAGGGCGAGGACGGCGCGCCGATGCGCTGACGCGTCCGGGCTGCGAGGGCGAGCATGGCCACCGAGAGTCGGTTCTGACCCTCGACGAACAGAAGGCGGGCAGCCCACTCGAGGGCGTCGACCGTTGTGAGAAGGTCACCGGCAGCCTGGCTTGTGTCCATCGCATCGGCCAGTAGCGATCGAGTCCGCCGGTAATCGCCTGCGCCAAGGGCGAAGCGGGCCAAGCCGTGGAGGGAGGTAGCCATGCCCCGCTTGTTCCCGAGCTCGCTGAACTGGGCCAGGCTGTGCTCGAGCTTGGACCGGCCTACGTCCGGCTTCCCTTCCTCCAGGTCGATCAACCCCGAGTTCAACAGAATGCTGGCGACGCCCCACCGGTCACCTACTGAGTTGGACAACGTAAGGGCCGCCTCAAAATAACGCTGCGACGCCGGGAGATCGCCTCGATCGGCTGCCACGTTGGCCAATGACTGGAGCGCGTTCGTCATGCCCACCATGTCGCCAACCTCCGATGCCATACGCAAGCTCGTCTCGAAGTGCCTTTGCGCGGTGCGTAGCTCGCGGCGCAGGGCCGACACGGTCCCGAGGCGAAGCAGAGCTCTGGCAATCTCCGTGGGCGAACCAAGGTCCTCGAGCTCCGACAGCGTCTCGCCGATAAGGGTCTCAGCCTCGTCGTAGTTCCCGAGCATGTAGGCGACGTGACCAAGCGTCAGCCGGGTGAGCGCGATCCGGTGCCGGTCGCCCATCACCGTTCGAACGGCGAGGGCGTCCAGCGCCAGGTCGCGAGCCGTTCGGAAGTCACCGCGCCGGAAGGCGATCTCCGCCTGGACTGACAGGGCGTCGCCTTCACCTGCATCGTCGCCTGCAGCCCGAAAGCCAGCGAGGCTGTCTTCCACCAGCTTGGCCGCCTCGTCGTGGGCGCCCTGCTCCTTCATGAGCGTCGCCAGCGCCAGCGAAGCTTCGGCGACTAGGGATGGGGGCCCGGCGCGATCGCCGGCGAGCAGCGCCGTGAGACGGTGCCGGCCCTCGGCGAACTGGCCCCGTAGGGTCCAATAGCCGGCGAGCGCGAGAGCCAGGCGAAGGCGGTCGGGAGTGTCGGTCGGCGCGTCGAGCGCTCGCCGGAGATTGTCGTACTCGACATCGAAGGTCGCTAGGCCCCGCTGTTGCTCCTTGCTCACAAGGAGCCGGGCCGCGTCTTGGGCGAGGCCAACGGCCCAGCTCAGCAAGCGATCCAGGAGGCTCGGGTCCCGCCCGGAACTCGCCAACCGCTCTGCTCCGTAGGAGCGCACGGTCTCAAGGAGCCGGTAGCGCGACGTCCCTCCGTGGTCCTCGACCACCACGAGCGATTTCTCCACCAGCCCGGTCATGGTGTCGAGGATGCGCCCCGACGGAAGCTCGACAGCTGCGCACACATCCTGTGCGGCCTGTAGCGAGAACGACCCGGCGAAGGCGGACAGGCTGCACAGGAGCATCGACTCCGCCGGTGAAAGGAGCTCGAAGCTCCAGTCGATAGCCGCCCTAAGCGTCCGTTGCCGCGGCGGGGCCGTTCTCGAGCCCTGGGTCAGCAGCGCGAACCGGTCGTCGAGACGGGTCGCGATCTCGGCGGGCGAGAGCGCCCTGACACGAGCGGCCGCCAGCTCGAGCGCCAGCGGGATCCCGTCGAGGCGACGGCAGATGGCAGCGACGTCGGCGGCGTTGCCCGCGTCGACTCGGAAGCCCGCCCGGGCCGCCGCCGCCCGATCAGCGAACAGCTGAACGCACTCGTAGCCGACAAGCTCGTCGAGCGACGACGCGCCATCGGGAACTGGGAGGGCCGCCAGGGACCACGTCCGCTCACCGTTAATCTTGAGTGGCTCTCGGCTGGTCGCCAACACTCGAACCCTCGGGCAGGACCGCACCAGCTCGTCGACGAGAGCGGCAGCGACCGTCACGACGTGCTCACAGTTGTCGAGGACAAGCAGCAACTGTCGGGGTCTGAGGGTGGCCACCAGTGTCCGAACGAGGTCCCGTTCGGCCTCCTCGCGGACACCCAGCGCAGCGGACACGGTGGGAAGGACGGATGCTGGATTCGCCAACGGTCCGAGCTCCACCAGGAGGACGTCCTGGCCATGGGTGGTTCCATAGCGGTCGGCTAGCTCGAGGGCTAGGCGGGTCTTGCCCACCCCTCCGGAACCGGTGATCGTCACCACCCGCTGGGAGTCGAGATAGGTGTAGAGCTGGGCGAGCTCCTCGCCCCGTCCGATGAAGCGCGTCGTGCTGACCGGCAGGTTGTTGGACGTCGCTGGGAATACGTCTTCCTTCCAGGCGATCTCCGGCCGCTGAAGCAGAATTGACTCCTCCAAGGCCCGCAGGGCGGAACTCGGTGTCACGCCCAGTTCTTCGCCCAGCGTCTGGCGGAGCGTGCTGTAGGCGCGGAGCGCTTCCGCTTGGCGGTCGGCTCGGTAGAGGCACAGCATCAGCTGACCCCACAGACGCTCACGGAGCGGATGGGCGCCCGCCAGCGCCTCCAACTCGCCCGCTAGGACGTGGTGACGACCTATTGCCAATTCGGCTTCGATGCGCTCTTCGGTGGCGAAGAGCCGCAGCTCCTCCAGCCGGGTCGCTTCGGCCTGGGCGAACGAGTAGTCCGCGAACTCAGCCAGGGCTGGGCCGCGCCAGCATTGCTCCGCCTCACGAAGCAGCGTCGCCGCACCCTCCGGATGGCCAGGGGAGTGCAGTCGGGCTCTGGCCACGAGTCCCTCGAAGCGGTCGGCGTCGAGCGCCCCCTCGGCGCAGTCCAGGACGTAGCCCGACCGGTCTGAGCGCAGGACGCCGCCAGAAAACCGCAAGGCCTTCCGTGCCCGCGAGATCTGGGCCTGCAGTGCTTCCCGGGCACCGGACGGAGGGTCGCCGAGCCACAGCTCGTCGATCAGCTGGTCAACGGGGACGACGTGGTTGCGGGACACGACCAGCCGAGCCAGCAGAAGCCGTTGGCGCGGACCACCGACGTCGAGGACAACATCTCCCGCCCTGATCTCGAACGGCCCCAGGATCCGGAATTCCATTGCGATCGACGGTGCGCTCATGGCGCCGGTGCGGCGCTGTCGACTGGAGCCATGACGGTCCAGTCAATCCGGAACTGCAACGCCTTCCTCCCTCCATCGGAGGCAATGCAATCGAGCCTAGGTGCCTGAGTCACCATTGTCAGGGCGTTGTCGGTTCCCTGTAAGGCCTGGTTCCGACGATTGGCCCGTCGTCCAAGGGCGCCGTTCTGCTGGCGAGGATGCACCTCTCCGTCAGTCTCGCTCCCGGAGCCCACGCCGGGAGCGAAGGCGAGGGGTGGCAGAGGGTTAGTCCCCTTCCTCTCTCTCTGCCACCCCCGGATCCCTCTTGGCGGGCGGGCAGGGCCTCTTCTTCCTCTGCTTGTGTGGCTTGCTTGGACCGCTTGTCTTGCGGTCAGTCGTCCGTCCTGCTGCTTGCCCTGTCAGTCTCCTGTAGGAGGGCTGTCAGCGGACCCATCCACGCTCGCACCGACGCCGGAGTGGCTGGCGCGAAGGAGGAGGGTTCGATGACGAGAGAACACCTGAGGAGCTCGGGCACGCGCCGTGCGGCGGTGCTGGCGATGGCCCTGGGTCTCATGACGGGCACCCTCGTACCCGGTGAGACGGCAGGGGCCGACGGAGTGTCGGACGGCGAGATCTCCACCGAGTCGGTCCAGAATCAACCGGATGGCGGTGCGACGCCAGACACGACCGGAGGAGATGACGGCGCGGCATTCCCCGACACAGCGGACGGCGGAAGCCCGAGCGGAGGGGTTGACCCGGATTGGAGCAACGCTCCCGACGGACTGAATTCGATCACGGACGGAACTGATGGCGGTGTCTGGACGGGACCGGCCGACGTCACGACGACCTTCGACAGCGAACAAGGGCTCGACCAACAGACGTGGGTCAGCGGGACCGAGTCGGACTCGGGTGGTACGACCGCCGGGGCAGAGCTGCGGGATACTGAGAGCACGCCTGCCAGCTCCGCGGGTTCCGACATGGACGTGCATGAGCAGCACAAGGAGGAAGCCTTGGAACTTCTACCAGCCACGTCGTAGCCGGAGGGCGAGCTGCTTGAGAGAGTGAGAGGAAACGGGCTGCGGTGAGGGGCCCGGCTACGCGCCGGAGCGCCTCACCGCTGTGCCGCTTCTCTGCCTTGAGCTTTGAGCCGGGCTGGTCGTGCCGGCAACGCCACGGAGCGCGGTGAACGGCGCAGCGCGCTTGCAAGGGCAGCTTCATAACGCCGCCAACAACGCCGCCGAACGGCTCCGTGGACCCATCCGGGATCTGGCGTTATACGGGTGATCGAAGATCACCAAGCCCTTCGGGCCGTATAACGCCTGATCATACGGGTGATCGCATGACTGGTTGAGGGTAGGGGGCCATGACGATCACCCGTATATCAGGTTGCTATGCGCTCCCCCGAGCCGAGCGTCAGTTCTTCGTCGGCGTGTCCCCGCCTCCTGCTCATCGACTCCGGTCGCTTCGGACGTTGGGGATGCCTGGCTGGTCGGCGCCGCCGCGACCCGCACTCCCCCACCCCTACCGGCAGAGTCCTCGGGCCTGCGGGATGGCTGCCACCGCCTCCCGCACGCCGCCCGACAGCGTCGCCGGCCATTCCCGGCTCCGGCGCAGCCATCCGTTGAGGTCCTTGGCCTCCTCGGGGACGTGCAGCGTCGCCACCGTCGCATCGCGCTGGCACAGGTGGGCCCGCAGCCGCCCCGCCGCCTGCCGGCCGGCGTCGTCGGCGTCGAAGGCCAACACCAGAGGCGCGCGCAGGCCGGCCAGGTGGTCGGCGACCGCACCGCCGCCCCCGGCGGCCAGCGAGGCGCCCAGCACGGCGACGGCCCGGTAGCCGGCGGCGTTGGCCGACAGGGCGTCGATTACTCCCTCGGTGACCACCACGCAGCGCCCGGCCGCTTCCGGGGGACGAAAGCGCGCCACCTTGGGGTTGGGCGCGAGCCGGCTCGCGGCGTTGAGATAGCGGGGCCGGCCCGGCCGGGGGCGCAGCGGTCGCAGCTGGGCGAACACCACCCGCCCGCCGGCCACCGCCGCCAGCACGGCCGCCTCGCCGGCGGCGGGCATCCCGTCGGGGCGGACCTGGCCGTCCCGGCCGGGATCGGCGCCGACCTGGTTGGCCCGTAGGACGGCCTCGGGCAGACCCCGCTCGCGGCACAGCCACGCCCGGACCCCGGCGCCCTCGGGGCGCCAAAGGCGGGCCGCGCACGCCTGCGCGAACGACGCCAGGGCCTCCAGGTGCCCCGGCGCCGCCTCGGCCGGCCGGGGCCGTGCCGGGCGCAGCGGGGGCGGCGCCGGCTCGCCCGCCTCCAGGCGGCAGCGCCGGGCCAGGTCGGCCAGGGCCTGGCCGGGGCTGAGACCGCAGGCGGCGATCACCAGGTCCACGGCCGTGCCCCCGACGCCGCAGCCGAAGCAGTGCCAGCGCTGGCCGCCGCTGCGGGCGGGGAACACGCTGACCGGCGGGGTGCGCCCGGTCTGGGCGTGGGTCGGGCTGGGGCAGGGCCACGAGGCCGAGGGACCCCGGCCCCTACGGAGCCCGAGCAGCTCGTCGGCCAGGGCCGGCAGGTCGACGGCCTCTAACAGGCGCTGGCGGTCGACCATCACGCCGCCCGGTCACCGGCCATGCGGGCGTCGGTGTCGGTGAGGTCGCCCGCCTCGGCCGGGGACAGCACGTGCTGGACCACCGCGGTGCGCCCCGCCACCTTCCACAGCGCCCGCCCCCGGGCCAGCTGGGCGACGATCTGGCGCTCGGGCTCGGTGAGCCCGAAGCCCTCGCCGGCCCGGGCCAGCTGGTCGGGTGCCTGGCGGAGCACGACCTTGGTGGCGGCGTCGGCCAGCAGGCCCGCGGCGATCTTGGCCGTGGCCGTGCCGTCGTCGGCCTGGGCGCCGAGGTCGGAGGGCCGGTGCGCCACGCACAGGTTGGCCACTCCGTAGGTTCGGCCCAGCTTGAAGCACGCCTGCAGGTACGAGGCCGTGTGGCGGTTGCCGAGCAGGGCCCACGCCTCGTCGATGACCTGCACCCGCTGCGGGCCGGGCGCCGCCAGCATGCGCCCCAGCCACCCGGCGGCGGCGACCATGACCAGGGGCATGGCCTCAGAGTCGATGGGGATGGCCGACAGGTCGACCACGATCCCCGGGCCCTGGGCGGAGACGGACACGGTGGAGCGCCCGTCGAACATGCCCCGCAGCGAGCGCGACACCAGCTTGTCCAGCGCGAAGGCGAGGGGGGCGAGGGCGGCGGCCAGCTCGTCGGTCCCCGCCCGCAGGCCGCGGGCCAGTTCCTCGCCCGGGCGGGCCAGAGCTCCGGCCAGGTCGGCGAGGGTGGCCGGCTCGCGCCTGCGTCCCAGGGCCTCCACCACGGCGAAGACGGCGGCGTCCTCCAGAGGGGACAGGGCCCGGCGCAGCACGGTGGCGGCCAGGGCGGCCACCATGTCGGCCCGGCGGGCGGTGGCCTGCTCGGGCCCCTCGTCGCCCGGCCCGGGCTCGAGCGGGTTGACCCGCACGCTGCCCCCGGGAGCCAGGCGCACCACCGCCAGCCCCAGGCGTTGGGCCAGGCTGGCGTACTCGCCCTTGGGGTCGGCGATGGCGAACCACCGGCCCCCCATTCCGGTGCCGTAGAGGCCGGCCATGCGCCACAGCAGGCACTTGACCAGTGCCGACTTGCCGTTGCCGGGCTCGCCGAAGATCCAGGCGTTGGGGTTGGTGACCGCCCCGGCGGCGTAGGCCTCGAAGGGATCCCAGCAGAACTCGCCGCCGCCGCTGAGCACGTCGAGGCCCACATAGGCCCCCGCCGCGCCGGCGGCCGGGCGGAGGGAGAACGGGTACAGGCTGGCCACATGGGCGGTGGTGCCCCGGGCGTAGCGGAGATGGAGGCGCGGTCGCATCTACAGCCCCAGGTGGCGGGGGGCGAGGCCGAGGGGCAGGGCGGCGGCCCAGGCCAGGTCCTGGCGGGCGTCCAGGCAGCGCAGCTCCATGCCCGCCTCCCGGGCCGCCTGCTCCACCACCAGGGCGTGCTCGTCGAGCTCCTCCAGCGACGACGCGCACACCCCGACGAGGGCGGCGTAGGTCATCTCCGCGTAGCCGGACACCAGCTCGGTCTCCCGCTCCAGCACGGCCTGGGTGGCCCGGCGGTGGCGGGCGTCGACGCGCCGCCCCTTGTCCTCCTTGGTGGCGGCGTCGGAGTCGAGCTTGACCAGGTCCCGCTCGATGCGCCGGCGGGACTGGTGGGCGGGGACGGGGCGGAAGACCACCGTGGTCGTGCGGACGACCCCGGCGCCGGCCAGGAACGGCTCCAGCCACCCCGGGGCCTGGGCCAGGCGGGGCCACGCCGCCACCTCGTAGGTGCGGTGGAACGCCCCGTCGACGCGCACGTGGCGCCACGACGCCTCCAGGGCCACGGGGCCGGCGCCCGCCGGCCCCACCAGGCCCAGGCGGTCGACCAGGCGCCCGCTGGCGGCGACGGGGGCGGCCGCCGCCGGGTCGCAGCGGGTGCGCAGGGCCCGGCGCAGCTCGGCGGCGCCGAGGGGGTCGCCCACCTCCAGGCCGGCGCTGCGCCCGGCCCGCCCCAGCGCCTCCACCGACGAGGCCAGGGCCTTGGCCAGGCGGGTGCCGCCGTCGTCGCGCCCCCGCCCCGCCAGCCGCTCCCGCGACACCGTCACCGTGACCACCACGTCATGGGCGGTGGCCAGCGCGGTGGCACCGGCCAGCAGTTCGTCGTAGCTGGCCCGGGCCTCCGGGCATGCCTCGCCGCCCGCCAGCCCGGCCCGCCACGCCCGGTGCGCCTCCAGGCCCGAGGGGGCAGCTAGGTCGGACCACGCCAGGTGGGTGACCGGACCGCCCTCGACGGCGAAGCCGCTCAGCACCTCGCCCCAGCCGGCCAGCAGGCGCTCCTGGTCGCCCCGTGGCTGGACCACGAACGCGGGTCCGGTGACCCGTACGGCGGCGGTGAGGGTGTGGCGGCGGGTGTCGCGCACCGCCCCGAGGCGCTGGCGGCCCCGCCACGGGACCTCGACGAGCTCGACGCCCTCCAGGCACGGGGGAAGTGGCGTGGGGCGCCCGGCGTCGTCGGGGAGCAGGGCGACCGGCGCCACCCACCGCCGGGGGCGCCGGGCCCGGGCGGTGGCCCACGCTCCCGCCACCACCAGCCACCGCCATGCCGGCTCGCCGCGGACTCGGGCGAAGCTGGCCGCCGTCCCCACCGCGGCGGGCACGGCGGCCACCGCCAGGGGGGCCCCGGCGGAGAGGGCGGCCACGGCAGCGAACAGGCCGGCGCCGACCAGGACGCACTGCAGCGGGCCCAGGCCAAGGAAGATGCCCGAGGTGTCGGGCGGGTCGAAGCGGTAGAGGCGGGGCTCAGCGTCGGCCACCGTCGCCTCCCTCCGATGCCCGCCCGGACGGGCGACGCCGGGCGGGTTCGGTGCCGGCCGGCGGGCGGCGAGCCGGGGGTACGGAGCGGCCCGACGACGGGCGGGCGTCCACCACGGCGGAGGCCGCTGCGCTCCCCCGCCGGGCCGCGCCGGCGGCGCCGTTGGCCGCCGCGCCAGCCGCTCCCGCCGGACCAGCGGCCGCCGCGCCCGCTTGCCCGGCAGGGCCCGACGTGGCCGGCTGGGAGGCCACGGCCGACAGGCGGGCCCGGCCGGCCGAGGCGTAGTAGGAGGCGGACGCGGCCTGCTGGGCCGCCCGCACGGGCCCGCCCCGCACGCCGGCGGCCACCACCGCCGCCTCAGTGAAGGGCAACAGCTTGACCACCAGGAGGGGCGAGAAGGCGGCCACCCCGAACGCGGCGGCCGCCGCCAGCAGGATGCCCACGGCCTGGCCCACCGACCCGCCGGCATCGGCGGCCGCCACCTCTGGGGCGGGCAGGGCGGTGGCCTCGCCGCCGGCGCCGGCGCCCACGGCGGCGGCGGCCGCCACCGCCAGGGCCACGGCGATGACCAGCTTGGAGAGGATGAGCGCCACCAGCAGCTCGGCCAGCTTGCGGCCTGCCCCCCGCAGGGCGGGCCACAGCTGGGCGGCCAGCCTCATCTACATCGTGGTGGCC
>Ga0247704_1000541_pt1 | contig 10526 bp, 10 predicted proteins | sample 41W_NmetaG_FD_189042 | JGI IMG/M metagenome (GOLD analysis project Ga0247704, IMG submission 189042) | Soil microbial communities from hillslope of Landscape Evolution Observatory, University of Arizona, Oracle, AZ, United States - 4-1-W_N | ecosystem: Engineered > Artificial ecosystem >...
TTTCGCCCCCACCACCACACCGGCCCCCCCGGTGCGCGGGCGTCGTACGAGTTGGCCCAGACGAGGAAGTGCAGCCGGTCCAGCCACGGCTCGAAGCCGGCCGACAGCGCCCACGGCTCCACCGCCCACGACTCGGGCGCCCGGAACCGCTCGGGTGCCACCCCGAGGGCGATCACCGCCGGCCGCCGCCCCGCCCACGCGCCGTGGAGGGCCGCCACGGTGGCGCCCGGGTCGGCCAGCGCCGCCTCGTCGATCGCGATCACCGGTGCGGCCGCCCACGGGCCCGGCACCGCCCCACCGGCCGCGACCACCACGCTGCGGCCGAGGGCGGTGGGTCCGGGCGCGGGCACGCCGGAACCCTACGGCGGCAGTGTGACGCTTCCGCCCAACCCGCGGCGGGAACGACCCGGATACGGGTCGTTCCGACCACAGGTTGGGGTCAGGCGTCGTCCTCGGGGGGCGCCCCGGTGTCGAGGAGGCCGTTGGCGGCGGCGAGGGCGGTGGCCGCCTTGACCGCCTCCTCGTAGACGACGGACAGGTGGTGCTGGGCCTCGCCCGGCTTGGCCGACAGCGGCGGGTCGCCGAGCGAGCGGGGGATGGCGGCCGGGTCACGGCTGGGGACGACGGGCGCCGGGGTGGGCGGCCGCTCGTCGGCGCGGCCCCAGAAGGCGTCGGGCTGGGGCCCCTGCCGGCGGCCGCGGCGGCGCCGGCTCATGCCGCCGTCTCCTCCTCGCCGACCCCGCCGTCGGCCGTCTCGGCGATGACCTCGTCGGGCCGCAGGCCGAGGGCGGCCCTCAGCTGCTCGGGCCCGAGGTCTCCGAGGGAGCTGCTGGCGGGCAGGGCGAGGTCGGCGATGACGCGCTTGCCGGCCACGACCTCCTCCACCCGCTCGTCCACGGTGCCCGGGCAGACCAGGCGGTGGCTGATGACGGTGGACTGCTGGCCGATGCGCCAGGCGCGGTCCCGGGCCTGGTCCTCGACCGCCGGGTTCCACCACCGGTCGTAGAGCACGACGTGGTTGGCGGCGGTGAGGTTGAGGCCCGAGCCGCCCGCCTTGATCGACAGCACGAGGGCGCCGGCGCCCGTCCCCTCCTGGAAGTCCTTCACCATCCGGTCGCGCACGGGGCGGGTGAGGCCGCCGTGGTAACAGGCGATGGGTTGGCCGAAGCGCTCGGTGAGGTAGGCGGCCAGGCGCTCGCCCCACGTGGCGAAGTGGGTGAAGATCAGCACCCGCTCGCCGGCGGCGAAGATCGCCTCCAGCAGCTCCTCCAGCCGGCTGAGCTTGCCCGACCGGCCCGCCAGCGGCTCCTTGTCGTCGTGGACGTAGGCGGCCGGGTGGTCGCAGATCTGCTTCAGGGCGGTGATGGCGGCCAGGATCTGGCCCTTGCGGACGGCGGGGTCCTCGCCCAGCGGCAGGGGCGCCCCGGCCGGGATGAGGCGGTCCAGCACCGCCTGGTACAGGCCGATCTGCTCCGGCGTCATCCCGCAGTGGTCGAGCTCGTCGATCTTGTCGGGGAGCTCGGCGGCGATCTCGGGCTCCGCCTTGGACCGCCGGAACACCAGCAGGCCGTTCAGGGCGCGCAGGGCGGCCTCGCCCGGGCTGCCCGTCCCGTGTTCGTCGAGCAGCTGTCGAAGACGAGCGGGACGGGGGCCGACCAGGCCGGGGTTGGTGAAGTCGAGGATCGACCACAGGTCGCCCAGGCCGTTCTCGATCGGTGTACCGGTGAGCGCCAGGCGGTTGCGGGCCGGTATCCGGCGCAGCTGCTGGGCCGTCTCGCTGGCCGGGTTCTTGATCGTCTGTGCCTCGTCGACGACCACCCGGCGCCACTCCACCCCGGCCAGCGCGTCGACGTCACGCACCGCCGTGGCGTAGGTGGTGAGGACGACGTCGGCCCGGTCGGCCAGGTTGGCGAGCTCGCTCGCCGCCGCCCGGGCGGTGCCGTGGTGGACCCGGACGATGAGGGCGGGCGTGAAGCGGGAGGCCTCGGCCGCCCAGTTGCCGAGCACGGCGGGCGGGGCCACGACGAGCACCGGCCCCTGCCCCCGGGTCTCCAGCAGGTGGGCCAGCACCGTGGGCGTCTTCCCGAGCCCCATGTCCATGGCCAGGCACCCACCGAGCCCCGCCGTGTCGAGGAAGCGCAGCCATCCCCGGGCCTCGGCCTGGTACGACCGCAGCTCGCCCTTGAACCCGGGCGGCGCGGCGAGGGGCGTGGGCGGCGACTCGGTGGCGCCCTTGACCAGGTCGACGGCCCAGCCGCCGCCGTCGATGACCACCGGCCCGCCCAGGGCGCCGCCCTCCAGGCCGACGGCGTGGCGCAGGATCGCCGCGCCGGACAGCTCGGTCGTGCCCACCCGCTCGGCCAGGGCCTTGGCGGCGGCGGTGAGATCGGCCCGCTCCAGCTCCACCCAACGGCCGCGCACCCGCACCAGGGGACGGGCCTGGGCGGCCAGGCGGGCGATGTCGGCGGCGTCCAGCTCGGCGTCGCCGAACAGGACCGACCAGCGCACGCTCGACAGCTGCTGGGCCCCCACCTTCGTGGGCCCGCCCAGGGCGTCGGCCCGCAGGTGCAGCTTGGGGCCGGTGCGCCGCCGGGACACGGCGGGGACCTTCACGTCGAAGCCGGCGGCCACCAGCGTCGCTCCCAGGCGGGTCATCAGGTCCCACGCCTCGTCGGCGCCGAGGACCACCTGGCCCCGCCGCCGCGTCGGGCGCAGGAGGGCGGGGAGCAGCCGCTCCAGGCGGCGCAGGTGGACGTCGGCCTCCTGGGCCTTGGCCCGGTTGCCGAAGGAGAGCGCCTGCTCGACGGGGATGGGCTGGCGCTCCAGCCCGCTCACCTCGACGGTGAGCAGCCAGCCGCCGTCCTTCTCCGGAGCGTCCAGGCGGACGGCCAGGCCGACCGACCCCGGGTTCACCACCGGGGCGGCCCACCGCTTCAGCTCGTCGGCCAGCTCGCTGGCGGGACGGGCCGCGGCCGCGAACGGCGTGCCGTCGAGGCCGGCCAGGACCGCCTCGGCCACGTCGCCGCGGGTGCGGGCGACGGCGGCGGTGGCGGCGGTCACCAGGCGGGCGGCGCCGGCCCGGCACACGGCGTCGATGGCGGCGGCCAGCACCGATCGGCACACCCGCTCGGGGCTCGAGGGCGGCGGGACGAGCGCCGCCACGGCGCCGGGCATGCGGGCGGCCAGCTCCCGGAGCCGGGCGCCGTCGACGGCGGCCGGCGCCCAGCGCACGGCCCACCGCCCGGTGGCGTGGCGGCCGTTGGCCCCGCCGCCGCCCGCGCCGTCGGCCCGCGCCAGAGTGGGCGCCATGCGCCCCAGGGCCACGCACTCGGTCGCCCACGCGGCGACCTCGCCCAGCCAGCGGGCGCTGGGTGCGCAGTCCTGGCACAACTGCCCGGCGCCGACGCCGACCAGCCAGCCGAGGGCGCCGCTGATCGGCGCCGTGACGGCGGCCGCCCGCTCCCCCGTGGGCAGCGGCACACCGCGGTGCAGGCCCCAGTCGACGGTGGCGGCGCCGGCGGCGGCGACCAGCCGGTGGAGCTCGTCCGAGCCGGCCGGCGCCACGTTGCGGTTGGCCGCCCACACCACCACGTCGCCGGCGTCCCACGACGCCTGGAGGGCGAGGACTCCCTCGTCGTCGTCGTCGTCGCCCGCCCGGCCGTCGCCGTCGCCCTCGTCGTCGTCCTCGCCGGTGACCCGGCGGAGTGCGGCCTGGAGACGCGCCCGCTCGCCCGTCAGGTCGGCCACGACCTGGGCCCGCTCGTCGCCCGTCAGCTCGGCGACGTCGGCCAGCGCCTCCTCCGTCTCGCGCAGCAGGCCGCACAGGGCCCCGGTCCAGCGGTCGGTGTCCGCCTGGAGCACGTCCACCTCGCTGGGCGCGGCGACGCCCCACGCCTCGGCCGAGACGAGCGCCTCGAAGTTCGATCGGTCCAGTTGGGTCTCCACGTTCGGATCGGCGCCGGGGGAGCGGGCGGCGTCGGGCTCCCAGCCTCTGCCGCCCGTGTGGAGCGCGTCCTGCGCATGGCCGTCGACCCGGCGGGGACAGCCAACGCCTCCATGGTACCCGGAAAGTCGGGCCGTCGACCGCATCCCCGGCCACGGCACGATCCGTCCGCTCAGGTGTGAGACGCATCCCGCCGCGGTACGTCCCCCTGGCGCGCCCGGAGGGCCGGGCGCCGAGAGAGGAGACACCGCCATGGGCCTCGTCCTGGTGCTGCTGTTGCTCGCCCTGCTGTTCGGCGGACTGGGCCTGTTCCTCGAAGGCCTCAAGTGGGCGCTGGTGATCGCCCTCGTCCTGCTCGTGGTGGGCGCCGTCACCGGCTACCGCGGCCGCCGCGTCCTCTGAGCGTCCCGGCGAGGCGGCGACCCGCCCCGCCGGTCAGGCTGCGGACGTCAGACCAGGTACACCAGCGCGCCGATGATGAGCATCAGGACGAGGACGCCCAGGATGACCTTGTCGAACAGCTTGTCCATCGACTTGCCGGCGTCGATCGGGTGGTGGCCGCCGTGGTGCGACAGCGACCCGCGGGGGTTGGACCGGTACTCGTTCATGGCGACGATCACTCCTACGCTCGTTCGTTGCTGCCGCTGCCCGTCGAGCGGCGGCCGGACACTATCGCTCTGATTCGACGCGCGAAAGGTGTGTTCCTCCCTCTAGGCGGATCCCACCTAGTTGGCCGCCCCCGGTAGGCTCGCCCCGTCGCAGACGTGAAGGGGTGGAACGTGGGCAAGCGGGAGGCGTGGGCGGTGTTGGCGCTCGCGCTGGTCGCCGTGGCCGGGTGCGGGGGGAGCTCCGACGGCGAGTCCGCCGGGCCGGGCGAGGCGCCCGAGCCGAACACCGTCGTCCTCAGGGACATCGCCTTCAAGCCCAAGGTCCTGAAGGTCGAGGCGGGCACGACGGTGACGTGGAGGTTCGAGGACCAGGGGATCTCCCACGACGTCAAGGCCGAGGATGGCTCGTTCGCCAGCGAGGTCACCGACTCGGGCACGTTCGAGCACACCTTCGACGAGCCCGGCACCTACCCGTACGTGTGCACCCTCCACGCCACCCAGATGAAGGGCACGATCGAGGTGACGCCCGAGGCCTAGACCGTCGGGTCCGCAGCCGTAGATGCGGCGGCGGGTGCGGCCGCGGGCCTGGCGCTGGGGACGCGGCGAGCGTCCGTGGCCGGGCGCCCTAGCCCTGGGCCGGCTTCACCGGGATGGGCCCTGCGCCCGTACCCCGCGTGAGGCGTACGGCGAGCTGGCCGTTGCCATGGGTGGCCGTACCGCCACCTCCGAACCCGGGGGGGAGGTCGACGGTCCGCTCGAACGGCCCGTAGTGCCACTCGTGCACCAGGTAGTCCTTGGGGGCCGCCGAGCGCATGGCGGCCGCGATGTGCAGCGTGTCGCCCTCGACCTCGACGGTGATGTCGCCGGGCATCACGCCCGGGAGGGGGGCGATGACGACCAGCGCGTCCTCCGCCTCGTAGACGTTGACGGGCACCCGCATGGTCTCGCCGCCGCTCTCCCCGGCGCGCCCTTCGCGCCGTGCCTGGAGATCGTCGAGGCGGTGGTCGATGTCCTTGCTCATGGGACCGACCCTACCCGGGGCGGGACGGCACGACCCGTGGCTCCGGTACGGTGTGGGGCGGTGCGACCAGCGGCCCGTTTCACCGCCACCCTCCTGGGAGCGGGTGCCGGTGTGGCCGTCGGCATCGCCATGCTGGCCCCCAGCATCGAGGCCGTGCTCAGCGCCGGCGAGATCGGGGAGCCCACCGACGTGAGCGCCCTCGGCGAGGTGGCCCAGAACTCCGTCGTCTACAGCCGCGACGGCAAGATGCTGGCCGTCCTCCACGCCGAGGAGAACCGCTCACCCGTCCCGCTCGACAAGGTCCCCGGCCACGTCGTGGACGCCATCCTCGACGTGGAGGACGAGCGCTTCTGGGAGCACGGCGGGGTGAACCTGCGGTCCACGCTGCGCGCCCTCGTCACCAACGTGCAGTCGGGCGAGGTCGTCCAGGGAGGGTCCACCATCACCCAGCAGCTGGTGAAGAACGCCCTGCTGACCCCGGAGAAGAGCGTCGACCGCAAGGTGAAGGAGGCCGTCCTGGCCGTACGGCTGGAGGACCGCCTCTCCAAGGAGGAGATCCTCGAGCGGTACCTGAACATCGTCTACTTCGGCAACGGGGCGTACGGCCTCCAGGCGGCGGCCGAGACGTACTTCAACAGCCGGGTGGAGGAGCTCACCGTCGCCCAGGCCGCGCTCCTGGCCGGCATCATCCGCAACCCCCAGGGCTACGAGCCGGTGAAGAACCCGGACGTGGCCCGCAAGCGCCGGGACCTGGTGCTCGCCCAGATGGTGTCCAACGGCCACCTGCCGGCGGCGGAGGCCGACCGTCTCCGACGGGAGGGCATCCCCACCCGCGTCTTCAAGCCCCTGCCGCCCCCGAACGACTACTTCGTCGAGGAGGTCAAACAGCGCCTGCTGGCCGACGAGCGCCTCGGGGAGACCGTGCAGGAGCGCTACAACGCGGTGTTCAAGGGCGGCCTGCGGATCTACACGAGCCTCGACAACCGCATGCAGGCGGCGGCCGAGGAGCACCGCGACCGGGTGCTGCCGCCGTCCCTGCTGCGGGAGCGCTTCACCAGCGCCCTCGTCACCGTCGAGCCGGGGACGGGCTACGTCCGGGCCATGGTGGCGGGCGACGACTTCGGCAAGGCCAAGTACAACCTGGCCACCCAGGGCAAGCGCCAGCCCGGGTCGTCGTTCAAGATCTTCGTCCTCCTGGCCGCCCTCGAGGCGGGCGTCAGCCCCAACGACACCATCAACGGGTCGGCCGGCTGCGTGGTGAGGATCCCCGGCTTCGCTCCCTACAAGCCGGAGAACTACGAGGGCTCCAAGGGTGGCGTGATGTCGATCACCAACGCCACCGCCAGGTCGCTCAACTGCGCCTACGCCCGGCTCGGCGCCATCGTGGGGCTGGACAAGGTCAAGGACATGGCCGTCCGCCTCGGCCTTCCCGGGGACCGCGTCGACGCCTTCCCGGCCATGACGCTGGGCTCCGAGGAGGTGACGCCCCTGGAGATGGCGGCCGCCTTCGCCGCCATCGCCAACGACGGGGTGTACGTGCCGCCGTCGTTCGTGGAGAAGGTCCTGGACCGGACGGGCGACGTGATCTTCGAGGGCCCCCGGGCGGGCAAGCGCGCCTTCCCCGCCCAGACCGCCCGGGTCGCCGCCCAGGTGATGCGGGCGGTGGTGGACAAGGGGACGGGGACGGCCGCCCGGCTGCCCGGGCGCCAGGTCGCCGGGAAGACGGGGACGTCGCAGAACCACGAGAACGCCTGGTTCGTGGGGTTCACGCCCCAGCTCGCCACCGCCGTGTGGATGGGGTCGCCCACCGGCAATGAGGCGATGTTCGTGGGCGGCCGGCGGGTGACGGGGGGGTCGTACCCGGCGCGGATCTGGGGCGGCTACATGGCGGCCGCCCACGAGGGCATGGAGCGGGTCGCCTTCGAGGCGCCCAACGCCAAGCTGATCAAGAAGGGCACCTTCCTGAGGGACAAGGGCGGCAGCTCGTCGGCGCCCGAGCGGCCGCGCAAGCGCCCGACGGCCCGGCCCACCACCACCGCGGCGCCGGTCGGCGGGGGCGGGGACGGCGAGCCGGCACCGACGGCCGTTCCCACCACGGGGGCGCCCGCGCCGGCGCCCGCCCCGGCGCCCGAGCCCACCGCGGCGCCACCGACGGCGCCTCCGTCTCCGTCCGCCACCGCGCCCGGCCAGGGCGGGGGCTCGCCGTGACCACGTTCGAGGCCCTGCTCGAGGTCCAGGAACACGACACGGCGATCGACCGCCTCCACCACCGCCGTGCCCACCTGCGGGAGCGGGAGGAGCTCACCGGGGTCGATCGGCGCATCGCCGGCCTCTCCGGGCAGCGCGCCGAGGTGCAGGTCCGGCGCGACCAGGTGCTGGAGCGTCAGGCGTCGCTGGAGTCGGGCATCACCGTCGCCGGCGAGCGGATCAAGGAGATCGAGGGGCGCCTCTACTCCGGTCAGGTCTCGGCGACCCGCGACATCCTGGCCATGCAGGCCGAGGTCGACTCGCTGAAGGCGCGCCGGTCGTCACTGGAGGACGAGCTCCTGGCGTCCATGGAGGAGGACGAGCCGCTGGCCGCCCAGGTGGCCGCCTTCGAGGCCGAGGAGGCGGGCCTCCACGCGGCGGCCGACCGGCTGCGCCGGGTGATCGTGGAAGCCGAGCGGGAGATCGACGCCGCGATCGCGGCCGAGCGGGAGGCCCGGGCGGCCGACGCCGCCGGCGTGCCGGAGAGCCTGATCGCCACCTACGAGCGGTTGCGCACCAAGCTGGGCGGCGTCGGCGCCGCCCGCCTGGTGGGCCCGTCGTGCAGCGGGTGCCACCTCACCCTCCCGGTCCAGGAGGTTGCCCGCATCAAGCGGGAGCCGCCCGAGTCGCTGATCCTGTGCGACCAGTGCGGGCGCATCCTGGTGCGCTGACCTCGGTGCTCCTGTGGTTCGCCGGCGGCGCCCTGGTCGCCGTCTGGCAGGTGTTCAAGGACCCCGCCATCGACTACCGGCTGGTGATGGCCGGCGCGGTGGCGCCCGACGTGGTCGACGGCCCCTTCGGCGGCGCCCGGCTGCTGCACACCCTCGCCTTCAGCGTCGCCCTGCTGTGCGGCGTGATGCTCGCCACCAGCGGCCGGCGGGGGGCACGCCGTCGCCTGCTGGCCCTGCCCATCGGCACCTTCCTGCACCTCGTGCTGGACGGCACGTGGGCCCGTACCGAGGTGTTCTGGTGGCCCGGGCTCGGCCTGTCGTTCGGCGACTCGGGCCTTCCCAGCCTGTCGCGACCGGCTCTCGTGCTGGTGGTGCAGGAGGTGGCCGGCGCCGCCGCCCTGGCGTGGTGGTGGGCGCGGTTCCGGCTGGGGGAGCCGGAGCGGCGGCGGCACTTCCTCAGGACCGGCCGGCTGGGCCGCGACCTGGTGCCGTAGGGCCGCCGCCCTCGGTCACGGGGCGGGCGGCCCCGTCGGCTCCGCTCCCGACCGGAGCTTCTCCATCACCCGCAGGAGGTCCTCCAGGTCTTCGGTGGTGAGGGCCAGGAAGGCGTCGGGCGGCTGGTTCATCCGATCCGTGAGCTCGCCCTTGAGCCGGACTCCGGCCGGCGTCAGCGCCACCGTCTTCACCCTGCGGTCGGAGGCCAGCATGCGGCGCTCGACGAGGTCGCGCTCCTCCAGCCGGTCGACCAACCACGTGACGTTGGACGCGTCGCACTTCCACTCGTCGGCCAGCGCTCGCATCGACTTGGGCTCGTCGGGGTCCAGCGACATCAGCGTCTTGAGGCCGGCCACGGTGAGCCCGAACTCGGCGGCGAGCGAGCCGAACCGGTCCCGGTTGGCGGCGAGGTAGTCGAGCAGCGCCCGCCACGCCGCGCCGGCCAGCGCCTCGGCGGCGAGGGAGCGACGGGCGGCCACGCTCGCAGCGTACCGCTCCTCGCCGCGGAGCTTCAAGTCGTCGACCATTGAATCGCTGGACACTTGATAACCTTCAAGGGATGCGCGAGTGTTCCGCCATGACCGATGCCGCCATCTCCGCGGAGGGGATCACGAAGCGCTTCGGGAGCGTGGTGGCCCTCGACGGGGTCGACCTCGCCGTCCCGGCGGGCACCGTGTTCGGGCTGCTCGGCCCCAACGGGGCCGGGAAGACCACCATGGTCCGCATCCTCACCACCCTGGCCGCGCCCGACGCCGGGCGGGCCCGGGTGCTGGGGCTGGACGTCGTCCGCCAGGCCCGCGACGTACGCACGCGCATCGGCCTGGCCGGCCAGTACGCCGCCGTGGATGAGAACCTCACCGGGCGCGAGAACCTGCGCATGGTGGGCCGGCTCGCCCACCTCGACCGGCGCACGGCCGTCGCCCGGGCCGACGAGCTGCTCGAACGGTTCGGCCTGACGGGAGCCGGCGACCGCGTCGCCCGCACCTACTCGGGGGGCATGCGCCGCCGCCTCGACCTGGCCGCCGCGCTGGTCCACCGGCCACCCGTGCTGTTCCTCGACGAGCCCACCACCGGCCTCGACATCCGGAGCCGAACCGACCTGTGGGCGGTCATCGCCGAGCTGGTCGCCGAGGGCACCACGCTGCTCCTCACCACCCAGTACCTCGAGGAGGCCGACCGCCTGGCGGACCGCATCGCCGTGGTGGACCAGGGCCGCGTCGTCGCCGAGGGGACGGCGACGGAGCTCAAGGCGCGCCTTGGCACCACCGTGGTCGAGGTCGGCATGCACGAGGAGTGGCAGGCGGCCGAGGCGGCGCAGCTGCTGGCCCGGTTCGCGTCGGGCTCGCCCGTGCGCGACGGCACCCTCGTGCGCTTCGAGGTGGACGACGGGCCCCGGGTGCTCGTCGGCGTGCTCAGCGAGCTCGAGGGACGGTCGCTGGCGCCGGCGTCGGTCGCCGTGCGCGAGCCCAGCCTCGACGAGGTGTTCCTGGCCATCACCGGCCACACGGCCGCCGAGGCGGAGGCAGAGGCCGGGGCTGGCA
>Ga0247704_1000543_pt1 | contig 10506 bp, 7 predicted proteins | sample 41W_NmetaG_FD_189042 | JGI IMG/M metagenome (GOLD analysis project Ga0247704, IMG submission 189042) | Soil microbial communities from hillslope of Landscape Evolution Observatory, University of Arizona, Oracle, AZ, United States - 4-1-W_N | ecosystem: Engineered > Artificial ecosystem > Mesocosm...
CAGCGCCGGTGGATCACCGACGATCGGCTGGACGAGCAGCTGGCGTACTGGCGGCGGAAGCTGGCCGGCATGCCCCTCGGGCCCGGGCTCCCCTTCGACCGGATGCCCGACCGCCCCTCCCGCCGCATCTCGTCGCGGCCGCTGGCGGTCCCGCCCGCCCTCCACGGTGCCGTCACGGAGCTGGCGCGGTCGGCCGCCGCCACCGCCTTCATGGTGGTGGCGGCGGCCGTCCAGGCCGCGATCGCCCTCAGGGGCGGGCGCACCGACGTCGTGGTGAGCACGACGCTGAGCGGCCGCCAGCGCTCGGAGCTGGAGGGGGTCGTCGGGTTCTTCGCCGGCATCGGGCGCATCCGGACCGACCTCTCGGGGGACCCGACGTTCGCCGTGGCGCTGGCGCGCGTCCGCGACAGCGTCCTCGGCCTGTTCGACCACCAGGACGTGCCGTTCATGCGCGTGCGCCGGGCGCTCTTCCCCGACTTCCCGACCGGGGGACCGGCGCTGCTCGCCGCCCTCCCCGTCGACCTCCAGTACTTCCGGGCGGCGCCCGACGAGTGGGCGCCGGGGTCGGCCGTCGTCTCCCCGGCCGACCACAAGGGAGCCGACCGCCTGTGGTTCCGCGGCCAGATGCACCCGCTGGCGATCACCCTGCTCGACGACGGCCGGGAGATGTGGGGCGAGGTCAGCTGGAAGGACGACTTCTACGACGCCGCCACCGTCGAAGCCCTCGCCGCCGCGTTCCGGCGGGTGCTGGCGGGCGCCGTCGCCGACCCCGCCCTCCGGCTGTCGGAGCTCCCGGCGTGACCGACGTCGGTACCAGCGCCCCCGCCCTCGTCCGGACCCTGGTGGCCGACCTCGCCGGGCTGGCCGGGCGCGCCGCCCGCGTCTGCGGCTGGGCCGAGGCGGACGGCGCCGTCCGCGACCACACCGGCCGGCTCCCGCTCGTCGGGGCGCCGGCGGGCGTCGCGCCGGGGTCGGCGATCGACGTGGTGGGGACGGTCGACGCCGGACCGCCCACCGCGCTCGCCGTCGAGGAGCTGCGGGTGGTCGGCCCGGCCGACGGCCCCCTCCCCGTGGACGAGCGCTCGGCCCTGGAGGACCGCCTCGACTGGCGCTGGGTGGACCTGCGCCGGCCCCGCAACCGCCTGGTGTTCGAGGTGCAGACCACGGCCGAGCACGCCATGCGCCAGTGGTGGCGCGACCACGGCTTCGTGGAGATCCACTCGCCGAAGGTGCGGGGCTACCCGAACCAGTCCGGCCGCGAGCTGTTCACCGTCCAGTACTTCGACGCGCCCGCCTACCTCGTGCAGTCGCCACAGTTCTACAAGCAGATGGCCATGGCTGCCGGCCTGGACCGGGTCTTCGAGATCGGCCCCGTGTTCCGGGCCAACCCGCTGGTCACCGCCCGCCACGACACCGAGTTCACCAGCGTGGACGTCGAGATCTCGTGGATCGACTCCCTCGACGACCTCCTCGACGTCGAGGAGCGCTGGATGCGGCACGTGATCACGGCGGTGTCGCGCGAGCACGCCGCCGACATCCAGCGGCTGTACGGGCGGGAGGTGGTGGTGCCGGAGACGCCGTTCCCGAGGGTCACCATGGCGGAGGCCCGGGCCATCCTCGCCTCGCACGGCCACACCGACCTCCCCGAGGGCGACCTCGACGCCGAGGGCGAGAGGATCCTCGGCCGCCACGTGCGGGAGGCGACGGGGTCGGAGTTCGTGTACGTGACCGAGTACCCGGAGGCGGTGCGGCCCTTCTACCACATGCGCCTCGGCGAGGGGTCGGGCCTCACCCGCAGCTTCGACCTCCTCTGGAACGGCCTGGAGGTCACCACCGGCGCCCAGCGCGAGCACCGCTACGACCGCCTGCTCGCCCAGGCCCGGCGGAACCCGGCCCGCGTCGAGGTCATCCGCACCTACCTCGACTTCTTCCGCTTCGGCTGCCCGCCCCACGGCGGGTTCGGCGTGGGGCTCACGCGCATGCTGATGTGCCTGCTGGACGTCGGCGACGTGCGGGAGGTCACCTACCTCCACCGCGGCCGCCACCGCCTGAGACCGTGACGGACGCCGAGGCCGACGACGCGGTCATCGTCACCCGCGGCCTCTCCAAGGTGTACCCGGGCGGCCTCACCGCCGTCGACGACCTCCACCTGTCCGTGCGGCGGGGCGAGATCTTCGCCCTGCTCGGGCCCAACGGGGCGGGCAAGACCACCACCGTCGGCATGCTCACCACCCGGGTGCGGCCCACGGCGGGCACCGCCCTGGTGGACGGGATCGACGTCGTGGCCGACCCGGCCGGGGCGAAGGCGGTCCTCGGCGTGGTGCCCCAGTCGAACACGCTGGATCGCAGCCTCACCGTCCGGGAGAACCTCTACTTCCACGCCCGCTACTTCGGCCACCGGCACCGGGCGGCCTCCGCCCTCGCCGGCGAGCTGCTCGAGCGCTTCCGCCTCACCGGCCGGGCGGCGGCCGACGTCGGCACCCTGTCGGGCGGGATGGCCCGCCGGCTCATGCTGGCCCGCGCCCTGCTCGCCCGCCCCGCCGTGGTGTTCCTCGACGAGCCCACCGCCGGGCTCGACCCCCAGAGCCGGCTGGTGCTGTGGGAGATGGTCGAGCAGCTGCACGCCGAGGGCGAGACGATCCTGCTCACCACCCACTACATGGAGGAGGCGGAGCGGTTGGCCGAGCGGGTGGCCATCATGGACCGGGGCCGGCTGCTCGCCCTGGACACGCCGGCCGGCCTCCGGCGCTCGGTGGCCGCCGGCGCCGTCGTCGTGCTGCGCACCGAGGGCGACCTCGACCGGCTCGCCGGCCGCCTCCGCGCCGAGCCGGGCGTCCGCGACGCCGACATCACGGAGGGGGGCCTCCGCCTCCGGCTGACCGACGCCGACGGCACGGTCGCCCGCATCGTCGCCGCCGCGTCGGCCGGGGGCTACCCGGTGCGGGGACTGTCGGTCAGCGAGGCGACCCTCGAGACGGTGTTCCTCGGGCTGACGGGGGAGGAGCTGCGGGAGTGACCGCGCCCGCCACCACGTCGGGCGACCCGGGCGACGAACGCCACCGGACGGGCGCCGCCGCCGGACCCGCCTCCCGCGGCGGCCGCCGCGGGAGGCCGAGCCGCCGGGCGGCCGTGAGCGCCCTGCTCCTGCGCGACCTCACCGTGCTGGACAAGTCGCTCGGGGAGTTCCTCCACAACACCGTCACCCAGCCCCTGCTGCTGGTGTTCGTCTTCACCTGGCTGTTCCCCACCATCGGCCAGGGCATCGGCGGCACCGACGACGCGGGCGCCGCACGCTTCGCCAGCCTCCTCATGGCCGGGCTCATCGCCCAGGCGATGGCCTTCCAGGGCGTGTTCCGCGTCGCCGTCCCGCTCGCCCGGGAGCTGGACGTCACCGGGGAGATCGAAGGCCGCGTGATGGCTCCCACCACCGTCGCCACCATGGCCTTCCAGAAGATCGTCTTCGGCGCCCTGCTGGCGCTGTTCGCGGCCATGGTCGTCTTCCCGGTTGCGGCCTTCCTGCCCGCCACCCCCGTCCTCCTCTCGGTGGACTGGCCGGTCCTGCTCACCCTCGTCCCGCTGGCGTGCGTGACGTCGGCGGCGCTCGGCCTCACCATCGGCACCCTGCTCAAGCCGGCGTCGGTCCCGATGCTGGCCGGCACGCTGGCCCTGCCCCTGGCCTTCGGCGGGGCCATCTTCTACACGTGGTCCTCGCTGGACCCGGTCCCGTGGCTCAAGTACCTGGTGCTCGTCAACCCGCTCGTCTACATGAGCGAGGGCATGCGGGCCGCCCTGTTCGTGGGCGTGGACCACATGCCGCTCGGCGCGGTCTACGGGGCTCTGGCCGTCTCGGCCGTCGTGTTCACGTTCCTCGGGACCCGCGGGTTCCGCCGCCGGGTCGTGTCGTAGGGGCGCCGTGCGCGGGATCCGCCGCCTGGGGCTGCTGGTCGCCGTGACGACGGCCGCGTTCGCGCTCGCCGTCGGCCGCTTCGAGAGCGCGGCGCGCGACGGGTGCGCCCAGAGGGCCGGGACGGACCGCTCCTACCGGGTGGAGCTGACCGCCCTCACGGCGGCCGGGACGGCGGGCAGGGCGACGGGGATGGGCGACGGCGCCCGGGACGGCGGCGCCAGCGGCGAGATGGCGGGCCCGGCGCAGAAGACCTACCGGCTGCGAGTGCTCCGGGACGGCCGGGCGGTGGCCGGCGCCCGTGTCTGCATCGCCGCCTACATGCGCGGCATGTCGGCCATGGCCGTCGTGGGCCATGCCACCGAGACGACGGCGGGGACCTACGTGGTCACCGTCGACTACCCCATGGAAGGCGCGTGGACGGCCCGGGTGGTCGTCGACGAGCGCGGCCGGCCGGCGGCGGCCACGACGTTCGACCTCGTCGCCCGGTAGCCCGCCCGGACGCCGGCCCATGAGAGGCTTCGTCGGTCCGGGCCCACTCCCTCCGGCGCTCGGCGCCGATCGGCCGGCTCGCCTCGGCGCCGAGCGAGCCGGCCGTGCGGGCCGTCGAACCCACTCAGCGGACCTGGATGCGCCGAGGTCGGTCGTTCACCGGCTTGGGCAGGCGGATGGTGAGCACGCCGTCGTCGAGACGGGCCTCCACGCCGTCCTCCTCCACGTCGGCGGGCAGGACCACCTCGTAGTGGAAGCGGCCCACCACCCGTTCCCGGCGGCGGAGGATGCCCACCCGCTGGCGCTCCTTGCGCTCACCGGTGACGGTGAGCCGTCGTCCGGCCACCTCGATGTCGAGGTCGTCCTTCCTGACCCCGGGGAGCTCGATCTCGACGGTGAAGGCGTCGTCGGACTCCTCGACGTCGGCCGGCGGGGTGAAGCCCTCGCCGAGCAGGCTCGGCAGCTGGCGCCACGACTCGAGGTAGTCGCCCAGCTGGCGGTTCAGCCGGTCCAGCTCGGCGAAGGGGCCCTGACGGATGTCGTGGGCGGTGCCGTTGCTGCGTCGCACGGGCAGTGCCATGTGACGTCACCTCCTCATGGTCCTGTGCGAGTGCGGGCGGCCCCGCCGGCCGGCCGCGGGGAGACCGGCGGGGCCGCCGCACGGGGGACGCGGCTCAGGCTGCGGTCGACTCGGCCTCGATGGCACCGGCCTTGGCGCCGCCCGAGGTGATCTCCACCTTGCGGGGCCTGGCCTGCTCGGCCACCGGCACGGTCACGGTCAGCACGCCGTTGTCGTAGCTCGCCTCGATGCGCTCGGCGTCGAGGCTCTCGCCCAGGAACAGCTGGCGGGTGAAGGCGCCCTGGGGGCGCTCCGAGGCCAGCACCTGGTCGCCCTCGGCGGGCTGCCACTGGCGCTGGGCCGACACGGTGAGCACGTTCTTCTCCACGGTCAGGTCGATGCTGGAGGCGTCCACGCCGGGCAGGTCGAAGTGGACCACGAAGGACTCGCCGTGGCGGTAGGCGTCCATGGGCATGACCGCCGTCGACGCCCCGTTGCCCAGCACCCGCTGGGTGAGCCGGTCGAGCTCGCGGAACGGATCGGTTCGCATCAACATGGGCTTGACCTCCTGTCGCTGGACTGTTCCTGCGTTCCCCCAAGTTGACAACCATGCACACAGGTTTATTCCCAACGGGGCAGCCAACTCCGGGCGGCGGCCCGCGACGAGTGGTCACGGCACGTGGGGCCAGCAGCGTCGCAGGGGACGCGCAGCCTGTGCCCGCCATCCGGCGGGCGGGCCGAGCGCTGCGGCTGAAGCGAGCCGCCGGCGCGAGGGCCGTTCAGTCGGCCGGGGGCGGGGCGGTCGCGGCCACCCGCGGTCGGCGGACCAGCCCGACCGCTCCGGCGCTCACCAGGACGAGGCCGGCGATCACCGACACCATCCACAGCCGGCTGGCATCGTCGGGGCCGGGTGCCGGACCGACGTCACGCGACCCCGCCCACGCCGGTGACCGGAGGGTGCCGAAGCCGCTCCACAGGTCGGCGGTGACGGTGCCGGGAGCGACGACCGGCGGAGGGACGGAGGCGACCGCCGGGGCCACGGCCGGCGCCGCCGGCGCGTTGGCGTCCCCGGCCGCCACGGCCACCGGCCCGGCCGGAGGCCCGGGGTCCGCGGGCCCGGCCGGCACCGCTGCGGGCGCCGGCTGCGCCCGCGCCGCGGCGCTCCGCACGGGTGGTGCGGGCGCAGGTGGGGCCGGCGCCGCCTGGGCCGTGGGTGCCGCCGGAGCGGCGGCGGGAGCTGCGGCCTGGACCGGCGCGGCGGCTGGCTGCTCGGTGGCCGCCGGCGGCGCCGACGCCGGGGCGGGCGGCGGTACGGGGGTGCCGAGCACCTGGACGGTGACGGAGGGCTTGTACGCCTCGCCGTCGGTCAGCCACTGCGTGGCGTTGACGGGGTAGAAGCCGGGAGCGGCGTCCGCCGGTATCACGATCTGCACCTGGAAGGTGCCGTTCGCGTCGGCGTCGGCGGTGGCGACGGGTACCCCGCTCGGCCCGTTCCAGCGGATGGTCACCGGCCCGGCCTCGGCGCCCGTCGGCTTGAACACCTCGCCGATGATCGTCACCGGCGCGCCGGGGTCGGCCTTGCCGGGTGTGATCGACAGGAGCCCTTCCTTCGCCGTGCACGCGAACGCCGGCACGGCGAGGAGACCCGCGAACGCCAGCACCGCCGCCGAGAAGACCGCCTTCCGGGCACCCCTGGTATCCCGCATGCCTACCCCCTTCGCCACACCGGAAGTATGGCATCGCCGCGCCGAAAAGTCGCCCCCGTGGAGGTCGGCCGGCGCCGGCCGGTCTGGTGGTCGGCCCGCACTCCGCCTACGTTCTTCGCCGAAGCAGGCTTCGAAACAAGGACTGCCAGGACTTCCCCGGCCGGAGAAGGAGACCCATGCGAGCTCGCTCATCCCGCGTCCTGTTGGCTGCCGTCGCCGCGAGCCTGATCGCCTCGGGGTGCGCGTCCGGTGGCGGCACCGCACCGGGGGCGTCACACCAGGCGACGCCGTCGGCCGACGACGCTGACACGGCGGCGGCCTTCGGCCGGCTCCCCCTCCGCTTCGAGCCCGATCGGGGCCAGGCGGGCGGCACGGCCGGGTACGTGGCGCGCGCCCCCGGCTACACGGCGTCGGTAGGGCCCACCGCGCTGGTGCTGTCGATCGGCGGCGCCGAGGCCGACACGGTGGGGATGCGGCTCGACGGCGCCGACGCGGGGGCAACCGCACGCCGAGGGGAACGCCTCGACGGCGTCAGCAACTATCTGTCGGGACCCGACCCGGCCGACTGGGTGCTGGGCGTGGCCGGCTACCGGTCCGTCACCTACGCCGGCGCCTACCCCGGCATCGACGTGGTGTACCGAGGTGCCCCGAGCGGGCTCGAGTACGACTTCGTGGTGGCGCCCGGCGCCGACCCCGGGCGCATCACGCTGGTCTTCGACCGGCCGGCCACCGTGGACGACGACGGCGATCTCGTCATCGAGACGGCGGCGGGCGCCGTCCGCCACCAGGAGCCGGTCGTGTACCAGGACATCGGCGGGCAGCGCCGCGCCGTCGACGCCGGGTACCTGGTCGAGGAGGGAGCCGCCGGCGCCACCGTGCGCTTCCGTCTCGGGCGCTACGACCCCGCCCGACCCCTAGTGATCGACCCGGCCGTCGTGTACTCCACGTTCCTCGGGGGCCCCCTCGGCGACGCCGTGAACGCCATCGCCGTGGACGGCGCCGGCCACGCCTACGTGGCGGGCAGCACGACGTCCACCGACTTCCCGACCGTCAACCCCGTTCAGGCGACGAAAGGCTCCGGCACGACGGGCGACGCCTTCGTGACCAAGCTCAACCCCGCCGGGAACGGCCTCGTCTACTCCACCTACCTGGGCGGCGGCCTGGCCGACGAGGCCTTCGGGATCGCCGTCGACGCGGCGGGCAACGCCTACGTGGCGGGCTCCACGGCGTCCACCAACTTCCCGGTGGCGAACGCCTTCCAGGCGGCCAAGGGGGCGGGCACGAGCACCGACGCCTTCGTGGCCAAGCTCAACCCGGCGGGCAACGCCCTCGTCTTCTCCTCGTACCTCGGTGGCCCGGGGGCCGACGCGGCCCGGGCCATCGCGCTGGACGCCGCCGGCGACGCCTACGTGGCTGGCTCCACCGAGTCGACCACGGGCGTGGCCACCGCGGGCGTCGTGCAGCCGGCCAAGGGAGCGGGCACCACCGCCGACGCCTTCGCCGCCAAGGTCGGCACCGCCGGGGCGCGCGTGTGGTCGACCTACCTCGGCGGCTCGGCAGCCGACCAGGCGAACGGCGTCGCCGTCGACGCCGGGGGCAACGCCTACGTGGCCGGCTCCACCGCGTCGGCGGGGATGTCGACCGCGGGGGCGTTCCAGGCGGCCAAGGGCGCCGGCACGACGACGGACGCCTTCGTCACCAAGCTGGCTCCCGATGCCACGGCACGCGTGTGGTCCACCTACCTCGGCGGAGGCCTGGCGGACAGCGCCAACGCCGTCGCCCTCGACGCCGGCGCCTCGCCCTACGTCACGGGGTCCACGGCGTCCACCGACTTCCCCACCGCCTCGCCCATCCAGGCTGCCAAGGCGGCCAGCCCGGCGACCGACGTCTTCGTGACCAAGCTGGCGCCGACCGGCGCCTCGCTCGTGTACTCCACCTACCTGGGCGGCGCCGAGGAGGACCAGGGCAAGGCCATCGCCGTCGACGCCACCGGCAGCGCCCACTTCTCGGGCATCGCCAGCTCCGAGCTGTTCCCGGTGGAGCGGCCGGTGGCCCGCAACGCCGGCAACACGGAGGCGTTCGTCGCCCGCCTGGCCCCGGCGGGCACCTCGTTCGTTTTCTCCACCCACTACGGCGGCATCGGCACCGACGACGCCCGCGCCATCGCCACCGACGCGTCGCAGGCGACGTACATCGGCGGCGTCACCACGTTCGCCCGCGACCCCGAGTACTTCCCCACGGTCAACGCCTTCCAGTCCGTCTTCGGCGGCGGGTTCGTGCCGGGAACGCCCAACTCGGGTGACGGCTTCGTGGCCAAGTTGGCGGCCGACACCCCGGGCCGCCCGCTGGTCACCCGCCTCACGCCACGCGGCGGCGACACCGGCGGCGGGACGCCCGTCATGATCGAGGGCATCGGCCTCGGCGGGGCGACGGCCGTGCGCTTCGGGGAGGCGCCGGCCCGCAGCTTCAACGTCCAGTCGGACACGCGCATCGTGGCGGTCACGCCTCCGCTGGCCGAGGGGATCCACAAGGTCACCGTCACGACCGGCGGCGGCACCTCGCCGGCCAACCCGGTCGGCGAGTTCTGGGCGGGTGAGGGCAACTGGTCGCTCACCGGCTCGCTGAACACGCCCCGCTCGAACCACACCGCCACGCTCCTCGAGAACGGGCAGGTGCTGGTGGCGGGGGGCCGGATCGCCCTGGCCTCAGCCGACGTGGCCACGGCGTCCGCCGAGCTGTACGACCCCCGGAGCGGCACGTGGCGACCCACCGGTTCCCTGGCGACGGCGCGCTGGGCCCACACCGCCACGCTCCTGCCGGACGGCCGCGTCCTGGTGGCCGGCGGCCATGACGTCGCCGCCACAGGCAGCCTCGGGCTCAGCTCGGCCGAGCTGTACGACCCCAACACCGGCGCCTGGAGCGCCGCCCCCGACATGGGGGGCACCCGGACCCTCCACGCCGCCATCCGCCTCGCCGAGCCGAACTGCGCGGCCCACTGCGGGAAGGTGCTGATCGCCGGGGGCCGCCCGGGCCCGCTCACCGGCTCCCTCGGCACCAGCCTGCTGTTCGACCCCGTGGGCAACGCGTGGGAGCCGGCCGGCAACCTCAACGAGGCCCGGTACCTCACCGAGATGGCGGTGGTGGGTGACGGCCGGGCGCTGATCGCCGGCGGCTTCGGCCCCACCGACAGCGCCGAGACGTTCGACCCGGCCACGGCCACGTGGTCGCTCACCGGACCGATGAGGTTCCCCAAAGCGAGGCCGACGGTGACGCGGCTGCCGGACGGGAACGCCCTCGTCAACAACGGCTGGAACAACGGGCCCGTCCCGGCATCGGACGTCTTCGACTACCGGACGAACACCTTCCGCCCGGCCGGCACGCCCAAGACCCACCGCTGGAACGCCACCGCCGTCCTGCTGCCCAACGGCCGGGTCCTGGCGCTGGCCGGCGGGGTGGGGGGGGCCACCGCCGACATCTACGACCCGAAGTCCAACACCTTCCGCTCGGCCGGATCGCTCCAGTTCCAGCGCGGTGGGGGCTCGAACGGCGGAGGCGGGCCGGGCGGCACGGCCGTCCTCCTCTCCAGCAGCACCCGGGAGTTCCAGGCCGACGAGCGGGTGTGCGGGGCCAACTGCGGCAAGGTCCTCGTCGTGGGGAACACCGACCACCCGGCGACCGAGCTGTACACCCCGGCCGACCCTCTCGGCGGGCCCGGCTACTGGCTCACCGCCTCCGACGGCGGCGTTTTCGCCTTCGGCGACGCCCAGTTCTTCGGCTCCACCGGCGCCATCCGCCTCAACCAGCCGGTGGTGGGCATGGCGGCCACGCCGTCCCGGGACGGCTAC
>Ga0247704_1000546_pt1 | contig 10455 bp, 10 predicted proteins | sample 41W_NmetaG_FD_189042 | JGI IMG/M metagenome (GOLD analysis project Ga0247704, IMG submission 189042) | Soil microbial communities from hillslope of Landscape Evolution Observatory, University of Arizona, Oracle, AZ, United States - 4-1-W_N | ecosystem: Engineered > Artificial ecosystem >...
GTCAGGGCCAGCCCGCCGGCGAGGGCGGCAGCGGCCAGCTTGGTGTGCAGGAAGGTCGGGAGCATCGGGCGCCTCCGGGTGGCGTGGTCGAGGGTGCGGATGGGGGCGGGAGCGGGCCGGCCCGCGCGGTCAGGTAGCGCAGGAGCGCCGGATGCAGGGTGCGGTAGAGCCGGGCGACCGCCTCCGGCGAGCCGGCGCGGGCCGCCTCGACCACCGCGCCGAACTGCTCGCCCAGGACCGGCGTCACGGTCCCCTCCTCGGCAGGACCGGCCCCGCGTTGAGCCTTGCCGTGCCCTACCCAGGCAGGCCCCGCCGGGCAGGGCCGATCCCGGTCACCATGGCTATTCCTCGGGGAGGACCTGGGCGACGAGGGCCGGGACCTGCGCCGGGTCGAGAGGCTCGTGGAGGAGCAGGCGGCGCACGATGATGGGTCCGACGAGGCACTCGGCCAGCAGCTCGAGGTCCGGCGCAGCCGCGAACTCGCCGGCCGCCACGCCCTCGGCCAGCAGGTCGACCAGCATCTGGCGCCGCTCGGCGGCGATGCGGCGCTGGACGGCCAGCACCTCGGGGTCCCGCTCGGCGGCGTCGATCACCGCCGGGAGGCAGCTCGACCAGGTCGACGAGGCCAGCTGGGCCGCCATCTGCTGCAGCAGCCCCACCACGCGCTCGCGGGCCGAGCCCTCGGCGGGCGGGGCCAGCGGGGCCTTCAGGGTCCTGATGGCGTCCTCGACCAACTCGGGCTTGCCGTTCCAGTGCCGGTACACCGTGCTCTTGCCGACGCCGGCCCGGGCCGCGACCGCCTCGATGGTCATCCCCCCGTAGCCGACCTCGCCCAGCAGGTCGAGCGCGGCGGACAGGATGACCCGGCAGGAGCGCTCGACCCGCGGGTCGACGTCGGCGGGAGGGAGACCCGCCACGTCAGGCGACCAGCTCCGGAGCCGGCACCGTCTCGGCGGCGATGGCGCGGCGGGCCGCCTCCTGCTCGGCCCGCCGGCCGAACACGGCCAGGACGACCAGCGCGGCGACCAGCGCCATTCCGGCGGCCACGCCGCTGGTGACGTTGAAGGCGTCGGTGAACGCGAGGCCGGCCCTTCTGGCCAGCTCCGGTCCGGCCGGGACCGACTCGGCCAGCACTGACGCGGCCCCCACCGACTCCTGGGCCGCCTCGGCCACCGGCGGCGGCAGCGAGAGGCCGCCCAGGTCGACGGCCGAGCGGTACATGGCGCTGCTCACGCTGCCCAGCACCGCGATCCCGAGCGCGCCGCCGACCTCCCTGGTGGTGTCGTTGATGGCCGACCCGACGCCGGCCTTGGCCATGGGGACGGCGCTCATCACGCTGCCGGTGGCCGGCGCCGCGGTGAGGCTCATGCCGGCGCCGAGCAGCACCATGGCCAGCGCCAGCACGACGTAGGGCGTGGACGACCCGATCAGCGCCAGGACGGCGAACCCGGCGGAGATCAGGGCGAACCCGCTGGCCATCACCGGCCCGGTGCCCATCCTCTCCGCCAGGGCGGCGCTGCGGGGGGCGATCGCCACCAGCATCAGGGCCAGCGGCAGCGTGGCCAGGCCGGCGCTCAGCGGCGAGTAGGCCCGCACGAACTGCAGGTACAGGCTGAACAGGAAGAACAACCCGAACATCACGAAGAAGGCGGCGGTGATCACGCCGCTGCCGACGCTGAGGCGGCGGTCCCGGAACAACCCCAGCGGCAGCATGGGATGGGCGGCTCGCTTCTCCCACAGCACGAACGCCGCCAGGCCGGTCACAGCGAGCGCGTAGCCCAGCAGCACCAGCCCATCGGTCCACCCGCGCTCGGGGCCCTCGATGATGGCGAACACCAACGCGCCCAGGCCGACCAGCGACAGCACGGCGCCGACCGGGTCCAGCGGCGTCGCCTCCGGGTCCCGGGAGGTGGGCGAGAACAGCCAGACGGCGGCCAGCGTGGCCAGCACGACCGGCACGTTCACCAGCAGGGCGGCTCCCCACCAGAACCCCTCCAGCACGGCGCCGGCCACGATCGGCCCCAGCGCCCCGCCGGCCCCGGCGAACCCGGCCCACATGGCGATGGCCTTGCGGCGCTCCTCGGGCGGGAAGATCGTGGTGATCAACGACAAGGTGGCCGGCATCACGAACGCGGCGCCCACGCCGGTGATGACCCGGCCGACGATGACCTGCGAGGCGTCGGTCGCCACGCCCGCGAAGACCGAGCCGACCGCGAAGATCACCAGGCCGAGCAGGAGCGCCCGCTTGCGGCCGAAGCGGTCGCCCAGCGCACCGGCCGGCAGCAGCAGGGCGGCGAAGACCAGCGCATAGGAGTCGATGATCCACTGCAGCTCGCTGGACGAGGCCTGCAGCTCACGCTGCATGCTGGGCAGGGCGACGTTCAGCCCCGACACCGACATCACCACCATGACCAGCGAGAGGCACATGACCCCGAGGAGGAACCAGCGCCTCCCGTGGACCGCGGGGTCCTCGTGGAGCGGTCGTTCCGCCGGGAGCTGGTCGGGCGCGTCGAAGGCCATCGGGCGTCCTTTCCGAGACGGAGGCGTTTCGCTACAGGCCTAACACGTCTCGCTGCGAAACGCCAGCGTTTTGTTAGAGGCGCTCAGCCGGCGACGGCCGGCGCAGTGCGGTCGAGCCGCCGCGTGAAGGTCTCCTGGCTGTTGGTGACGGGGGTCCCGTTGCGGGTGTCGCTCCACACGAAGTGGGCGGTGGTGGCGGTGCTGGCCACTTCCGGCGTGTAGAACTCGCCGACCTCGTTCCGGTAGCCGATCCTCCGGTCGATGGGTTGGTCGTTGACCTTCTCGGCCTCGGCGAACTCGGTCCCGCCGTCGCTGGACCAGGTGGCGTAGACGTCGTCGGACTCGTTGGGCCCCCGCCGGTAGTACACGACGTCGATGCGGCCGTCGGGCGCCACCGACATGGCCGGGTTGTACGAGCGCCCGCTGCCCTCACTGAGCCGGACGACCCGCTCCCACGTCCGGCCCTGGTCCTTGGACCGCCGGAAGAAGACGCGCGACGGCCCATCCCGGGTGTCGGTGAACACCATGTAGACCCAGCCCCGGCTGGGGTCGACCCGGATGACGGCCGTCTCGTAACGGCCGCCCAGGTTGTTCTGCTTGTCGACCACGCCGGAATCGAAGGTCCGGCCGTCGTCGCCCGAGCGGGCCACCAGGACCTCGGCGGTGCGGTCGCCGTAACGGCGGAGGAACGTCATGTAGACGGAGCCGTCGGCGGCCAGGACCGGCCGGGACGGGCTGTTGCCGCCGGGGTCCGGCGTCATCAGCACCGGCGCCCCGAAGGTGGCGCCGCCGTCGTCGGACCGCAGGAACCAGCCCTCCTCGCAGCGGCCGTCGCCGCAGCCCCACACCGAGACCAGCAGGCGGTCGGGCCCGCCGCCGGTCGAGGGGGCGACGCTCAGGGCCGGCCGCACGTAGGCCCTGGTGCGGTCCTGGCCGGGCAGGATCTCCCGGGCCGGCGAAAAGGTGCGGCCGCCGTCGGTCGACGACACCAGCAGCACGCTCTCCCCGGGCTGCTCCTGGCCGGGGGGCACCACCCGGGCCGTGGACAGCACGGCGTAGACGTTGCCGCCACTGCCCATCGCCGCGTTGCCAACGGCCAGGAACCCGTTCGAGTTCATCTCGCACCGGGTGAACTCGGGCGGGATGGTGAAGTCCCCGTCCTCCCAGGTGAGCCCGCCGTCGAAGGTGACGTGCCACGAGCACCGATTGCCGATCAGGTTGGCGTCGACCACCACCTGGTGGCGGACGTCGGCCGGGTCGACCACGATCGACGGCGCCTCGTAGCCCCGGACGGGGCGCGGGTCGGCGTTGGCCCGGCACGGCACGCCCGCGCACAACTCACCGGAGTCGGCCACCGGCTCGTCGCCGTCGCCCACCTCCGAGGAGAGGCGCACGGCTGCGGCCGCCATCAGCAGGCCGCCGCCGATCATCAGCAGGGCCGGGCCCCGAGGTCCCCGGCGCCGTTGCCGGCGGCTCCAGACGGAGGCCGGCGGTCGCTTCTTCAGGCCGATCAGTCGTGCCTGACCGGCGCGGCGGTGGGCTTCGCCTGGCGGCCCTGGCGGACCACGGTGGCGGCGCCGGCGCCGAACAGCGTCAGCCCGGCGGCGCCCAGCACCAGGGTGAGGGCGACCACGCCCCCGGAGTCCGACGAGGTCGGCGTGGCGGGCGGCACGGGAGCGGCCGAGGGGGCGGCCGGGGCCTGCCCGTCGGGGCCGAGGACCTGGAACGAGTAGCGGGCCGGGGTGCCGTACACCGCCTCACCCTTGGCGTCCTGCTGCGTGGCGACCAGCGTGTGGTAGCCGGCATCGGCCTGCGGGACGGTGAAGGTGGCGGTCACGTTGCCGGCTGCGTCGGGTGTGGCCCGGGCCACCTCGGCGCCGGTGGCACCGCCCCAGTGGAACACCACCGGGCTGGCGCCGGCCGCCGTCGAGAACGACGCGCCGGTGACGGCGACGGCCGTGCCCACGGGGGCGGCGGCGGCCTGCGCGTCGATGGTGGCGAGGGCGGTGCAGCCGAAGGCTGCGGCACCCGACACCGTCGCGGCGGCAGCGGCGACCATCCCAGCGACCATCGTCCGGTTCAGGAGCCTCATCTGCGATCCACCTCCGCGCGGGCCCCGGGCGAGATCCACGCCGCCATTGTGCCCGCCGATCCGCATAGAAGCAAGCCGCACATAGGCGAGCGGTCGTGGGCAAATGTTGTGCCGCCGGGCGCTCAGGACCCGATGGGCGCCGACCGGTGGAGCGCCGGCACCAGGAGCGCGTCGAGGGCCTCGCCCTCCAGCGTCTCCGCCTCCATGAGGGCCACCGCGATGGCGTCGAGGGTGGCCCGGCGCTCGTCGAGGATGGCCGCGGCCCGGCTCGCCGCGTCGGCCAGCACCTGCTGCACCTCGGCGTCCAGCGCGGCCATCACCCGCTCGGAGGTCCAGGCCCGCGAGCCGTCCACACCCACGGCGCCGGCGCCCCGGGCCGTGAACGCTCCCAGCGCGCTGCTCATACCCAGTTCCGCCACCATGCGCCGGGCCAGGACGCCGGCCCGCTCGAGGTCGTCGGCCGCGCCGCTGGAGTGCTCGCCGGTGGCGGCCCGCTCCGCCGCCCATCCCCCGAGCAGCGCGGTGATGCGGTTGAACAGCTGCGTCCGGGTGACCGCCAGTCGGTCGCCGTCCGGCGCGTACCACGTGCTCCCGAGGCTGTAGCCCCGGGCGACGATCGACAGCTTGCCCACGGGGTCGCTCCCGGGCAGGGCGGTGGAGACCACGGCGTGACCGGCCTCGTGGTAGGCGATGCGCCGGCGGTCCTCGGGCGAGATGATGCGCGACCGCCGCTCGGGCCCGGCCACCACCCGCTCGATGGCCTCCGACAGCTGCGCCTGGCCGATGGCCGTGGCCCCGGCCCGGGCCGCCAGCAGCGCAGCCTCGTTGACCACGTTGGCCAGGTCGGCACCGGAGAAGCCGGCCGTCCGCCTGGCGATGGCGGCCAGCTCGACGCCGGGAGCCAGGGGCTTGCCCCGGGCGTGGACCTCCAGAACACCCTCGCGCCCGCGCACGTCGGGAGGGTCGACGGTGATCCGGCGGTCGAACCGCCCCGGCCGCAGGAGGGCGGCGTCGAGGACGTCGGGCCGGTTCGTGGCGGCCACCACCACGACGCCCGCCCCGGCCTCGAAGCCGTCCATCTCCACGAGCAACTGGTTGAGGGTGGCCTCGCGCTCGTCCTGGCCGCCGATGGCCACGCGGCCCCGGGCCCGGCCGACGGCGTCCAGCTCGTCGATGAAGACGATGGCGGGGGCGGCCGCCTTGGCCGTGGCGAACAGGTCCCGGATGCGGGCCGCGCCCACGCCGACGAAGATCTCGACGAAGTCGGCGCCCGACATCGGGAAGAACGGGACCTCGCACTCGCCGGCCAGGGCCCGGGCCAGCAGCGTCTTGCCGCAGCCGGGCGGCCCCATCAGCAGGATGCCCTTGGGGACAGCGGCCCCCATGGCCAGGTACCGATCGGGCGCCAGGAGGTAGTCGCGCACCTCGGCCAGCTCCTCGATCGGCTCCTTCATCCCGGCCACCTCGGCGAAGGTGGTCCGGCTCTCGTCGGCGCCCCGCTGGCGGGCGTTGGACCGCCCGAAGGCGGCGGCGCCCTCGCCGCTGCGGCCGCCGAACACCAGGTACAGGATGAACAGCCCGTTGATGAGGATCAGCGACGGGAGGATGACGTTGACCGGCGCGATGAGGTTCTGCAGCCGCTGCTGCTCGACCCGGACCGGCACGCCGGCCCCGCGCAGTTCGGCGAAGAGCTGGGAGAACACGACGTCGATCTCCTCGGAGTAGGCCACCCAGTAGCGGCCGCGGTCGAAGGTGCCGACGATGCGGTTGTCCCCCACCCGGACGGTGGCGTCCCGCACCACGCCCTCCCGCAGGGCGGCGGTGAACTCGTCGACGCCCAGCTGGCGGCCGGGCGTGTTCGGCTGTATGCGCCACACCACCAGGGCGTAGAAGGCGATGAGGAGCGGGAGCGACAGCGAGCAGAACAGCAGGGCCCGGCGCCGCACCGGGGCCCGCTCGTCCCGCTCGGGCGGCCGCCGGGCCCGGTCTCGGCGCAGCCTCGATGCCACGCCGCCCGACACTACTGCCGGGCTCGTTCGGCGCCGGCTCGGTCGGCCGGCGGCCACATCGTCAGCGTGGCGGTCAGCGGGGCCGGCGCCGGGGCCGGGCCACCGGCCGCGGCGACCGGGACGGCCGGCCGCCGGCAGGCGGCGTGGCCGGAGGTGGCGGCAGGTAGCGGAGGGGCGCCACCGGGCCGGTGAGGGCGACCGTGCGCGGGTCGCCCGGGCCGATCTGGGCCGATGCCGGCGTGATGCCGGCCTGGCGGACCAGCACGCGCACCTCCTGCTGCTGGGCGGGCGTCGCGACGGTGACCACCACGCCCGCTGCGCCGGCGCGGGCGGTACGGCCGGAACGGTGGAGGTACGCCTTGTGCTCGGTCGGCGGGTCGACGTGGACGACGAGGGCGATGTCGTCGACGTGGATGCCGCGGGCGGCGATGTCGGTGGCCACCAGGACCCGCACCGAGCCGTCGGCGAACGCGGCCAGGTTCCGCTGGCGCTGGCTCTGCGACAGGTTGCCGTGCAGGTCGACGGCAGGCACGCCGTCGCTGGCGAGCTGGCGAGCCAGCTTGCGGGCCGCGTGCTTCGTGCGGGTGAACAGCAGGCTGCGCCCCGCCCCGGACGCCAGCTCGCGCACGACCGCGGCCTTGTGGCCGGGGTCCACGGTGAAGGCGTGGTGCTCGAGGAGGGGCGGCGGCGCGTCCACCTCGTCGACCGAGTGCGTCACCGGGTTCCGGAGGTAGCGCCGGGCCAGGCCGTCGATCCCGTGGTCCAAGGTGGCGGAGAACAGCAGGCGCTGCCCGTCGGCGGGCGTGCGGTCCAAGAGGCGCTTGATCCCCGGGAGGAAGCCGAGGTCGGCCAGGTGGTCGGCCTCGTCGAGCACGCAGACCTCGACGGCGTCCAGCCGGCAGTGGCGCTGGCCGATCAGGTCCTCGAGGCGGCCGGGGCAGGCGATCACGATGTCGACGCCGCGGTTCAGCGCCGCCACCTGGGGGCCCTGCCCGACGCCGCCGTAGATCGTGGTCACGCGCTGGCCCATCGCCGCGGCGAGGGGTTGGACCGTGGCCGCCACCTGGGCCGCCAGCTCCCGGGTCGGCACGAGCACGAGGGCGCGGGGTTGGCCGGGTCGGGTCGGGCGGCCCGATGCCCCGAGTGCGGCCACCGCCGGCACGGCGAAGGCGACCGTCTTGCCGCTGCCGGTGCGACCCCGGGCCAGGACGTCGCGGCCGGCGAGCGAGCTGCGCAGGCTGGCCGCCTGGATCGGGAACGGCGTCACGACGCCGAGCCGGCGCAGCGCTTCGATGACCGGTGCGGGGACGCCGAGCTCGGCGAAGGTCGCCTCGGAGGGAACCTCGACGACGTCGGCCCTCGCCGCGGGGCGGACCTCGGCGACGGCGGCGGCCGGGTGCCGGGGGCGTCGGCGGTTCTGGCGCGGCGAAGCGCCGGCGGGATGGATGGAAGTCATGGTTTTCCTCGCTTCTCGGGGTGGCCGTGGATGCTGCAGCCATCCGCCTGGAGCGGAAAACCTGCGCCCGGAGGGGCACGTGCACTCGACCGTGGCTGCGCCGGACGGCGCCGCCACCACGGCGACGGTACTCGACCCGGCGGCCCGTCCCGTCCACGCGCCGTCCACCGGCCGGCGCCGGCCCGCCGCTACCGTGACGCCGTGGCGCCCAGGGTGCTCAGCCGCCAGGTCTCGCTCGGCATCGTCGTCTGGATCGTGGTCGGGCTCTTCGTGGCCGCCCGCAACGATTTCCTCGACGACCTGGGCTCGCTGTCCAACGTGCTGTCGGCGCTGCTGGCGGTCGCCGTCTGGCCGCTGGTGGCGCTCGACGTGCACTTCGGCATCTGATCGCCATGAGCGAGATCGCCGAGCGCTACGCCCGCCTGTCGTCGAGCTTCGCGGCCAAGGTGGCGGCCGTCCCGCCCGATCGCTGGGCCAGCCCGTCTCCGTGCGCCGGCTGGTCGGCGCACGACGTGGTCCGTCACGTGGTCGAGAGCCAGGGCATGTTCCTCGGGTTCGTCGGTGCGTCGAGCGGCGGCGGCCCGGGCGTGGACGAGGACCCGGCGGGCGCTTTCGACGCAGTCCGGGCGACGGTGCAGTCCCACCTCGACGACCCGGCCCGTGCCACCGCGGGCTTCGAGGGGTATGCCGGGCCCACCACGTTCGAGGCGTCGGTCGACCGGTTCCTCAACTTCGACCTCGTCGTGCACGGCTGGGACCTGGCCCGGGCGGCCGGCCTGGACGAGCACGTCGACGCGGCCGACATCGCCTTCGTGCGGGCCGGCGTCGCCAGCCTCGGCGACATGCTGTACTCGTCCGGCGCCTGCGCTCCGGCGCTGGACCCGCCGCCCGGCGCCGACGACCGCACGCGGCTTCTGGCGGCGCTCGGCCGCAAGGCGTGGGCCGACGTCGAGGGCGGCGGCGCGGGCTGACGGGCCCCGGACAGGCCCGGCCGGCTACGCGGAATGCAGGAGCAGGATGCCGAACACGGCGAACGACGCTGGGGCGCCGATCCGGACGACCCGCTCGGGGACCCGGGCGGCCAGCTTGGCGCCGGCCAGGATCGCCAGGGCGTCGGCCGCCACCATGCCGAGCGTCGAGCCGGCCCACGTGCCCACGGCGCCCTCGGTCGTGGCCAGCGTGACGGTGGCGAGCATCGTCTTGTCGCCCAGCTCGGCCACGAAGAAGGCGAGGCCGACCGCCACGACGGCCGACCGGCCCGACCGCCGGGCGTGGTCCACGTCGTCCTCGTCCAACCGGTCGCCGCGGAGCGTCCACGCCGCGAAGCCGAGGAACGAGAGGCCGGCGGCGAACGAGATGGCGCCCGTCGGCAGGCTCGCGCCGAGCGTCGCACCCAACGCGACCGATCCCAGGTGGACCACGGCGGTGGCCACGGTGATGCCGACCAGCACCGGGAGCGGCCGGTAGCGGGTGGCGAAGGCGAGGGCCAGGAGCTGGCTCTTGTCACCGAGCTCCGCCACGAAGATCACGCCGAAGCCGAGGAGCAGCGCGTCCACGAGGCGGTCGAGCCCCGGTCAGCCCAACGCAGCGACGAACGCAGGCGCCCAGTCCCGATGGCCGACGTCGTTCGGGTGGAGGTGGTCGGCGGCGGACCTGCACCGCCACGGCGTGCCGTCCCGCTCGGACAACCGGGCCCGGCCCCGGCCGACGTAGCCCGTCGCCAGGGACGCCCGGCGAGCGGGTGCCCCCGGCAGAGGCCCGACCCCCGCCTGCGCCAGTCGCGCCCGGCGGATGGGCCGGTGCCGGCCGGCGTGCCCGGTGTCAGGCCGGGACCGAGACGCCGACGCCGCCCCGGGTCGTGGCGCCGTACCGGGCCTTCTCCGCGGCAAGGTCGAGCGGGCGGATGGTGCTCCGGCCGGCGACCGCCTCGTCGTCGATCCGCTCGGCTGGGACCAGCCAGGAGACCTCGAACTCCAGCCCGTCGGGGTCCCGGGCGTACAGCGCCTTGGTGGTGCCGTGATCACTCGCCCCGACGAGCGCCCCGCGCTGGGCCAACAGCCCGGCCAGCCGCTCGAGCTCCTCGAGCGTGTCGACCTCCCAGGCGATGTGGTACAGGCCCACCGTCGAGCGCCCGGCGGTCGAGGGCCCGGCCGCCGCACCGATGGTGAAGAGGCCGAGGTCGTGGTCGTTGGTCGAGCCGGGCGCCCGCAGGAAGACCGCACCACGGAGGTCAGCGCTCATCGACAGCCGAGTGAAGCCGAGGACCTCCTGGTAGAACGCGGCCGTGCGCTCGGCGTCGCGGACATAGAGCACGGCGTGGTTCATGCGGGTGACGGGCATCGCTGCTCCTCCCGATCGGCGGGCCTTGCACCATGAAC
>Ga0247704_1000547_pt1 | contig 10454 bp, 5 predicted proteins | sample 41W_NmetaG_FD_189042 | JGI IMG/M metagenome (GOLD analysis project Ga0247704, IMG submission 189042) | Soil microbial communities from hillslope of Landscape Evolution Observatory, University of Arizona, Oracle, AZ, United States - 4-1-W_N | ecosystem: Engineered > Artificial ecosystem > Mesocosm...
CCTCCGGGTTGCCGCCCACCGCCTCCGGCCCACCGCCCAGCGCGAGCGCCCGCTGGATGTCGACGAAGAGCACGAAGCCCGCGTCGTCGGCGTCCGGCACCGCCCGCTCGAAGATCTCGGACCCGCCGAGCCCACCGTCGTCGGACGACAGCAGCTCGACGGCCGAGGCGCTGGTACCCACGGCGATGCCGTCGTCGAGCACCTCGACGACGACGCCGAGGTCGCCGGTCTGCGCGACGCGGGAGCCGTCGACGACGAAGCCCTCGTCGGTCCCGGGCTCGACCGGGGGCACCTGCGCCGTGCCGGAGTCCTCGTCGTACGTCCAGCCCTCGCCCGGCGGCTCGTCGGAGTAGCTGTCCGGCATGCCCTCACCGGTGAACCCGTCCTCGGCGAAGCCCTCCTCGGCGAACCCGCCCTCGGAGAACGACCCGCCGAGCAGGCCGCCGGTGAGCAGCTGCACGAGCGCGTCGGCGACCTCACCGGCGCGCTGCGGGTCGTCGGTGCGAGAACGGACCCCGCCCTCCTCCCCCTCGAACAGCGCACCAGCCGTCTCGGTGCCGAACACGGTCGCCAGGTCGTCCGGCAGCTGCAGTCCGAGCTCGGCGGCCATCCCCTCGACGTCGACCGGCAGGCCCAGCTCCTGCAGCTGCTCGTACAGCTCGGCGAGCCCCGGTCCGAGGTCCGTCAGGCCGACCGCCGCGACGGTGCCCTCGGGCAGTCCCTGGACGAGCTCGACGCCCGGCCGGGCGCCGATGGTGCTCGGGAAGCGCGGGCCGTTGGAGAACTCGAAGGCCCGCCCCTCGACCTCGACCGCGTCGCTCTCGGCGCGGCCGCCGATGACGATGCGACCGCTCGCCTCCAACCCCTGCTCCTCGGCGGCGGCCCGGTCCTCCTCCGGCAGGCTGCGCCAGAAGGCGGAGACGTCCGCCCACGCGGTGACGATCTGGTCGCCGTCGAGCGCGTCGACGTCGTCGGCGAAGGTCTGCGCGTCCGCGAGCACCGCGTCGGTCGTGGCGGCGGCGTCGACCACCGCCTGGTCGTCGCCGAGCAGGACGTAGTCGGCGTTCTCGCTGAAGGCGTAGAAGGAGCTCTCCGGGTCCGAGGCGGCCAGCCGCTCCAGGGCGGCGTCGGCCTGCTCGCGGTCGGTGTAGGCGACGGCCGCGAGGACGTGCGGTGTCTCCTCGCCGGGCACGGCGGAGATGGCGGCGCGGTCGCCGATCCACGGCTCGATGTCGCGGGCGTAGTCGACGTCCGGGACGTCCTCGAACACTGCACGCAGCAGCTGGTCCTTGACGTCGTCCTCGCTCGTGACGTCGTCGGCCAGCGACGGGAACTTCTGCGCCAGCCGGTACACGGCCAGCTTCTGCCCGGCCGCCGGGTCGAGGTCGACCTTGGCGATCGCCATCACGTCGGCGGGAAGCACGTCCTCGGGCTGGGCGCCGCCACCGGACAGGAACGACACCGTGGCGTACGCGGTGCCCACCACGGCGACGGTCGCCGCGCCGGCGAGCACGGCGAGCACGGCGTTGCGGCCGCCGCGACGGCGCCGCGCGGGCTCGGCCGGCAGCACGTCAGCGCCGGGCGGGACGTCGGGGTTCGACGGGACGTCGGCGTTCGGCGGGACGTCGGGGTTCGACCAGGGCGTCGTCACGGAAGAGCCTCTCGGGAGCCGGCGCCGGCGGCGCTCGTCCGCCACTTGTACCGCCTCGCCGCTCGCCGCGGGGCAATTCGGCGCAGAACCGGCCGTTCAGCCGATGGGGTCTGCCGGCGTCTGGGCGAGCACCCGGCGCGAGACGGCCTCGCTCTCGGCGAGGCCGGCGCGCAGGCCGTCGAGCTCGGCGGCGATGCCGTCGAGGTCGCGGGCCGCGGTGTCGGTGGCGCCGGTGGTGGTGGCGAGCGCGAGCACCTCGGCCAGTCGGGCCACGACGCCCTCGAGGCTCAGCGTCGTCGACTGCATCCGCGCGAGCAGGGTGTCGCGCGCGCCGCGCAGCCGGTCACGGACCTCGACCCGGTCGCGCAGCGCGGCGGCGGAACGCTCGACCTCCTGGCGCAGCTCGCGGGTCGGGGCGCGCCCGGCGGCCTGCCGTAGCCGCGCCGCCTCGGCGTCCAGCCCCGGTGCGTCGACCCGTGCCAGCGCCCGCTCGACCGCGGTCACCTGCACGCCGACCCGGCCGAGCGCGACGAGCGCGTCGTCGGCGTCGTCGGCGGCCCGGCGGACGGCGTCGCCGGTCGGGCCGGACGGGGCCGCGCGCGCCATGTCGTCCAGGGCCCGCACGGCGGCCTCGGCCTGCTCGAACCAGCCGGCGGCGGCGGTGCCGCGCGGTGGGCGCTCGGGCACCGGACCCGCGGAGCGCGGGCGGCGGTCGCGGTTGACGACGGCGCCGGTGACCGCCTTGACGCCGAGGACGGCCGCGCCGACGCCGACACCGGCCGCGACGGCCGCCGGCCCGGCGACGGCGGTCCCGAGCAGCGCCCACGCCATCCCGCCGGACACCCCCGCGACGAGCAGCCCCCACGGGTCGCGCAGCTCGTCCGACAGCGACACGGCGGTCAGAAGTTCGCGAGCACGGCGGTGAGAACCTTGTCGATCGACGCCGGGTCGGACGCGTCGTACACCGCCGCGCGCGAGGCCTCGGCGATGCGACGCAGCTCGCGCAGGTCCGCGTCCTCGCCGTAGGCGATCGGGAACACCCGCACCTGTCGATCGGCGTCCTCGCTCGCCAGCTCGCGCACGAGCGACTCGAGGTCGCTGTCGGGCGGGTACTCGTTCTTGCCGTCGGTGAGCAGGACGACGGCGTTGATGCGGCCGGGGTCGAAGCTGCGCTGGAGGTCCTTCTTCGCCGCGCGGGTCGTGGCGTAGAGGCCCGTGCCGCCCTGCGGGATGAGCGCCTCGATCTGCGACTGCACGGCCGGCAGCCGCTGCCCCGCGGGCCCGAACGGCACGAGCTCGCGGTACGGCTTGCTGCCGTCGAGGTCGGTCGAGAAGATCCACAGCGAGATCTCGTCGTCGGGCGCGAGTCGCCCGACGGCATCGGCAGCGGCGGCCTTGGCGAGCTCGAGCTTGCTCTCGGCGCCGGGCACCGGCTCGCCCATCGACCCGCTGACGTCGAGCACGAGCAGCATCCGCGCCCGCTTGCGCAGCTGCTCCCACGAGGCCTGCACCGCCGCCAGCACCGGCGGCGACGGCGGGTTGAGCGTCTGCGCCGGCTGGTCGGGCAGCAGCCCGTTCGCCGTCGTGATGAGCTCACCCGGCGTGCCGTCGAAGCTGCGGAATGCCGCCTGCTCGAACCGCCGCTGCGCGTCGTCGGACTGCACGTACTCGAGGAAGTCGGCGGCCACCGCGCGCTTGGCGTCGTCCACCCAGTCGGCCTGCAGCACGACGTAGGGGTTGTCGCTGACGAGCGTCCCCTCCTTCGGGTAGATGGCGACCAGCGGGGTGCGCGGCTTGCCGACGTCGCCGAGCGTCTGCGGGTCACCGCTGGGGTTGCCCTGGTTGTAGTCCCAGACCGACTTCTCCTCCACGGTCACCGCGCTGACGTACGACAGCGCCTGACCGGCGCCGTCGGCCTTCTGCAGGTTGCCGAGAAAGGTGAGCGTGGTGTCGCCGTAGTGCACGACGGCGTTCTCCACGCCCTTGACGTACTCGCGCACCTCCGGCGTGGCGAGGTCGGCCTCCGACAGGTCGCTGGACAGCCCGGTCGCGGCGAAGTACGACCCGACCGTCGCGTGCAGCCCGGACGTCGAGAAGCCCGGGTGCGTCTTGCCCAGCTTGAACGCCCCCCACGGCTTGCCCTTCGCGCCCCAGCCCTGCGGGTCGCGGGCGAGGGCCAGCACGTCGGACCAGCCGAGCTGCGCCTGCGGCCAGCCGAGCGTCTCGGCCATCGGCTTCGGCATCGCGATGACCAGCGGCGTCTGCGCGATGCTCGGCAGCTCGCCCTCGCCGACCAGGTCCGGGGCGTCGGCGGCGGTGGTGCGCTGGCGCAGCAGCACCGTCCACGACGACGCGGCCGGCGACCAGACATCGGGCCGTGGCCCGTCGACCGCCTCGTCCCAGCCGCGGGCCAGCGCCTCCATCGCCCCGCCGCTGGCCTTGCTGGTGACCTCGACCCGGCCGCAGCGGCCGTCGGCGTCGCCGTCGTCCTGCGCGTAGTCGGCGGCGAGATCGCGCAGGAGAGCCGCCTTCTCCGAGGAGGCCGCCAGCTGGACCACGACGCAGTCGCCGGTGTCCGCCGCGGGGTCGGCGGCGCCGCCCTCGCCGTCGCCCCCGACGAGCGAGCGCACGCCGAGCACCGCGACGACGCCGACGACCGCCGCCACCACCAACGGCACCCGACTGCGACCGGCCACTGCGCCCCCTCGTCCGACGTCCTCGGGGCATCGTGGCACGCGCCGGCGACGAGGACCGGTCGTCGCGTCAGGCCCCGCGGCGGGCCCGTGCCAGGGTGAGCCCTCCGGACCCACCGGAGCCCTCCGGACGGTTTCAGCACGCGCCGGACCCGTCGGGAGCCCTCCCGAGGGTGTCAGGGCGCGCCGGACCCGTCGGGAGGGCTCCGGGCGGACGGGCTCGCTACTCGACCGTGACGCTCTTCGCGAGGTTGCGCGGCTGGTCGACGTCGAGCCCGCGGGCCTGCGCCACCTCGGCCGAGAGCACCTGCAGCGGCAGGATCGTCAGCAGCGGCGTCAGCAGCGACTTGGTGTCGGGAATGCGGAACACGTGGTCGGCGTACGGCGTGATGCTCTCGTCGCCGTCGGTGGCCACGACGATCGTGCGGGCACCGCGCGCGCGCACCTCCTGCACGTTGCTCACCAGCTTCGGTTGCAGCGCGTGCCGCGGCGCGAGCACCACCACGGGGGTGCCCTGCTCGACGAGCGCGATCGGCCCGTGCTTGATCTCGCCCGCGGCGAAGCCCTCCGCCGACACGTAGGCGAGCTCCTTGAGCTTCAGCGCGCCCTCGAGCGCCATCGGGTAGCCGACGTGCCGGCCGAGGAAGAGCACGCGAGGCTCGTCGGCGATCTCCCGGGCGAGCCGGCGCACCGGTTCCATCCGCGCCAGCACCTCGGCGACCAGGTCGGGGATCTCCTGCAGGTCGCGCAGGTGCGCCCGCACCTCGTCGGGGTCCCGGGTACCGCGCACCTGGGCCAGGTACAGCCCGACCAGGTACATCGCGGCGAGCTGCGCGATGACGGCCTTCGTCGACGCCACCGCGACCTCCGGACCACTGCGGGTGAACAGCGCGGCGTCGCTCTCCCGGGCGATGGTCGAGCCGATGGTGTTGGTGACGGCGAGCACCCAGGCACGCTGCGCGCGCGCGTGCCGCACGGCCTCGAGCGTGTCCGCCGTCTCGCCGCTCTGGCTGATGGCGATGACGAGCGTGCCGCGGCCGATGACGGGGTCGCGGTAGCGGAACTCCGACGCGAGCTCGACGTGCACCGGCAGCCGGCACCACCGCTCGATCGCGTACTTGCCGACCATGCCCGAGTGGTAGGAGGAGCCGCAGGCGATGACGACGACCTGCTCGATGCCGCGCAGGTCCTCGTCCGACAGTGCGATCTCGTCGAGGTGCAGCAGCCCGTCGGTGCCGAGCCGGCCGCCGATCGTCTCGCGCACCGCCTCCGGCTGCTCGTCGATCTCCTTGAGCATGAAGTACTCGTAGCCGCCCTTCTCGGCGGCGTCGGTGTCCCAGTCGACGTGGTAGGTCTCGCCGTCGACGACGGTGCCGTCGAGGCCGGTGACGACGACGCCGTCGCGGCGCACCTCGACCACCTGGTCCTGCTCGACCGCGCGCGCCGTGCGGGTGTGGGCGATGAAGGCCGTGACGTCGGAGCCGACGAAGTTCTCGCCCTGGCCGAGGCCGATGACGAGCGGCAGGTTGCGCCGCGCCGCGACGACCAGGTCGGGGTGCGCGCGCGAGGTGACGACGACGACGAACGAGCCCTCGAGCGCGCGGCACGTCGAACGCACCGCCTCGGCGAGGTCGCCGCCGTTCTCGGCCAGCCGCTCCTCCACCAGGTGCGCCACGACCTCGGTGTCGGTGTCGCTGCGCCGCTCGTGTCCGCGCTCCTCGAGCCCGTGCACGAGCACCTCGAAGTTCTCGATGGTGCCGTTGTGCACCACCGCGAGCTCGCCCTTGCAGTCGACGTGCGGATGCGCGTTGCGGTCGGTCGGCGCGCCGTGCGTCGCCCACCTGGTGTGCCCGATCGCGAGGCTGCCGGGGAGCGACGAGGCGGCGACCGCCTCCTCGAGGTTGCTCAGCTTGCCGGCGCGGCGCTCGACGGCGAGCTCGCCGTCGTCGGACAGGACGGCGACGCCGGCGCTGTCGTAGCCGCGGTACTCCAGGCGCCGCAGGCCGTCGAGCACGACCTCGAGCCCCGGCTGCGCACCGACGTACCCCACGATGCCGCACATGGCGGGAAGGCTAGTCCGCCGGCTCGACGGCGCCGCCCGGGCCGGGCCACGCTCTGCGGGTGGACGACGTCGCCCTTCGCCCCCGCAGCCTGCTGCGACGGCGGCTGTTCCGGCGCAGCTACGCGCAGGTCGAGGCGTACGCAGCGGCGTGGCGGACCGAGAACGAGCAGGCCCTGGCGAAGGACGGCCCGCTCTGGGTCGTGCTCGGCGACAGCGCCGCGCAGGGCGTCGGCGCGTCGGCGCACGACCGCGGCTGGGTGGGCCAGGTCCGCGAGCGGCTGGTCGCCCACGACCCGCGGCCCTGGCGCGTCGTGAACCTGTCGCGCTCCGGCGCGCGGACCCGCGACGTCGTCGAGCGGCAGTGGCCGACCGCGCGGGCGCTGACCGCCGAGCTCGTCACGGCCGTCGTCGGAGGCAACGACGCGCTCGGCACGCCGGCGGCGCAGTGGGAGCGCGATGTCGACGACCTGTGCGCCGTGCTCCCGGCGGGCGCACTCGTCGCGACGACGGCGCGCGGCGTCTTCGAGCGCAGGACGCGGCGGGTGAACGAGCACGTGCGTCGTCGCGCGGCCGAGCACGGGCTGCTCGTGGCGGACCTGTGGGCGCACACCGGACCGCCGTACCGCGGGCTGTACGCGGACGGCTTCCATCCGAACGACGCCGGCTACCGGCAGTGGGCGGACGCCGTCTGCGAGGCGCTCGGCGTGCCCTGACCACGGGCACGCACCGCCCGCACGAGCTCGTGGTGCTGCTCCACCACGACGCGTCGCCCGGCAGCGTGGAGGCCCCCGTCCAGCAGCGTGTCGACGGCGGCGACCACGTCGGGCTCGGGCAGCGACCACGGGAACAGCAGCCGGGTGAGCGCGGCCGCCACGGCGGGCGTGCGGTCGACCCACAGCCGCGGCACGGCCTGCGCGTAGCGCGGCACGAGCGGCCGGGTGACCTCGCGCTGGAGCGGCTGCCAGAGGCCGGCGGCCAGCGCCTGCGCCTCGTGGCTCGACAGGGCGGTGTTGCCGGTGGCGGCATCCCACGCCTGCTGCTTGGCCGTCGCCGTCGGCCGCGCCGCGCGGGCGGTCAGCGCGGCCAGCCGGCCCGCGGCCGTGGGATCGCGCCGCTCCTCGGCCGCGAGCTCCGCGTCGTCGAGCGCCCCGAGCGCCGCCAGCCGCTGCACCAGCAGCCAGCGCAGCTCGACGTCCACCACCAGCCCCTCCGGCGCCGACGTGCCGTCGAGCAGTGCGCGCAGTGCGGGCGCGCGGTGCACCGGAGCGGCGTGCGCGAAGCCGCGCACGTGCACCAGCTGCAGGTCGCTGCCGGGTGCGGCGGCGAGGGCGGCGTCGTGCGAGGCCTGCGCGAGGGAGTCGAGGAGGCCGGCACCGTCGGCGGCGTACAGCAGCGCCGCCGTGCGTCCCTGCGCCAGCAGGGTCTCGACGACGCCGACGTCGCGCTCTGCCCGGACGTGCCGGGCCACGACCTCGACGTAGGTCGCCGGCGGCAGCTCAGCGTCGCGCGTGGCGTCCCACAGGGCGGCCCATGCGACGGCGCGCGCGAGCGGGTCCGGCAGCGACGACAGCCGCTCGAGCAGCGTGCCGACCGACCGCTCGTCGATGCGCACCTTCGCGAAGGTGCGGTCGTCGTCGTTCGGCAGCACCAGCGCGGCGTCGGCGGACTGCCGGAGCGGCACGACGTCACCGGTCGACGTCGCGTCCAGGCGCGCGCGCAGCACCAGCCGCTCGCCCTCGTCGTCGTCGTACACGCCGACGCCGAGGCGGTGCTCGCGCAGCACCGGGAAGTCGGCGGGCGGGAGCTGCTCGAGCAGGCCGTCGGCGACGCGCAGCGTGCTCGTGCCCGGTGTGTGCAGCCAGGCCTGCGCCCATTGCTGCAGGTCGCGGCCGGCGGCCCGCTCGAGCGAGCCGAGCAGGTCGCCGACGACGGCGTTGCCGAACGCGTGCCGGTCGAGGTGGTCGCGCACGCCGGCGAAGAACGCGTCCTCGCCGATCGTCGCCATGAGCTGCCGCAGCACCGAGGCGCCCTTGGCGTAGCTGATGCCGTCGAAGTCCAGCAGCGCCGAGCGCGCGTCGTCGGCCGTACCGGCCACCGGGTGCGTCGTCGGCAGCGCGTCGGCGCGGTAGCCCCACGACTTGCGGCTGGTGCAGAAGTCGACCCAGACGTCGTCGAAGCGGCCGGTGCGGTCGACCGTGAGGTAGCCCATGAGCTCGGCGAACGACTCGTTGAGCCACAGGTCGTCCCACCAGCGCATCGTCACGAGGTTGCCGAACCACATGTGCGACAGCTCGTGCGCCACGACCATCGCGCGGGTGCGGCGGCGCCCCTCCGTCATCCGGCCGCGGGCGACGAACTGCTCGGAGAAGGTGACGGCGCCGGGGTTCTCCATGGCGCCGGGGTTGAACTCGGGGACGAACAGCTGGTCGTAGGTGTCGCCGAAGGGGTAGGTGCGGCCGAACAGCCGCTGCTGCAGGTCGAGGGCCGCGCCGGTGACCTCGAACAGCTCGTCGGTCTCGCGGTCGGTCATCAGGTGCTCGGACATCGACCGACGGCACCACAGGCCCAGCTCGACACCGTCGTGCCAGCGGTGCACGCCCACGTAGGGGCCGGCAGCGACGGTGAACAGGTAGGTCGAGATGCGCTCGGTCGGGGCGAAGGTCCAGCGCCCGCCGTCGCGGGTGCCGCGCGCGTTGCCGACCACGGCCCAGTGCTCGGGGGCGTCGACGGTGAGGCGGAAGACCGCCTTGAGGTCGGGCTGGTCGAAGCACGCCAGCAGGCGCTGGCAGTCGTCGAGGAACGACTGCGCGTACAGGTACACCGCGCCATCCGCGGGGTCGACGAAGCGATGCAGGCCCTCGCCGCTTCGGCTGGTACGGCACCGCGCGACGACGCGCAGCACGTTCTCGGCGGCGAGGTCGGGCAGCGCGATGCGGCTGCCCTGCGCCGGCGGCAGGGCGCGGCCGTTGAGCTCGACCTCGAGCGCGGTGGCGTCGAGGTCGATCCACGTCTCGGCTCGCGGCTGCCGGCACGAGAAGCGGACCTCGCAGGTGGAGCGGAAGTCGGCGCCGTCCAGGGCCGGCCGCACGTCGAGGTGCACGTCGTAGGACTGCACGTCGAGCAGCGCCGCGCGGGTCGCTGCCTCGGCACGGGTCAGGTTGCGCACGTCAGCCCTGGACGACGCCGGCCAGCCGCTGCGCCACCTCGTCTGCGAGCTCGCGCGTCGGCGCCTCGACCATCACGCGCACGACCGGTTCGGTACCGGACGGGCGCAGCAGCACGCGGCCGTCTCCGCCGAGCGCGGCCTCCTCCTTGGCGACCGCGTCCAGCACCTCGGGCGCCCGCGCCCGCGAGCGGTCGGCGCGCACGTTCAGCAGCACCTGCGGCAGCACCGTGACGACGCTCGCGAGGTCGGCGAGGGAGCGGCCGGTGGCGGCGACGCGGCCGAGCAGCGACAGCCCGGTGAGCAGCCCGTCGCCGGTCGTCGACAGGTCGCCGAACACGACGTGGCCGCTCTGCTCGCCGCCGAGCGAGTGGCCCCCGGCGCGCATGGCCTCGAGCACGTACCGGTCCCCGACGGCGGTCTGCACGACGTCGATGCCGGCGTCGCGCATGGCGTTGACGAAGCCGAGGTTGCTCATCACCGTCGCGACGACCGTGCCGGTGCGGAGCCGGCCCCTCTCGCGCAGCCCGAGCGCGCACACGGCCAGGATCCGGTCGCCGTCGACGACCTCGGCCTCGGCCGTCGTGGCCAGGCAGCGGTCGGCGTCGCCGTCGTGCGCCAGGCCGACGTCGGCGCCGTGCTCGCGCACCGCGGCCTGCAGCGCCTCGAGGTGCGTGGCGCCGGTGCCGTCGTTGATGCGCGCGCCGTCGCCGTCCGCGTGCACGGCGACGACGTCGGCGCCGGCCCGCCGGTAGACCTCCGGCGCCAGCCGGCTGGCAGCGCCCTGCGCGCAGTCGACGACGACGCGCAGCCCGTCGAGCGGGTGCTCGAGCGTGGTGAGCAGCGCGTCGAGGTAGGCCTCGACCCGCTGCGCCGGGGCGGCGG
>Ga0247704_1000548_pt1 | contig 10453 bp, 8 predicted proteins | sample 41W_NmetaG_FD_189042 | JGI IMG/M metagenome (GOLD analysis project Ga0247704, IMG submission 189042) | Soil microbial communities from hillslope of Landscape Evolution Observatory, University of Arizona, Oracle, AZ, United States - 4-1-W_N | ecosystem: Engineered > Artificial ecosystem > Mesocosm...
TCTGGACGGTGGATGGAATGGGACGTGACGCCCGAGCCGGGGACCGGCCTCGCCACCCACCCCGGCCGGACCCCGGCTCGGGCGTCACGTCCCATTCCATCCACCGTCCAGAAGGCCTCGACCACCATGTCCGAACAGACCAGCGATACTTCCCAACCCGCCATCCCCGAACCGGCGACCCCCGAACCGGCGACCCCGGCTGGCGACTACGTGCCCAGGCAGGTGGTGGCCGACGACCTGGGCGACCTGTCCTTCGACGACGCCATCGCCGGCACCATCGTGGCCTTCGACGACGGCGACATCGTCACCGGGACCGTGGTCAAGGTCGACCAGGACGAGGTCCTCCTCGACATCGGCTTCAAGTCCGAGGGCGTCATCCCCAACCGGGAGCTCTCCATCCGCAACGACGTCGATCCCTCGGAGATCGTCTCCCTGGGCGAGGTCATCGAGGCCCTCGTCCTCCAAAAGGAGGACAAGGAAGGTCGCCTGGTCCTGTCCAAGAAGCGGGCCCAGTACGAGCGGGCGTGGGGCGAGATCGAGCGGGAGAAGGAGCGCGACGGCGTGGTCCGGGGCCCGGTGATCGAAGTGGTCAAGGGCGGCCTCATCCTCGACATCGGTCTGCGGGGATTCCTGCCCGCCTCCCTGGTGGAGCTGCGCCGGGTGCGCGATCTCCAGCCCTACGTCGGCCGGACCATCGAGGCCAAGATCATCGAGCTCGACCGCAACCGCAACAACGTGGTGCTGTCCCGGCGGGCATGGCTGGAGGAGACCCAGAAGGAGCAGCGCGAGGAGTTCCTCGCCAACCTCAAGCCCGGGGAGGTACGCAAGGGCACGGTCTCGTCGGTGGTCAACTTCGGCGCCTTCGTCGACCTCGGGGGGATGGACGGCCTGGTCCATGTGTCCGAGCTGTCGTGGAAGCACGTCGACCACCCCGGCTCGGTGGTGGCCGTCGGGGACGAGATCGAGGTCCAGGTGCTCGATGTCGACCTGTCCAAGGAGCGCATCAGCCTCTCCCTCAAGGCCACCCAGCAGGACCCGTGGCAGGAGTTCGCCACCAACCACCGGGTGGGCGAGCTGGTCTACGGGCGGGTCACCAAGCTGGTGCCCTTCGGTGCCTTCGTCCAGGTGGGCGAGGGGATCGAGGGCCTGGTCCACATCTCCGAAATGAGCGAGGCCCACGTCGACCTGCCCGAGCAGGTGGTCAGCCCGGGCGAGGAGCTGTGGGTCAAGATCATCGACCTCGACCTCCAGCGCCGCCGCATCAGCCTGTCCATCAAGCAGGCGGCCGAGGGCGGGGTGGTAGCCGCCGAGTACCAGCAGCACTTCGGTGAGCACGCCTACGACGAGGCCGGCAACTACGTGGGGGCGCCGGACGTCGTCGACGCCGAGCAGGCGTGGGCCGAGTACTACGCCGAGTACGGCGATGCCGCCACCGCCCCGGGGACGGGCGAGCCCAGCCCTGCCGGGAGCGACGACGAACCCAGCCCTGCCGGGAGCGACGAACCCAGCCCCGCCGGGAGCGACGACGAACCGAGCCCCGCCGGGAGCGACGACGAACCCAGCCCCGGCGGGAGCGACGACCAGGCCACCCCGCCGGCCGCGGCCGGTGGGGAAGCCAGCGGGGAGCCCCCCGCCGCCGGCTGAGACCGCACCGCCGCACCGGTCCGGCCCGCTTACCCGAAAACGCGACCAAGGCGGGCCCCGAGGGGCCCGCCTTGGTCGCGGATGGAACCGGAGACGGAGGCTACGGCGTGGTGGCGGCGCTGGTGACCTTGTCGTTGACGCTGGAGAACAGGTCGGAGATGCCGGTACCGAGCAACTCGAGGATGACCAGGGAGGCCACGGCGATGAGGGCCACGAGCAGGGCGTACTCGACCAGGGCGGCGCCCTTCTCGTCGGTGTGCAAGCGGGACTGGAGGTAGCTGACCAGGAACTGGATGCGGGTTGCCATGGGAAGGGCTCCTTGTGGGGGTCTCGGCCCCGGCGGGGCCTGCGTTGTTGTCCCATACATCGGAGCCCCGGGGGCGGCACTGGATGGGCCGAACGGCCCCTTGTGGCAGCCGGGGCCGGCAACGTGACAGGCGCTCGCCGGACCCCGGGGCCGGCGGCGCCGCCAGCGGGAAACGCGACCAAGGCGGGCCCCGAGGGGCCCGCCTTGGTCGCGGATGGAACCGGAGACGGAGGCTACGGCGTGGTGGCGGCGCTGTTGACCTTGTCGTTGACGCTGGAGAACAGGTCGGAGATGCCGGTACCGAGCAACTCGAGGATGACCAGGGAGGCCACGGCGATGAGGGCCACGAGCAGGGCGTACTCGACCAGGGCGGCGCCCTTCTCGTCGGTGTGGAAGCGGGACTGGAGGTAGCTGACCAGGAACTGGATGCGGGTTGCCATGGGAAGGGCTCCTTGTGGGGGTCTCGGCCCCGGCGGGGCCTCCGTTGTTGCTCCATACATCGGAGGAGTTCCGCCCCATCTGAATGGGCCGAACGGCCCGTTGTGCCCTCCCGTCAGCCGAGGCGGACGATCCCCATGCGCACGGCGCGCAGCACCGCCTGGGTGCGGTCGCGGGCGTCGAGCTTCTGGTAGATCGACGCCAGGTGGTTCTTGACCGTCTTCTGGCTGATGAAGAGCTGCTCGGCCACCTCGGCGCTGGAACACCCGTCGGCGATGAGCTGGAGGACCTCCTCCTCGCGCTTCGACACCACCTCCTCCACCTCGGGCGGCATGGATCGCACCTCCCGGAGCATCGACACCGCCACCTCCCTCGACACTGCAGTCTGGCCCCCGGCCACCAGGCGGACCGTCTCGGCGATCTCCTCGGTGGAGCAGTCCTTGACCAGGTAACCGTCGGCGCCGGCCCGGATGGCCCGCGCCATGGTGGTCTCGTCGGCGTGCATGGTGAGCATCACCACCCGCACCTCGGGGAGGCGCTGGCGGATGCGCCTGGTGGCCTCCACACCGTCGAGGACGGGCATGGACACGTCCATGAGCACCACGTCGGGGCGCAGGGCCTCGGCCAGCTCGAGGGCCTCGTCGCCGTCGGCGGCCTCGCCCACCACCTCGATGTGTTGGGCCTCCAGCGACCGCCGTAGCCCCTCCCGAAGGATGCGGTGGTCGTCGGCCAGCAGGACCCGCCCGCTCACGCCGTCACCAGCCCGCTGCGAGCGCACCGGAGCTGCCAGGTACCCCCGTCGAGCTCCTCGATCTCGAGGCTGGCCCCGATGCCGGCAGCCTCCTCCCGGATGGCGTGTACCCACGAGCCGGGTGGTGCACCGTCCTGGAGGTCGAAGCCGTCGACATCGGTGGTCACCTCCAGCTGGGCGGCCTGCCCGTCGCAGGCCCACCACACCTCGACGGTGCAGTCGCCGCGGCGCAATGCCTGGTTGACCGTCTCGTACAGCACCCGCCACAGCACCCGCTCCTCGGTGAGGGGCAGCCGGTTGCCGTCGCGGTAGTGGAACAACGCCTTGCGCCCGCTGCGCTGGTTGACCCGGGCCAGGAAGGCCTCCGCCGTCTCCACCAGCCCCCGATCCTCGCTGACGTCGGTGCGCAGGTCCGACAGCGTGTCCCTGATGTCGCCGATGACCGAACGCAGCCCTCCCCGCAGCTGCTCCAGGCCGGCTCTCAAGCGGTCGCTGCCGGCCTCGCGCATCAACAGGTCGACTTCGAAGGCCAGGCAGGCCAGGGACTGGCCGACCCGGTCGTGGAGCTCGCTGGCGATGCGACTCCGCTCGTCGTCCACGCTGGCCGTCCGCAGGCGCCCGAAGCGCCGGGCGTTGTCGATGGCCAGCGCCGCTCCCTCGGCGAAGCCGTCCAGCACCTCGGCGTCGCGCCCGGAGAACCAGCCCGCCTGGTCGTGCTCGAGGGCGAGCAGGGCCACCAGCTCACCGCGGGCCAGCAGGGGGACGTAGAGCCCGGCGCGCGAGCGCGGGACCAGCCCGGCTCCCTCGTCCAGGTCGACCCGCCGCGAGCGGGCCGGTGCCTGAACCAGCGCACCCAGGTGGAGGGGAAGCGACTCGTTGGTGTAGTGCTCGACCAACCGGGCGCCCGACTGGCGGGCCACGCTCCAGCTGGCACCGTCGTCGCTGGGGACGAGGACCACCACGGTGCGCAGGTCGCAGAAGGCCCGGGCCCGGGCGACCACGGAGTCGAGTGCCTGATCGAGATCGAGGGATGTGGGGAGAAGGGCGGCCACCTCGTGCAGTGAGGTGAGCAGGGTGTTGGCCTCCGCCAGGCGATCGATCCGATCGACGTCACGATGGTGGCGTTCGTCCACCTCCACCGAGAAGCGCCGGGCGTAGCCCCCCACTGCGGCCACCAGGAGCAGCTCGGCGGTCCACCGGAACGTCAGGGGCACCGCCTGCCCGAGAGATGCGTCGGTCAGCAGGTGGTACGGGACGGCGAGGGCGACACCGGAGGCAGCGGCGATGCGCAGGGCGGCATGGAAGCCCCGGGCGAAGCCCACCACCAGCACCGCCGTCAGCAGTGACACGACGAAGGGTGACTCCCAGAACCCGGTGGTGGCCACCACCGCCAGGTGCAGGCCGGCCTCGGCCAGGCTTGCGGCCCGCAGGGAGTCGTCTTGGAGGCGGATGGGCCAGATCGTCCGCAGCCCGGCGTAGGCGATGAGCACCGTGGCTCCGACGACCAGGCTGCGCCCGTCGCCGTCCGAACGGGTGCCGGCCAGCACCAGTCCCAACGCCACCGTTCCCCACCGCAGGGCGGTGATGGGGGGACGGAAGGGGTTCACCGGCCGGTTCCGCCCCCGCCCTAGAAGGCGCTCATGATGGCCGGGACCGACGGCCCCAGGACCACCACCATGATGGCCGGGAAGATGAACAAGGTGAGGGGAAAGAGGATCTTCACCGGCAGCTTGGCCGCCCGTTCCCGAGCCCACTGCCGGCGCTTGGTCCTCATCTCACTCGCCTGGGTCCGCAGGACCCGGCCGATGGGCATACCCAGGGCGTCGGCCTGGGTCAGGACGAGGACGAAGTTCGAGAGCTCCGCCACCTCGGTCCGCCGCTTGAGGTTGTGCAGCGCCTCCCGGCGGGCCAGCCCCAGCTCCATCTCCTTGAGGGTGCGGGACAGCTCCTCGGACAGTGGCGACACCATGTTCTGGCAGACGGTCTGCATGGCCCCCTCCAGGCCCTGGCCGGCCTCGACGGAGATGGCCAGCAGATCGATGGTGTCCGGCAGATCGATCCGGATCGCCTTGGTGCGCTCGGCCACCCTGCGCTTCAGCCAGGACTGGGGCGCCAGGGCACCGACCAGGGGAAAGGTGACCAGGGCCAGTACCCCGATCCGGGAGCTGGGCTGGCCCAGGACCACGTACAGGAGGGCGAGCACGCCGCCCATGCCGCCCGCCAGGATCTGCAGGGTCACCAGCTCTTCGGCCCGTACCGAGGCCGACACCCCGCCGTGCACCAGCTGGCGGTGCACCCCCTCGAGGTAGTTGCGGGGCGTGAGCCCGGCGATGCGGCGCAGGGTACGGGTGCCGAGCGGTCGCAGGACCCGCCCGATGAAGGGCTCGGCCAGCACGTGCTCGTAGGTGTCGCCGGCGCCGGTGCTCTCGTCGAGGCTGCGCAGGTACTCACCGGCGTCGCCGGCGGGAGCCAGGCGGGCACGCACCCCGCTGAGGAGCAGCACGCCGCCGCAGGCCAGGGCGCCGATGGCGAAGATGGTGCTCAGGACTTCCACTGGTGTCCTCCTAGGGACTGGGTAGGGGGGTGATCGGCCACCATCAGACCTCGATGTTGACCATCCGGCGGATGATGAAGAACCCGCTGAGCATGGAGATGGTGGTCAGGACGAGGACCAGGATCCCCCACCCCTGGTAGAAGGGCTGGAGGTAGTCGGGGTTGGTGACCTGGACGGCGAGCATGATGAAGACGGGCAGGGCGGTGAGCACCCAGGCGGAGATGCGGCCCTCGGCGGTCAGGACGTCCACCTCCCGCCGGATGTCCTCCCTGGCTCGGATGAAATCGGCCAGGGTGTGGAGCAGGTCGGCCAGCTTGCCGCCGACCTGCTGCTGGATGCGGATGGCCTGGACCACCCAGATGAGGTCTTTGATGTCGAGGCGCCGGGCCATCCGGTCGAGGGCGTCAACCACGCTGCCCCCCAGCCGGGTCTCGGCCACCACCCGCTGGAACTCGTCGGACAGCGGTGGCTGGGACTCCTCGCACATCATCTGGATGGAGCGCAAGAAGGTGTGTCCCGCCGACAGGGACGAGGCGATGACCGACAGCGCCTCGGGCAGCTGCTCTTCGAACGCCTTGCGCCGCTTGTCGATGCGGCGGCTGAGATAGGCCTTGCCCACCAGGGGTGAGGTCAGGAGGATGCCGAGGCCGAAGAGCCACTGCTCGGTCACAGCGGACAGGACCAGCGCACCGACCAGGGCCATGCACCCGACCACCACGACGAACTCGGCCGAACGCATGGGGATGCGAGCCCGCTCGAGCATGGTCTGCAGTGATCCCCGGGTATCGAACTGGTCCACCATCCGCCCCGCCAGCTCGATGGTGTCCGTGACGAGGGGACTGCGGGTCTCACTCACCGGCTCGACGGCGACGTCCCGCTCCCCGTAGGGCAGATCCAAGATGTCGGCGAGGGACTCGGTCCGGGCCCGGAACCGGGACAGCACCCCGATGCCCACCAACGCCAACCCCAACCCAACCATCACCGCGGCCAGAACCTCACTACCGGACATGGGAAACTCCTTCTCTACCTGCGCGGGTGGCAACCAGGGAGCCGTGGCTCCAGGGCGGAGACGGGTGGTGCCGACGGAAGGGGCCCGCCCGGCGGAGCGGAGCGGAGTCCGGGTGGGAAGGGATCCCGTCGGTGACAGGACCCGTCGGAGCCCAGCGGAGGTCGGCGGACAGGACGGTTGACGGGACCCGTGCCCTCATCGCGCCCGCTCCGGTTCCGCCAGCTCGTGGGCGCTGGGCACCCGACCCCGACGACCCCGAGGCTCGGTGGTGACGGCGACGACCGGGGGCCGGAACACCTTGGCGGGAACCTCGATATTGGCATCGTTGAGCCGGTCGACCAGCTTCGGGCGCAGGCCGGTGGGAACCAGCATCCCGGTGTTGGTGCCGTTCTCGGAGGGCAACTGGCGGTGGTGGAAGATGTCCTGCAGGAGCACGACGTCGCCCTCCAGACCCTGGACCTCGGTCACGGCAGTGATGGCCCGGCGACCGTCAGCCAGGCGATCGACCTGCATGATGACGTTCAGGGCGGACACGATCTGCTCCCGGATGGCCCGCACCGGTAGGTCGTAGCCGGCCATGAGCACCATGGTCTCCAACCGGGAGAGGGCGTCGCGGGGGCTGTTGGCGTGCACCGTGGTCATCGAGCCTTCGTGTCCGGTATTCATGGCCTGGAGCATGTCCAGGGCCTCGGCGCCCCGGACCTCGCCGACGATGATGCGGTCGGGGCGCATCCGCAGGCTGTTCTTGACCAGATCCCGGATGCGGACCTCGCCTTGGCCCTCGGCGTTGGGCGGCCGGGCCTCGAGGTTCACCACGTGGGGCTGCTGGAGCTGCAGCTCGGCCGAGTCCTCGATGGTGATGACCCGCTCCCCTTCGGGGATGAAGGAGCTCAAGACGTTCAAGTTGGTGGTCTTGCCCGTGCCCGTCCCGCCGCTGACCAGGATGTTGAGCTTGCCCCGGACGCAGGCCTCCAGGAGCAGGGCCAGGTCCATGGTCCAGGTCCCGAAGTTCACCAGATCCTTGGCCTGGTAGGGATCGGCGGCGAACTTGCGAATGGTGAGCACCGACCCGTGGATGGCCAGGGGCGGCATGATGGCGTTGACCCGGGAGCCGTCGGGAAGGCGGGCATCCACCATGGGGGAGCTCTCGTCGATGCGGCGGCCGACGGCGGAGACGATCTTTTCGATGACCTGGCGGTACTGGCTGTCGTCGCTGAAGGTGTTGTCGGTCGGGGAGAGGCGTCCCTCGCGCTCGATCCAGATGTCGTCGTGGGAGTTGCACATGATCTCGGTGATGGTGGGGTCCTGCAGCAGGGGATCGAGCGGCCCGTAGCCGAGTGCGTCCTGGATGAGCTCCCGGACGAACTTGCGGCGCTCCAGGGGTGAGACCCTGACGTCCTCGCGCTGGAGGATCCGGTCGAGGGACTCCATGACCTCGGCGGTGAGGGCGCCACCGGACAGATCTGCCATCCGGGGGGCGATGTCCTCGCGGACCAGGTCGAGGACCTGGCGCTTCTTGGCGTCCCAGTCCGCCCCGCCCCGCCGGGGCCGGGCGGCCGACGTCCGCCGGCGGGGCGGCGCCGCGGTATTCAGCCCCTCGCCGGCTCGGCGCTCCTCCTCCTCCAGGATGGCCAACTTCTCTGAGAGCTTCATGGATATCTGCCCTTCCTCGTGGAGGCGTCAGGACGTGCGGGGTTGGGGACGGTGAAACAGGCGGGCGAAGAAGCCCGGGCCGGGGGCGGCCGCCGGTGGGGCCACCCGGGCCAGGTGGCCCTCCGGCAGCAGCGCGGCCATGGGGGGGACCATGTTGCGGCTGACCTCGGCGTTGGGGGACGACGCCAGCACCGGCATGCCCAGGTTGATGGAACGGCTGACCTCCTTGGCGTAGGGGAGGACCGCTTCGAAGCCCTGGGGGAAGAGTTTCTCCACCTGGGAGATCTCGATGCCGACGTCGGCCTCGGCCTTGTTCAGGATCAGGCGGATGTTGTCCGTCGGGATCTTGAGCTTCTCCAAGGTGGTGAGGAAGACGCCCAGGTTGCGCACGCTGGGGAGGTCGAGGGTGGCCATGACGAAGAGCCGCTCGGACCCTTCGAAGGCAGCCAGGACGATCTCGGTGAGGGCCGAGGGGGTGTCGACGACGACGTAGTCGTAGTGGGCCCGGGCCGCCTGGATGATGCGGGTGACGTCGGGAGGGTTGATGCGGTCGGCCTCCGAGGGGTCCTTGGGGGCCGCCAGGACGTACATACCCGTCTCGTGGGGCACGAGGTACTCGACGATGTGGTGGGCCAGGTCGCCCTCCTCGCTGTCGTCACGCTGGAGGGCGTCGTAGATGGTGAAGCGCGGCTTGAGCCGCAGCGCGGTGGACACCTCCCCGAACTGCAGGTCCAAGTCGACGACGCACACCTTCTTGCCCGAGTGCCGGGCCAGGAAGTAGCCGAGGTTGGTGGCCATGAAGGTCTTGCCACACCCGCCGGTGGCCGACGCCACGGTGACGACCTGGCCCAGGGTGCGCGCCGGTGTCTCCACCGGCGCCGGCGGCGCCAGCGGTAGCTGGTCGATCACCCGGGCTTCGGGTGCCTCGAGCTTGCGGGCCAGCTCGATGGCCCGCTGGATGCTCTCCGCCACCTCCTTGTCGTGGACGGGCAACTGCAAGAGGTCGACGGCGCCGGTCTGGACCAGGTCCCGGAGATGGGCGTCGGGGCGGTGGTCGAAGGCGAGGATCACCGGCATGGCCGGGAGCTCGTCGTGGATGACCCGCAGCTGGGCCAACCCGGCGGCCTCGCCCATGGAGGGCCCGGCGACCATGACCTCGAAGGGGCCACGCTCGGTCAGGCACTCGCCGGCTTCCTCCACCCGCTCGCACGTCACGATCTCGGGCCGGGGGCGGAGGTCGTCGATGACATCGGCGACCTGGGCCCGCAGCCCCGCCGACCGGTCGAGGATCAAGATCCTGGGGTTGTGCACCGTCACACCACCGCCTGGTCTGCCGCCGGCGAGCACATGCCCGGTGCCGGGGTGGATGCCGGAGGAGCGTTCTCCCCGGTGAGGGCCAGGTACAGCGACTCGTTGCTGGCCATGAAGATCACCCGCTCGGCCTCGACCGGGTCCAGGGCCAACAGGTAGGTGATCGGGCTCCCCGCCACCCGCTCCTGTTCCTGGTCGGCCACCGCCACCCGGGGTGCCACCTCGGCCGACACGTCCAGGACCTCGACGTTGCTCAAGAAGAGGTGGACCCTGGGGTTGCAGGGGGCGTTCCCCGGGTCGTTGGGATCAGCCACGCCGTTCTTGACCACCGAGTAGACGTTGATGCGGTCGCCGGCGCCCACGTAGCCACCGACGCCTGAGACGAACGCGAGCTGCACGGCGACACCCTGCTTGCCCTCGGGGATGACGACCGAGGCGCCCCGGACCTGCGACGCCCGCAGGGCAGCGCTGGTGACTTGGGACCCCTTGGCGATGTCGACCGCCACCGTCTGGTTGGCCAGCAGCACCGTGGAGGTGACGGCACCGGGGGCGATCTGGCCGGGCTCGAAGGTGCGGGACTCCACCAGGCCCCGGGCCACCAGATCCTCACCGGTCGTCCCGGCGGCGACGTCGCCGGTGGCCACCAGCACCCGGCTCGGCGCCGCTTCGCCGCCGGCGGTGACCGAAGCCGTGTCGTCACGCACCAGGAGGAACACGATCGCCGCCCCGAGGGCGAAGAAGGCGACCCCGAGGATCACCAGGACGTTCGAGCGCTTTGCCATTTGG
>Ga0247704_1000549_pt1 | contig 10448 bp, 10 predicted proteins | sample 41W_NmetaG_FD_189042 | JGI IMG/M metagenome (GOLD analysis project Ga0247704, IMG submission 189042) | Soil microbial communities from hillslope of Landscape Evolution Observatory, University of Arizona, Oracle, AZ, United States - 4-1-W_N | ecosystem: Engineered > Artificial ecosystem >...
ATCCTCGTCGGTCGCGACGCGCGCGATGCGGTGTTCGTGTCGAGTCGCGCCTGCGGGGTGTGCGGCAACGCGCACTCGACGGCGGCGGCACAGGCGCTCGAGATGGCCTGCGGAATCGAGCCGCCGCAGATGGCCGTCGTGGCGCGCAACCTCATGGCGGCGCTGGAGTGCATGATCGACCACCCCAGCCACCTGTTCCTGCGTGCCGGCCTCGACTACTCCGAGCCGATCGTCCGCCAGACGAGCCCGGAGCTGTGGGCGCGGGCCGAGGGTGCGACGGCAGCGGGGGCGGACGTCCACGGCCTCTCGCGGATCGCGGACATCATGACCGAGCTGAGGCGCAACAGCGGCTCTCAGTATCGCGAGGCGCTGCACATGTCGCGAGTCGCGCGCGAGGCCTACGTCACGATCGGCGGCAAGTACCCGCACCCGCAGACGGCCACCCCCGGCGGCGTGAGCTCGACGGTCGACACGACCGACTTCAACCTCGCGCTGCTGCGCGTCGTGAAGTTCCTCGACTACACCCGGCGGACCGTGGCGCTCTGGAACGACCTCGTGAACTTCTTCTACGCGGCCGACCAGCGCTACGCCGCGGTCGGCGCAGGACCGAAGAACTTCCTCGACCTCGGCCTGTGGGACGACCCGGCGTCCTACGGCGTCGGCGCGATCGCCAACACGGCCGTGCCCGGGAACGACCGCTGGTCGACGCCGGGCGCGATCGTCGACGGCGTGCTGCAGACGACCGACGTGCGCCTGATCGACGCCGGCGTCGAGGAGTTCGTCGACCACTCCTTCTACGAGGACTGGGGAGCGGGCCCGTACTCCACCGACGCCGCCGGCAACCAGCTCTCGCAGCGCCACCCGTCCAACAAGCAGACGATCCCGCGGCCGGCCGACCCGGAGTCCGGCGGCGGCGCGTACTCCTGGTGCACGGCCGCGCGCTGGAACGGCCACCCGATGGAGACCGGTGCGCAGGCGCGGCTGTGGGCGACGGCGCTCGCCGGCAAGGGCACGCACGGCGGGCTCACGCACTCGACCGGCCGCAGCGTGGTCATGACGGTGCCGCCGGCGGCGATGCCGGCTGCCGACGTGGAGTGGCAGGTTCCGCAGCGGTGGAACGCCCTCGAGCGCAACCGGGCCCGCGCCTACGCGCTCGCGCAGGCGACGGTCGTCGCGTACGAGAGCGTCGTGATCGGCCTGGACCTGGCCCGCAGGGGCAAGGAGCACTCGAAGATCTTCAACCCCTACAAGATCCCGCGCGGGGCGACGTTCGGCGCCGGATACTGGGGCGGTGCGCGCGGTTACGTGAGCCACCACCTGCAGCTCGGCGACCGCGTGATCGAGAACTACCAGATCGTGGGGCCCTCGACCTTCTCGGGCTCGCCGCGCGACGGCGCCGGCCGACCAGGCCCGTGCGAGGCCGCGGTGATGGCGACGCCGCTGGTGAGCTCGGACCCCGGTCAGCAGGGGATCGACGTGCTGCGCGCGATCCGCAGCTTCGACCTGTGCATGTTCTGCGCAACCCAGTGACCGACGGCCGCGGCGCATGCACCGCCGGGCGGCGGTAGGTCAGGTGCCGTCCGGTGCGGCTGCGTCGTCCTCGTCCGCCAGGGCCTCCTCGCACGTGCGCACGAAGAACCCGTACACCCATGCGCGCTTGAGGTCGGCGGGATCGCCCTCCACGGGCTCCTCTCGGTCGCGGAGCAGCTCCTCGATCGCACGGCGCGCGACGTAGTGGCGGACGTGACCGCCGGGGCCGGGGACCCGCCAGCTCATGGCTGCCGGGTCGTCGGGGTCGGGCTTGCCGATCGGCTCGGCCATGGCGAGCTCGCCGCAGAGCGCGGCGACGGCCTCGTCGCGGTCGCCCGTGCGCGCCTCATGCGGCTCGACCCGCTCGAGCACCCAGTCCGCGAACCCGCGGGCGGGCTCGAAGAGGTCGACCTCGACCATCCGCGCGATGTAGCCGCAGACGCGCAGGTCGCGATCGAGGGCAGGCTCGTTGTCGCCGACGAGCGCGTGGTCGGCCTGCAGAGCAGGCGGCGTCTCGAGCAGCGCGCGCGTGGCTCTGCGCTCCTGCACCTGCTCGTTGACGGCCTCGACCAGCGTCTGCAGCAGGACGTTGGTGTTGACCGGCACGTAGCGGCTCTGATCAGGCGACATTGCTCGCGATCCTCCTGCGGTGTATAGAGGCGGACGGATGGTAGTGCGCCGTCGCGCGAACTAGGGTATGTTCCGGGCCATCCTATGTGTACGATTCACACAGTGGTTATTCCGGCTGGGAAGGAGAACACGGGCTGATGGCCTACGACACGGGGTATAAGCAGAGGCTGCAGACGGTGCCCCACGCGGGTGGCGTGTTCGGCGCGAACGTCGATCCGGGCATCGGGGGGATCGGCGGCAGCCCCGACGGTCCACTGAACATCGTTCACGTGTTCTGGATCGCGGGAATGAGCTGCGACGGCTGCTCGATCGCGGCCAGTGGCGCGACGAACCCGTCGGTCGAGGACCTGCTGCTGGGCAGGATCCCGAACCTGCCGAAGGTCGTGCTGCACCATCCGGTGCTCTCTCCGGGCGCGGGGACCGAGTTCATCCGGCCGTTCCGCGCCGCGATCAACGGCACGCTCGGCGCCCCCTACGTGGTGGTGCTCGAGGGCTCGGTGCCCGACGATCAGGCGTTCCCGACGGAGTACGGCTACTTCTCGGCGATGGGCGCCGGCGGCTTCGACCCCCATTCAGAGACCGACCAGCCCAACCGCGTGACGGACTGGCTGTGGAAGCTCGCGCCGGGCGCCGCGGCATACGTCGCGATCGGCACGTGCGCGACGTGGGGCGGGATCCCCGCCGCCGCCGGCAACATCACCGGCTCCATGAGCCTCACCGACTTCCTCGGCAAGGACTACCGGTCGGCGCTCGGCGTCCCGGTCGTCAACGTGCCGGGCTGCTCGCCTGTCGGCGACAACTTCACCGAGACGGTGGCCGCCGTCCTGCTGTTCCTGCAGAACCTCGCGCCGCTGCCGCAGTTCGACGAGCTCGGCCGCCCGGCGTGGCTGTTCGGCGAGACGGTCCACCGCCATTGCCCGAAGGCGGGCTACTACGAGGAGGGCGTGTTCGCGCACGAGCCGGGCGACAACGAGTGCCTTGTGGAGATCGGCTGCTGGGGGCCGGTCGTGCAGTGCAACATCGTCGAGCGCGGCGCGATCAACCACATGGGCGGGTGCATGGTCGCCGGCGGGGCCTGCATCGGTTGCACGATGCCGGGCTTCCCGGACAAGTACAGCCCGTTCTACAAGGCGCCTCCGGGGTCGGCGATCTCGGGCACGACGTCGCGTATCACGGGCGGCGCGATCCGGCGCCTGCGGCGCATGTCGATGGCCAACGGCAACACGGAGCCGCTGTGGGACAACGCCGGCGAGATCCCCTCGGCCTGGGGCCGCGCCGCGGACAAGCAGAACCCGATTCGCAAGGTCAACTCGTTCTTCTACAAGAAGCTGCAGTACAGCGGCTCGGTCAACCACGCCAAGCGCAACAAGCACCAGCCGCTGCCACAGAGCAGGGACATCCTGCGCCAGAAGGGCATCGACATGGAAGCGAGTGTCCCCGTCCTGCAAGAGCATCTGGTCACCCGGGAGGAGTTGTAGATGTGCTTTAAGAACCTGCCGATCGAGTTCGACGCGGCGGGCAACGCGACACTGAAGCCCGGCGTTGCGAATCCCTACTCCTATGTGGAGACGCCCGCGCCGACACCGATCGAGGACGATCCGGCGCGGATGCGCGAGCTGTTCGCGCGCAACGGCGCGGTGCGGCGTGTCGACTTCGACCCCGTCACCCGTGTCGCCGGCGCGCTGGCGTTCCACACCGTCGTGGACCTCGAGAACCGCCAGGTCATGGAGACCGCGTCGATGGCGACGCTGTTTCGCGGCTACGAGATCATCCTCAAGGGCCGCGACCCGCGCGATGCGATCTTCATCTCCAGCCGCGCCTGCGGCGTGTGCGGCGGCGTGCATGCCAACACGTCGGCGCTCGCCTGCGAGATGGCGTTCGGGATCCACCCGCCGCCGCTGGGCATCACGGCGCGCAACATCATGCAGGCGGTCGAGTACCTGTACGACCACCCGATCCACCTGTCGCTGCTCGCCGGGCCGGACTTCTCGGAGCCCGCGGTGCGCGAGACGAACCCGGAGATCTGGGAGCGCGCGCTCAGCACGCGCACGACGGGGCGTGCCAAGCACGGCTACGAGTACATGGCCGAGCTCATGACCGACCTGACGCCGCTGACGGGCAAGCTGTACCTCGAGGGCCTGTACTACACGCGCCTGGCGCGCGAGGCGTACGTGCTGATCGGCGGCAAGTACCCGCACCCGCAGACGGTCGTGCCGGGCGGCGTGAGCACGACGATCGACGCGTCGGATCTCAACGAGATCATGCTGCGCGTCATCAAGTACTTCGACTACGGCCGCAAGACGGCGGCGATCTGGGACGACCTCGCCGCGTTCTTCTACGAGGTCAACCCGAAGTACCGCCAGATCGGGACCCGTCCGAAGAGCATGATCGAGCCCGGCCAGTGGGACGATCCGTACTCCTTCGACGGCACGTACCAGAACTGCGACGACTGGGGCCGCCGGCGCTGGGCGCCGCCCGGCGTCATCGTCGACGGCCAGCTCGTCACGACGAGCCTGCAGATGCTCAACGCGGGCGTCGAGGAGTTCGTCGAGCACGCCTTCTACGAGGAGTGGACCTCGGGCGACAACCCGCGCTTCCCGACCGACCCGGCGGGCAACCCGCTGTCGCCGTGGCATCCGTGGAACAAGGAGACGATCCCGAAGCCGACGGCGACGTCGTGGAAGGAGAAGTACTCCTGGTCGACGGCTCCGCGCTGGGACCGCCAGGCGATGGAGACCGGCGCGTACTCGCGCATCTGGGCCGCTGCCCAGACCGGCACCGGGTACCGCGAGTCCAACCACATCCACTCGACCGGACACAGCATCCAGGTCAACCTGCCCAAGGCGGCGCTGCCCAACGAGCCGATCGAGTGGAAGGTCCCCGAGACGTGGGGCGCCTTCGAGCGCAACCGCGCGCGGGCGTACTGCATCCTGTACACGGCAGCGATCGCCTACGACAACCTCCTGCTCGCCTACGACCTGATCCGCAAGGGCGGGCCGGACGCGAAGATGTCGACCCCGTACAAGATCCCCAAGGATCACCGCATGGGCGTCGGCCTGTGGGGCGCGGGGCGCGGCTACCTCACGCACCACATGGAGATGGACAACGGCGTCATCGAGAACTACCAGATCCTGACCCCCTCGACGTGGATGGCGTCGCCGAAGGATCCCTTCGGCAACCCCGGCCCGTACGAGGAGGCCGTGCTGGCGACGCCGCTGCTGGAGAACTACGAGAAGCCCGAGGACTTCAAGGGCATCGACGTGCTCCGGGCGATCCGCAGCTTCGACCCGTGCATGCCGTGCACGACGCACCTGCACATGGACGACAGGACCATCACACGGGAGATCATCAGCTGCGCCTGCGGAGCTGAGGGTCCCCATGAACACTGAGGAGCGACAGTCGCGGTGAGGGTGCTCGTCTGCGGCGTCGGCTACCGCTTTCTCCGCGACAACGCAGTGGGCGTCTGGGTGACCGACACCCTGGCGCCGCAGGCGAGCAACGGGATCGAGTTCGAGGACCTGGGCTACCACCCGGTCGGATTCACGCAGAACCTCAGCGAACGGCCGCCCTACGATCGCATCGTGTTCGTGGGGTCGGCCGATCGCGGTCGCGAGCCGGGCACGATCACGACCTTGCGGTACGACCACGTGCTGCCCGAAGCGACGGAGATCCAGGAGCGCGTGGCCGATTCGGTGACGGGAACGATCTCGCTCGACAACCTCGTTATCGTGGCGGAGGCGTTCAAGGCATTGCCCGAGGACGTCTGGATCGTGGAGATCGAGCCCGCCGACGAAACGTGGGGGGACGGCTTCAGCCCGACGATCGAGGCTAAGCTGCCAGAGATCATGGAGACCGTATGGAGTTTGACCAAGCCGTAGCGCAGCTCGCGACGCTCGTGGAGACCCTCGAGCGCGAGGGGGACGAACGTGCCCTCATGCTGCTCGAGCTGATGGACGACATCCACCGCCCGGGCCTCGAGCTCATCGTGGAGGGCGAGCACGACCATCCGGTCGCTCTGGCCCTCCTGTCGATGTACGGCCTCGCGCCGGTCGACGAGTACGTCGAGGCCGAGGAGGCGCTCGACGAGATCCGCCCGTACATCGAAGGCCACGGCGGCGCGCTCGAGCTCGTCGAGGTCCAGGATGGCGTCATCAGCGTGCGCATGAGCGGCGCCTGCAACGGCTGCGCGGCCTCGGCGATGACGCTCCGGCGCGGGATCGAGGCCAAGCTGCGCGAGCGGCTGGACTGGTTCAAGGAGGTCGTCGCGCTCGAGCCCGAGGACGACGAGGCCGAGCAGAGCAACGGCACCTCGCTGCCGCTGCTGCAGATCGAGCCGATGTCGAAGGGCGGCGCGAGCGTCCCGGCCGCCGACGACGCGCCGCTTCTGCAGATCGAGAAGCTGCGCCGGCCGGTCTTCGTCGACGTTGGCGCGTTCGACGAGCTCGAAGAAGGCAAGATGAAGGCGGTGGACGTCGACGGCCGCTCGGTGCTCGTGCTCAAGCTCGGAGGCGAGCCCTATGCGTTCGTCAACATCTGTCCCAACGCGGGCGCACGGCTGCCGCTCGACGGCGCACGCCTGACCGACGGCGTGATCGTGTGCCCCTGGCACAACTGCGCCTACGACGCCCGCTCGGGAAAGCGCGTCGACGACGAGCCCGACGCGCCGTCCCTCGCGGTCGTGCCGATCACGGTCATCGACGGAGCCCTCCAGGTCGCAGCGAACGTGGCGTGAGCACCGCGATTCCCTCCGAGCCCATGGACGTGAAGTCCAAGCGGATCCTGGTCGCGGGCGTGGGCAACGTGCTGCGCGGCGACGACGGCTTCGGTCCCGCGGTCACCGAGCTGCTCGGCGGGCTGCCAAAGGGAGCGGAGGTCATCGAGACCGGGACAGGAGGGATCGCCCTCCTGCAGGAGCTCATGGTCGGCTGCTCGGGCCTCATCCTGATCGACGCCGTCGAGCGCGGCGCGCTTCCCGGAACCCTCTTCTTCATCGAGCCCGAGATCGAGGATGCGGTGCACGTCCCGGACGTGCATCTGGCCAACCCGGCTCGTGTCCTCTCGATGGCGAAGACCATGGGCGTGCTGCCCGAGCGCGTGGTCATCATCGGCTGTCAGCCGGCCGACACGGAGGAGCTCTGCCAGGGACTCTCGCCACCCGTTCAGCGTGCGCTTGCCATCGCAGTCAAAAGGATCGAGGAGACGGTACATGCCTGGCTTTAACTCCATTCACGAGATGCGCTCCGCCCTCACGGACCAGCGCTACCTCATGGACGACGGGCTCGCCACGGTCGTGTTCCTCGCCCTGCGACTGCGCAAGCCGCTGCTCGTCGAAGGCGAACCGGGCGTCGGCAAGACCGAGCTCGCCAAGGCGCTCGCCGCCGCCACCGGGACGCCGCTCATCCGCCTGCAGTGCTACGAGGGCATCGACGTCCATCACGCGCTCTACGACTGGGACTATCCGCGGCAGCTCCTGCAGCTGCGCGCGGGCGGCCACACGCCCCTGTACTCAGAGGAGTTCCTGCTGCGCCGGCCGCTGCTGGAGGCCCTGGCGCACCCAGGTGCGGTGCTGCTGATCGATGAGCTCGACCGCGCGGACGACGAGTTCGAGGCGTTCCTGCTCGAGTTCCTCTCCGACTTCCAGGTGACGATCCCCGAGGTCGGCGTCGTGCGCGCGCAGGAGCCGCCGGTCGTGATCATCACCTCCAACCGCACGCGCGACCTGCACGAGGCGCTCAAGCGCCGCTGCCTGTATCACTGGATCGACCATCCCGACCTGCAGCGCGAGGTCGCGATCGCGCGCGCCAGGCTGCCCCACGTCGGCCAGCAGCTCGCCGACCAGGTGTGCGCGTTCGTCCAGGACCTGCGCTGGCTGGACCTGTACCGGTCGCCGGGCGTGGGCGAGACGCTGGACTGGGTCCAGGCCTTCCACGCGCTCGGCCATCACCAGATGGATCCCGACGTGGTCAGCAGCACGCTCGGCACGCTGCTCAAGGAGCGCGACGATCTCGAGCGCATCCGGGCTGGCGACCTGCCGGCGGCGGTCGCGCGATCGGAGGCGAGGGCGCACGAGCTGCGTCAGAACAACTACCAATGAGCTCGCTGCGCCCCATCCAGAGCACCGCCGACCAGGCCATCATGTCGGCCGCGGTCGGTCTGGGGCGGGCGTTGCGCGAGTGTGGCCTGTCGGCCAGCGTTGACGCCGAGCACACCTTCCTGCGCTCGCTCGCGGAGATCGACGTGCGCGACAGGACCCAGGTGTTCTGGGCCGGTCACGCCGCGTTCGTGCACTCGCCCGACGAGCTTGCGGTCTACGAGGTCATCTTCGAGCGCTTCTGGGACGGTCAGGCGCTCATCTACGCCGAGCGCGGCTCCGAGCACGGCGAGAGCGACGCGCGCATGCAGGGCTCCCACCACGGCGGCGAGGCGCTGCCGCAGTTCGGCGGCGAGGCCAGGGAGAAGGCACCGCTCGACGGCAACAACCAGCGCGCACACCAGGACATCCCGACGGCCGAGGGCGACACCGGCACGAGCAACCAGGAACAGGGCATCCTCGCGGCCTGGAGCGACGAGGAGATCCTCAGCCAGCGCGAGAACCTCGACTACCAGGAAAACGAGCTGCTCGCGCTGCGCCTCCTGGCGCAGGAGATCAGGCGCAAGGCGCCGACGCGCCAATCGCGCCGCTCGCGCCCCTCGTCCCGCGGTCATCGCTTCGACGTGCGCGGGACGCTGCGCGAGTCGATGGCGACCGACGGCGAGGCGTTCCGCCTGGCGTTCAGCGCGCCGACGCTGCGCCCGCGGCGGCTGCTGTTCCTCTGCGACGTCTCGGGATCGATGGAGCGCTACTCGCGGGTGCTGCTGGCATCCCTGAAGGCGGCCGTCGGCGCGGCGCGCCGCGCCGAGGCGTTCGTCTTCGCCACGCGCCTGACGCGGCTGACGAAGTCGCTGGGCGGCCACGATCTCGAGATCGCGCTCGACAAGGCGCGCGCTGCGGTCCCGGACTGGTCGGGCGGCACGCGCATCGGCCAGGCGATGCAGGACTTCAACAACGGCTACGGGCGGCGCGGCTTCGCCCGTGGCGCCATCGTGCTGGTCGTCAGCGACGGCTGGGACAGGGGCGATCCGAAGGTCCTCGAGGCCGAGGTGCGGCGCCTGCAGCTGCAGTCGCGCCGGCTCGTGTGGATCAACCCACGGCCGATGAGCGTCGACCAGCAGCCGCTCGCGATCGGCATGCGCGCGGCGATGCCCTACATCGACGACTTCGTGCCCGGCCACGATCCGCGCGCCGTCGCCGGGCTCGCGCATCTGATCGGAGGGCTCGGCGACGGTCGCCCGATGCGCAGGACGACGGCGCCGCCGGCCTTCGAGACCTGACCGGCCGCCGGCGCCATCCGTGGTCCGAATCGGGCTCTTTGCAGGGAGGTAGCCACCTGCCGTCGGTGTCCGTACAGGGCCGGTGAAGCCGGCGCGCATTAGGTGTGCGACACACACAGTCTTGTGTTACGCTCCGGCCCATGGACACACTATCGGGGGTTCCCGCACTGGCTTCAGTGGCTGGCTGGTGGCTCGGGATTAGCATCGGCCTCGCCATCGTGGTCGTCGTGGTCATTCTCGTCATGACGATCATCACGCTCGCTCACAAGATCGCCGGCCAAGCCACCACCGGCTCCCGCGCGATGCTCGACGCCTATGCGAACACAATGGCGGTGTGGCGACTGCGCGACATCAATCGGTCCACGAGCGGAATCTGGCGGTCGGCTGAAGCCGCTCGAAAGGTCCTAGAGGGGAGATAAATGCCGACACCTGAGGAATACACGCTGTGGAAGGCTGTGCTGGTGGCAGGGATCATCCTCGTAGTGGCGGTCATCGGGCTGCTCAGCCTGCTGCTGATCGTCGTGCGCACGATCGATCGCAACGTCGTGCAGCTGTGGACGGACACGAAGCTCCTAGCCACCAACACGACGGGGCTGTACCAGGTTGCGGGCACCGGATCGATCGTCCGGGCGCTGCGTGAGGAGCTGCTGCGGCACGAGAAGCTGCTCGGGGGAAGTCACTGATGAGCAAGACGCTGCTGACGGTCATCACCGTCGCCGAGATCGTCGCGCTCGTCGCCGTTCTCGGCATCTATCTCATCGCCGTCGCCGCCGGCCTGCGGTCGATCGTGTCCACGCTCGCCGAGGTGACCTGGGGCGCACGCGCCGTCGAGCGCCAGCTGCGTGCCGTTCCGATCAACCTGCGCGGCGTGAACGCCGGCCTGACTGATGCAGCTGCGGTGCTGCCCGGCCTCTCCA
>Ga0247704_1000550_pt1 | contig 10440 bp, 11 predicted proteins | sample 41W_NmetaG_FD_189042 | JGI IMG/M metagenome (GOLD analysis project Ga0247704, IMG submission 189042) | Soil microbial communities from hillslope of Landscape Evolution Observatory, University of Arizona, Oracle, AZ, United States - 4-1-W_N | ecosystem: Engineered > Artificial ecosystem >...
GTCCTGGTGGGTGCGGGCAGCGTCGGCCTGGAGGCGGCGGCCGTCGAGTCCCGCCGGGCGGAGGAGCGGTGCCAGCAGGGGCGGGCCCGCCTGGACCACGCCCGCCGCCTCCAGGCCGACGCTGCCCGCACCCACCAGGACCAGGCCGGCGAGCTCCGGGCTCTGGCCGAGGCCGAGCAGCGGGTCGGCCGCCAGGCGGCCACCACGGCGGAGGAGGCGACTGAGGTCGGCCGTCACCTCGACGACCTGGTCGTCTCCCTGGTCGCCGAGCGGGAGCAGCTGCGCCGCTTGGAGGCGCTCCTGCCGGCCCTCGAGGCCGACGAGGCCGGGTCGCTCGAGCAGCACCGCCGGGCCGAGGCCGAGCGCCGCCAGGTCGAGGACCAGTTGGCTGACGCGGCTGCCCGGCGCAGCCACGCCGAGGCCCGGGCCCGGGCCCTCGAGGAGCGCCGGGTGTGGCTACAGCAGCGCCGGGACCAGGTCGACGCCCGCCTGGCCGGCGACGGGGCCCGGCGGGAGCAGGCTCGGGCCCGCCGCGTCGAGCTCGACCGCCGGGTTGCCGACCTCGACCGGCTGGCCGCACTGGTGGCCGCCAGGCTGGCCTGGCTGGACGAGACCCTGGACCGCCTGCGCCGTCGCCGCCAGGTCCAGGCCGAGGCCACCAGAGCCGAGGTCGAGCACCTGGAGCGGCTGCGGCACGGGCGGCGGGCCGCCGAGCAGCGGTTGGAGGAGGTTCGGGAGCAGTCGGTGCGAGCCGGGATGGAGGCCCAGGAGCTGGGGCTGCGGGTGGAGGCGGCCACCGAGGCCCTGCGCCGCGATCTCGACGTCGAGCCCGGCGCCGCCTTCGATGCGCCCTGCCCACCCCTGCCCGAGGGCGTCACTCCCCGTGCCCGGGCCCGGGAGCTGGAGCGCGACCTGCGCCTCATGGGGCCGGTCAACCCGCTGGCCCTGGAGGAAGCGGCGGCCCTGCGGGAACGCCAGGAGTTCCTCGACGGCCAGCTCGACGACGTGAAGTCGTCGCGCCGGGAGCTGGCCAAGGTCATCCGCAGCGTCGATGCCGAGATCGTCGACGTCTTCGTGGCCGCCTTCGCCGACGTGGCCGAGAACTTCAGCCGGCTCTTCTCCGTGCTCTTCCCCGGAGGCACGGGCACCCTCGAGCTCACCGACCCGGCCCACCCGCTCGAGACCGGGATCCGGGTGCACGCCCGCCCCTCGGGAAAGAACGTGCGCTCCCTCTCGCTGCTCTCGGGCGGCGAGCGGTCGCTCACCGCCCTGGCCTACCTCTTCGCCGTGTTCCGCAGCCGGCCGTCGCCGTTCTACATCCTCGACGAGGTCGAAGCCGCCCTCGACGACGTCAACCTCCACCGCTTCGTCGACCTGGTGGGTGAGTTCCGCCGGGAGGCCCAGCTGGTGATCGTCACCCACCAGCAGCGGACCATGGAGACAGCCGACGTGCTCTACGGGGTGACCATGGCCCCGGGTGGCGCCTCCCGGGTGGTCAGCGAGCGCCTCTCCGGCGCCGTCGTCTAGGCGGCTTCACCCCGGGTCTGGCGGGAGCGGCGTCGGTAGGCTGCTGCCGCCATGGAAGTCGTGATCCTCCTCATCGCCCTGCTGGTGCTGTCCGGGTCCGTCCTCGGGATGATGCTCGCCCGGGGCCGGGCTCGGGGTGACGACGCCCTGGACCCGGTGGAGGAGGCGGGGCCGAGCGATGTCGCCGCTCCCGACGAGGTGGCCGGCGCCCCGGACAGCGGGACCACCGACCTCGACGAGGCCGAGCTCAACGAGCCGTCGTCGGGTGTCGGGCTGGCTCCCCGCCCGGGCGAGCCGCCGCCGGCGGAAGACGATGCCGACGGGCCCGGGGTCGACCCCGACGACGCCACCGTGGCCGAGATCGAAGAAGCCCTGGCCCAGGCGGTGGAGGACGAGCAGGCCGAGGCCCTCAAGCCCCGCTTCCGTGACCGGCTGGCCAAGGCCCGCAGCCTGCTGGCCGGCTACGTGGGCTCGGTCCTGTCCCGCTCGACCATCGACGACGAGACCTGGGACGAGCTCGAGGAGGCCCTGATCCGGGCCGACGTGGGCATGGGCGTGACCGCCTCGGTGCTCGACGCCCTGCGGGCCGAGGTCAGCGACAAGAACATCACCGACCCCGAGGCCCTGCTGGCCCAGCTCAAGGGCGACCTCAAGGCCCGCTTGGCCGAGGGAGACCGGGCCCTGCACTTCGAGGCCGGGGCTCCCAACGTGTGGCTGTTCGTCGGCGTCAACGGCGTGGGCAAGACGACCACCATCGGCAAGTTGGGCAAGCGCTGCCAGGAAGAGGGCCGCCGGGTGGTCATGGCCGCCGGGGACACCTTCCGGGCGGCAGCGGCCGAGCAGCTCGGCATCTGGGCCGAGCGCACCGGTGCCACCCTGGTCCAGGGGGTGGAGGGCGGTGACCCCTCCTCGGTGGTCTTCGACGCCGTGCAGAAGGCGGCCGCCACCGGCGCCGACCTGGTCCTCGCCGATACCGCCGGGCGCCTGCACACCAAGGTCAACCTCATGGAGCAGCTGTCCAAGGTGCGCCGGGTGGCGGGCAAGCCGCCGGGGCGGGTGACCGAGGTCCTGTTGGTCCTCGACGCCACCACCGGCCAGAACGGTCTCACCCAGGCCCAGCAGTTCACCGAGGCGGTGGAGGTCACCGGGGTGGTGCTGACCAAGCTCGACGGGTCGGCCAAGGGGGGGATCGTGCTGGCCATCCAGGGCCAACTCGGCATCCCCGTGAAGCTGGTCGGCCTGGGGGAGACGGTCGACGACCTGGTCCCCTTCGACCCCGACGACTTCGTGGAGGCCCTCCTCGGGGAGTAGTTGGCACGGATCCCGGCGTTCTCCGGGACTTGGGCGGCGCCCAGCGCCGCTGGGGCACCGGAGAACTGGCGAGGGCGGGTGGCAGACTGCAGCGGTGGGCTCCGAGCTGTCCATCCTGCACGTGGACATGGACGCCTTCTTCGTGGCCGTGGAGGTCAGGCGTGACCCCTCGCTGGCGGGCCAGCCGGTCATCGTGGGCGGGTCGGGCGCCCGGGGGGTGGTGGCGTCGTGCTCCTACGAGGCCCGGGCCTACGGCGTCCATTCGGCCATGCCCTCGGCCCGGGCCCGGCGCCTCTGCCCCGCCGCGCTCTTCCTGCCCGGTCACTTCGAGCGCTACCAGCAGGCCAGCCGGCAGCTCCACGATGTGCTCGAGAGCTTCACCCCGCTGGTCGAGTCGATCTCCCTCGACGAGGCCTTCCTCGACGTCTCCGGTTCCCGGCGCCTCTTCGGCACCGCCACCGAGATCGCCTGGGCCATCCGGGGCCGCATCGCCGGCGAGCTCGGCCTCGATGCTTCCGTGGGGGTCGCCACCTCCAAGTTGGTGGCCAAGCTGGCCTCCAAGGCGGCCAAGCCCACGGCGGCGCTGCCGGCCCCGCTCCCCGGTCCCGGCGTCACCGTCGTTCCTGCCGGCGCCGAGCTCGACTTCCTCCACCCCCTCCCGGTGGGCGCCCTGTGGGGGGTGGGACCGGTCACCCGCCGCCGCCTGGGCCGCCTCGGGGTCACCACCGTCGCAGACCTGGCCGCCACCCCGGTCGAGAGCCTGGTGGCCGCACTCGGTCCCGCGTCCGGCCAGCATCTCCACGCCCTGGCCTGGGGCGGCGACGACCGACCGGTGGAGACGGGCCGGGCGGCCAAGTCGGTGGGCCACGAGGAGACCTACCGCCGCGACCTGCACGACCACCAGGCTCTCGGCCGGGAGGTGGTGCGCCTAGCCGACGCCGTGGCCAGCCGCCTGCGGGAGGCGGGAACGGCCGGCCGCACGGTGGTGCTCAAGGTCCGCTTCGGTGACTTCCGGACCATCACCCGTTCCCGGCGGGTGGCCGCCCCCCTCGACGGCGGTCCCGCCCTGGCCCGCGTCGCCAAGGGCCTGCTGGCCGGCATCGACCCCACCCCGGGGGTGCGCCTGCTCGGCGTCAGCGTGGCGGGTCTGGAGGCGAGGGTGGCCCGCCAGCCGACCTTGGACGAAGCCATGGTCGACGACGACGGCGACGCCGCCGTGGCCGGGGCCGTGGCCGACATCCGCCGGCGCTTCGGGTCGGTGGCGGTGGGCCCCGCCTCCCTGCTGGCGCCCGGGGGCCTGTCCGTGCGCCGCCGGGGCGACCAGCAGTGGGGCCCGGACGCCCGATGAGCTTTGTGGCCGCTGGTGGACCGTGGGGGTACGGAAGTGCCCACAAAGTGAGCGTCGGCGGCCACAGCCCGGTCGGCAATCGGTCGCGTTAGCCTGATGGCGCCCATGTTCGATTCTCTGACCGACCGCTTCGAGGGGATCTTCGGCCGCCTGCGCAGCCGGGGTCGCCTGGGCGAGCCCGAGATCGACGAGGTCCTGCGGGAGATCCGCCTCGCCCTGCTCGAGGCCGACGTCAACTTCAAGGTGGTCAAGGACCTCCTGGGCCGGATCAAGGCCGCCTGCCTCGAGGCCGACCTGAGCAAGAGCCTCACCCCGGCCCAGCAGGTCATCAAGATCGTCCACCGCGAGCTCATCACCACCCTCGGCGGCGAGGCCCTCAAGATCACCTTCGCCCCCAAGCCCCCCACGGTGGTGCTCCTGGCCGGGCTGCAGGGCTCGGGAAAGACCACGGCCTGCGCCAAGCTGGCCCGCTGGTTCAAACAGCAGGGCCGTAACCCCATCATGGTGGGCGCCGACCTCCAGCGCCCGGCCGCCGTGGAGCAGCTCCGGGTGCTCGGCTCCCAAGTCGGCGTGCCCGTCTTCAGCGAGGCTTCTGACCCCGTCGCCGTGGCCCGCCGGGGCATCGTCGAGGCCCGCGACCGGGGCCGGGACGTCTGCATCGTCGACACCGCCGGCCGGCTGTCGATCGACGCCGAGATGATGGCCCAGGTCCGCCAGATCTCGGACTCGGTCCAGCCCGACTACACGTTCTTGGTGATCGACGCCATGACCGGTCAGGACGCGGTGGCCACCGCCGAGGCCTTCCACGCCACCCTGGAGATCGACGGCGTCATCATGTCCAAGCTCGACGGCGACGCCCGGGGTGGCGCCGCCCTGTCGGTCAAGGAGGTCATCGGCCGGCCCATCGCCTTCGCCTCGGTGGGCGAGCGGGTGGCCGACTTCGAGCAGTTCCACCCCAACCGCATGGCCGATCGCATCCTCGGCATGGGCGATGTGCTCACCCTCATCGAGACGGTCGAGCGCGAGTACGACAAGGACGTCGCCGCCAAAGCCGAGGCCGCCCTGCTCGAGGGCCAGTTCACCCTCGACGACTTCCTCGAGCAGATGCAGCAGATCCGCAAGATGGGGCCCCTGCAGAACATCATCGGTATGATGCCGGGCATCCCCAAGGAGTTGAAGAACGCCGACATCGGGGAGAAGGAGTTGGGCCGGATCGAGGCGATCATCCGGTCGATGACCCCCGAGGAGCGGGCCCAGCCCGATCTGGTCAACGGGTCGCGGCGGGCCCGGATCGCCAACGGCAGCGGAACCTCGACCAGCGACGTCAACCTGTTGCTCAAGCAGTTCAAGGACGTGGCCAAGATGATGAAGCGCTTCGGCGGCGGCGGGAAGCCGGGCAAGGGGAAGCGCAAGCGGATGCCGGCCATTCCCGACCTGGCCGAGTTGAACCTGAAGTAGCGGCGGGTTCCCCCCCGACCGTTCGAGTTCCAATCGCCGCCGCCGGCGGCAGGAAACGGAGAGAAGAATCGTGGCCGTCAAGCTCCGCCTAGTGCGGATGGGCAAGAAGAAGCAGCCGACCTACCGGGTGGTGGCGGCCGACAGCCGTTCGCCCCGCAACGGCCGGTTCATCGAGATCGTGGGCACCTACGAGCCCCGCCTGGAGCCCTCGGGGGTGCGCATCGACAACGAGCGGGCCGTCGAGTGGCTGCGCAAGGGGGCTCAGCCCACCGAGCGCGTGCAACGGCTGCTGCGGGAATCGGGGGCGTGGGACCAGTTCAAGGCCCCGGCCTCGTCATGAGCGGGGCGCCGGCCGGCGACGACATCGATGCCGACGACGAGCAGGACGGCGCCAACGACCTGCCCGGTGCGGTGGCCGTCGACGTCCTCGAGTACCTGGTCAAGGCCCTGGTCGACGATCCCGACGCCGTGGAGGTCGAGGTCTACGACGAGCGGCGGGGGGTCAAGATGGAGGTGAGCGTCGGCCCCGGGGACATGGGCCGGGTCATCGGCCGCCGGGGCCGCATCGCCAACGCCATCCGCACCGTCGTGCGGGCTGCCGCCGACGACGGCACCCCTGTCGACGTCGACTTCGTCGACTGAGCAGGCGCCCGGGGTGCCGGCGCCGGAGCTGCTCGAGGTCGGTCGGGTGGTGCGGGCCCACGGCCTCACCGGCGAGGTGGCCGTCAAGTTGCTGACCGACCGCAGCGAGCGGGTCGCCCCGGGGACGGTGCTCTACGCCGGGGGGGTGGCCCTCGAGGTGCGCTCCTCCCAGCCCTACCGGGACGGCTTCCTGGTGCGCTTCGCCGGCGTGGAAGACCGGGAGGGGGCCGAGGCTCTCCGCGGCAGCATCCTGTCGGCGCCGCCCCTCGACGATCCTGAGGCCTTCTGGGTCCACGAGCTCATCGGCGCCACCGTGGTCGACCTCGACGGGATCGAGCGCGGGGCGGTGGTGGCCGTGGAGGCCAACCCGGCGAGCGACCTGCTGGTCCTCGACGGCGGGGGCCTGGTCCCGTTGCGCTTCGTCATCGAACGCTTGCCCGGGCGCCTGGTGGTCGAGCTGCCGGCCGGCCTGCTGGAGTAGCGGCCGGGTGGGCGCGGGCGGGCGGCAGCTGCGCATCGACGTCTTCACCATCTTCCCCGACATGGTGGGCGGCTTCGCCGGCGCCAGCCTGCTGGGCCGGGCCGGCGAGCGGGGGCTGCTCGACGTCCGCACTCACGACCTGCGGGAGGGAGCCGGCGATGTCCACCGCTCGGTCGACGATGCCCCCTTCGGGGGCGGGGCAGGGATGGTCCTCATGCCCGAGCCCCTCTTCCGGGTGGTGGAAGCCAGCGACGCCCCCCGGCCCCTGTACCTGCTCGGGCCCGGGGGCCGGCGCTTTGACCAGGCGTGGGCCCGGGAGCTGGCGCAAGGCCCCGGGTTCTCGCTGCTGTGCGGGCGCTACGAGGGGGTCGACGAGCGGGTGCGCGAGCACCTGGTCGACGGCGAGCTCTCGGTGGGTGACTACGTGCTCGCCGGCGGGGAGGTGGCCGCCATGGTGGTGCTCGAGGCGGTGGGCCGCCTGGTGCCGGGGGTGATGGGCAACCGGGCGTCGGCCGACGAGGAGAGCTTCGGCGACGGCCTGCTGGAGTACCCCCAGTACACCCGACCGGCCCGCTTCCGGGGCTGGGAGGTGCCCGAGGTCCTGCGGGGCGGCGACCACTGGGAGGTGGCCCGGTGGCGCCGGGCCATGGCCCTGGTCCGCACCCTGCGCCGCCGCCCCGACCTCCTGGCCGCCCGGGGCGGGCTGCGTCCGGAGGAGCGCGAGCTGCTGGCCAGCTTCGGCCTCGATCCCTGAGCCCGGCCGGCGCCGTTCTCCGGTCCTGGAGCGGCGCCTGGCGCCGCCGGGGCACCGGAGAACCGACAGAGGTTGGCTCCGCGGCGCTGCGGGCAGGGTGGGGCGAGCGGCCAGGAGGAGGTGCGGTGGGATCACTGTCGTTGGCGAACCCGTCGGTGTGGGTGGAGCTCTCGCCTCCGCCCGTGTCCTACGCCCCGCTCCGGGGGACCGTCCACGCCGACGTCGCCGTGGTCGGCGCCGGCATCACCGGGCTCACCACGGCCTGGCTGGTCAAGCAGGCGGGGATGACGGTGGCCGTGGTGGAGGCGGACCGGGTGTGCTCCGGCACCACCGGCTACAGCACGGCCAAGGTCACCTCCCTGCACGGCCTGACCTACGCCGAGCTGGTGGAGGCCCACGGCCCGGGCAAGGCCCGCCAGTACGCCGACGCCAACCAGGCCGGCGTCGAGGCCGTCGCCGCTACCGTCGAGGAGCTGGGCATCGAGTGCCAGTTCGAGCGCCGGCCGGCGTTCACCTACACGACCGATCCCCAGCGGCGCGCAGCGGTGGCCGCCGAGGTGGAGGCGGCGGCCGGGTTGGGGCTGGCGGCCACCTACGTGGAGACGACCGATCTGCCCTTCCCCGTCGAGGCCGCGGTGCGCCTGGAGGACCAGGCCCAGTTCGACCCCCGCCGGTACTGCGACGCCCTGGCCGAGGCCGTCGCCGGCGGTGGCTCCCAGGTGTTCGAGCACACCCGTGCCCTCGACGTCGACGAGTCGGGTGATCGGCCGGTGGTGCGCACCGGCGGCGGCGACGTGGTCGCCGGGGCGGTGGTGGTGGCGACGCTCTTGCCCTTCGTCGACCTCGGGGGGTTCTTCGCCAAGACCCATCCGGTGAGCTCCTACGCCCTGGCCGCGCGCATCGACGGCGAGCTGCCCGGGGGCATGTACCTGGGAGCCGACCAGCCCACCCGCTCGGTGCGCCCCGTGCACCTGGACGGCGGGATGGGCCTGATCCTCGGGGGGGAGAGCCACAAGGTGGGCCAGGGTGGCGACACCACCCAGTACTACGCCGCCCTCGAGTCCTGGGCCCGGTCCCACTTCGCCGTGCGCTCCATCGACTGGCGCTGGTCGGCCCACGACTACGTCCCGGCCGATGGGGTGCCCTACGTCGGTCGCTCACCCCGCAGCCGCCACCTCTACGTGGCCACCGGGTTCAAGAAGTGGGGCATCAGCAACGGGACGGCGGCCGCCATGGTGTTGCGGGACCTCATCCTCGAGCGGGACAACCCGTGGATCGAGGTCTTCGACGCCACCCGGGTGGACGCCTCCAGCTCGCTCACCCAGATCGTCAAGGAGAACGTCGACGTGGGCAAGCGCTTCGTCAAGGACCGCCTGGCCCGGGTGGCCGCCCCCCCGGCCGAGGAGCTGGCACCCGGCGAGGGTGGCCTGGTGAGCCTCGAGGGCGAGGACGTGGCCGCCTACCGCCACCCCGACGGCACCCTGCAGGCGGTCTCGCCCACCTGCACCCACCTGGGCTGCACGGTGGCGTGGAACCCGGCCGAGTTGACCTGGGACTGCCCCTGCCACGGCTCGCGCTTCGGCTGCGACGGGACGATGATCGTCGGTCCGGCCACCGCCGATCTGTCGCCGGCCGGCGGTGGCGGGCCCATGCCCCCGAGAAAGGGAGACACGTGATGGCCGCCCCACCTCCGGACAAGCACACCACGAGCGAGGCACTCGATCTCGGCGAGGACGGCGAGGAGGTGGTCATCGAGCAACAGAACGTCGGCCGCCAGCAGGCTGCCGGCGGGGGCGAGTGGCCCGACCCGCGCACCCCGCCGTCCGATGCCGCGCCCGGTTCCACCGAGGCGCCGGGCGGTGACCAGCGACCGGAGTAGCCGATCGGGCGAAGCCCGCTACCATGAGCCGTTCCGGTTGCTTCCCCAGGAGTCGAGCGCGCCATGAACCCTACTGATCTGGTCGACCGCGCCAGCCTGCGCGACGACGTCCCCGACTTCGCCCCGGGAGACACCCTCAAGGTGAACGTGCGGGTGGTCGAGGGCACCCGGGAGCGCGTCCAGGCCTTCCAGGGGGTGGTCATCCGTCGGCAGGGCTCGGGCGTGCGGGAGTCCTTCACCGTGCGCAAGGTGAGCTTCGGCGTGGGCGTGGAGCGGACGTTCCCGGTCCACTCGCCCATCCTCGCCTCGATCGAGCGGGTGAGCCAGGGCGACGTACGTCGGGCCAAGCTGTACTACCTGCGCGATCTGCGGGGCAAGGCAGCCAAGATCAAGGAGAAGCGGACCGCCCGTTGAGCCCCGGTCGTGCCGGGCTCGCCGGCCGGGCCCGGTCCCTGCTGGTCGAGACTGCGCTGCTGGTCCTCGTCGCCGCCGTCATCGCCCTGCTCCTGCGGGCCCTGGTGGCCCAGGCCTTCTCCATCCCCTCGGCATCGATGGATCCCCAGCTCCTGGTGGGCGACCGGGTGGTCGTGTCCAAGCTGGCCTACCGCCTGCACGAGCCCAACCGCGGCGACATCGTCGTCTTCGACTGCCCCCCCGACGCCGGGTGCCCCGACCGGGGCGACGACGCCTCCCTGGTCACCCGGGGCCTGCGGGGCCTCCTGGAGGCGGTGGGCCTGCGCACCCCTTCGACCGAGGAGTACATCAAGCGGGTGGTGGGTCTGCCGGGGGAGACGGTGGAGGGCCGCGACGGCGACGTCTACATCGACGGCCGCCGCCTGGTCGAGCCCTACCTGCCGGCGGCGGCGGCCACGTCGGACTTCGGCCCTGTCGAGGTGGGCCAGCGCCAGCTGTGGGTGCTCGGCGACAACCGCGCCAACTCCTCCGACAGCCGGGCCTTCGGTGTCATCGAGGAGGACACCGTCGTGGGCCGGGCCACCCACCGGGTCTGGCCCCTCACCCGCACCGCCTTCCTCTGACCC
>Ga0247704_1000551_pt1 | contig 10397 bp, 9 predicted proteins | sample 41W_NmetaG_FD_189042 | JGI IMG/M metagenome (GOLD analysis project Ga0247704, IMG submission 189042) | Soil microbial communities from hillslope of Landscape Evolution Observatory, University of Arizona, Oracle, AZ, United States - 4-1-W_N | ecosystem: Engineered > Artificial ecosystem > Mesocosm...
TTCCAGGGCGACGGCCAGCGGAGCGGCGGTGAAGATCGACGAATAGGTGCCCACCACGATCCCGATGAGCAGGGCCAGGGCGAAGTCGGTCAACGTCGCCCCGCCCAGGAGGTACAGGGCCACCAAGATGAACAAGGCGCCGAGGCCGGTGTTGATGGTCCTGGGGATGGTCTGCAGGCAGGCGTCGTTCGCCACCTCGGCCAGGGACTCGCCCGAGCGGGCCCGGCGCTGCTCGCGGATCCGGTCGAACACCACCACCGAGTCGTTGATCGAGTAGCCGATCACCGTCAACATGGCGGCGAGGAACACCCCGTCGAGCTCCTTGCCGAGCCAGGCGAACACCCCGAGCAGGATGGTGACGTCGTGGAACATGGCGGCCACAGCGGCCGTGGCGTAGGTCCAGCGGAAGCGGACGGCCAGGTAGGCGAGCTGGGCGGCGAGGGCGAGGCCCAGGGCGATGAAGGCCTTGCGGCGCAGCTCGTCGCCGATGGTCGGCCCCACGAACTCGTCACGGACCTCCTGGGCGTCCCCACCCGCACTCCGCACGGCGGCGGCGACGTCGTCCTCCTGGGCGGCGGTGACCTTGCCGGTCCGCACCGTGACGTTCCCGTCGCCGGACTCCTGCACCACGGCGCGTGGAAGCCCGGCGTCGGCCAGCTCCTGGCGCACGGCGGTGAGGTCGGCCGGGCGCTCGGTCTGGTACTCGATGAGGCGCCCGCCGGAGAACTCGAGCCCGTAGCTCAGGCCCCGGGTGGCGATGCCGGCCACTGCGACGAGGAGGACGCCGGCGGAGATGGCGAACCACAGCCGTCGGCGACCGAGCAGGTCGGGGCCGCGCTCGGCCAACCAGCTCCGGAGCCGGCCGCCCACGCGCAGGCCGAGAACCCCAGGGGCGGCGAGCACCCGCCGCCAGCGCAGGACCGCCTCGACGAGGGCGCGGGTGACGACCAGGGCCGAGAACATGGAGACGAGCACACCCACCGACAGCGTGATGCCGAAGCCCCGCACGGCACCGGAGGCGAAGAAGAACAACAGCACGGCGGCGAGCAGGGTGGTGGCGTTGGAGTCGGCGATGGCCGACCACGCCCGCCGAAAGCCCGCCACGGTGGCCGGTCGGACGCCGCGGCCGGCCTCGTGTTCGTCCTTGGCCCGCTCGAAGATCAGCACGTTGGCGTCCACCGCCATGCCGATGGCCAGGATGAACCCGGCGATGCCGGGCAGGGTGAGCGTGGCGCCGATGGCGAGGAGGGTGGCGTAGGAGAGCAGCCCGTAGACCATCAGTGCCAGCGCCGCGAGCACGCCGAGCAGGCGGTAGTAGGCGACCATGTACAGGATGGTCAAAGCGGCGCCGATGGCGGCCGCCAGCACACTGGCCCGGATGGCGGCGTCGCCCAGCGTGGGCCCGACGGTGCGCTGCTCGACGATCTCCACCGGCACCGGCAACGCGCCGGCTCGGATCAACAGCGCCAGGTCCTTGGCCTCGCCTTCGCTGAAGCTGCCGGTGATGGAGGTCTCGCCGCCGGCGATCCCCTCGCCGCACGCCACCTCCGGGCTCACCTGGGGGCTGGAGACGACCTCGCGGTCCAACACGATGGCCACCCTGCGCCGGGGGTCGCCCGCCGGCGCGCAGGCGGCCTCGCCCGTCAGCGCCGCCCACTGGCGGCCGCCGTCGCCCCGGAAGCTCACCACGACGTGCCAGGAGGCGCCGAGATCGACCGCCACCTGCGCCCGCGCGGAGCCGACCGCCTCCCCCGCCAGCGCGGGCGGACCGAGCCGCAGTTCTTCGCCGTCCTCGCTCTCGAAGATCTCGTCCTCGGGGCCTTGTGGTGGTGGTGGTGGTCCACTGCTCGGCGTTTCGGCAGGGCCGGCGTCGACCCCGAGCACCGGGCGGAACTCGAGCTGCGCCGTGCGACCGATGACCTCCACCGCCTCGTCGGGGTCGGCCACCCCGGGCAGCTCCACGATGATGCGTCGCTCGCCCGAGCGTTGCAGGGTGGGCTCGGCCACGCCGAGCGCGTCAACCCGGCGCCGCAGCACCTCCACGGTGCGCGACGCCACGTCCCCGTCCACCTCCACCCGTTCTGTGTCCTGGGCTTCCAGGACGATCTGCGTTCCACCCTCCAGGTCCAGTCCGAGACGAGGGGAGCGGGTGAACGCCAGGGCCGTCGCGCCGACCACCGCAACCAGTGCGGCGACGGCGCGCCAACGAGACGCGCTCGACATGTGGGTTCCTCCAGCTCTGCCGGCGGTAGGCCGGCGCGGATCGGATCAGGCGATCGCGAGCTGGAGGAAAGGTGGTGCCCGTCCGACCGACGGCGACCACAACGACACCCGGAGCGGCCCGGGCTGGTCGAATCGCAGCGCCCTTGGTCGGCCGAAGCGATGAAGTCCGAGAAGGGCAGCGACGATCGCGAGCAGCAAGAATCGCTGCGTCGACGTTCGCTGTGGCGCATCCCGCCGGTCGGAGCCGGTGAGCCGGGCGGTCAAGGCGTCGACGTCCCCGTCGATGGCAAAGGCCGCGTCCGCCCTGTTCTGAGGCGCAGACGAGTGAGCGCCGCCGGGGGCTCCCGCCGACGTCAGCGCAAACGTGGCGAGCGCCGTCAGCAGCAACAGAACGAGACTCCGTCGACGCTGCGGCATGTCGCCGCCAGCGTAGTCACTTGGGGGCCGTCGCTCGCTTCGGCGTAGACCCCGTAGGACGGCACTCGGAGTGGACCGGGATCGGACGCAGCGATTGCCACCGCACATGAGCGGCTACCCCGTCCGTGTGGAGTCAGCAGACGCCAGCCGGGAGGCGGGTCCGGCGAGCGCTAGCGTCCGGTGACATCGTGCCCACCAGGCGGTACTGGACCGTGCCTGCTGCCGTGATGGCGGCGATGCTTCTCACCTTTGCGGTAGTCGAGGCGCTGGGCGTGGAACCGCTGAGTGACCCGAGGCCGCTCCTCGATGCTGGAGGAGGAGTTCTCGCCGCTGGCACCGGGATCGGGCTCCTCGGGGCCGACGTCTTCCTTCCGGTGCCCTCCAGCGGGGTGATGCTGGCGCACGGCGCCCTGTTCGGCATCGTGTTCGGCGCCGCCCTGTCCCTCGTCGGATCCGTGGGTGCCTTCTCATTGGGGTTCGCCCTCGGCCGTCGGGGCGAGCGGGCCATGGCGCGCCTGGTGGCCGAGGAGGAACGCAGCCGTGCCGAGCAACTCCTGCTCCGATGGGGGGTGCTCGCCATCGTGGTGACGCGGCCGGTGCCGATCCTGGCCGAGACGACAGCCTTCATGGCGGGAGCGTCGCCCCTCGGCTGGCGCACCTCTATGGTGGCCGCCCTGGTGGGATCGCTGCCCGCTGCCGTGCTCTACGGCGTGGCCGGAGCACTGGCCGCCTCGTTCGCCACCGGGGCAGTGGTGTTCGCTGCGGTGATCCTGCTCGGGCTGGTGGTTCTCGCCCTGTCGCGCATGACAGAACGTGAGCCGTCGCCGGTGGCCCGCCCGTGACGGCGCAGGCGGGCGCCGAGCTGGTGGCCGAACGCCCACCTGCCGTGCACGGCGGCAGTCATGCGCTGTCGCCTCGACGGCTCCGAGCTGGAACTGGTGGCGTGGGGGTTGCGTAACGCCTACGGGCTCGGCTTCCTGGCCGACGGGCGCCTGGTGGCGATGGACCAGGGCGGAGACGACCACCGGCAGGCTGTGGCGCCTTGGGCCCGAGTTGCTGCTCAGTCCCGCTGCAGCGCCTTCTTGACCGCCGCCTTGGCCTGCTTCACCACGCCGATCGCCTCGCCCAGCGGTGGCAGGCCCACCCACCCTGTCAGGGGGACGACCTCGGCCTCGGGCGGCCGCTCGCCGCGGGCTTCTCCCGTGGGCCAGATCCGCCACAGCACTCCGGAGCCGAGCGGCATCTCTCCGGAGGGTGGCGGCGGACCGCCAGCCGATCAGGAAGTCGCGGCGGGACCCGCCGCCTCACCGGCCGCCGCGGCGAGCACCGCCTCGCCGCGACCTACCGGCATCTCTGGATCGCGCTCGCCTGGCGAGTTCCCCGACGGGCGGCGTTGTTCATGCGGCAAGAGTGGGCGAATATCGCCTGTTCCTGCCGCATGAACCGCCGATGGGCGCCCACGTCATCGGTCGGCCCGACGACGACCTCGACATCCTCCTCGCCACGGCGCCGAGCCCGAGCAGGCCCTCATCGGCGGCCGGCCGGGTCACGGCCGGGGGAACCCCACCACCGGGTAGGCGGCCGTCCCCGCGTTCGCCGTGCCGAAGCGGGCGTTGACGGCGTAGAGCCGGGAGCCGAAGCGGGCGATCGTGCTCGGCACGTCGAACGCCGCGTTCGCCGTCCGCCCCACCACCGTGCCCGTCGCCAGGTCACCCGAGAGGCGGACCTCGGTGGCCCGGTTCAGCCGGTTCTGGACGACGTACAGCGTCCGGCCGTGCAGCAGGATGCCGTCGCCCGCGGGGACGGCCTCGCCGGTGGCCAGCTCGATCCCCTGCGTCGCGCCCGTCTCGGCGTCGGCGGTGAACAGCCGCCCGGTGTTCGACTGCACCAGCACCAGGGTCGCGCCGTCAGGCCTGGCGTCGATGCCGTCCACGTTGAACCCGGCGACGTGGACGAGGTCGCCGTTGAGGGGGAGGACGCCGACCTCCAGCGTCTCGCGGTCGACCCGGTAGAGCACCGGGTTCACCGAGTCGGTGAAGAACGCGGCCCGGCGGGTGACCACCACGTCGTTGACGAACGTCGCCCCCGTGGTGAGGGTCAGCACCGCCACGTCCTCGCCGGTGGCGGCGTCGTACACGAACGCCTTGCCCGTGTTCCCCCCGGCGACGAACAGGAGGCCGCCGGCCTCCTCCACGCCGATGGCCGACTGCCCGGCCCGAGCGGGGACGAGCGGGGCCTCCTCGACCACGCCCGTCCGCAGGTCACCCCGGTGCTCCGCCCCGGTCGGGATGGAGCCGACGTAGAACGTCGTTCCCGCCCCGACGCGATGCCCTCGGGCTGGACTCCGGTCGGAAGGGCGATGACGTCCGGGAACGGCCGTCCCGCGCCGGGAGCGGCCCCGGCGGGGCGGCGACGAGGGTGAGCACGACGGTGGTGACCGGCGGCGAGACGGCCCATCGGTCCTCCTCGGTCGGCGGCTCCCCGTAGGTATGCCCCCGTTCCGGCCCCCGGCACGACACCCGGCGGCGGCTGCTTGACTGGCGCCATGGCGAGGCTGGGCTTCTGCGGGCTCGGGCAGATGGGCGCGCCGATGGCGGGCCGGCTGGTCGACGCCGGCCACGACGTGACGGTCTGGAACCGGACGCGGGAGCGGGCGGTACCGCTCGTCGAGCGGGGCGCGCGCCTCGCCGGCTCGCCCGCCGAGGCGGCGGAGGGCGCTGACGCGCTGTTCACCATGCTGTCGGCGCCCGGCGCCGTCGACGCCGTGCTGTTCGGCGACCACGGGGCGGCTGCGGCCATAGCCGGGGGCAGCACCGTCGTCGAGATGTCGACCATCGGGCCGGCGGCGGTCCACGCCGTCCGGTCCCGCCTGCCCGAGCCCGTGACCATGCTGGACGCTCCCGTCCTGGGCAGCGTGCCGCAGGCGGGCGACGGCTCCCTCAAGGTGTTCGTGGGCGGCGACGCCGGGTTGTTCCGGCGCTGGGAGGGCGTCCTGGCCCACCTGGGTCACCCCGTCCTGCTCGGCCCGCTCGGCGCCGGGGCGTCCATGAAGCTGGTGGCGAACTCCACCCTGGGTGCGCTGATGACGGGCCTGGCCGAGGCGCTGGCGCTGGCGGACGGGCTCGGGCTCGACCGCTCGGCGGTGCTCGACGTGCTCGCCGAGTCGCCCATCGGCGTGACCGTCCGCAGCAAGCGCGCCAACGTGGAGTCGCGCCGCTACTCGCCGCCCAACTTCAAGCTGGCCCTCGCCGTCAAGGACCTCGGGCTGGTCGCCGACGCCGCCGCCGAGAACGGCGTCGACCTCCGTGTGGGAGCCGCCGCCCGGTCGTGGATGGAGGACGCCGAGAAAGCGGGGCTGGGGGGCCTGGACTACTCGGCGGTCATCGCCCACGCCCTCGGCCAGGAGCCGCCCGTCCCCGGGTGACCGGGCGCCGTACGCGCGACGAGGGGCGCCCGGAGGCGCCCCTCGTCCGCGTCGGCCGGTGGCGTCAGTTGGCGGGCCCGAACCCCTCGCCGAGCAGGGAGTCGCCCTTCTCCGCGTCCGCCCGGGCCTCCTCGGCGGTGGCCCCGGTGCCCTGGGCACGGCGGCCCTGCTCGTTCTCGCCCATCACTACGACGGTCTCGTTGCCGGCGCCGTCGTACAGCGACATCTGGGACGGGTCGTCGGCGTCGATTCCCTGTCCCTCCGGCGCCACGTAGGCGTCGTCGCCGGGGAACTCCTTCTCGTTGGTCTGCGGCATGAGCCACCCCTTCTGCTCTCGACGTCTCGTTTCGGTACCCTGCACCTACCCGCCCCGGCGGCCGACCAACCGTTCGCCGCGTTCGGCGACAACCTGCGCGGCGGGGGTTCGAACGGGGGCCTCCCTGGGGACATGTGGCGGCGATGACCGACACCATCCGGGGGACGAGGGCCGTGGGCGACGACGCGGACGAGCGCGACGACGAGGACCTGGGCGACAAGGCCGCCGAGAGCCCGGTCGTGCAGGGACTGGGCCGCGCCGGGCTCGCAGCCCGGGGCACGCTGTACGCCATCGTGGGCGTGCTGGCCCTCCAGGTCGCCGCCGGGCGTACCACCCAGAGGCCGGACCAGCAGGGGGCCCTCACCGCCATCGCCCACCAACCCCTCGGCAAGGTGCTGCTCGTGGCCGCCGCCGTGGGCTTCGCCGGCTACGCCGTGTGGCGCCTGTCGGCGGCGTTCCTCGACACCGAGGGCGACGGGACGGGCCCCAAGGGCTGGGCGCAGCGGGCGGCGGACCTGGGCCGGGGCCTGCTGTACGCCGGCTTCTGCCTCACCGCCCTGCGCCTGGTGGCCGGCTCGAGCGGCGACGACCGCACCAAGGAGGCCGACCTCACCGCCGCTGTGCTGCGGGCGCCGCTGGGGCGGCTCGCCGTCGCCGCCATCGGCCTGGCCGTGATCGGCGCCGGCGTCTACAACGGGTACCGGGCGTCCTCCGGCAACTACCGCAAGAAGTTCGACACGGGCGACATGAGCCGGCGGGCCCGGCGGTGGCTCCCGCGTGTGGCGACGGTCGGGCTGGCGGCCCGGGCGGTGGTGTTCGGCCTGGTCGGCACCTTCCTCGTCCGGGCCGCCGTCCGCTACGACCCCAACGAGGCGGTGGGCATCGACGGTGCCCTCCAGCGCCTGGCCCACGCGCCCTACGGGCCGGCGCTCCTCGCCGTCGTCGCCGCCGGGCTGTTCACCTTCGGCCTCTTCTCGTTCCTCGAGGCCCGCTACCGGCGCCTGATGGACCGCGACGTCTGAGCGCGTTGTCCGGGGCGCTGCGCACCGCGCACCGGTGCCGGGCGTCCGCCGAGCGATCAGGTCGGCGACCGACGCGTCGCCAGGAGGGCGGCCAGGGCCCGGAAGGCCCGGCCCCGGTGGGAGACGGCGTTCTTCTCGGCGGCCGTCATCTCGGCGAACGTGCGCCCGTCGAGGCCGTCGGGCACGAAGACGGGGTCGTACCCGAACCCGGCCTCGCCGCGGGGCTCGGTGGTGATCGTGCCCTCGACGGCTCCGTCGGCGATCACCTCCCGGCCATCCGGGAAGCAGGCGACGGCGACCGTCCGGAACCGGGCCGTGCGGTCGGGGCGGTCGCCCAGGGCGGCGAGCAGGGCGGCCACGTTGTCGGCGTAGGAGGCTTCCGGGCCGGCGTAGCGGGACGAGTACACGCCCGGGGCGCCGTCGAGGGCATCCACCTCGAGGCCGGTGTCGTCGGCCACCGCCGCCTCCCCGGTGGCCTCCCGGATGGCGCGGGCCTTGAGGAGGGCGTTCTCCTCGAGGGTCTCCCCGGTCTCGTCGACCTCCCCCACCCACGGCGGCCGGGGCACCAGCTCGAAGCCCTCGAGCACGGCGGCGATCTCGGCCGCCTTGTCGCGGTTGGCGGAGGCCAGGACCAGCCGCACGCCCGGCTCGCTCAGCGGCGGGGGGGCGGCTCGGCCAGGACGGCGGCTTGGGCGTCGAGGATCTCGGCGATGCCGTGCTCGGCCAGCCCGAGCAGGTCGTCCAGCTCGGTCCGCGTGAACGGGAGGCCCTCCGCCGTCCCCTGGACCTCGACGAACCGTCCCGACGACGTCATCACCACGTTCATGTCGACCTCCGCCCGCACGTCCTCCGAGTAGTCGAGGTCGAGCATGGCCACCGCGTCGACGACGCCGACGGAGATCGCCGCGCACCCCTCCTTGATGGCGAAGGGGCGGGCCGGCGAGGCCTGCGCCCGGCGGGTGAGCGCGTCGTGGAGGGCGACGTAGGCACCGCAGATGGAGGCCGTTCGGGTCCCGCCGTCGGCCTGGAGGACGTCGCAGTCGAGCACGACCGAGATCTCCCCCATGCCCGCCAGGTCGGTGACGGCCCGCAGGCTGCGGCCTATGAGGCGCTGGATCTCCTGGGTGCGGCCCGACTGTCGGCCCTTGACCGCCTCCCGGCTGACCCGCTCGGCCGTCGACCCGGGGAGCAGCGAGTACTCGGCGGTCACCCACCCCTTGCCGGTGCCCTTCATCCAGCGCGGCACCTGCTCGTCCACCGAGGCGGTGCACAGGACGCGGGTGCGTCCCATGCTCACCAGCACCGAGCCGGCCGCGAAGTCGGTGTAGTCGCGCTGGAAGCTCAGCGGGCGCAGGTCGTCGGGCTTGCGCCCGTAGCTCCGCTCCGTCACCGGGGCACCGCTGCGTCGGGACGGCGCCCCGGTGCCGCGCCGGTCATACCTCGTACGTCTCGTGCATACGGGCCAGGTCCACCGGCCCACCGTACGCGCCCTCGGCCTCGGCCCGGACCGCCTGGGGGTCGATCACCGGCCAGAGGTGGGTGAGGACGAGGCGCCGGGCGCCCGCCGCCCGGGCGAGCGCGCCCGCCTGGCGCCCGCTGAGGTGCCCGGCCGTGCCCTCGCGGTCGGCCAGGTACGTCGCCTCGCAGAGGGCCACGTCGACCCCGTCGCCGAACGCGCCGGCCATGGACCACGCCGGACCGGTGTCGGCCGTGTACGCCATCGAGCGGCCCTCCCCGTCGACGCGCACGGCCAGCGTCTCGGGCGGGTGGTCGGTGCGGGAGAAGCGCAGGGACAGCCCGCCCACCTCCACGGCGTCTCCGTCGGCGACGGTCCGCCAGTCGAACGCCGGCTCGGGCTCGGCCGACAGGCGCGCCCGCACCCCGGAGGGGGCGTACACGGGGACCCCGGTGCGGTCGATGACGTAGGCGCACGCCACCCGGTAGCCCTCGATGTCGCTCATGTGGTCGGGGTGCTCGTGGGTGAGGACCACGCCGTCCACGGCGTCGAGAGCGACGTGGCGCTGGAGGTTGGCCAGGGTGCCGGAGCCGGCGTCCAGCCACACGGCGACGCCCCCGCCCCGCACCAGGTAGCCGCTGGCTGCGCCGCCGGGGCCCGGGTAGCTGCCCGAGCACCCGAGGACGGTGAAGGTCAGCCCCACGCCCACGCCTCCGCCTCGGCCAGCTCGGGACCGAGCAGGCGGGACCCGAGGCGCTTGAACTCGTCCACGTCGCCCGAGGACACGAAGCGGTGCGTCCCCTTGCCGCCGCTGCGGCGCACCAGTCCGGTGTCGTCCAGGATGGTCCGCACCTCGAACGCCGTCTCCTCGGCCGACGACACGAGCACCACCTCCCGGCCCATCACGTCGCCGATGGTGCGGGCCAGGAACGGGTAGTGCGTGCAGCCCAGCAGCACGGTGTCCACGCCGGCCTCCCGCAGCGGCGCCAGCAGCCGCTCGGCCAGAACGTGCACCTGCTCGCTGTCGGTCTCGCCCCTCTCCACGAACTCCACGAAGCCCGGGCAGGCACAGCAGTGCAGCTCGACGCCGGTCCGGTGGGCGACGTTGGCCCGCTGATAGGCGCCCGAGCCGATGGTCCCGACCGTGCCGATCACGCCCACCCGCCGGTTACGCGTCACCGCGACCGCGGCACGCAGGCCGGGGTCGATCACGCCCACGATCGGCACGTCGTGCTCGAAGCGCAGGAGGTCGAGGGCGGCCGCCGCCGCCGTGTTGCACGCGGCCACGACCATCTTCACGTCGTGGCGCTCGACCAGCAGGGCCGTCACCTGGCGGGCGTACTCCCGCACGTCGTCCAGGGGCTTGGGCCCGTACGGGTAGCGGCCCGTGTCGCCGAAGTAGACGACGTCCTCCTCGGGCAGCAGGTCGATCAGGGCGCGGGCCACGGTGAGGCCGCCGAAGCCGCTGTCGAAGATCCCGATCGGCCGATCGTCCACCGCCCACACTCTGCCCCACGTGACGCCAACCCCGGCCTCCTC
>Ga0247704_1000552_pt1 | contig 10396 bp, 8 predicted proteins | sample 41W_NmetaG_FD_189042 | JGI IMG/M metagenome (GOLD analysis project Ga0247704, IMG submission 189042) | Soil microbial communities from hillslope of Landscape Evolution Observatory, University of Arizona, Oracle, AZ, United States - 4-1-W_N | ecosystem: Engineered > Artificial ecosystem > Mesocosm...
GGGCCTTGGCCCAGGAGCGGAAGTCCTTGGTCAGGACCTCGACGGGGACGTTCTGGCCCCAGGCCTGGCCACTGAGGGCCACCACCTCAGCGGAAGCATTGGCGGTGGCGGCCCAGGAAGCCACCGACTTGCGGGCCTGGAAGTACGAGCCGGCTGTCGACGCGAGCTCGGCCAGCCCGGCGGTGCTCTGGAGGCCGATGTGGCCGCCGGAGAGCTGGGACTGGTACGCCTCGCCCAGGGCCTCGAGCTTGTCCACCTGGTGCTTGCGTTCGCCAGCCAGGGCCCTCAGGCCCTCCCGCTCGGCGCCGGCGGTCGACGCCCGCAGCAGCGCCAGCTGCTGGGCATGGGAGAGGTACTTGGCCGAGGGCGTGGCCAGGGAGCCCTCGGCGTGAGCGGCGTCGACGAGGTCGGCGACGTCGCCGTGCAGCTTGGGCGTCAGGGTGGCCACCGCCTTGTCCACGGCGGCCTTTCCCGCTCCCTTGGCTGCGGTCAGGCCATCGCCGAGCTCCGGACACGACGCCGTGGCCAGGTGGTTCTCCGCCGCCACCACCGCCCCCAGCCCGGAGTCGGCGGTCGCCGGGCCATGGGGATGGAAGGCCACGAGCGCGTCCTGGAGCCCGGCCTGGGCGGCCACGACGTCGGCCGGCGAGGCCTTCCACGATCCCGGCGGCGGCGGGCCCGGGCTTAACTGGGCCTCGGTGGCCTGCACGTCGCCCAGCGTCTGGCCCCCGACGGTCTCGCCGGCGGCGAGGGTGGCGTAGCGCTCGGCCGCCTTGGCCTGGATGGCCAGCTTGGAGGGCGACTCAGGCCCGTAGGCCGGGTCCAGCCAGTGTACCAAGGGGTGCTGGCCGCCGGCGGCGGTGTTGAGCCCGACCAGGCTGGGGTGCTCGAAGCCCTGGGCCGCGGCCAGGGATTGCAGCTCGGCGGGGTCGAGGGACCCCAGGTACTCCTTGGTTAGGCCGCTGAGGGCCTTGTGGTGCTCGGCCACCAACTGGGGGGGCAGCCCGGCGTCGGCCGCGTTCTGCAACTCGGCCTTGGCCTCCCCGACCGCGTCGGCGACGGCCTGGTACGCCTCAGCCGGCTCGGCCCCGTTGTGAGCCGCAGCGGTCGCGTTGGCCAGGGCGGCGTCGTAGGCAGCGAGGGACTCCGCCGCAGCCCCCGGGCCTTCCAGCGCCTCCAGATCGGCCTCACTGACCCCGTCGAGGCCCTCGGGGACGCCGGCCGCCGCCGGGGCAACCACGAAGCTCTCATGGGCTTTCTTTCCCCCGCCGCCCATGTCAGGGACGCCCCATGGCCAGGAGCTCGTCGAGGGCGGCCTCCACTGCCCCCCGCAGGTCCGGCGATGGTGGCGCCTCGAGCTCGACGACGTCGCTGGCCACTCCGTCGGCCGCCTCGGCCCAGTCGACCAGGGCCTCCTCCAGCGACACCGTGGTGGCCGCCAGCCGGGCCCGCCACCCCGCACCCAGGTCCTGGTAGGGCACCCAGGAGACGCAGCCGGGCTGACCGGAGGCGACACCGACGACGGCCACCGCCGCGGTGGCGCAGCCGGTGTCGGGATCATGGGCCATGAGGGCGAAGACCCGGTTCATGCGCCCGGAGCGGCGAGGCCGCGCACCAGGGCGTCGTAGAAGCGGACGTTGGCCGCGAAGAGATCCTGGGCCCGGGCCGGGCGCTCGATGCGGCCCTCGGCGGTCATCTGGGCCCCGTGGCGGGCATAGGCCTGGGGGTTCTGGGAGACCAGGTGCATGCGGGGACCGAAGAGCTCGAGCAATGCCCCGATCCGCTCCGCGCGCGAGGACCCGGTCACGATGACGGCGACGTCGGCCGGCATCGACAGGGCCAGGTAGGTCAGTCCGGGAAGGGCCATCTGCTCCCAGTCGCCGGCGGTGCGAAAGGTCTGGAGGTTTATGGCGATGGCCGGCGGGCGGGCGTCGTCCAGCCAGGCCAGGTAGCGATCGAGATCCTCGAGGCGGAACCAGTAGATGTTGGGCACTGCCGCGATACCCGCCGCGGCCATCTCCACCGCGATGGCCAGATTCCGGCGGAATGAGAGCAGATGCTCGGCTCTGGGCTGGTTGCCGTACATCGAGAAGTTGGGGCTGAGCACCAGGTCCCAGCCCTGGGCCGCCAGCTCGGGAATCAGCGCCCGGCGGTTGGTCCAGAAGCTCTCCACCAACGGGTCCTCGCCGTAGCCCACTAGCACGGCCAGCTGCCCGGGTCCCAGGCCCAGGGCGCTGTGGGCCCGGAGCCCGGAGAACTTCGGGTAGATGCGATGGGTCTCGGGGCTGAAGACCCGCCGTAGCCCGACGCCGTAGGCCGGCCACACCAGCCCCTCATCGAAGGTGGCGACATCGTGCCCGTCGACCTGCGGGACGAACCGGGGCAGCCCGGCTGGAAACTTGGTTTCCAGGACCAGGTCCTCGAAGCCGAGGCTGCCGCCCACATCGGCCATCCAGGCCCGGATGTCGGTGCGGCTCCCGCAGCGGATGGGGCACTGCCCGCACGGCGAGGCGAGGTGGGAGACGGCCTGGGCCCGGGCGCAGCCGCAGTAGTCGCAGTCGGTGTTGCACCCCGAGCAGATGGGCTCCGCCGCGGCGGGGTTGTCGATGTAGAAGGGGCACGACGCGCATTCACAGCCCGGCGCCGGCGCGATGGTGGCCACCGGGATCATCACCGCACCCGCCCAGCGCGCGTCGGCGAGGAGCGTCGGGACGCGGCCCGGGACCACATCAGGCCGAGGGCCGAGCCGGCAGCCACGGCCAGGGCCAGCGGCGCCCGGCTTGTCCCCTCGGCCAGGGCGGCGTCGTAGGCGGCCAGGGGGCCGCCGATCTGGCGGCCGCCGGCTCGGGCCACCCGCAGGGCCAGGATCCCGGCAACGCCCACCACGGCGCCGGCGATGGCCAGGCCGATGAGGAGGGCCAGGATGAGGAGCGTGAGGCCGGCGCGCACCGCAGCCACGTGCGCCTCCTCAGGCCACTGCGGCCGGCCGGGCGTCGGTGCCGACCCGCTCCAGGACCTCGGTGGCGAACAGCCGCAGTGACCCCTCCTCATAGCGCGATAGGCCGGCGCCCTCCCGCAGCGCCCCCAGCAGCCGGCCGAGGCCCTCGAGGACGCTCCGTACGAGCTCGCTGTCGATGTCGGGGCCGGTACCGCCGTCGGCCATCTGGGCCCGGGCCCGGGCCTCGTCTGCGGAGGAGCGCAGTTCCTCGGCCCGCTCGAGGACCTCCTCCGCAGGCAGCTCGGGATGGGCCAGCTGCTCGCGCACTGCGGCCGCCAGCAGCTGGGGCTGGCGGCGGGCCTGCACCGCCTCCCACAGCTGTGCCGCGGCATCGGCCCGGCCCCGATCGAGGCGGAGGAACTCGAGCCGGGTGGCCAGCGCCACCTTGGCCGCGTCCATCTCACTCGACAGCTCCGAGGGCAGGGAGGAGAAGGCCCGCACCAGCTGGCGAGCCTTGTCCTCACGCATCTGGATGCCAAGGCGGGACAGCACCTCGCCCCACGGGGCGCCGACGTGATGCATCCCAGCCTCGACCCGGAGCCGGTCCAGGGCCCGGAAGCGCGCCACCGCGTCGTCGAGGTGGGCCGCCTCCTCGGGGACGGCGACGCCGGCGGCCAGCAGCTTGGACAGCAGCACGGCCGAGCGCTCGTAGAGCAGCGCGGCGGCCAGCTCACCGGGCTGGAGGTCCTCGCGGGCCAGGTTCTCCACCAGTTGCCAGATGCGCCGCTCCTCCTCGCTGAGCGGCCCGGGGCACACCACGGCGGGGATGGCTGCGAAATGCGGATTGTCAGCAAGGTTCGCCGCCCCCCAGCAGGCCGCCCGCAGCCGGCGCTCTCCCGCCACCACCCGCAGTCCCCCGGCTGGCGCCTCCTCGACGAGGATGGGCTGGAGCACTCCGACGGAGGCGATCGAGCTGATGAGCTCGACGAGGTTGGCCGGCGCCATGGCCGGCCCGGGCCCCCGCCCCTGCACCCCCGTCCACGCCGCTGCGGGCCCTCGTAGCGGCAGCAGCTCGAAGCGCCGACGGCGCAGCCTCTCGGAGAGGTGCAGCCGCCGGGCGATCTCCAGCGCTCCGGCCTCGGCGGTCGCGGCCGAGGTCATGGGTTCCGGCCCGGTCGCCAGCTCGGGCTCCACGTCGACGTCGACGATGCCTGGCGAGCCCATGTCGACCTCCGCGGTCGCGCCGTTCATGCGGGCCGGACTTCGGCGGTCGCGTCCTGCGCCTCGACGCCCAGGACCAGGGCGTCGTCGCCGGCACCGACTCCCCAGAACTCCGGCTCCCACCGCCTGCCCTCGCTGTCGTAGCCGTGCAGCGCCGCCGCCCACTGGACGGCCGCGGCTCTGGCCACGGCCTCGGCGTCGGCGCCCGGAGCCACCGCCAGCTCCACCCGCAGCACCGGGCGGAACTCGATGACGTGGGTGGGGGGAGGATCGTCGCGCCCCTCGCCGTTGACCCACCACGGTGATTGAGCGCTCAAGGCGCCACCTGGCCCGGGCGCCGGCCCAGAACGTCCACCGGGCCGATCGGCCCGCCCAGGCGCCAGAAGATGGGAGCGAACGGCCCGCGTTGGGCCAGGTGGTCCAGCGTCGTCACCGAGATCCCGAGCTCGTCGACGAGGTTCACCAGCCCCGAGTCCCGCCGGGCCATCTCGAGCAGCGAATGCAGGCGGCGCTCGAGGATGGGCTGGGGGCGCCCGCACAGGACCACGAGGACCTTGGGGAAGCGGGGATATTGCGCTCGCCAGCCGCTGGCCGACTCGCCGGTCTCCTTGGGCCGGAAGTGGTAGAGGCGGGCGTAGTTAGAGAGCTTGGACGCCACCTCCCGCACGGACATGGTGCCCCGGTCGACCTCCACGAACCGGCACAGGAAGATCTCGCCGTCGGGCTCGTGCACCGTGTAGTCCAGCACCGCATCGGCGATGAGCACCTCGGGTTTGCGGCCCTCGCTGATGGGGTGGCACGTCTCGTGGCGCCAGCCGCTGGCGTCGAAGTCGTCGCCGCGCCGGCGGGCCGCCTCCAGGAATGCGATGCCCGCGTCGTTGACGGCCAGGGTGTGGCTCTGCAGCGGCCCCCGGGCCCGCTCGGGGGTGAGCCGGTAGGGGCGGGTGGATACTCCCGCCCCCTCAACGGCCTCGGCGCCCAGGGCGGTGACGAACCACGCCGTCTCACGGGTGCCCGAGACCCCGACGCGCTCCACGTAGCCGCCCTCGGCCAGGCGGGCCAGGGTCTTGCGCACGCCCCGGGCCGTGCCCTCGGGCGCGTGGATGGCGCGGATCTGGCTGGTGGACAGCAGCCGGTGGCGGTACAGGCTGGTGAGCACGTCGTTGCCCACGGGCGACAGGGCCACGGCCCGCTCCGGCATGGCCACGGTCATTCCGCCCTCCAGTTGCGCACCCGGTCGGGCTTGGGGCCCCGGGCCAGCGCCACCACGCCGTCGGGCAGCTCGTCGTCGACCAAGTCGCCGGCGGACGCCGGGCGCTGGAGGCGCCGGTCCTGCAGGTAGGTGAGGATCCGCTCGTCCAGGGTGTCGAGGTCGGCGAGGACGTCAGCCACCGGCCGCCGGCGCATCGTCTGGTCGATGGCCCGCTCCATCTCGGCCACGGCCTCGGGTCGGGCGATGTCCCCCCACGCCTCCTCGAGCGGCAGACCCCGCACCAGGAAGGGAGGAGTCACCTGCCCCCCCAGGGTGGCCGAGACCAGGAAGTGGTACTGGGGTAGGCGGGTGATGGTGGTGGGCTCCACCAGGCCGGCCCACTCCTTGGCCAGCACCGCGGCGGACTCGTGGCTCACCACCGTCGACATCAGGTGGGAGCGGTTGGTCAACAGTGCGGTGAGGGTCACCTTGGTCAGCGACGTCGGCTGCTGGACCATGGCGTGAAGGCGCAGCCCGAACTTGCGCCCCTCCCGCAGCATCCGTGCCACCAGCTCCGAGGCCTGGCCCCGGTCGGCGATTTGCAGCTCGTCGAGGAAGGCGTGGAAGACCTTGCGGTGCTCGGCGGGCACGTCGCGCCGAGAGAGGGTCACCCGGAACAGCTCGAAGAGGAACAGGGCGTGGATGAGGTTCTCCTTGTCCCCCACCCCGCCCGGGCACAGCAACACGATCTTGCCGGTGTCCATGGCGTCACGGAGGTCGAAGGTCGACCGGCTCTGGCCGAACAGCGAGGCCACGCTGCGGCTGGCCCGCAGACGGTCCAAGGCGTTGGTCACCACCGTGAGGCTCTCGCCGGCGAGCTTGCCGTAGCGGGTCGTCCAGAACGAACGGCTGGTGGCCGACAGGAAGGGCAACACCTCCCGCCGCCAATCGTCGTTGGCCAGGATGGTGGTGATCTGGAACATGGTGGGGGCAAGGTCGGCCGGCAGTTGCAGGGCGAGCTCGCACAGCGACTGGGTGGCCTGGCCCACCAGGTTGAGGGCCCGGGTGTTGCGGTCGGACCAGTCCATCTGGGCGGCGAACGCCGAGGCCACGCTGGCCACCTTGGACTCGATGTCGGCGGCACTGAGCCCCTCCATCGACAGCGGGTTCCATCCGGCCTGGAGCTGGTCGCTACCCCGGGAGAGGTTGACCTCCAGGACCCGGTCGCCCAGGTCGGTGAGATACGGCGCCACCCGCTCCAGGGCGTCGCCGTGGGGGTCGTTGTACAGCACTCCGTAGCCCAGGCGGGCCAGGGCCACCAGCTTCACCAGGGCGGCCTCGGTCTTGCCGAACCCGCTGCGGCCCAGGATGGCCTCGAACAGCGTGTCGGCCAGGGGTAGCCCCACGGTCCGCTCGCCTTCCCGTCCCTGCACAACCCCCAGCGGCAGCAGCTGCGCCGTCCGGGAGTACGTCGGAAGGTCGTTGGGGGGTGGAGGGATCACCCCTCCCGAGCGCACCACGTTGGGCACGTTGCAGTGGGCGCTGGGCGGCTTGAGCAGCCCCGCCACCTCGCCGGCGGTGACCAAGGCCTCCGCCGACGGGCGGAACAGCCCCCGCTGCGCCCGGTCGTCGAAGCGCCGGCGCCGGCCCGGTATGTCGACGCCGACGAAGACCAGGCCCAGTACGTTGCGGCCCACCACCCGGAAGTAGTTCTGGTCGGCGAACTGCTCGAAGCAGGCGATGAGGGCGTGCAGGTGCGCCTCGGCCCGCCCCTCGATCTCTGAGCACGACCACACCAGCACCTGCAGTGCGAACAGCGGCTCGGTCGAGGAGAGCTTCTCCAGCTGGCGCCGGGTCTCGGCCCGGTCATCGAGCAGCTCCAGGCTGCCCGCCAGCGCCGGGGTCCGCCGCTGAGGCCGATGGGAGCCCATGGCGTCCTCAAGCACCGCTTCGGCCAGCTCGGCCAGCCACGCTGGCCCCTGGCCTCCCCGGGCCGACCGCCGCTCCTTCTCCACCGCCTGCCTCAGCCGCCGCCGTCTTTGGGCCGGCGTCACCGGCATCAGATCGAGGATCACCTCGGCCCGCTCGCCCAGGTCCTCCCGCACCCCGCCGAGTACTCGTGCGAACGGGGCCAGCGGGTCAGGACGCAGGGTCAGCCGCCGCAGCGACTCGCTGCTATCGAGGGCAAGGGTCAGCTCGGCTCGTGCGACATGGAGCTGGTTCGCCTTGGCCATCACCGCTCACGCCTCGCCGGCGCAGCGGAAGCACCAGCCGAATCACGGTCGTCGGATGGAACGGCCGGCGCCGCAGCAGAGGGAGAAGAAGGAGCCTTCGGCTTACGGGAACCACGACGATCGGGGCGATCGGGACCGGGTGGAAGGAGTCCAGCAACAGCTTCGGGCGGGCGGAGGTCGACCTGATCGAAGCCGGCGTTGCGAAGAATGGACAGAGACCGACGAGGACCCTCTAGGAGTTGAACAACCCTGCCCCCCGCGACCGCGACCAGGCGGAGTCGGATGGCATCGGTACGTCCTGCTCCCAGCCGCCGCACCACGCGACGCGTGCGAGACAGCCCTGCTGCGAAGCGCAGGATCTCCTCAGCGGACGGGTCGAACGATTCCGTCGGAATGACCGCGAACCTCACCCTGCTCGCCAGCTCTCGACGCATCTGCGCTCGACTGGCCACCACCGCGACCACGACCAGTGCCGCAGCCACAGCGAGGATCAGCACCCCGCGCTCTTGAAGAAAGTGGAGCGCCTTCGGCGCACTGTTTGTCAGCCCTGACGCCACCGACTGGTGGATCACCGCCGACGCACCGAGACACCGAGCCGGGACGGTGTCCGCAACCGTCGATGACAGGGACGATGCCAGCGCCACAGCGTTCACCAGCACCGCTGGTCACCCACACACTCGAACCCCACAACAGACTTACCTTCATCCTCACTACTTGTCGTCTCACTCCCGCGACCGTCATATGACTGGTGACCTGGGCTGATGCCCTCGGGGGCCGCGAAGGCCCGGACCACCAGGGGGAACCGCCAGCGGCCCCCGAAGGGAACCGCAACGGAACCGACGAGTCCCGATCGCTCAGCGTTGCGCTCGCAGACGCGATGGTGGGCCCGGTCAGTCGCCGCCGCCGCCGCCGTCGTCGCCGTCGTCGTCGCGGCACCGGCGACGGCAGGCTGGCTCATGAGACGCCGCCGCGGCGAACAGGCCGTACTCGCACTGGTCCTCCTCTCAGGTCTGTTCGATTCGGGCTCTCGGTCATCTAATGGGTGGCGGTGGTGGCCGAACGCGACACGGCGGTGGAAATTTCTCCCGCCCCCGGCGTCACAGCCGCGCCGCCTCCGGAGGCCGGTAGGCGATCCGGTAGGCCGCCGGGTCCTCACCTTGGGCGCGGATGAAGTCCAGGGCCTCGGTCTTGTAGCGCCGCAGCTCCTCCTCGTACTGGGCCAGCTGGTCGGCGTCGTTGAGCACCGCGAACAGTTGGACGCTCAGCTCCAGGCGCCCGTCCATCACCCGGTAGTCGATGGCGTAGTGGGGCGTCTGGTGGGGCAGCGCTCGCGCCAGCGGCTGCTCACGCTCGAGACGGTCGGTGAGCTGGCGGCCCTGGGCGAAGGGGGCCGTCGTCGATGACATCGTCGACGGAGCAGGCAGCCTCCCCGGCGTCGACCTCGTCACCGTCGCCGAGGGCCCGGCCTCGGCGGGGGCCCTCGTCGTCGGCACCGCAGTGCCCCGCGGCGAACCAACCCGGGCGGCCTGGTCCGGATCGTGGCCACTTCCCGTGGGGCCTCTTCCCGCCATGGTGCCCACGGCGAGCAGGACCACCCCGGCGACGACGAGGGCGACGATGCTGCGCGCCCTCATGCCGCCCGCTCCGCGGGGGCGTCGGCCCGCATCCGCCCCCACCCCACGACATAGCCGTCGGCCACCCCGTAGCTGCGCCGTCCCACCTCGTTGGAGGTGTTGCCCTCGATGGTGTGGATGACGTCGTCGGCGGCGTTCTCCGGCGTCCCGGCGTCGTCGAGGCGCTCCACGATGCCGGTGTGCTCCTCGTCGCCGAAGACGATCACGTCGCCCGGGCCGGGCTTGTCGCCGGTGCCCCGGTTGTGCCAGATGCCGTTCTGTTCAAGCCAGGCCCGCAGCCCGGTGACCCCGGGCAGCCGCCAGCCCCCGTCGACGCCCCCGGTAAAGGGGTGCCCGGCCTCCCGGTAGACCCAGCTCACGAAGTCCGCACACCAGGCCTCGCCCGCCGAGGAGCCGAGGAACTTCTGGATCTGCTCGCCGCAGTTGCACCCGTCGGGCACCTCCCGCAGACCCAGCTGCTCCTGGGCGATGCGCACGATCTCGACGTCGCTAAGCCCCGCGCAGCCGTCGGCCGAACTCCCGCCGAGACGCGCGAACACCGTCCAGCCGCCGTAGCGGGCGTACTCGGTGCGCCCGGCCAGGGGCTCGCCGGGGATGGACGGCCACACCATGTCGGTGTGGGCGCCGTCGGCCTGGTTCATCACATATGGCGACACGTCCCAGCTCGCTCCCGCCCGCTTGTAGATCGAGCCCCGGTTGTAGGCCAGCAGCGCGGCCTTCACGTCATCGGGCGGGCTCGATGCGCTGAGCTCGACGCCGTAGACGGAGCTGGCCATGGCCTTGAGGTGCTCGGCCGCCCGCTCGAGGCTGTCGAGCTTGGAGGCGGTGGTCGTCGAGGGGTTGTCGGGGTTGGTGGAGCCGATGGGCTCACCGGAGAGGGCGGAGCGGGTGGGATCGTTGTTGTTCTCCCGGTAGTCCACCGCCGCCAGCAGCGTCCACGGCACGCCCTTGGCCGACCCGGCCTGCTCGTAGCTGGCCTTGAGGGCGTTGATTGCCTCGAGCGTGCCCGGAGCCAGGTCGGCAGAGGTGGGTACGGGGCGCCCGGGACCGCAGCCTCTGCGCCGCTCTTCGGGCGGAGGCCCCAGCGAGGTGAACAGGACCACCGCGCCCACCAAGGCCGCCACTGGGGAGGCCAGCACCCCCCCGACGACCCAGGGCACCAGGACCGGGCCTCCTC
>Ga0247704_1000555_pt1 | contig 10365 bp, 15 predicted proteins | sample 41W_NmetaG_FD_189042 | JGI IMG/M metagenome (GOLD analysis project Ga0247704, IMG submission 189042) | Soil microbial communities from hillslope of Landscape Evolution Observatory, University of Arizona, Oracle, AZ, United States - 4-1-W_N | ecosystem: Engineered > Artificial ecosystem >...
ATCCACTTGGTCGTGTTTGATCTCATGCTCCACGTTGCGAATCTCGGTCGCATGAGCCATCGACGGGCCCGGGCGCTGCTCTCGGCGGCGGACGTCCCATCTAAAGGTTGGGCGATCCTTGGCGAAGACCTTGTCCGCCACGGCTGCGCTTCGCCGGTCACTGGCGCCATCACCAACCAGGACGGTCGTACGGCCATCGCTCTGCGCCGCCCTAATCGCGACCGGCTTGCAGGTCCCGCATCCTGGACACTCGCAGCTCGCGGAAATGGCTGGGAACTTCACCGACCAGTCCTGCCAGTCGATGTGATTCGAGATGAGCGCAAGTTCCTGCGCCTCGCAGACCTCCTCTGCGTAGAACCCGTATCCGTCGGACAGGACGACGATCGCGACGCCGGCAGTCCGCAGAGACTGCACAAGCGCGGACAGCCTCGGATCCAACGGCACTTCGCGAACGATCCGACGGAGCTCCTGCTCGTCGCGGCTCGGGATTAGGTCCCATTGCCTCTGTCGGCACTCGCGGCTGCCGATGGCACCAGTGACCCACAGATCCTCGACGGCGCGCCAGGAGTCGCAGGCGGTGCGGTTCAAGAGGTGAACACAGGAGTCGTGCTGCGTGATCGTGCCGTCAAGTCCAAGAATACCTTCGTCGAGCACAGGTCGAGCGGGAGTGCGTCTCATCATGGACGACCATGCCGATCTTGCAGCCCAGGCTCAACTCGCACGCGCTTAGGGTCATACGGTGGAACCCCAAGTGGCTCACGGCCCCAAGCGCTGCCATGGTCCACTCCGGGCTCTTCGGGCGGGCTCATGCGGTCGGTCATTCGAAGGACGTGCGCTGGCGGTTGGGGTGGCTTTCGTCAACGAGATGGCGACCGCCGGCATTCTTCGCCAGTCTCCCTGCACGGATCTGTGTGGTTTCAGCCCTGTGGCAGCCGGCTGGACGGACCAGCTTCGGTGAACCTCACGGGAGCTCCGACAGGGGGAATGCCGGCCAAGGTGGTCGAGGCGGCAGAGCACATCCTCGGCCATCCCATCCGAACGCGCGACGTCGAACTTCTTGAAGACCGGAGAACAGTTGCAGCGGTTGGCCGGCCGGACGGTTCGCAGGTGGTCGTCAAGTGGAGCGAATGGCACCAGGTGTTGTTCGCCGAGTGGTCAGCCTTGGCGATGGTCGACGATCTCGATCTGGATCCTCCGGTGGCCCCCCGATTTCTAGGCGGAGATGCGACCGTTGGCGTCATCGTTATGGAACGTCTGCTTCCCGGGCCGTCGCTGGCCACACTTCTCCTCGGCGCCGATAGGGGGGCAGCGCGAAGAGGCCTGGTGGCTCTCGGCGCAACACTCGGGCGCCTCCATGCCGGGACCATCGGGCGGAGCCGAGAGATCGAGCTGCGTCGCTCGAGCCTGGGCCCCACGCAGAGCGTGCGCTACCACGTCGTGCGGCAGCTTCCGAGGCTTCTTACGCGAGTGGACACCTGGACGAAACGGGTCGGAATTGTCCCGCCGCGTGGTTGGGAGGGCGACCTTGAGAGGGTAAGGCAAGCCGTCATCCGCCCGGGTCCCTTCCTGTCGCTCATCCACGGCGATCCGTGCCCCGACAACAACCGCATCTACGGTGACAACGCCGTGCTTTTGGACTTTCAAGTGGCAGCGGTCGACCACTGCCTCATTGACGCTGCCTTCTTCACTGTCCCCTTCCCCACCTGTTGGTGCGTGGCCAAACTGGACGTCCCTGACGCCGAGCCAGCCCTGAAGGCGTACCGGGAGCAGCTTTCGAAAGGGCTGCCCCAAGTCTGCGACGACAAGGTGTGGCTGCCCGCCCTCACTGAGGCAACCGCCAGTTGGTTCCTGTTACACGCGGTCACCGACCTCGCCTCGGTGCTTCAAGCGGACGACGTTTGGGGGACGGCGACGATGGCGTGGCGGTTTGTGCAGTGGTCGGACCGCTTCGTCGCCCTTGCTGAGCTCGCCGGAGTCCTGCCCGCCCTCGCCGACGTTGCCCACCAGGTTCGGAGCGTCGTGCAGGTCCGATGGCCCGATCTGGCTCCAGCTCCGTACCCAGCGCTGGCACGTCCCGGACAGCTTTCGGTCGAAAAGCCGACGTGGTGGAATCCAGCGCCGTGGTGCCCCCAAACGCCGCAGACTCTGGGTGGTCGGAACCGCCCCGTACCGCCGGCGGGAGGACACACCGACCGGCGGAGCCAACGTCCCACTCCATCAATTCCTACTTTGGTAGGATTAGACCATGGTTGTCCGCAAGTGGTCAGTAAGCGTCGAGGAAGAGCTGGCGGCACGCGTCGAGGAGCACGTCGGCGACCGAGGCCTCAGCGGATTCGTCGCGCGAGCCGTTGAGCACGAGCTCGAACGCGATGTACTCACCGGCTATCTCGACGGGCTCGACGACGAGTTCGGCAAGGTCCCTGACGAGCTCATCGAGCACTACGACGCGCTTTGGCCGTCCTGATCCTTGACGCGGAGGCGCTCTCTGCGCTGGCCCGTCCCAGAAGCGATCCCCGCCGTCATGAGCGGGTCAGGGCGGCGTTGCGGAGCGCCGAGCGCCGGAACGTCCCGGTGCGGGTCCCGTCGGCCGTCCTCGTCGAGCTCTACCGGGGCGCGGGAACGGACGAGGCGATCGACCATGTGCTTGGACGCGGGTTCGCCCGGGTGGTGACAACGGGGGTGCGGATAGCGAGGATTGCCGGCCACCTTCTGGCGGCCGCAGACCAGGACAGCGAATCGGCGATCGATGCCCTCGTGGTTGCCACCGCGATTCGGCTCGGTGGCGGACTTGTTCTCACGCACGATCCTGGTGACCTTGAACTTCTCGCTGCCGATCACCCGAATGTCCGGATCGTCCCCGTGTGACGGGTTCCCCTGGAGCGCCATCCCATAACACCGCCCCGAGGGCTGGCACGACCCTCATCCCCCAACGCCGGGACAGCGCACTCAACGCTGCGTCAGACTGCACCTCGTGGCTGACTGGTACCCACCCTGTTATCAGCGGGCGACTGCGTATGTGACGGACTCGCACGGGCGCCTGCTCGTGTTCGACCACGTCGACGTTCCGGCGTCGGGTACGCAGGTACCAGCGGGCGGCATCCGCGGCGGCGAGACCGCTGACGAAGCTGTCGTGCGAGAACTCGCCGAGGAGTCCGGAATTGAGTCCGCTTCGATTGTTCGCAAGCTTGGCGAGACCTGGTATATGGCGGAGGAGGGCAACATCCCGGCAGGACTTGAAGAGCAGATCCAGCACGCTTTCCACCTCTGCGTCGACGTCCCGTCAGCTGAGGAGTGGGAGTGGGACGAGAAGTCCGGCGGAGACTTCGTCGAGCACCGCTTCGCGTTCCGATGGGCCCCCCTGGATGATGCGGGCGCCTTGCTCTGGCCCGTCCAGGCGATGTGGGTCAACGTCCTGCGGCTCTCGCTGTTGAACCGCTGACCGAAGTCGGCTCGTCCCCACGTCGACTCGACGACATCGTGCCCGAGGTGCCCCCTAACCCCGAGCGCCTCTGGCCCGCGAGAGTCGCCCCGAACGCCGGGCGGTGGGCAACGACGCCGGTGGCGGCCTACGACCGGATGGAGAGCAAATCCTTCAGCGCCGCATCCAGCGTGGGGTAGGCGAAGCGGAAGTCTGCCTCGAGCAGGCGCGCTGGCACGCAGCGTCGCCCGGTCAGGGCAAGGGCAGGATCGGTGCGCAGGATGCGGGCGCCGAGGCGGACAAGAGCCGCCGGCGTCGGCGGGGCGGCCGGCCGGTGCAGGACCTTCCCGAGAGTGGCCATCAGCTCGGCGTTGCGGACGGGGTTGGGGCTCGTGACATGGACGACACCGCTGAGGTCTTCGTCGTCAAGCGCCCGGCGGACGACGGCGAGGAAGTCGCTGATGTGAATCCAGCTCACCCACTGACGCCCATCGGCGATCCGACCTCCGAGGCCCCAGCGGACGAGCCCGGTCAGACGGTCCATCGCCGGTGTGCCGCGGTCGAGACGATCCCGGTGCGCATGACGACCTGGCGGCCGGCGGAGACTTCAGCGGCGGCGGCCTCCCAGGCCCGAGCCACACCCGCCATCTGGGGCGGGCCGTCCGCCGGTGGAGTCGACTCGTCGAGGACTGCCTCCCCTCCGTCGCCGTAGATGGCCAGGGTGCTGGCCTGGATCCACACCGTCGGCGGCGCCTTCAGCGTTGCTGCCGCGGCGGCCAGCGCTCGGATGGGCTCGACCCGCGAGCGGGTCAGCAGCTCGATATTGGCCGGACTCGGCCGGCGGTCGACCAGCGCCCCGGCCAGGTTGATGATCGCCGCCCCCTCCAGCTCAGGCGCCCACGGCCCGACCGTGGCCCCGTCCCATGCGACCTGGCGGTAGGGGAATGACGCCTGGGGTGACCGGGTGAGGATGACCACCTCGTGGCCCCGTGGTGACAGGTCGGCGGCGAGACGCCGGCCCAGTGACCCGGACCCACCTGCCAGCACGATCTTCACCACGGCCTCCCGTTCCCGCCCCTGGAGCGGGGACTTGCCAACACTCTAGCAATATGGCTAACTAGCTATATGACAGACGAAAGCGCCGGCGTGTTCAAGGCTCTGGCCGACCCGACCCGGCGCCAGATCCTCCAGGATCTGCGCGACGGCGAGCTGACCGCGGGCGCCATCGCCTCCCGGTTCACCATCAGCGGACCTTCCATCTCCCGCCACCTGTCGATCCTCAAAGCCGCCGGCCTGATCACCGAGCGTCGCGACTCCAACCGGATCTACTACGCCCTGGTCGAGGACCGCCTGGCCATCTGCGTGGGAGGGTTCCTCTCCGCGGTGTGCCCGGAGCAGGTCGTGCTCCGCAAGCGTCGGGACCGTCGCCAGGCGAGCACCTCGTGAGCCCGACGATCAAGGCCACCATCGAGCGCCGGATCCTGGTCAACTACCGGGTCGATCCCGACGCCCTGGCCGGCATCCTGCCGGAGCCCTTCCGGCCGGCGCTGGTCGGTGACTTCGCCATCGCCGGCATCTGCCTCATCCGCCTGGGCGGCATCCGCCCGGCCGGGTTACCGGCCCTGCTCGGCGTCACCAGCGAGAATGCGGCGCACCGTGTCGCCGTCGAATGGGACACCGCGGACGGGCCGGTCAGCGGCGTGTACGTTCCCCGGCGGGACACCTCATCGCGCCTGAGCGCTCTCCTCGGTGGCCGAGTCTTCCCCGGCTGGCAGCACCGGGCTCGATTCCATGTGGAGGAGGCGGACGGCTCCTACCGGATTCAGGTATCCGGCCATGACGGCCGGGTCCGGATGGCGGTGGGTGCCCACCGGACGGCGACGGTCATGCGCGGGTCGGTGTTCGCCAGCGTGGAGCAGGCATCGGAGTTCTTCCGGTGCGCGCCGGTGGGCTACGCCGCCACCCCGACAGCCGGTGTCTTCGATGGGGTGGCCCTCACGGCCGAGGGCTGGGGGATCGAGCCGCTGCATCTCGACGAGGTGCGGTCCAGCTTCTTTGACAGCCCGGATCGCTTCCCTGCCGGAACGGCGGTGCCCGACAGCGCCTTCCTGATGGGAGGACTCGAGACCTGTTGGCGGCCCCTGCCGGCGCTCGTGGCCCCGCGGGAGCGGGTTCATGCCTCGTCCCATGCCCGCCAACCGATCCTGCCGTGATCCTCTTCGGTTATCTCGGCCTGTTCCTGGTCATCGGCGTGAGCGCCGCGCTCCTGGTTGTCGTTGCCGGCCGCGCTTCGGACCGGGTCAGGTTGTTGCTGCGTTGCCTGCGGTGGGGCTTCGCCACTGGAGCCGTGACGGGAGCGGTGTTCGGCGCGTCCTTGCCGATCATCGGATCGCTCCGAGGCGATCCGGGCTCACCGGTGGGCTGGATGCTCGGAGGTGCGGTCTACGGGGCCGTCTTCGGCGCGATCGTGGCGTTGATCCCGACGCTGATCGGTGCCGTGTTCATCACCGACCTCCTCCGCCAGCGCCATCCACGCCCGACCTCAGAAGAGAGCATGCACAGCGATCTCAACTCGGTCTTCACGGTCGTCGTAGGGATACTCGATCTGATCATCTTCGTGGCCCTGGTAGCCAGCCGTGCCGGATTCTCCTCTGTTGCGATCGCTCTGCCGCTCATCGTCGTCGGCAACGCGTCCGTGATCGGGATGCTGTGGCGAGCCAGGCGGTCGATCAGTCGGCTTTGGCTGGAGGTCGCTCGGTAGATCACGACGGGGCGCACCCCTCCGGTGGGCGGTGAATCCATGACATCGGAGCTCCCTGCGACCAGCGACATGGTCCCTCACCGCCGAGACCCAGGTGCCCCCTATCCACGAGCGCCGCGCTTCCATCAGGGTCGCCCCAAACGCCGGCCGTGGGTGCCGACGCGCGATCCTCTGCCGATGCGATCCCTCGAACTCCACAACGTGACGATGTAGGGCGCTTGCGCCGGCCGCCCCCCGGAGACGACCGGCCAGCAGGGGTTGTGGGGCCAATCAGCCTTTGGCGGATGTGTTGGTGCAGTTGTCGGTCGGCATCTTGCAACCACTGCAGGCCACCCTGCCCTCCTCATTAAGGAACACACTCAGGCCGCACACAGCGGAGACGCTTCGGGCGATGATCTCGTTGATCTTGTTCATCTTGTAGAGCTCCTTGTTCGTGTCGTGTCGTGGACTTCTCCGGGCGATGAGTAGCGAACCCGGTGAGCAAAGCAGGGCCTCCGCAGCGGGCCGGGCCTGGGCATCTCAAGGCCCTCGGTCGAGCCGGAGCCGGAGCGGGAGCCCGTCCGCTGGTGCGCCGCGACCGACGAGCCGAAGAAGCGCCAGGTGTGCCCGCGCGAACAGCCGGGGCTGCCGCTCCGATGCGAGGAGATCGCCGTCTCGACGGGGGGCAACCCGGCCCGTGATACTCAGCGATCGTTCGCATGCTGGACCTCTGCATCTGTCTGGTCGGCGCAGGTGGGGCGACCGTGAAGGTGCTGCGGAGCGACCACCGGAGTGAAAGCATAGTCCATCTAGAGAACAAGAACTATTCCTATACCTGCGGCGGGACCGGAGATTTGTCGCGGCCGCCCTGATGGGGGTGGACCCCGCGTCGTGGCCCTGACGTCCTGCTCGGTGGGCTGTTGGCCGGTGCCGCCGGGATGCTGTTCCGCATCTTCTTCGACGGCCATGTGGGTCTGGAGATCGAGTGTGTGGACCGGCTGGACCTCAACGCATACGTCCCGAACCTTCAGGTCAGTGGCCAGGTGGCGCTCTTCACCCGCCACCGCGGTGACCGGGCCGGCACATGCCCCGTTGGTCCTGGGTGCGCTCGGAGCCATGGCCGCTGCCGGAGCCCGGTTAGTGGGTGAGACGGCCGACTCACAGGACGACCAGACCACTCCACCTCGACTACCACCAGCAGAACCGAAAGTCTGGACGACTCCCGGGACAGCTGCGCCTTCGCATTCGTCACGAGCGGACCGCCACGCCATGGTGGGACTACCTGCTCTGCACCCCCGAGGAGCTCGAGGAGGTGATCGCTCCGACGGCATGGACCTTGGACGCGTGCTGCCGCGTCCCAGCCCCTCCCCCAGTGGCTTGCGACGCTGCAGCTCGGCACCCACGTGTAAACGCTGCGCGGCGCGCGGAGCGGTCCACGGGCGCCGACAGCGTGCCTCCTAACACCTGCGCCCCCGAATGCCGGCACCGTCACGTAACGCCGGCCGGGGGCATCCGGGACTCGCCTCGGGGCTTCGCCAAACACTACTACGGCAGTAGTAGAGTATGGACATGCCACGTGGGAGACCCTCGCCGAAGCTGGCCATCACCGTTGACGCCGGTGTGCACGAGCAGGTCCTCGCCGCCGCTAACGAGGAGGGGATCAGCGTCTCGGCGTGGATGACCGAGGCGGCCCGCCGAGCGCTGCTCGTGCGAGACGGCCTGCGGGCGGTCTCGGAGTGGGAGCAGGAACATGGCCCCCTAACCGCAGATGAGCTGGCTGCTGCTCGCCGCCGTGTCGCGAGTGATGTCGCCGCGGCTGCCCAGCCGCGACCGGCGTGAGCTTCGTCTATGACGCCGGCGTGTTCGTGGCCGCCGAGCGTAACGACCGGGACGTGTGGGCCGATCATCGGGCTCGTTTGGAGCTTGGGCTTATCCCGCGGACGACCGCACCTGTCGTCGCCCAGGTCAGCCGCTCTGCGCGACAGGTGCAGCTGCGGCGCATGCTGCGGGGCTGCGACATCGTCGATTTCACCTCGGATGACTCCCATGAAGTCGGCGCTCTCCTGGGCAAGGTCTCGACTTCGGATGTCGTCGACGCCCATCTCGCCATCGTCGCCTTTCGGCGTCAGGCCACGGTCCTCACTTCCGACATCGAGGACCTGCGCCATCTCTCCGACCAGTTGCCGACACCCGTCCGGATCCAACGGATCTGATCTCGGAGAAGCGACGGCACCTCCGAGGCGGTGTCCCATATGGACAGCCACCGATGGTGATGCCGGGTCGCACTGATCGCCGGCTGCTGGCGGCATCTGGCCGGCCCTGCCGGCGGCGTGCGGTCAACCTTGACTGGCCTCCAGTCTGTGCGCCGCCTACTGATGCCGCCAGGCAAGCACACCCCAGCCCCCTCGAGCATGAAGCTGGGCCAGGCTGGGGAACCTTCGGCGCGCCCAGGTGCTCTTATACCTGGAGTGGCTGAGGACGAGGAGTTCTCCCGTTTCATGGCAGACCGTTATGGGGCGCTCGTCCGGACCGCCTTCCTCCTCACCGCGGATCGAGGCCACGCCGAGGACCTGGCGCAGGCATCGCTCATCCGCACCTTTCAGGCCTGGGGCCGGCTGCATGACACGGCGGCCGCCGAGACCTACACCCGGACCGTCATGGCTCGGCTCGCCATTCGCTGGGGCCGGCGGCGCTGGCGCGCTGAACAGGCGACGCCACATCTCGATCGCCTGGCGGTGATCGACGCCGCTGGAAAGGTGGACGACGCCGACCTGGTCAAGCGCTGCCTCGCCGCCCTTCCCGGCCCCAGCGCGCCGTGCTCGTCCTGCGCTACTTCGAGCATCGAAGCGAGGCCGAGATCGCCACCATCCTCCGCTGTTCGCCGGGCACCGTGAAGAGCCGATCTGCTCGGGCGCTGGCCGCCCTCCGGTCCGCAGGGTTCTTGGATGAGGACGGTGCAGAACCCACCACCTTTCGAGGAGTCTCTCCGTGAGTGAGTCCGTGAAGATCACCAGCCTCCTACAGGCCGCGGCCGAGGGGTTCGATCCCCCGCCTTCGCCGGATCCCGCCACGCTGAGGACTCGGGCGAGGCGCCGCCGCGGTGCCCAGCGGGCTGCCGGGGTCGGTGTCGCCGTCCTCGCACTCATCGGAACCGTCATGGTGTCCATCCAGCGAGAGCCGGCGCAGCGCGGGGAACTGACGACCGCCCCGCCGGCGACCACCCAGGGGACCGGAGCCACCGCGAAGGACCTCAGTGCCTACCGATGGTCCGACCTGCCGGTGGCCCCGATCGGCCCTCGGGACCAGGCAGCCCTCGTATGGACCGGCCGCGAGATGGTGGTCTGGGGCGGCGTGACCCGGGATGGACACATACTCGCTGATGGCGCCGCTTTCGATCCGACCCGGTCGCAGTGGCGACGTATCGCCGGCTCGTTCGGTGTTCCGGTTCGCTACGGCGCCACGTCGTTGTGGACAGGGGCGGAGATGCTCGTCGTCGGTGGCCAGACTGCACCGGATGCCAACTCGCGCAACGGAGTCGCCCCGGCCGGGCGCGGCGGTGCGTACGACCCGGCGGCGGATCGTTGGCGCCCGATGGCAGCCGGCCCTGCGGACGCCGAGCGCGTGCTGACGGCGGCCTGGACTGGTCGCGAGGCCATCGTGGTCACCTCCGAACGGTCGGTCGCGGCCTACGACCCGGCAACCGACCGGTGGAGGTCCTTGTCGCTCATTCCGGAGGCGGCGGAGCGCGAGTTGGTCAGCGTCGTCGCGGTCTGGACGGGCGGCCAGCTTCTGGTCTGGGCTCTGTGGACTCACCGCGACATCTCTCCGGTGACCGGCAGCGGCAAGATCGCCTGGGGCATCGACCTCTTCAGCCTCGATCTGGCCACGGGTCAGTGGACACTGCGGCCCGGGCACGGGGAAAAGCCCATCGGGATCAAGGTCGCGTACTGGACCGGCGAGGAAGTCTTAATCCCGGCCGCGGGCGTCTTTCGCGGGTATTCCTCGGGACCGGCGGCGTTCGACCGCTACGGGCTGCGCTATGACCCGAGCACGGACACCTACACACCGATGCGCCACGGGCCACTCGATGACGGACCGCCGGAGTCCTACTGGACCGGGGCCGCCATCTTCAGCCTCAGCCACAGCATCGTGACCGGCCCGGACCCGATGGACGATCGCGACACCGCGGCGTGGGACCCTTCGGCTG